>Ga0114919_10001032_pt1 | contig 22414 bp, 24 predicted proteins | sample BlataG_FD_88682 | JGI IMG/M metagenome (GOLD analysis project Ga0114919, IMG submission 88682) | Deep subsurface microbial communities from Black Sea to uncover new lineages of life (NeLLi) - Black_00105 metaG | ecosystem: Environmental > Aquatic > Marine > Oceanic > Sediment | place: Atlantic... | reverse complement strand
TACTCTTTCACTGCGGCGGTCTTGACCTCTACGCGCGGCCTCCGTCATAAAAAGGCATTTCTGAGACAGACATCCAAGGCCATACTATATGTTGTATGACCCACGGAAAATCCTGAAGGACCCCATTATTTAATCCGTGTGATTTGCGTAATCTGCGGATAGTTACATGAAGATTTCTTCTGTCATTTGTTGTATAATTTTATTGCGGTCATATTCACTGCGCAAAAGTGACTTCTCATTGTCGCTAAATACTTGTAACTCTTGCTTTGACACACTTAAAAATTTTTCAAACCCTGCTTTTATGTCATCAATATTGTTTGGTTGCGCAACAAAACCAATTTTGTTGTTTGTTACTAAATCAGCGACTTCGCCTTTCATCACACAATAAATTGGTTTGCCGGATGCAAGATATGCTTGGAATTTAGCAGGTACTGTTAAAGAAAAAATTGGCTCATCGATAAGAGATATTATTAAAACATCACTGCCCTCAAACCACCTTGGCATTTCCTTTAATGGTTTTCTGCCCCAAAAATAAACATTTGCAATGTTCTCTTCTTTTACAATATTTTTTAGGGTTTCCAGATTTGAGCCATCACCGACTATATTTAATTTTACTTGACAATTCTGTTTCGCTACAAGTGTGAAACCTCTGATCACATTTTCCAAGTTCTGTAGTTTTCCTATATTACCTGCAAATGTAAAATTAAAACCTTCTTTCAAAGACTCATGTGGTTCTACATCTTCAAATATCAAATCATCAGGAGCCCATTGTGGAGAAAACAGAATTTTTATTTTTGGAACATATCTACGTATTTTTTGAGTAAATCCTCTACACGAGACAAATGTTGTTTCACAGCTTCTGTAAACGGTTTTTACAAACAAATCCAGTAGGTTCTTAGAAATTGCTTTTTCCCTAAATCCATAGGCATAAACAGAATCTGGCCATATATCTAAGGTCCAGATATAAAACTTATTTCTAAAGATTTTTTTAATAAGTACAGCAGGAATTGCCTGGGTCAAAGGACCAATATGGTAAACAAAAACTTTTTCATATTTTCTGCCTATAAACAGGGATACTAAAGATGCAAAAAAAGCAAACCATAAATAATTCAGTACTTTTAAGAGCACACCTTTTTTATAACCCATTAAAGAAAGGACTCTGTAAATTTTGATACCCTGCCACTTTTCAGTTTGAAAAAGCTTATTTTTATATCCTTCATACACCTTATCAAAAGGATAACTGGGGGCTTGCGTTAATACGGCAACTTCATAGCCTTTAGCTTTCCAGGCTTGTGCCAAATCATTAACCACAAACTCTTCCGGATAAAAACGTTCTGTGATGATTAGTACATTATCAGTTTTCTTCATTTCTTACCGCACTGCTCATTCCGGGGGGAAAATCTGCCATATTTACGATAACATCCCAATTATCCCTAAACCATTCAATATTTTTCATGAAACCATCTTTAAACTCGACCATTGGACGATAATTTATCAGCTTTTGGGCTTTTTCAATAGAGGCCAATAGTCTTGGCTTCGTATCCCACTTTCTCGTTGGCTTATATATCAAATTTGTCTTATTTCCGGTTGTCTCGTTTACAAGCTTGGCCATCTCCAAAATGCTTATTTCTCTACCTGACGCCAAATTGAAGTTTTCACCAACCGCCTCCTGATAAAAGCCGGATTTTAGAAGTCCCTGCACTAAATCCAGCACATAGGCAAAATCCCTGGTTTCTTCACCTGTTCCGGTAATTGGTAGTGATTGACCTTTCATTGCCCAATAGATAAAATTTGGAATCACATTACGATACTGCCCGGGAACCTCCCCAGGGCCATAAGAGTTGAAAAACCGGCAGTTGACTGTCTGCATGTCATAGTGATGAGCATAAAAGTTACAGTACATTTCACCCGTCATTTTGTTGATCTGGTAAGGTGTTGTTAAGTGCATTGATATAAAATCTTCTTTCAAGGGCAACTGGGGGTAGGAACCATAGATAGCGCACCCGCTTGAGGCGTAAACAAACTTTTCCACTCTGGCAAGCCGCGAATATTCCAATAATTTAATCAGCCCGATGATATCAACTTCAGCCGATATTTCAGGGTAATCGACTGAATTTTGATTGGCGAAAAAAGCTGCCAAATGAAATACTATAGAAATATCTTCCTTAAAAACCCTTTTAAGGTCAATATCACTTCTGACATCACCTTCAACAAACATGATGTTGTCTGAAGGTACCACGTTCCAGGGCTTTTTCTCTTTAATGGATGACAAGTTGTCTAAAATAATAACTTTGCCGTCAGCCCCTACCAATTCTGACAGGGCGATTATCAGATTGCTGCCAATAGCACCTGCTCCGCCTGTTACCAAGACATTTCTGCCTTTATAATATTCACACAGCTCTTTATCTAAAGCAATTGAATGCAAATAGTCCTGGACCCATTGAATTCTCTTTTCGTTACCGCCGCTCATTTGCGCCCCCTAGATAGTTTTAGTTTTGAATTTGACAGGATCAACTGGATTAACTGGATTTTATTTTGTTTATTTTGTCAGTTTCCTGATGAAACTGACAAAGCTAAATCCGCTTGCGGCGGAAAAGAATAAATTGGGAATTCCATCATAGAACGATAACATTACACAGACTGAACAAGAGCTAAAAGTTTTTTTTGCTTTTCTTATATCCTGTCAATCCTGTCAAATATTTTTCCCAAGATGCTTTGATATTATTCTAACAATTCTTTTGCTCGCCTTCCCATCTCCATACGGATTTATAGCGTTTGACATGCGTTTATACTCATCATCATTGTCCAGAAGTTTTTGAGTTTCTCTAACAATCTTTTCAACATCTGTACCCACCAATCTTGCCGATCCAGCCTCTATCCCTTCAGGTCTCTCCGAAGTATCACGCATTACAAGAACTGGCACTCCGAGAGTCGGAGCTTCCTCCTGAATACCCCCTGAATCCGTAAGGATAAGATCGCTCTGGCTCATTAAAAAGACAAAGGGCTCATAATCAAGCGGAGGTATCAGATGAATATTATCCACATTTCCTAAAATTGAATATACAGGGTCCTGAACATTAGGATTCAAGTGGACAGGATACACAATCTGTATGTCATGGTTATTCCCGGCTAATATGGACAATGCCTTGCAAATCCTTTTAAATCCTTCGCCAAAACTTTCCCGCCTGTGTCCAGTCACCAGGATCAGTTTAGATTTATTAGTATCAGCGGGGAATACTATATTCCACTTCTCCTCAAAATACCTCAATAGCTCCCTTCTCTTGACTTCTGACCTCTTTACCCCGTGGAATGCTTTTTTCTTTTCTATTTCACTGGGGTGACTTCTGACTTCTGCCCCTTGCTCCCTGACAACTGTTAACAGTGCATCGATCACCGTATTTCCTGTTACATAAATTGATGATTCATCAAAACCTTCCGCAATCAAATTCCTCTTTGCACCTTCAGTCGGCGCAAAATGAAAATCAGCCATAACACTTGTCAAACGGCGATTTATCTCCTCAGGGAAAGGGCTGTACCTGTTTTTTGTGCGTAATCCTGCTTCAATGTGGGCTACCGGTATTTTTAAATAGAAAGCCGCCTGGGCGGCGGCGAACGTAGTGGTTGTGTCTCCCTGAACAAAAACAAGGTCGGGTTTTTCTCTTTCCATCACCCCCGTAACACCGAGCAAGGCATGTACCGTCAGGCTGGGCAATGACTGCCTCTCTGTCATTATATCAAGATCACAATTGGGCTTTATATTAAACAACTCAAGCACCTGGTCAAGCATCTCCCTGTGCTGCGCAGTCACGCACACTCGTGTTTCAAATATATCCTCATGCTTTTCAAATTCTTTGATCAGCGGACACAACTTAATAGCCTCAGGCCTGGTCCCGAAGACAAACAACGCCTTTATCATTTTACTTTTCATGCGGAATATTACTTTCTGTTAAGAAATTCTTAGACAGGATTAACTGGATTGCACGGATGGTTTGTGAATATGCCCGCCGCTCAGATGAGGCCGCGCACAGTTCATCGCCTTCGGCGAGATATTATTTACTGGATGCTGTCAGTAAGCAAGGTTCTTTGAGTTGACATTACTTTGAATAAAGACCAAGAAATAAAGTCCATTCCGCAAAGCGGATTGTATGTTTTCAATTTCATCAGGAAATTGAAAATGCAATAAATATCCTGTCTATCCTGTTAATCCTGTCAAAAATTTTAAATCCTATAAAACCATTTCATCCATTCAACCGTTCTTTCTATTCCCTTTTGAGGATGAACTTCGGGGTTATGTTTTAAGTCCCTTACGGCTTTGGAAAAATCCATTGTTTTCACTTTTGTTGTAAACGGTTCAGCTTCCTTATAGGTCACAAGTGATTCATCGGCGCCGGTAGCAGCTAAAATCAAATCAGAGTATTCTTTTATGTCCATCTCCCACTCTGATCTGCCGCCAACATTATAAACCTCTCCGGGAATAAAATTATCGGCAATGTTTGCGAATGTTCTGCAGGTATCTTCAACATAATCTATTATCCGTTTGTGACCTTTAAAAACAGTATAAGGCTTATTGTGTAAAGCACAGTGGATGAATTTTGGGATAAAACCTCTATATGGCGTATATTCTTCATGCGGGCCATAACAGTTAACAGGCCGGACTCTTACTGTTTCGGTTCCAAACATAGTGGCTGAATTGAGACACATTAGTTCACCGGCCCATTTTGATATGGCATAATCATTCATTTGATAAGTGTCTTTTATTTTATTCTCTACCATTACGGCTTCTGTCATTTGGCCTTCATAATCTCCATATACCTCTGCTGAGGAAAACGATATCATCCTGAACTTAAGTTTTTCCTGTAACCGCAAAATGTGTTTTAATCCAATAACATTAGTCTGCCACAAATTTTCATAATAGGCTTCACCATTCCATCTGCCATATTCTGCAGCAAGATGATAAACATAGTCAAATGGCCCATATTCCTCAAAAACCTTTTCTATTTGACGATAATTTCTTACATCACATCTTATGTATTCATCCCTGTCCGTATTATACAAATCGCAAGCAATAATTTCATGACCCTTTGAGCGCAATTCATTGCATAAATTTGTGCCAATAAACCCAGCACCTCCTGTAACTAATATTTTCATTCTATCCTTTTCTCCATTTTTATAATCTGCGTCAATCTGCGTAATCTGTGGATTAAATCTCCCCCATTTCCCTCAACCATTCAACAGTCTGCTCAACACCAGTCTTGAGATTATATGGCAAAGGGCCGGAAACCTCCATAATAGGCTGCATGTCAAAAACATATTCCGTGCAAATGTTGTTAAGCCTGAAACTTGATAAAGGGACACTATGCCAACCAACCGCTTTACAGCCATCTCCAATCCTTGCGGCCAATTTTGCCATCCAGAGAGGAACATGATAAATATTTCGCGCCCCCACGGCTTGCCTGATCATATTCGCCATATCGTAAAGATCAGCCGGCTGATCATCTGCCACATAGAAGGTTTTTCTATCTATTTTTTCTTCTGGAGCAAGCAATATTTGATGTATCTGGTGAACAGCGTTCCCCACGTAGCCCAAGGATCTTTGGTAGTGACCGGAGCCGATATGAAAATACCAGCCCTGTGCAATTGCTTTAAAGAAATTCTTGTAAGGTTCTTCACCCCATGGCCCCCAAATCGAGATAGGCCGGATAATTGTCCAGGCATAGGGCAGATTTCCCGCCGACCTAATAACCTTTTCTCCCTCGACCTTGCTCTGCCCGTATAGCGTAGTCGGCTGATAATCTGTGTCATGTTCCGGCACATATCCCATCCTGCACACAAGCAATGAAGAGGTAAATATCACACGCTCAACAGAAGGAGCTTTTTTAAGGGCAAGCAGCAGGTTCTCTACACCCTCCATATTTGTCGCAAAATCGCTTAATTTTTTCTCATCCAGTCCGGTCTTTGCCGCCAGATGAACAACATGGGTAGGAGAAAAATCAGTAATTATCTTTTTAAGCCTGGTGGCATCCAGTAAATCACACTCCTGCCAGAAACTCTTATGAGCGCCATTACGAGGCGACCGATTATCCAGATTCAAAAATTCCGCTTGTCCGGTTTTCAACAACAGTTCAATGTAATTCGTTCCGATAAAACCAGAACCGCCTGTTACAAGTATCCTCATCCTATTCCTCATACTATTTCGGCTTTTCACAATACCAGCCAATGAAGTACCCCCTCGCAAAAGACGGTAGTATTCTTCGAGAAATGGGATAAAGCCTACCTTTTTTTCTTTTCAGCATTTTATTTTCTTTGTTTATTTGGCCCATCAGCCTTGAAGAATCTAACCAGATCTATGATGTCTTTCGTTTTCAATAGAGTAATTTCCTCTATTCCCTCAAAATCAGAGTCATTGCTCCACAGCGGAGCCCCAGTTTTCAGAGTTAGTGCGAGGATATCAACATCAAATGGGTCCCGATCACCAACAAGAAGTTGCGCCGTGGATAAAGAGGTTTCATATTCTTTGGATTGACACGCTCTTACCGGGATTAGCTCAAACAAAAGCAAGAGGTCTGAAGGACTTTTTTCGGTATACGCAGCCAACTCCGGAAGATATTTCTTTACTTCCCATGTTGTCCGCTCTGTGGTAAGAAGTTCGAAATTCGGGTTAAACAAAAGTTCTGCCGCCTTGCCACCTATTAACGCCGAGATAAAGATATTGGCATCGACAACAAGTTTCATGTAGCCGATGACCTGCTTTGTGAGTGGCGAAACCGCTCAAAATCAGCAATGATTTCATCTTCTGTCACACCCTTTGCAGCCAGCTTACGCTGGATATCTGCCACTCCCTTCATAAACAGATGTTTTTTGTATTCCAATACTTTTTCCTTAAGCATATCCTCAATGAACTGCTTCTCTTCCGTATAACCGAACTCCCGCGCTACCTTATTAATTTCATTTGCCAGTGAATCTGACAATATTATGGTACGCATATTTTGTTCCTCCGCTATTTTAATCTATTTTATCACGTAAGAGGCATGTCGTCACCCATTAAATGAGAAAAAAGGGACGTTTCTATTCTTTCCTGGCGCACATTTTTAAAAAAACCATAGCCTTGAAAGAAATGTCCATCTGGATAATTTGGTATTCCAGTTAAAACTGTCACCTGGGGACCTTTTCCGTTCAATCCCACGGAAAGATCGTTGATGCGAAAACTTTCAGGCCAGAAGTACTGAGTAACAATTAACACTTTCACTGCATGCTGGCCTTTCTCAATAAATTAACCGCCCCATTTACATGATTTTTGCACGTCAACTTAGCCACTGCCGATGGAACCGATAGTATCTCTATAAAATTCCCCTATCCTTCAAAATGTTGAGACATCTCACAACAAACTCCTCTATTTCAAACCTTTCTTGTAAAGGTATGTGAGTGATTGGGTCTTCTGCTGGATGCTCATGGTAAAATCCACCTTCACCATCTACACCATAAACTCTATCATTTCCTAAAATTAAAGCCATATTCAGTTTGTCCTTCCTGGTATTTCGATAAAGCTGTATGGATATATTTGGAAGGATCTCTATCCTCACCATAAGTGTTACATCGGTAGTATCTATGTTTAATATTTTCAAGCCATATCTGTCAGCAATGTTAAATATATCATGAATTAAGCCAATCATAGCCCATGTCCTTCCACATCCTTCAATTTATGCTCAACATATCTGACTCCTTCAAGGGCATGCTCCCATTCCATGGCATCGGATTCAACATCCCACGAAAACTTCCTTTCCTTGACGACATTGCTGGACTCAAACTTGTCAAAAGTCATTCCATATTTTTTTCTCATGAATTCGTCTGTCATATTGTATCTTATAAGTCGCCTTCTATACTCGTTGATCAGAGCTTCCATGATCTCGTCTATAGGAATCTCTTTTACAATCTTCTCGGCAGTTGCTTCCATATTTGCAGTCATATTTTTTACCTCCCCTTTTCCCACACCAAATAATCAAACCTTACTAATCTACTTTCAAATAACTTCACAGCGGAACACCATGCCAACCAGCCGCTTTGCAGTCATCACCTTTTCCATCAATGCTTTGGACATCCCCATGGCATTTACCGGATATACCGCCTTGTCCGTGCTCAGGACTATAACCTTACTGACATGCTGAGAAACAGCCGCATTCAGGACATTCTCAGTACCCAGAATATTTGTCCTTACCGCCTCCACCGGAAAAAACTCACAAGAAGGCACCTGTTTTAAGGCCGCGGCATGAAAGACATAATCAACCCCATGTATGGCGGAATGGATACTGTCATAATCCCTGACATTACCGATATAAAACTTCAGTTTGTCATTGCAATAGGCATTCCGCATATCATCCTGTTTCTTCTCATCACGACTGAAGATGCGGATTTCTTTTATGCCGGTATCCAGAAATCTATTAATAACCGCATTCCCGAATGAACCTGTGCCGCCAGTAATAAGAAGTGTTTTGTCTTTAAACATTCATTTTCTCCTGACTGTGATATTAGTTGTTAAATGATCTTCAGGAAATAACTTTGCGATGGATACAATTTTTGCAAAGATTCAAGGAAAACAAAGGCCTATAGCCGCTTTTCATAGTGAGCAACTTTGATGCCACGGATCCAAGTCTTACCTTAATAAACTTTATCATCTATCACGACAATATACTGTCGGAACATAATACCAATGATAGTTCTTATCAAAGTTCTCGTTAGTTGAATCCATTGTGATCGTAGCCGTTTCTTACGGATGCTTCTCGTTAATTTTCTTCCGTTAGCACTCCGTTTCAACTCAGAAATGTAAGGTTTGAAAATTCTCTGCATAAGAACTTTGGTAGGAAATCGGAAGGTTAACCCTAAGTTAGTGTTGTAAACCCAACGATTGATCTGCCTAAAACCATGAAAGTGATAGAAAATCAATGGATATCCATCCACAACCACACATCCGTCTTCTTCCCTGATTGTGTAATCTCTCACGTTCCATGCCGCTACATTAGCACCCCTATGCTCCAGAACGCGAACTCCCTGAAAACGGCTTGGCCACTCATCGAGATACTTTTGATCCGCGTATTTACCGTCCTCAAAACGTTCATAACACCATTCAATACACCTTTCACGCCACCATTGAAGACACGCCAGACCATTTGCGTCTCTTCTAAAAAAAAGCCAGCCTACATTATAAATGCCGGTTTGTTCCGATTTGCGATGTTCTGGAAAATGATGAGCTGTGATGCCAATGGAATAGCCATCCATTTCATCAATCAAGGGTTTAGGGTCCGAATAAAAGAAAAGATCAGCATCCACATAAATAACAAAATCTACTTGTGGATAGTTATTCAGAATAAACAAAGGTAAAGAAGGCCCGCATGTATAGAAATATTCTAACTGCGTGCGGTCTTGCTTTGTTGCAATAAGTTCATCATCCCCCGACTCAAACTCTGCGAGTGAAATCGGGGTAGCATGAGGCAGGCAAAGCGTTGTCAGATGGGAAAAAGACTCATCATCAAAACAGAGCATATAGATATGAAATCCCTTACAGTGCTCCTGTAAGGAATTGTACATTGAAAGAGCGCGAGGCATGTAATTCACATCAAAATATGTACAAAAATAATACATGATTTTCAACTTCCCGATTGTTTCCAGCGCGTTATTAAATCCGTAATGTAAGACACCTGGTCGTTTGTCAACTCAGGATAAATGGGAAGGCTGAGTATTTGTCCACATATCTTTTCGGTATTTTTCAAGCCACCCTCTCCAACTAAAACACGTTTTTTGTAGCTTGGTTGGAGGTGTACGGGCACAGGGTACAGAATGCTAGTTCCCACTGAGTTTATTTTAAGAAATTCCTTCAGTTTGTCTCTCTTGCTACTTCGCAGCACGTATTGGTGGTAAACATGTTGATACCCATTTCGCTCGAAGGGAATATTTAAAGAAGTGTCGGCAAGCAAATTATTATACATCGAAGCTATTTCCCTTCTCCGCAAATTGCTTTCATCTAAATAGCGTAACTTCACGCGAAGGATTGCAGCCTGAATTTCATCCAGGCGTGAATTCAACCCAGCAATATCGCTAATGTAACGCTCCCGCCAACCATATTGACGCAGCATCAGCAACTTTTCCTTCAAAGATGGTTTGCTTGTTACAACACATCCACCATCACCCAGCGCTCCCAAATTCTTTGTTGGATAAAAGCTGAAAGCACTCAACTGCCCGAAAGATCCGGTTCTTTTCCCGTTGATCAGTGCCCCATGAGACTGCGCGCAATCTTCTATAACAAATAATTCATATTTTTCAGCAATATCCATAATGGCAACCATATCTGCCGGATGCCCATAGAGATGTACCGGTATTATTGCGCGAGGTTGCCCTTTGATAGATAGGTGATTATTGTTTATTGATTCTATTGCTCGTTCAAGATGGATGGGATCCATTGTAAAAGTTGCCGGATCAATATCAATCAGCACCGGTGTCGCACCACAGCGTTCAATCGCTGCAACCGTGGCCACTGCTGTGTGGGAAACAGTAAAGACCAGATCGTTTGGACCAATCCCTAATGCACGCAAAGCGATTTCTATGGCATCTGTTCCGCTGGCCACGCCAACACCAAACTTACTGCCTATATAGGAAGCAAACTCTTTCTCAAAAGTGTCAACTTCCCGTCCCAGAATATAATAACCGCTATCTATAGTATTTTGGATCGCAGTATCGATTTCATCCTTATGAGCCAAATATCCAGCCTTTGGATTTGCCTGCTGGATGAAGTTATTGTCATGCGTATTACACATAATATTCCAAATTCTCCCTATAAAATCCGACGATTCTGCTAAGTCCGTCCTTAAGTGGCACCTTGGGTTCCCATCCAAGGGTTTCATGAATTAGATTATAATCAGAGTAGTAATCTCCGATATCGATTTTCTTTCGATCTTCCGGGAATGTTTTAATGGAGTACTTTCCTGCGCCATTAACATTAATAAGCATTTCAGCTAAATCTTTTAAACTGATCCGGCAATCACCACCCAAATTAAAAATTTTCCCATTTGCCCTTTCATCCATAGTAGCCAGAAGCATTGCATCCACGCAATCATCCACGTATGTAAAATCCCTGAGCTGTTCTCCGCCCCAGACTTCAAAAGATTTGCCTTCCAAGAGCAACCGGATCCAAATTCCTACAAAAGTCTGCCGTGCATCTTTTATCCTCATGCGTGGGCCAATAGTGTTCGTCAGGCGAAGCACGCAAGAACGGATGTTGTAAATGTTATTGTAAAGAATATGATACCATTCTCCAGCCATTTTGTTAATCCCGTTTACATCAACAGGCCGGACAGGATGATTTTCATCAACAGGAAGATAATCAGGCTTCCCATATATCTGTCTGGTACTGGCATAAACAATCTTGATGTCCGGGTTGTAATGACGACAGGCTTCTAAAATAGAGAGTTGCGCATGGCAATTAATTTCCATGTCAGTAAAGGGATCGGCCATTGAATCCATGTGACTGGTCTGACCTGCCAGATTGAAAAGAAAATCCTGTCCATGAACGAGATATCTCATACTGTGAGGGTCACGCACATCTGAAATATTAACTTTTACCTTGTCTTTAAAGCTATTGATATTGTATAAATTTCCACCGTATTTCGGTATAAGACTATCAACAAGAAGAACATCTGCTCCCAATTTTACAAGACGTTCAGCCAAATTAGAGCCGATAAAGCCCAGACCCCCGGTTATCAATACTTTCGAACCTTTGAATGAATTCATATTTTTTTCCTTGCAACAACGATTTCAGAAGAACTTATCGTTTAGGTTTAAGCACAAAATCAATCGCCTCTTTCATTCCAGCAACCATTGTTTCAATCGACAGGTTTCTTTTACAATAATTAAGAGTTTTTTCTTTGAAGTAAGATTGATTTTCAAAGACTTCAATTATCTTATCTGCCATTTCGTTTTGATCTTCGTTTTTGCAGAAAAACCCAGTCTTGCCATCTTCGATATATTCTACTTCAGGGCCATGGAAAGGACCATTTTTTCCTGATTTTTGTGTTAGTACAGCTAATCCAAAACAAAATGCGTGGTTCACAGATAGACCTACACATCCCGGCATTACCATTACATTTGATGCAAATAGATATGGACCCGATTGTTCCCAATCTGCAATGCCGCCCAGAAAATGGACGTCTTCAAGTCCTTGGCCGGACGCATAATCTACCAGAGCCACTCTCGCCGGTCCATCCCCTATCATCAAAAGCCCTGTGTCTGGAAATCTCTGTTTTACTAATCCATAGACGTCAATGAGGAAATCTACCTTTTTATCGGCTAATAAGCGTCCGATAAAGCAGATATAGTGCTGTCTATCCAAGCCCAATCTTTTCTTTATAGCTTCTTTTCCTTCTCTTTCAAGATCAGATCTTATTAAAAAGAGAGTTTCAGTATCCAACGTATTCCGAGCAACAAAAAGTTTTTCAGGTTTGGTTATCTTAGAGAGTTCACCTTTGATTCCATCAGTATAACAAATATAAGCATCTGCCTTTCGAATCATCCAGCGATGAATTATATCTTTCATATTAAGACTTTTAGAAACGCTTCGTTTGCGGCTTCCACCATGCCCCCACAAAATAAAAGGAATTCTCCTAACTTTACAATAAAAATAAAGTGGAAATAGAGACAGTATACGGGGACTTTGCTCCATAATCACTGCATCCGGTTGCTCGCATCCTTTAAAGGGTTCCCAAAAATTTTGCCAGACCGCGGTTTCACCCTTAAACCAAGTATTTTTAACTTGTAAGGTTTTAAATGATAGGGTTTCTTCTGAAACATTAAAAAAATAACTTTCATTTCTTGGCTGACCATGGATAAGAATAAGGCTGTCTCTCAATATGTCATTTAATTTTCTGAAAATAGGTAATTGATAATGAGTCAAAAACCGTTGAAAAAGAAAAATCATTATATCCTTTCAGCCTTCACACAAACATCTCCTGTGAGTAATGGGGGATAAAAATTTCTAAATTTAGCAAATAATCCGCTCCCGGAAACCTTTAAAATCTTAAATCTGCACTGTTCAAGCAATCCGCAAAAAGTTTTTTTAGTAAAATAGTGCAGATTCCCTCCATCCCAACCAATCTCTTTCCAATAATAAGGAGAGGAAGTGACCGGCAATTTACCAAAAAGCAAATGAATTCTGTGTCGCAAATATGCAATGTTTGGAACCTCCACCACAAATATCCCACCCGGCCTCAGCACACGACAAATTTCGGAAACCACAAAATAAGGATCATAAACAAGTTGGATAACTGCTATTGAGGTTGCAATATCAAACATGTTATCTGAAAAATCTATCTTTTCATTGAGATTACACAACTGAAAATGGAGGTTATTGTTTCCCCCAAATTTTTGAATGGCTCTCTTTTCGGCCTCCTTAATTCGGGTCGGAGAAATATCTATCCCGTAAACTTCCTCGAACTTTTCCATCGCCCTGAACACTAATGAGCCATTTCCACAACCAACATCCAGTAATTTACCACTGGAACCCTCCAAAAGACTCAAAGCCAAATTCTCTCTGTGGAGATCAAATTCTTTGAAGACTTTCCTCAAAAACGGAAAAGAGTTGACGCTGATTAACTTCTTTTCTCCATACTGTTTTTCAAAAAGCTCTTTTTCGTTCATGATTACCCCCGATTCAAAACATTTTCCTTTTTAATGCTGTACCTCTGAGAAACACCTATATTTTTTGGCGATATCTCCCTGTTTTTCAAAAACAAAATGACCCTGCAACAGAAAAAGGAGTGCAACATAAAAATAAGAGAAGATGCCCTTAAGTTCCTTGCGAAATCAACGGTCAATGAATAACACATCGCTATAACACCTAAGGCAACAATAAAATATAGCATAGCGTACATTTCAATTGGCAACTTTTTATGACTCAAGAATAGTGGCTTAAAAATCAAGAACAGCATAACCATTCCATAGATAATTAAACCAAATACGCCTGCATCGCCAAGAACCAAAATAAATTCACTGTCAACAGTACTCTCCAATTTGCTTTTTGATGGTCCTATACCCAAAGGAAATCTCTCCATCCCGGTTTCAAGTCGATCAGACCAAAGAAATGCTCTTTGACCAAGCTCGTCAACTCTAAGGGTTGCGTGTATCCTTCTTTGAAACATGTTAATATGATTTTTATACGCATTAATTCCTACAGTAGTAACTGCTATTAAAATTAAAGTAATAGCAAAAACCGAGAAAATTTTTGCTTTGATAGAGGATCGGATTAATTTTTTTGCAACAAATACCATAAATAAAGAGAATAGTAAAAAACATGAGATTATCCCTGTTCTGGAGAAAACAACTAATATTAACAAAAACAAAATCGTATTTAGTATCATCATGATTATTAACCGGTGGATATTTCTTTTATATATTGAAATAATCAACATGCTAAAAATGACAGAAATAATTATATTTAAATCCAGTGAATTCCAGTTTGGATTTCCGGCTGTTCCGACAACTCTAATCCAAGCATATCTCTCCGTATCCATATAGGATAAAGCTAATTGGCTTAGCAAAGGTATGCGTATTGCTTGATGTGCCATGTACTGTAAGAAGGAAATGCAACCTATGTAACATACACTAAGAATAATAATTAAGTTAGAAATTCTATACGAAAAATGCTTTTTATAATTTTCAACACTACAAGCCAGTACAGCGCCTACAAAAATGTAGAAAATGAGGCGCGGATAGATCAAGGCGCTATTTAAGTCGCTTAGCGAAATTTCATCGCTATAGATAAAAACACCGGCTAATATTGATGCTATCGTCAAAAAAAATAAGATTAACAAACCGATACTTAGCTTGGTTATGTACGGCCTCACACAAGAATTGATCTTTATGTATAAGTTTGTTCCGTAAAAATAAAATAAAACTACAAAACCAACAAAAAGATCATATGCGGGAAGCGAAATTGAAGTCCCAGGAATATTAAGCTGTATATTGAAACAATAAATAAATATAATCACAGCTATGATGAAAGAGCTTTTGGAATTCATTGAAGTATTTTATCCAGAATTTCAGACTCTTTCTCCCAGTTATAGCGATCCAGCGCCGCAGTTCGTCCACGTTTACCTATCTGTTTCATATTAATTTTATCAGATGTCATCTTTTTGAGAGTTAAGTAAATATCATTTGCAGATTCAGGGTTAGCCAAGACACCAGCTTGTGTATCTTCTACCAAACATCTATTTTCCGGAAAATCACTTGCTACAAAGGGAATACCTGCCATCATATATTCATACACCTTCGATGGAGTACACAAATAATAGCTAATACTGAAGTTCTCAATGAGAGATAAGCCTATATCTGAAGAATGCATCCAATCCAACAATTCGCACATAGACATCGGTCCCTTCATGCAGCCCTTGAAATTAGAGAATGTGGCCTCCTTTTTATTTATTAAATCACCTATATGCCGAAGATACCGATCTTCCCCCCAGCCAATCAATAAATAACAACAAGGAACATGATTACTCAACATACAAAGTGCATCTAATGTAGTTTCTATTCCGCGGTGTTCTCCGATTAGACCAGTGTAAACAAAGATCAGACAATCTTCTGGCAAACTAAACTCCTTTTTTATGTTTATGGGAGAAAACGAAAATACACATTCAGGCACATTCCTTAGTAGTTGAATATCTGACCTTTTGGCAAACTTTTCAAACGCAACTTTTCTATTGAAATCAGCTTGAAACATATAGCTGCATTTCCTCGCTCCATATCTCATCAATATCTGAATAAAGTATTTTTTTATCCAATGGAAACCTCTGTCAATCTCTAACTCATCACCCATATATATTATTTGAACATCTCGATATAAAAATTTTATAATGCAAACAATTATCAAGCTCAAATTGTCGTGAACTAAATATTTATCTACTTTTCTGTTGCATAACGCTCGAATAAATTTCACAAGTTTTACCAAACGTCGAAAAACAGCTACTTTCATAAACGGATTAGACGACTGAACATTTACATTTACAATATTTTTCATTCCCTTGTTTTTCAGGTATTGATTCTTGCTACCGATACCTACTACTTTGCAATCGTATCCCATCTCTTGGACTTTGCGTGCCACCTTCAAAACGCGTGGCTGTATTAAAACATCAGCAGCTTTAGCAATGATTATCATTATATATTTTGGCCTTCTGCACCGGCGCTTTTATAGAACGACTTTGACAAATTCACTATTTATTTATCCGAAAAATCACCCTTGCATAAGAAAAAACGATATAACTTAGTAATTCTACTGGCAAAGATATCACCAAATATTTTTTTAAGAAAATGATAAATATTTCCTCTTAGCATACTTAAATACCATAATAACAAAAAATATTTTTCTCCATTATTGCGATGAATTTCTGTATATTCAGCGATTAAATTTTTCTTATTTTCGGGATTCGAACTTATTCCACCATATTGCATTCCCACCAATATACAGTTCGTAATGAAGAGTGCGTCATTATCTCTAAGCTCTTTCAACAATAGATCGTAATCACCTGCAATCTTGTACCGATTATTAAATACACCATATTTTTGAAATAAACTACAGTGATGTATCGTGCCCTGATGTGGTATCGCCATATATTGAAGAAAGGTTTTTTTTACACGTTTCCACGGCTCTCCCGCACAGTATAAAATTTTAGATTGCTTCACAACATTAACTCGTGCATATACAACCCGATAAGGGGGGTAAGCATTAGCAATAATTGGAACTATACTTCCAACTACCTTGAAACTCCAAAAAAAATCCCCCGCACCTAAGAAAATCACCCATTCACCACTTAACGAACCAATCCCCTTATTCATCGCTTCATAAATCCCGCCATCCGGTTCGCTTACCCAGTATGCTATACGATCCTCATACTTTCTGATAATATTCAATGTTCCATCGGTAGAGGCTCCATCTATAATGATGTACTCGATATTTTTATACGTTTGATTCAGAACACTTTGTATAGTCTGCTCCAAGTATTTTTCGCCATTGCGCACAACTGTGATAATGCTGACTAAAGGCTTTCCATGTTCCGATTTTTTATGAAATGCCTCACGAGTGCGCAACCCACCTTCTATTTTTTGATTGCTCAATTTTTTTTCTTCCATATATCTACTAAATCCTCATAAAAATCAAATCAAAGGCTATAAATTTAACTGTACTGAACCAGGTACGGAAATAGCACAAGGTTCACTGAGATTAAAATGTGTGTCCAGTGTTTCCAAGGGTGAATTCATGGGCGTTTTCCCTTTAAACCACAACCAGCTCGTGCTTCGGCAGCAGCTCGCGGAGTGTGTGATGCCGGTGGAGGCTGGCGGCCTGGTAGAAGCGGTACACTTCGCTTGCGGCGGCTTTTCCCGGTTTGTCCATTGCGGGGAAGTGGTTTCTTTGTTTATTCCAGGGATCGGGGTCATAATGGGGGATTTCCTCGCCGGGTTTTATTCCAAGTTGGCCTTTGGTGAAGGCTGTCCTCCATTTTTCTGCCCGCTCTGCTTTTCCGTTTTGAAAAGACAGGATATCTCTCACGCGTTCTTCAACTGTGTTGAATTCAACGCCGCTTGTGCCGTCGTCATGGCCTGCGCTGAGCGACAGGAATCTTTGAAACATGTTGTGCAGTTTTTCGCATGCTTCAAGGTATGCCTCCGCGTTGTTATGCTCAGATTTTTCGGACGATTGCTCATATTCAAAACTCCATTGAAGATAGGGAAGATCAGGCAGAGTCGCCACTGCTCCGTGTCCCAGGGCGCCTGAAGCTATCTCGGCGCCATCGCTGATGATTGCCCTTCTTATATTTGTCCAGAGGCCACCCTCAAGGCCGAATTTGCGAAAGAAGCTGTCGATCTTTTTGTCTAAGTATGTCGCGGTCGGGGCTGTGGCATTTTGGGGGATTATACTGCCGGCATCGACTTTGTTTCGTCTTGAACTGACACCGGAGAAACCAAAGTGTGAAAATGTGTCCGCGTAAACGTGAGAGGTCAGGCCGATCAGCTCCAATGCGAACGGGCGTTCATGCAGATCAAGATAATGATCGATCAGCTCGTTGATCAGGGGGCTGTCTTTGCGGCAGATCAAGCGTTCGGTGAAATCTGTCCCCTCGTTTCCGGGGAAAAAGTGGAAGGGGAGCCAGACAAATGGCTGATCATTGACATCCCTGTTATCGATGAGTTCTATAAGGCTGTGCGCTGTTACAATCGGGGCGAGTTTGTTTCCATTTTCATGATGCCGGATATCCGCGTCAACCGCGTCATCCACGTACTGTGACGCAGTGGCAATCGTCCCCGCCGCCTCCGGCCGGAGACCAGCCAGCCGGGCCATTGCGTATACTGCATAGTAATGCATGTCTATTTGCATGGGTTTTTTGCCTCGAATTATTTTAAAAACTATCTTTTTGTTAGACAGGATATACAGGATGATCAGGATATAAAATCTTGCAAATCCAGTTAATCCTGTCAAATATTGTGTTTGTATCTAACCTTATCTGCGCTCATCTGTGTTCATCTGCCTGCCCTGTTAAATCAGCTTTTGCCTTTATTTAACCGGGGCGGCAAATTAGCGAAGCCCCATGAAAATGACAGCCCGAATTCTTCCGCTCCGCCTATCCGCACACCTGCAAGAAAGACCGAAGCGCACCATTTTTTCATACCCGCTTTGGTTACCAGGTCGCTGTAAAACTTCAAGTCCACCCGCTTTCTCTCGATATCGTTCCCCGGCTCCCCATAACCATAACAAAGATCGTGCGGCAAACAGCATTTGTAAGTAATGTCCTTCCAGTCACAACAAGTGAAAAACCCCATCACTTGATCCGGCAGGCCAGAACATCCGTCAAACTTCCAATCCTTATACACTTCCGGGTCGGATTCAATACGTTCAACGAGATAATCCAGGCCGAAATACCGGCATAATTCCAAGGCTTCTTTTGTGGTTACTATATCGCCGATCTCAGGCAGGTTCATCGTTTCTCCAATCCCCAAAGGGCCAGTTCCGACAGGATGATACCATCAAAGGTATCAGTGCTGTCATAGCCTGAAAAAGCTCGCATCAACTTGGAGTGTTCTGCCATCACGTGGGTCGGTGAAGCCCTTCTGGATTGACCACAGCGTAAATCCCTCCTGCCTCAAACGCTCAATCATTTCTTCCCACAAATGCTGCCCATCGTAAAGCGTAACAAGGGACAACTCACAATGAACGCCCTGAACATGCGGAAGCGTTTCACGTGCACCATCAAGCACTTGCCACTCAAAACCCTGTGTGTCGATCTTTAGAAAAGGCCGGCGGGATTTCGCAAGATATTCTGGTGCGACAGAATCCAACCGCCGGAGCGGAGTGCTTTCGATACCCATATACGCGGAACCCTTAGCTGCCGAGGAGCACAATTCCGTCATCGGCAACACGGAAGAGGAAACAGAGTTGCCGGATATGTTGATTTCGATTTCCCCATCATAATCGCCTATGGCCCCGCGTGGGTGAACACGCCACTTCGGATCGCGGCCTGCCACCTCTGACAAGGCTTTATGTGCGGCTGAGAGTGGCTCAAAGCTGACGAGGTTGCCCCTGTAGCCGACTAATCGGAGTTCTGACGCGAACTGCCCGGCATTAGCCCCGACATCTAAGACCAGATCAACTTCGAACCGATTAAGCGCTTTCAGAAGCTGAAAAGCGGGGTTGGAACTTGCGGTTAGACGGTGGAGCTCGAAGCCTGTAGCATGAATAAGTGCTTTGATAAATCTCTTTAAATGACTCATATTATGCCTCATATAGCTAAATTTAAACAGAAGCCTCATGACTTCCGGATTTTGCTAAAATTCAAATTGATGCTATTCACTCTGGTGATACCTTTTTGGAGTCCATTTTAAATAACTCGCAAGTAATCCATCCGGTTAATCTCTTTCGCATCGGATGAAACCAAATAGGGATAAAAACAATTATTGAAAATGAAAAAAGAATTATGCTGTTTAATGTAACCACGTTAAAATTATGATTGAACTTTTGTTGCGTTATAAAGGCAGATAATATCCCAACTAAACATACGATTGCCATTATCCTGCTTGATTTTGGCAGCAGTTCAATCAGAGGGATTCTATATTTTATATGATAGGATAAATAAATTATACTGCTTCCCAAGGCCAGGGAAAATACCCAGGCAACAACCACTCCTATACCATTAAATAATACACCCATCATAAATCCCAAGCCAGCGTTTAGCAATCCTATCGCAATATGGCTTATTACATTCCAGCGAAGCTCTCCGATACCTAAATATGTGAAATAAGCAGGGCCAGCCAAAGTATTCAGGAACCAACCAATAGTGAGCAATGTTGTAAAAAGGACAAAAACAGTCTCATAATGCCCAATCCATAGCTCGGATATGATTGGAGTACATATAATAATAAAGGAATATAAAGGCAGGGCAAGATAAAAGAGTAATTGGTAAGAACTTGAATAAACCGATTGTATTTTCTCTGGCGTTTTTTCCTTCAAATCCGCAATAGATGGGACAAGCACCTGGTTAGCCGAGACGATAAGCGCTCGAAACTGTTGTACCATTCTACTTGCCATTTCATAATATCCAACCATGGATAACCCGCCAAATTTACTCAGAAGAGCTTTTGTAATAGGATCATACAACATAGCAGTTATTGATATAACCTGAAAGTTTATACCATAACCAATGATTTCCCTAAACAGCCCTTTGTCCCATCTGTAAGGGAAAACAGGAAGTACTGGGAGGCATCTTTTTAATAAAAGCCAGCTGCCAATGAGTATTAACATGTTAACCAATACTCTGGCATAGGCTACACCGATAAGTCCATATATCGGGGCAAACGCGAAACATAGCAGCAAATGAAAGATTGCTCCGACCATTAAAAGAAGGCTCCGGAGGTCAATGCGCTGATATCCATCAAGGCCTGCCTGGAATATACCGGTAATCATCATGCTCCATAATGCTAAAAAGGCATAAGGTAAAATAGACAATGCAAGTGGAAGATATTGATTTTCAATGACCAATCCAAGCACCCACTTGGCAATGGGATAGCCAATCAGTAAAACACAACTTGCAAATGCAGCAACAGAAAGAGTCGCAGTCTGGATCACCCCGGAGATATTTTCATCTTCACCACGGGCAACATATTTTGCCACAAATTTTACGACACTGCCTGAAAGCCCAAAATTTGCGATCTGAGTTATTGATGTCGTTGCCAGTACAAGCGACCAGATACCTAACTGCGCAACACCGATTGTGTTTAATAGAAATTTGTAGAGTACAAATAGCACCACGCTAATCACTACAATCTGCGTTACCGACATGGTTGCGTTTATGAGAATCTGGTGTTTTTGCATTTGTTAGAACTTTATGGTCACTTCCTTTGGAATGCATAAGATATTATTGAAATCATCTACCAGTAGCAGGTTAGAAGTTATTTGAGGATTTAAACCATATACATCATATTCATATGACTTAATAAGATTGATTATTTCTTTTGATGAAGAACCATTTTCCTTTAAAAGGTAATCAGATAATTCTGATAAGATAACTGGCCTATTATTTTCTAATATTCTTTTAGAACCTTCAAAAACAAAATGTTCCATTCCTTCTACATCGACTTTCATAAATCCTGGGTCAAGTGAATATTGAGCAACTAACTCATCAACAGTTTTAAGCTTTACTTTTTGTAAAGTATATCTTTCCTTTGAAATAGATGGATGTTTCCATTCTCCCAAGGTTGAGTATTCTTCCTTGCCATCTATAGTTCTAATTTCAGCGATTCTATTACGGTTAGAGGCAGCACCTTCAAATACAATTACATTGCTTTCAATGTTATTTAATTTAATGTTTCTATAAAGGTGCTGTAATGCGTTCACCGTTGGCTCAATTGATAAAACTTTTTTACCATTTAACTTTTTAGCGAATAAAACTGTATAGAATCCTACATTAGCTCCAACATCTATCGCATCGCGTTTCTTATCTAGAAATTTCAAACAATATTTAATTAATTCCGGTTCATACTGTTTTGTTAGAAGAAGTCGTTTAAATAGATCAGATCGACAATCAACTGCAAATGAACCTCTAAATTCGTCAATGCTTATAACAGGGTCTTCGATGAGTAGATCACATAGATTCTGATAAACCTCTTCATAATAAGACTGTCTTACTTTAAATAAACCTCGCCTCACAACTATTGCGGGATATAATAATTTTTTTAGAAGTGAATACTTATTGGCCAAGGTTTTTATATTTTGGTCCTTCAGGATTTTCCGTGGGTATCCCTATATATTGTGGTTTTCGGGTTGAGTGATGTAGTATGGGCCTATAGGCGCTTTTGACCCATAGATTCCGTTTATAAGAACCTTTTGAGATCG
>Ga0114919_10001031_pt1 | contig 22447 bp, 25 predicted proteins | sample BlataG_FD_88682 | JGI IMG/M metagenome (GOLD analysis project Ga0114919, IMG submission 88682) | Deep subsurface microbial communities from Black Sea to uncover new lineages of life (NeLLi) - Black_00105 metaG | ecosystem: Environmental > Aquatic > Marine > Oceanic > Sediment | place: Atlantic... | reverse complement strand
TAGTAGGGAATTGGAAGTGATCGTGTTTTGGGGTGTGGGAGTGGGGGACCGAGAGAATCAAAGCGGTCAAACAATTATGTTGTGTATAAGGATTAGACTTACTGTTGGCTGTGCTCTCGGCCTTTGCTTTTAAGTTGACAAAGTCTCTGCTGGATTTTGGCCTTCTTGGCTTGGGAGCTGCTGGAGCGGGTGCATACTGGGAAATAAGTACTGGGAAGCAAATAGCAGGTCTAGTTACATATCTGCAATGTCGAGTGGAGGGGATGGTGAGTTTTGCGTCCCAGAAACGTTGCCAGTTTGAATTCTTCTCCACTCACCTGTTGTTACTTTTTAGAGTTATACGCTTGGTTGAGGTTGGTAATAGCGCCGTATGCATTCTATGGTTCTTATACACCCTACTAATCAAATATCAAATCGAAACATGGGTGTATCATGGGTAAATCCACCTCTTTCTTATCCTGCTCGCCGCCGATAGCAGGAAACGCTGAGAGAAAGCAACGGGAAGAGGTGGGTGACTCCAAATTTCTCGTGGTTGCGGCCAGGAGTGATGATCAATTGTGTCCAAATATATGCCAATAGATTTCACGTACGAAATAATAGCAAAAATGACAGAGAGTGAACCCAGTCCAGCAACTCAATCTCGATTCAAACTAATCTCTCTGGCTATTTTACTGCTCTTCTTCACACTTGGTGGTACGTTGAAGGGTATCCCCCACTCATATTCATCCACATCTTACTAACAATACCAACTTGCAGGATTATGGCCAGCATACACAGCATTGTTCCCATCCTCGATCACACTTCCCACCGACCAGCTCACCTCACTGGCAGACTCCCTCAGACATTCTCCATCCTATCATCTTCAGCACCTCTCCAAGGACCTCACATCATTTATAGCATTCATTCAAACTAGTTTAGCATCCCCACCAACACCAAATCTTCTCAAAGCTGCTGATGCTGCAGTCATTCATATCCAGGCAGCTCTCGACATGCCAAATGATCACACCACCATTGCCCAAGCAGAGTCATCAGTCAGGGCACTGAGACAGCATGATGATGTAGATGTGGTTCCTTACTTTCCCTCAGAGCAGCATGTTGCAGTGCTGCTGCCGTTATTGCTACCATGGGCTCTTCCTTTAGCGCAGGCTGTTTTCAGCGAAGTGAAGAGGGTAAGAAGGCAGAAGGAGGGAGGAAGGGTTTAGCTTTGTTAGATGGGGGCAGATAGATTTGCTCGTCATTTCTATGACATGCATGTGATATTTACGAATCTTCATGGGGATAGTTTTTCAAAACCTGCTTGCAGGAGCAGTGCTATTGGCAACAAGGATGTTGGTTTTGAATAATCCAACATTTGCGCAAGAACCCCCAATTTTGGATATTGTGTACGATGTCATCATTGTTGGGGCAGGTATGAGTGGACTTACTACCGCAAGAACCCTACTTGACAGAAATCCAGGCTTGAAAGTAGTAATCCTTGAAGGCAGAGATCGAATTGGCGGAAGGATCAGCTCCTTACAAACAGATTGGCCAACTATAGACCCTAGAACCGCGCCCTTCATCAGTGTAGATACCGGTGCCAGCTGGATTGACAGTACAATTGGCAATCCGCTATCAACTCTTGTCACTGAAGCCAACGCCACACTGGTCAACACCCCCATCGACGACAGTCTCGTCCAGTTTAGATACACTACACGATCTCCTACACCAAATGAATTGGAGCAACAAGATCTTGGCAGAGCTGCGTTTGACCAGAATCTACAAACCTTCAGATACGTAACAACAACAGAAGAAGGAGAGGAAGAAGACAGTATTACGCCGTTACAATCAAAGTATGGCACTGACTGGGCTGTTTTTCCAAGAGGCTATGCTACCATCCTACCTGCACTGGGCCACGGTTCTTTGGATATTAAATATTATACCACCGTTATTGCCATTGACTACTCTCCTTCTCCTGATGCAAATGTATACGTTGCTGTTACTAATACTGACGGAGGTGATGGTGATGGTTCCATTACTACTTCTTCTTATGTTGGACAAAAAGGTGGTGGTCACTGTTCCTTTGGGTGTTTTGAAAACTGGAGACATTACATTCATACCTCCATTGCCAGAAGATAAACAGAATGCGTTGACTACCGTTACTACTACTGATTTGGGAAGCTTCAGCAAGATATGAATGTTGTTTGATCGGCCATTTTGGGATCCTGTATCTGTATGGATTGTTCGCCTAACCGGTAATGATGACGATTATGATAATGGTAAGAAAATGGTCGTCTTTGTTAACGGATTTTTACTGCTCTTTTCTTTTGCCAACAATAGATTTTACTGCTTGCAAGGTGATTTAAATTACCTAGATAGATGAATTTTTTGCCTTTTCAGGTATACTAAGAAACTTTTCTCTCAATAATATGACATCTCCTTCATAGTTTAAACTATATATATATAAATTTACATGGTACACGCTGTTCTGTACATACACTCCTTCCAACAACTGAAGAGTAGCTAGTCAGTAAAGTAAAGAGTTAACAAAATGAAGCAAGAAAAAAAGGCCGAAAAATAATAAAAAGAAAAAACGCCATCTCTTTCTATTACAGACCATTTAATCTATGTTCTCTTCCTCAACTCAGTCAGATCTTTAGAAGTAGGAAACTTGGGGTGCTTATTCAGTGTACCCTTGGGTCTACCTAGCCTCTTTCCTTCATCGTCTGTTATTGCTGCTGCACTATGCTCACCATCATTCTCGTCACCTTCTTCTCCTTCAACATCTGTGTCGTCCTCTTCCTCTTCTTCTACTTCTTCTTCTTCTTCATGATCAATTGAAGACATACCCAGCGCAGTAACACCATCAACACCACCCTGCTGCTGACTTTGCTTCTTCTCTTCCAATGCAGTAGGGTCAGCCTCCGCCAATGCAGCTCGTGCAGCAGCAGCAGCAGCAGCAGCTTGTGTCTTCTGCGATTCCTTCAACCTCGTCCGTTCTTCGCTCCTGGCGTCATTCCCTCTTTGTTCCATAAATCCTTGTGTTATCTGTGCTTCCGCTTCTTGGGCCATGTTGGCCACTATTGTAGGATCTACTCCTTCTGCAAAGCCCTTCATTTTCTTCATTGCTACTCTTAGTTTCTCGTCTACATCCGCATACACTGCCAGCTTTCCAGCAAATTCGTACAGTACCTTGGGCAGTTGGTAACCTACCCTTAATGTAACTACAGTACCGCTGTCAGTACCGTTGTCAGTACTACTTCCGTCATCTTGTTGAAACAAAACAGCAGCTACCAGAGGCATACCTTCTACTGGCTCTTCTACTATATATTTATTCTCCTCATCCTTTGTTCTCCCCAGCGTTAGGTAGAGTTCTAAAAAAGGGGTCAGCGCCCATCTGTACCACAGATACATAGACACCAAGTTTCTATCTTCTTCATGGAATCCCATCTCATCGATAAGGTCAAACCACTCCATCCAATTGCATCGGTTGTGCCATACTTGGTAGCAGTGAGAAGGAGGGGCCTTGACACGGATGCTGACTTCATGTTTCAGGACAATGTTGGAAAATTCAATGAATTCAAAGGGAGTGTAACCACCGGATGATTTTCTCATACCTGCGAACTTTTCAAGGATAAGATCGTCGTCTTCCTGGTCAAAGATATTGTCGTTGTTGTCTTCTGCGTCTTCATCTGAGAAGGACATGGGCGAGGTGGAGGAGGGAACTGTGGCGGCTGGAGGTGGAGAGAGAGTGGCGGTGTGGGGAGGTCGTCGGTGTTGTTGGCGAAATGGTTTGTCTCTGTGGTGGGGTAAAGGGAGGGTTGTGTTAGTGGATGAGTTGGATGTGCTGTTGGAGAGGTGTGGAGCCATGTAAGTGGGACAGAAACGAGACAATGGAAAAGGCTTACTTGTGAAGGCTGCTCAATGCAGACCTTGGAGAATTGCATGCATTTGGCAGACCGATGGCTATATGTCGATGTATCCGACACGCAGATGGGTTGTTAGAAGCTAAATACATATTGGAAGTGTGGTCTTGTGCTGAGAACCCAGATATGTGGATTCAAACGGAGCGAATCAGGGTGGAATCTGGTGCTTTTCAGTTGCGCAATGCAGTGGAAGGGTTTCGATCGCCGTTACTGCTGCAGTATTATCGCACAATATGCAGTATGCTGCCTAGCAGAGGCGGTGGAAGAGCCATTAATGAGTGCCGGCGGCCAGGCGGCTTCAAAAACCGGAGGTCTTGGAGGACATAAACCTGACTATTATCTCAGCACAATCCATGTTTATATAACTACATCGAGCACATCACGACCACCAATCCTCCAAATATTCATCAAAGCACATTCTTCTACAACTTTCGCACGTGAAAATAAAGCCACAAAAACTTGAATCTATTTTTTTGGAAAACTCTTTCTCCCACCGTTTTCCATACAATCTTGGGGGGGCGAAACCACACTTCATGCATCATGGTTTGGTCTATTTTTAAGAAAGGCAGCCAATCATCAGGTGAACTCCGCTTGTTGGAAGAAGATGGCCGCTCCAAATCCAACGGAACAAAACTCAACCTCGCTCGTCTTCCCACCAAATACTTTACAACCAGTGACAAGGCAGTCTCCATAGCCAACACATATGGCCTCGTTCGCTTCACTGTAGAAAAGGCAGAGCTTTACGACTTCAAAAAGGGCAAAGATGCATTCGCAGTTGTCTCCATTGGTCAACAAACGCAAGTAACCCGAAATAAAAAAGTCCAGTCAGACTGCAGTGTTACCTGGGATGCAGGCTCCCATTTTGTCCTTCAAAAAGAGGGAGCTACAGTAGTTAGAGTAGCTGTGTACAAGGAGGGTGCTTTAGAGGGAGCTCTCAAGAATACCTTACATTCTTATTGCACTTTGGATCTCTCATTTTTCTTCAATCGCCATGTTAGTAACAACAGCAGCAGTGATGACAACGAAAGGAATGACGATCAGCAGATGCCAAAGATACAGACAGTGACAAGCCATATTGCCAACTATGTAGCAGCTATGGTTGAGGACATCACAACAACACCACCACCACCAACACCACCACCACCAGCAGCAGCAGCAGCAGCACAGACTAATGATGACAATAGCAACGACAACACCAAGGATACAGATGTGAATGATAAAGCAAGTGACGTCAGTAGTAGCAACAACTCTAGCAAACACAAGGATAGGAGTACATTGATGGGCTTGTTTTATCCGTCGACAAAAGATAAGAAAGCACCCATCCCTTCCTACACCCATCACCATCATAGGCATAGTCGTAGTCACAGCGACAGCCAAGACATGATGATGATGCAACGACAACCGTCACTTACTCCAGGAGAAATGGTCCCAGAAGGAAATGAAGGCTCGGGTAGCCACTGGCACAATCTTGTGGACCCCTCAGACCCAAAACTAGTCAGGGGAAGGGCACTCATTAAATGCCAAGTGTCCACACTGCTGGAGCTGGAAAGACAAGTGTGGCACAGACTACTCGCACTTGCAGACTTTTCCGGCAACGGCCAACTGAATTTTGAGGAATTAGAGACACTGTTGAAAGCACTAGGAGCTGATCTCACTCATGGACAGCTGACTGTGCTGTTTGAAGATGCTGACAAGGATAATGATGGCTGGTTGAGTGTGGATGAACTTGCAGATTTACTTTCTAGTCATCAATCTGGCCAGTTTGATTCCCTGGTCAAAAGATGTCCCATTGATGGTGCTGAGCTCATCCCTGGGGATGATTATTCCAATCTTATTTATATTAGTTTATGTCTGGATGAAGGAACGGGCGAGAGTCTGAGAGGAGGTTATACCACTGAAAGTGAAGCCAGCAGAGCTTGGATGCTGAGAACATCAGAATGGGTGACACACCCTATTGCTCAAAAACGGGGGAATTTGTACAGAGCAGGAGGACTCCGTACTGGTGCAGCAGCTTCTTATATCATTGTATACGACAGAGCAGCAAAGCGACTGGTAGAAGAGAAGTTATCTCCAGTTTTGGTGCTTGCAATGAAACAGTTGTACCAAAGTAGAATGGGCAGGGTCATGATGGGGGAGGGAATGTATGCCAGATTGAAATCGCTATCAGAGAGTCAAGGCAAGTATATGGACAGCCCTGATTCTTTAAAGGAAATAAAGCCATTCTTGAAGAGTTTCCAGGGCGATATCAACCTGGATGAGATGTCAGAACCCATTGATAGTTATAAAACATTCAATGAATTCTTTTATAGAAAGTTAAGACCAGGCGCTAGGGCAGTAGCAGAGCCAGAAAAAGGTGAAGTAGTGGTCAGCGCTGCCGATTGCAGATTAATGACGTATCCTACTGTTGATGAGGCTACAAGGTGCTGGATTAAAGGGAGAAACTTTAGCATTGCTGGGCTTTTAAATGATGCAGAACCAAATAGACCAGTAGCAGCGAGATTTAACGGAGGCTCCATGGCCATCTTCCGTCTGGCTCCTCAGGACTATCACAGGTTTCATTCCCCTGTGACTGGCACGATTGAAAATATTCAAGATATTCCTGGCCAATACTTTACAGTCAACCCAATAGCTGTTAACTCCAAATTTGCAGATGTGTTCACTCAGAATAAGAGAGCAATAATGTGGATACAAACTGAGCAGTTTGGAAGGATCCCCTTCATTGCTATTGGAGCCACTTTGGTGGGCAGTATTAGATGGACAAAAGAAGCAGGTGAGGTGGTACAAAAGGGAGAAGAGTTGGGGTACTTTGCCTTTGGTGGATCTACCTGCATTATATTGTTCCCTCCAGGCGCTGTAGTCTTTGACGAAGACTTGCTGGTAAACAGTCAGAAATCGCTGGAAACCCTGGTCAAAGTAGGGGAGAGAATAGGGGCCAAAGAGGGCAGCGAAGAGCTTGAAAAGGGAGGCAGTGAGAGGCATAGAGTGGCTGAATTGGTTAGGAATGTCACCAAGAATTTCAAATCATTGCCTGAGAGGGAACAAGAAGAGAAGGAAAGGAAGATAGATGGAGAAAACAAGGGGATCATGGAAGTCTCACAAGAGCAGGCGATGAGAGGGACGAGTCCCCCTAGATTTCATAAAAGGGAAGACTCGCAAGGACAATTGTTGACGGCAGAAGGTAGTCTTGATCTGAATAGATTGCGGATCAGTATCAGTGAATAGAATTGATGGAATTAGAATTGATGAGTGGCTCTCAAGAGAAGAAGAAGTGCATTAAAGTATGTAAAACCTATAGGTACATGTGATCTTTCTTCCAAGTATGTAAAATCTATCTTTATTACATCTACTACTATTTCTAAAAAATCTTAAACAATACCGTCATCCTTGCTAGTCAACACAAACAATCCCAAGGACCCAATCATAACATACTTCAAAAGAGGATAATCATTCATAATTATCGTCAATCTCCCCACAAAAGGTAGAAACCCCACCACCCTCCCCAGCACATGTTTTGGCTGCAACCACATCATCCCCTTCGGGTACAAACTACGATCATCTCCCCAGTTATTGTCGCCTTTAGTTAAGAAGTCCATAGTATAGCCATCAGGGCGTTCATGTGTTTTAATTACTCTGTGTACTATAGGGATGTCTCTGTCATTGGTGTTGAAGACGACAACATCACCGGGATTGACGGGACCTCTGGGTTGATTGAGGAAGAGGATGTCCCCTCGGTAGAAGGCTGGTTCCATGCTGCCACTGAGGACGACTACTATGGGGGATTCGCTGTTGGTGTAGAGGATGAGGGATTTCCAGATGATGAGGGCGGAGGAGACTATGAGGCCTGAGTTGATTGATGTGGAGAGAAGGGGGGAGGAGGTGAGAAGAGGCGATGAATGATTGGGCGAGAGTGATTGATCGGGCGTTTGAAAACTACATACCAAGGTTTACTAGTTGGAACAAGAACTGCCGTTTTTTCATGTTGATGATTTCATCCAAGCCTAGAAATTTGGATATTCTGGAAGTTTTGCTGGTCATTTTGGTGGTCAATTGTGATCAGCTGTGTAATGGAACAATAATGGTTGATTTGGGGATATTTTGAATTTAGATCTTTATCCAGTGATGTGAATAAGATTGATAATTGAATGCTTTTGCTCCAAATGGATACGATCACGTCCATTTCAAGCTGCTCTTTTTTGGCCTCCTCGTTTGTTTTAAATACCGAAAAATACATGTGCATGCCATATTGTTTGTATTATTCTATCCAATTAGGTTCTGTTAAAGTGGTTTAAGGAGCGAAACAACTCCCTGCAACTCGAGAAAAAATGGGAATCCCAGGCTTAAAAACTTGGGTATACAAACGCTACCCAGAAGCTTTCGTCAAAACTCTCCCTGATCCTCAAGAAGGCTTCACCGATGTGTACATTGATATGGCAGCGCAGTTCCATATGGTGCTGCGAAAGGCACGCAATGAAGCTCATCTCTTCCGCCTCCTCCACCGTCGCTTGGACGAGTGCCTCACCATTGCCAACCCTCAACGCCGCGTCGTTTTCGCCCTTGATGGGCCAGCTCCCCTCGCCAAGCTCGTAGAACAACGCAACAGAAGGAAGAAGGAGGCTTTCAAGGAGGAACGTATCCACGCTCAACCCCCTTCCTCTGCTTCATCCTCAACAGCCGCCGCCGCCGCTGCCACTGGCACAGGTGCCGCTGTCCCCCACATGGCCCTCACCACTGGCACCACTCTCATGCTCGACATCCACCAATGCCTCATCAGCTTTATTGTCAAGCAACTAGCCAAACACAATAGATCACACCTCCAGTTTGAACTTTCAGATTCCAGGGTATGTGGGGAAGGTGAGCTGAAGATCTTGGCGAGGCTCTTACAGAAAAACGTACCTCAATCTATGTCTTCATCTATATCTATCAATAAAAATAATAATAACAGTAGTGATAGTGATACCAATAATAATAATAATAGTAGTAATAATGGTAGAAATAACAATAGAGAAAGGCATCTTGTTATAGGAGGAGACAGTGATCTCCTTCTCATGGTGATGGCATCAGGAAGGGATCACGTGTACGTTGCTCCCAATCTAGAATTCCCACGTAGGTATAAAGGAGGAGGTGGTGGTGGTAAATCTAATCCATTTCATACTCCAGCATCAACTGCTATATTCAGTAGAGATGCTGCTGTTGCTCATTGGAGGAAGACTCACCTTGCTAGGGAAACTGCTACTAGTGATAACACTAGTAGTGACAATAATAACACTGCATCATTATCATCATCGTCGTCGTCGTCGTCGTCGTCGTCGTCACAATTGGATATCACCAGCCTGGCTCTAGATCTCTCTCTCCTGGCCATAGTATCTAGTGGTAATGATTACCTCCCTGGAGTGTCAGGGTTGAATCTAGGATGGTGGGGATCAAGACCGGGGCTGTGGGATTTGTACCTGGATATGAGACAAAGAGAAGAATGGGTTGGTCAGTCGCTGGTCATCAGGACGTGTCAATGTACCGCAGATATTTTCTTAAATGACACTTCTAATATTAATAAAAGTACGGTGATAACAGAGCTAGATGGAGATGGTAGTAGTAGTAGTGTTAGTAGTAGTAGTAGTAGTAGTAGTGGTGGTGGTGAAGAAGATGAGGAGAGTGAGGGTGAGTTTGCCAACATGACAGCTTCGCAAAGAAGGAGAAGAAGAAAGAGAAGAAACAAAGCCAGCTTCCCTGCATGTGAAAACCTTGCCAATATGACTGTGTCAATTAACAGACCAATGTTGGCAGCTTTGTTCAAGAGGTACTATGAGCAGCGTAATTTAGCTGGAGGTGGGCCTGCCTCTAAGACCAGCAGTAGCAGCAATAGTAGTGGCGGGGCTAGGAAGAAGAGTACCATCGGAGGGGTGAAGAAAACAAGCAGCGGCAGCAGCAACAAGAATGGATCTTCATCAACAATATGGAACATGGGATCGTCTCCTAAAGATGATGCAATTTTTTACAAATTTGAAGTTCCTCCACAGAATGGTATTGATATTGAGAATTACATCCAGTGTCTGGAATGGGTACTGCATATGTACAGTACTGGGACTGTAGCTGATTGGAGGTTGGCATATGATGCTCCTCCTCCTGATCTGGTAACTTTTATGCAGCAGCTTTATGATACCAGTCAGTCTTTCAGTAGTTTGTCTTCGTCTTCTGTATCTTCATTGTCGTTATCAGAAGAAGGAGATGATGACGAAGCTTCAGTAGTAGCTATCGGAGCTGGTATCGGTGGTAGTGCAAATGGGTACAGTAGTGATGAGCCTCCATTGATCCCAGCTGCATGTGCCCTTGCTCTCCTCCCCAGAACAGGCAGACACCTGATCGCCCCTCCATTGAGGCCACTCATGGACCCAGATAGCGTGTTGTATGACCTGTACCACGTCTGTCAAGAATGCAAAACACTAGGGAAGAAGATGACTGCTGTCCAAAAGTCATACACGCTAGCATCCCTAGAAGTGAGCACCCTGCAAGGGAAGTTTGACCTCGTCAAGAATGTCGATCAGAAAAAGGCAGAAGAGTTGAGTCGTACGTTGGACCATGCAGAGAAGAAATATTCAAAGCTAAAGACAAAGTTGGCTACGTTTAGTAGAGACAAGGCAGCACATATGGTAGAGATGCATCCACAGAAGGCTTTTCCTATTGAAGCTTTAGAGAGAGCAGTAGCGGAGATATCTCCTGCTGCTTACTCTGATCCTTACAGGAGATTGGCCTACTTTGGAGAGGAGTTTGTGTTTTTCAATGATCTTAAAGCTCTACAGAGAACACAACAACAACAACAACAACAACAACAACAACAACAACAACAACAACAACAACAACAACAACAACAACAACATCATCATCATCAAGATACAGAAGAGAGAAGGCAAGAGCAAGGCATGATGCTGCAACACAAACCAGAATGGGTGAGAGAATGTATTAGATTTGCACAAAAGAACAGGATACAAATGGCAGATGTCAGTCCAGTGAGAAGGAAGCAATTACACCCCTTCCCTTACATGGATAAATCCCTCTCTTCTTCGCATATTGGCAGCAGTATGAATAATGGTGGTGGTCAGAACCAGTTACAACAACAACAACAACAACAACAACAACAGCAAGGAAGTGGCATGAACACTATGAATAATAATAAGGATAACAATAATAGAAACACAGGCATGTTGGTGAAAGATTCACTGGGCCCTATTGCAAGAATGGCATGCCAGTTGTTGCCTCAGAGGAGGAGGACCTTGCTGCTGAAGAACCAATCAGGTGCAGCTGCCTTGTTGAAGCAATCTGCTTCTCACATCAGAACATTCTTTGGATAGGAGAAGATAAGATGAGAGAGCAATAACTAGGGAGGTGATCTTTTCTGTTGATGTAAAAAAAAAAAGAAAAAAAAAGCCACATTGCACTCTACATTTGTCAACTAAGTTTTACACATACATTGGCAATCAATAGGCCAGTCAAACTATATCATCTACATCATCATCATTATCGTCATCAGAAGCGATTACCACTTTTTACTACTATTATTATCTACTAATGTATTACTAGCCTAACGAAATAATATATATTACTGCTTATTTTCCTTGGCTGGCAGAGCTCTTCTGCTCCTCCTTGTTGTCACTGCAGCTTCATTTGGGGGTAACTTTGTTGGAGAAGAAGATGAAATGTCTCTACTACTATTACTATGACCCCCCATTTTAACAGGCGATAAAGGGGCGTTCTTCTGCACATTATTCAACAGAGCAGCAGCAACAGCCTTGGCATCCTCAGACAGACCTGCTGGCACTACTGTTGCTGCTGCAGCAACAGGAGAAGGAGCCCTCCCTGCCACCATAGATGATGACAAAGATGATGAGGAATGTTGTAAGCCACCACCACCACCAATACCAACACCTTGATGATCACCGGTAGGCACACCAAATGACGCCCTTCCTCTAGCCAGCCTCAATGCAGCAGCTGCAGATCCACTCTTTGGGGTACCAGATAATGCTGCAATGAGATCATGTGGAGATGAATTAGTAGCTGCCATGGCTGCTTCAATTGTTGGAGACACAAATGAACTACCACCTCCAGGTACTGCTGCTGGAATACCACTGCCAATAAAAGTAGCAGTAGTACCTCCACTAGGTGTAACAGATCCTCCATTCTGAGCCCAGTCAATCAACTTGCCAATCTCTCCCACCATTCTCTTGTACTTTGTCATAGCACTGGCTTCTTGGGTCAACTGGCCCTTGACTGCTTGCACCTCTGCTCTTAGTTGCTGATTGACAGTATACAAATCTTCATTTTCTTTGGCCAGCCTGGCTCCTCGGGAGGCTTCGTCTTCCACCTCTCTCTTCAATCGCCTCACGTCTGATTGGAGATCATCCATCTGTGATACTGCTTCCTTTGCTGCAACCCTGATTTCCTCTACTTCTTGTGTCAACTTGGCAACCGTCTCTTCTCCTTTAGCCAGGTCTTTGTGTTGACGCGAAACTTCACTTTCCAGACGATCCCTTTCCAGTTCCAGGTCCCTCCTCTCTGCCTCTGCTCTTCTCGCACTGTCCTGCCCTTTTTCCAGCTCCCCTCTCAATCTATCGTAATCCTCTTGCAACCTAGCTGCTTCACTCCCTAGCCCCCTGTTGTCGCTCTTCAACTGATTATTCTCTTCTTCCAGTTTCATCACCATCTCTTTAGCATCTCTCAGCTCCCTTTTTGTCACGGCGTGCTCTGCTCTCAGTTCATTGATGGCGGTACAGTTTTGGTCAAACAGTTCTTCTGTTCTTTCTAGCTTTTGTTTCAGTTCTTTTACTGTAGACTGACCTTCTGCTTCATACCTTATCCTACTTTGGAGATCTGCAACTGATCTCATCAGTCTGGTGTTTTCTGCCTGTAGAGCTCTCATGTCCCCGACAGTGTCTACATTCACAACTGCTTTATTCTTTATCTTCTTGGCTCCAGCTGCAAAGACTAGCGTAGAGAAGGTCTCTTGAGCACTGTCAACTGCTGGAGTGACACAGGCTACAAACCATGTCTTCGAATTGCCCCCAAGTGACTCTTGTAGTAAAAATGTTAGCCTGGAATCACGATAAGGAATATGTACTCTGGGGTTCTTCTGTCTCTCTACGAGTGCTTGGATCACTCTTCCCAGACATGTCAGGCTTTTGTTTATAGACCTGGCCTCAGTCAATTGCTCCCCAGTGGCGCCACTCTTCCCTACTCTCTCACTCCCAGCCAGATCAATCAAATTCAATTTGGAGCACTGGACCGATGTAAGACCAGTGTCTGCTCTGTGTTCCCTGGCTTCAATGGTGGCGGTAAAGACGGAGTGAGAGCGGGAGGAGCGGTCATTCATTTTAGTTGCAGCTTGGCGTTGTTGAGCGGCTCCTCTTTGGATGAGAGCCAGGACGTCGTCTGCATTTAAAACATTGACTTCGCTGAGGCCTTGGATGTAGACGCCTTTTGTAGCATCTCCATCTCTTACACTCATACCTCCTCCGGTTGATGATGAAGATGTAATGGTGGTGGAAGAGGATGATGGATTCAATGCTGCAGCAGTAGTACCACTATTAGATGAGGGGGGAACAGCCAAGAGATCACTGATTTCCTCGTTATAACATTCCAAGAAGGAACATTTAACAGAGAACCTCAATCCACCATCAGCATGAGCCTGCTCCGCATCTTCTATACGTCTAAACAGCTCGTCAAAGACTCTAATAATAAGACCAGCTGCAGGGGCAAGAGAGCCATCCGAGTCAGATTGTCGTTCTACATCTCCCAGCATGGTGTAGGTCTTACCAGCACCAGTCTGACCATAGGCAAATAAAGAGCTATTAAATCCAGCCATGCAGTTTTCTACAACATCTTGACCTGCTGCTGCAAAGACATCTGCTTGCTGAGCATCTGGGCTCAAGACGGCGTCGTAGCTCCTAACGACTGGATCGGTGCGGCCTGGGTCGGAGAGAATGACGGTGCATGGGCCGGATGTTTCTACACAGTTGAGGGAAGAGGAGATGGAGGAGCATTTCTCACGATTGTTAGGAGGTCTGATGCGGACAATGACCTTAACGCAGTCGTCTGAGGAAGAGAGGATGGGGCTGCTGTTGTAGTTGGAAGATGGAGCGGCTGGATCGTCAGAGGAAGCGGGCGATGAGGAGGGAGAGTTGAGGTCTGTTGGTGGTTTGAGAGATTTGCGGGATGTTTGACGCATTGATCTAGGTGCTACACGAGGTGTTGTCCCCGAAGGAGTCTCTGAGCCCTGCATACTTGGAGGAAAATTGTCAGTCTTTTGAAATTGCAAGTCGGTTGGTTGGTGTGTCTGCATGATGCAGTAATTGGTGCATGTTACCTTGCTAGAATTCTGTTTGCCAGACATTTTCGACCAGCACTATCTATTTCTCGAGTTGGTTGTTGTAAATTATGAAAAACTGTAATTCTGTTTCGAAGCGAGTGACGAAATTTGTTGGAAGATCGACTCAGTAATAAATGATACTATCTGTAAACAATTAATCGTTGTTTTGAAGGCTGCCAAGGGGGACTTTGTGCTTTTGTCTGTGCCACCTCCCACTCATATTGACCGTCGCACGCAAGCTCAGCGTAAAGAAGAGAGGAAGATGGTGATTTCTTTCCCACAAGAGCCAATGAACCCTGATGCATGATAAAAACCTATTTTTCACATTACATACTTTGAGATCAAGATGAAACCTTCTATCCAAAGGCCCTCTACCACCACCAACATTCCCATCATCACGTTAGTTTCGAAAACACCTTCCCCTGGTAAGCTATTCACCCAACTGAATATTTCGACGCGTTTATATAAACCCATCAACATTATTTCTAACCAAATCTTCATGCGTTCACACAGACTCAGCACCAGCAATCTCCGCTCGGCGTCGTCTCTTCATCCTCACAGCTCCAGCTCTCCTCCTCCCTTGGTCCACCCCCCAACCCAGCCATGCAGCCCCATCATCATTAGATAAACCCTTACTTAGACAGATAAACCCTGAAGAACTTAAAGCATTAGAAAAATCATTTTCAGAATGTTTCGCCAAAACCAAAGCCCCAGTCATGCTCCGCCTTGTCTTCCACGATGCCGGCACCTATTCTTCATCTGACAACCTAGGCGGCAACAATGCATCTATACAATACGAGTTAGGCAGACCTGAAAACTTTGGACTTAAAAGAGGGTGGAATATCATCGAAAACATTGCTGAAAAGTTGCAAGGAACAGCAGCCAGCTCCCTCAGCAAGGCTGACCTCATCGCCTTGGCTGGCGCTCACGCTGTGGTCATCACTGGGGGGCCCTCTAGTTTATTAACCTCCACCCCAGTGGGCAGATTAGATGCCAAGTCACCAGACCCCGAGGGAAGAATGCCAGGAGAGGCATCATCAGCCACGCAGCTTATTGACAACTTTGCCTCAAAAGGCCTGTCCGTCAGGGAGTTGGTCGTCTTATCGGGAAGTCATACACTTGGGAGTAAAGGGTACGGTGATCCCCTTACCTTCGATAATAGCTACTACCCAGCATTACTAGCTAAACCATGGAATGATCCCAATAATAAAATGGCATCTATGATTGGAATACCGACAGATCATGTGCTGCCTGATGATGCACGCTGTGCTCCTATTATAAAAGAGTATGCAGACAGCCAGGAATTGTTTTACAGGGATTTTAGTGATGCGTACGTCAAGATGACAACACTAGGTATGCAATAGATTTATTTAAATAGTAAGTAAGTAAGTAAGTAAGTAAGTAAGTAAGTAAGTAAGTAAGGACTGATGATTTTTTGCTACTTACAAATATAAAGCCTTGATAGTGTTGTTGTTTTTTTAATTTAAAAAAAAAAACGGACGAGGCATATTTCAATACTATCGTCCTGTCGGTGTTGTTGTTATCGGGTCGCTACATGTAAAAAAAACACCAGCTTTATATTATTTATTACCAGCAGTATGTAAATTGTCAGCTACTACTACTCAAGTTCATTCTGATAAAGACATAAAGATAGATATGTAGTCAACAGAGAGAAGTATGTTTATATATGGTATGTACATATCTCCCTTTCTCTCTCCCTTTTTCTCTCCATCCATTTCCATTCCCTTTTTCTACTGTGAGAAAGGCACCCCCAATTCCATCAGCTTACTGAAAGCAGCAGCAAAGTCAGCAAAGAACTTATCTTCATCCTTGGCATACAAATCCACATATTTTTTAAAGCTCTTATCCCACATCAACCACATGTCTGTGTTCAACATCATCAGCTGCTTGCTCTTGTCTTCAAACTGCAGAGGACCACTCCATTTCTTTTTATTCCACTTGTTTTCCAGCAGCTCTTTGAAATACAAGTTTGAAAAGGTAGTTGGAGCGTTGGTCCATGGTCCCACAAAACCGGAGCGGTCAGCATGGCAACGCCCAAGGGTGTGTGCGCCACAGAGGGCGACAATCTCTTGGTCGTTGAAGCCCATTCGGTAGAAGATGTCTCTGATGTGTTTGTTGTCCTTGTCTCCGTCGGGAAGTCTTCCGTCAGGGAGGGCAACGAGATTGGTGGGCTCTGTGTCTGAGCGTCCTGGGCGCCATGGTACCTCAGGGCCACCCATCTCTTCAATAGCCACACATCCAGCCAGGGTCCAGAGGTCGGCGTAGGAGATCCATGGAAACTTCTTCTTGATGGGTTCCAATAAATCACGAGCAATGGACAATCCAGCATTGGCACCAAATGAGTTTTCAGGAGCAAATCTCATGGTAGCACCGTTGCTTCCTCCAGTCTTGGAGACTTTGTCATAAGTGCCAGATGTGTGCCATGCTAGTCTAACGAGAACGGGGCCATAGCTGCCGTCGTCGTAGTCGGGATTGGACTCGAGGACGTCGGCAATTGCTGTTCGGACAGATGCATAATCACCTTGGTTGGAAAGACCTGGAACGCTACCGAGGTACTCATCTAAATAGCCATTCTCTTTGGCCCAGTAGAGGCCTCCACCAACACCGGCAAGGATAAGAATCTTGCCAAAGCCCTGGAACAGTAAAGTGGGGAAGGAGAAGGTGAGTGAGATGGACGGTGAAGACAATGAATAGGGTGTTGTAGATAAGGTATACAACTATTCGATGATTGAACGATCTATAGGGATGAACCCTAGCTTAATTGGAAGCTGAGAGTGATGAAAACGGTATAGATCAAGCAAAACTCCACCAGCCAAGAAGGATTAATAACTCTTATAACTGTATAGAACTCTACTTACACCTCCACCAGATTTCTCTGCTTCGGATGCATATGCTCTTGATGCTGCTGGCAAAACCTTTAAGGCTTGACGAGCTCTTGAGGCTGCGACACGAAGCATCTTGAATTCAATTAATAGTTACGTTTTTCTATTTTAGCAGCGAGACAATAAGTTTTGTCAGGTTGTATTTGACCTTGTGTGACACAAGAAAAATTTAAAATGATGATGACACTAGGGTGGCGAAAGGAGTTTCGTTCTACCCTCTCTCCGTCTGCTGAACCTCCCGACGCTCATCGTCGAAATCTGAGCGAAACGGCAGCAACCAGAGCCTCTTTATGAAGAATATCGTGCAATGCTAATGTAAATCATTTATGCGATGCAATATATGAACATAGTAGAGAACATACATAAGAACTACTAAATAATCGTTGTTTTTCTATATCAACCTTGCAACCCTTTTTTCTGATCATGGGCAAGAACCCTGGGAATAAAATGCGCCCAGCTGGTGGAGGAGGAGGCGAAGAGGGTGGATCAGATAGAGTAAGAGATGTAGACGTCAGCTATCACACCTCTGAATGGCATCAGGCCCGCCTAGCAGGTAAATGTTTTTTTTTCAAATTTAAGTCAACTCCCCCACCACTTCGCCAACCCCCCTTTTCTCTTTCTCTCCGTCCCCCTTTCTCAAACACACAGCCTTAACAGTAGAGCGCCCATCATGGGAAGATTGGAAAGCTAAACAACAAGAGGAGGAGGAGAAACAGAGACTAGCCCTAGAAGATCAGGAAAAGGCTATGAGGGAATATAAGCAGGGCTTAGAAGCAGACAGAGCTCGGCGGTTGGGAGGAGGAGGAGGAGGAGGAGGAGGAGATGGTGATATTAAATTGAAGAGAAGCAAAAAGGACAAGAAGAGAAGAAAGCAGAAGCACGATAGGAAGGATAGAAAGAAGAAGAAGAGCAGCAGCAGTAGTAGTAGGCGTAAGAAGAAACATAGAAGAAGACACAGCAGTGATGATGATAGTGATAATAGTAGTAGCAGTGGTACAACATCAACATCTAGCGATAGTAGTGATGATTATAGCAGTGGAGATAAGAAAAGCAAGAAGAAAAGAAGACATTCACCTTCATCTAGTGATGATGAAGATAAGGAAGGAAAGAAACAAGCAAAGAAGAAACCATCGTCAGCGGCTCATGATGGTCCAGTCAAACTATCTGAATGGCTCAACTCCTAATAGATACCAAAATATTAGTAAATTTTATATCCTTTACACGTACTATTATATTTATGATAATACAAATTTTACTACTTCTGCAGCCATCTCACTGCCATGTTTAGTATAATTATGATCAGCCCCTTCAATCAACACCAGCTCAGCATGCCCCACCCCAATCATCTCAGCACACTCTTTAGATTCCTCCCAAGGTATAGTACCATCTCCGGTACCATGCAGTACCAATATCTTGGCAGTACCAGTATTAATACTCTTAGCTGCAGCTTCCATATCAAGATCGTATCTTCCTCTGAAATCTTCCAATGTCATGCTCCATTCTGTTCCATCTGCTTCTTTTCTCTGCATAGAACCATTCATGGCTAATGTTTCCATTATATTGGTACCAAATCTTTGTAAGATACCATCTTTCACTCTAAATCTGCCACTTAGAGAAACTAGTTTCGTAAGTAGTGTATTACTACTACTACTACTACTATTAAGATATTTTGCTGCATATAGGATGACGTTAATGCCGCCCTTGGAATGGCCCAGCAGACAGGTGACCTTCTTCTTGTCATTGCTACCGTGTAATTGGTTGGTGATAAAATCAACTGCTGATACATAGTCAGCTACTTCTGCGTCATGGTTTCCCATGAGGAAGGGGCCTTTGCGCTGGCTTTTGCTTCGATAGGCCATGGGGTGGTCGAAACGGAATGAGGAGACGCCAGCACTGGCGAGGGCGAGGGCGAGGAGGGGAAATTGACACATGGAGTTGTTAGCCATGTACCCGTGGCATAATATGACAACATCTTTAGAACCTGTGTCTGTGTATATGCCGTAGAGGAGTTCACCGTTGGAATTTATGAAAGAAAGTTCTTTCTCTGTGCAGCCTGTGTATGTATAGATGTGGTGTGAGGGAAGCAGAGGGTGGGTGTCGGTGGTGATTGTGAAGATGATGATCTGTTGTCTCTGGAGAGTTGAAATCCCTACCTGGAGGCAATTGGATGGCTTTAGAAGATGCCATGGTAACCATAAGTCTATTTTGAATGGACGGTCGCTTGGGATTATGAAGAGAAAGCTTGGGTTTAAATCTAGAGAGATTTGTGTGATTTGACAATGGCTTGGCAGAGTAGGGAGATAAAATAATCATCAAGGATGCTAGGAGATTTTCAGTGTACAAACCAACCTTTTACAGGGTATTGACAATGAAGAATGGCTCACATATAATGTAAGCACATCTCTCTTCACCGCTTCCCCTCGTCTGCTCAAACTGGGAGAAAAGGAGAAGAGCGGTCAGAATTGCTATTTTGAGGCCATAAAGCAGAGCAACAGATCATATACCACAGTCTAAATGATCGTGTTTTTGTATAAGTATCTGTCAACATTTGATTGTCGTCAACGAACCCAATAAATAACGCAAAAGAATCGTAACCACCTGTCAAGAACAATTTCTAACTAAAAAAACGCACCCTAAACCAAAGAAACAGCTCCCTTCACCGACCCTCCCTTATCAAATACATAATAATGCACGCAATGAGATCTACCACCGGAAGGCTCCCGACGAGCAGAACAACACTCACTGTCAACCACCCTGCCGTCGCCCCATCCTTCCACCACAAGAACAACAGGAGATTGACGGCTCCAATAACAGTCTGCGTTGCAATGCCCAAAGGCAGTGATGGCAGCAGTAGTCAAGTCTCAGGCGGCTGGCTCGCAGACCGTGGTGCTCAAATGAAACAAATGATCACCCCTTTTAGCGATCCTGCCGCCAACAGCCGTCTCTTGGCACTCTGCACCGCTCAGATGCTCTGCTCCGTTGCCACCCTCATCCACGATATCTACCTCCCTGTCTATCTCTCCGATGTCCTGCATCTCAGCAACAGTAAGATTGGTAACTTACAGGCAATCGCACAATTCCTAAGTAAGGCTTCTGGATCCGTCAGCGGGACATTGGCTGATATTCTCTCCCCAGCTAGATTGGTTATTTTTGGTACCCTCCTCACCACCATCAACAAGCCAATGTTTGCTGCTTCCGGCTGGGTTTTCAGCACCTTTGGAGCTGCAGCTTGCTTGTACTGGATTACATTTGGAAAGATATTTGATAGAATGAGTAAAGGAGTACGTGAAGCCCCTTCCAAAGCCTTGATTGGAGAGCTGGCTGCTCAGTCAAATGATTCCCCTGCTGCTGCATTCAGTCTGCGTCAGGCAATGGCCACACTGGGAGCTCTTGTAGGAGCTGCTACTGCTGCATTGGCTTACAACTTGTCTGGAAAGAATTACGTAATGACATTTGCATTGGCATCTGTTCCTGCTACCATTGCATTGGTGTTGGTCTCTTTTGCATTCGGAGGCAGTGCTGCGGTCAAGGAGGCTGCTGACAAGCAAGCCGCCAAGGACGCTGCTGCAGCAGCAGCAGCTTCTACCCCGCAAGAAGCAGTAGTAGAACTGAATTTCTTCGGCAAAGCCAAGGCATTGATTTCTGCATTCAAACCAGCCTACTGGCAAGCCCTCGCCGTCGTTGCCATCCTCTACTTTGCACGCTTTGACGCCTCTTTTGTGACCCTCAGAGCCAAGATGGTCATGGACAAAGCGTCCCTCCCAGTCCTCACCTCTGTCATCATGATCACCCAAGCCATTTTGTCTACTCCAGCAGGCATGAGAGCCAAGCGCAGTGTCAAGGACAGAAACACCGTCATCATTGCCGGTACCGCCGTCCTCATCCTGGCCAATGCCGCCTTTGCCTTCCTCCCCTCCTACCTGGGCATGGTGCTCGGTGCCCTGTTTATTGGTATCCACATGGCAATGACTCATGGTGTGACCATTGGAATGCTGTCTTCATACATTCCATCACATGCAGTACCGGGCCTGGGGAAAGTATCTGGTACTGCATGGTCCTTTACTGATATGCTGTTGGGTATTATTTTGGCGTACTCTAATAGTTTGGCAGGGAGGTTGTCTGATGTGACAGTTGGGATGGGACTGGGGAATACTGGGTGCTTTTACGGAGGGGCGACTGCGTGTGTGTTGAGTATGGTGGCTTTGGCGGTGTTTAGTACTTTTGGAAGTTTGGGGAAGGAAGAGTTGGTGGTGCAGATGGGTGGTAAAAAGAAGGCTGCATAGAGACTAGGGAAGTAGTAGAGGGAGATGAGTTGAGGTGGGAGTTTGGGTTTGAGGAAGAATGGAGATTGATATTTTATATTTCCAAGAAGAGTAGAAGAAAAAAGAGTATTTGTAAGCAAGATTTGAATAGGAAAAAAGGGGTATGTACGTTTACAACTATCCGTGGGAAATTCAAAATTAAAGGAAGCAAAAATGTACTATTAATAGTAAGAGGAGGGGAAGTCACTGCTATGCCTCCGAAGCAGTTCTTCCTCCCCTGTGTAGACACATCTATGCATTATTATTATTACTATTAATCTTATCATCATACATAGTCTCTATATACATCATCGTTTCTCATACATACATCATTGGAAAATTGGAGCGCGTCAGCTCTATATCTATCAGTGGTGCTTCTCTACAAGGAGCAGTTTGGGTGTCGTTGTCGGCTAGGAGGAGAGAGAGGGGAGAGGATGATTAGACGGATACAATTCCAAGTTGACCAGAAAAATGGCAAGATGTAGATTTGATGCACTGCTTACTTGTGATAGATAGTCTAAGGGTCCGTATCTCCATTTAAATAAGGTGAAATCGCTATCATCTCCGAAACTCAAGTGATTCCCAGTATTGAAAAAGTACGCCCCTGTCCCTAGAGCACTGCCTAATAAGAAGCCTGCTACGTGTTTCAGTACTGTCGATGATTGCATGATTGTTTATTTTCATTAATTTACCGTTGGGTTTTTTCCAATTTTCCGACATTTCAGGGTGGTGTGCTAGCAGTCATGCAGGATGATGGCACCGGCAAAAGCTGCCGCAGAACCTATTCTGTATACTTTTCAAATCTTTGTTGGTTTCAAAAGCCTCTTAGAAATTCATTCAATCTATGATTACATGCTATCGTAGACACTCTTTACTTCAAAAAGACCACTCTTTTATTGCCTACAGCAAACAATTCTTTTTCTTTCTTTCTTTCTTTCTTTCTTTCTTTCTTTCTTTCTTTCTTTCTTTCTTTCTTTCTTTCTTTCT
>Ga0114919_10001030_pt1 | contig 22450 bp, 23 predicted proteins | sample BlataG_FD_88682 | JGI IMG/M metagenome (GOLD analysis project Ga0114919, IMG submission 88682) | Deep subsurface microbial communities from Black Sea to uncover new lineages of life (NeLLi) - Black_00105 metaG | ecosystem: Environmental > Aquatic > Marine > Oceanic > Sediment | place: Atlantic... | reverse complement strand
TTTGCAGCTTTGATAGCTGTTTCGGTTGTTTACGTAATAACAAAATATATGATAGGTGATTCATTAGTTTCTTTAATCGGTATGCTTTTTGTTTTTTTGTTTCTTTACTTCTTTTTGCTTCTGTTTTTCAAAAGTTTTGAGGAGGAGGATTTGATGATTATGCGCGCGATAGACCAGCGGTTAGGGACGAAGTCGGATTGGGTGCGGGAGATAATAAAGAGGTTTTTATGATTTACAATATATCAAAAAAAACGCTTTTTAAAAGCTTTTTTCCTTTTTATTAGCGATTTCACCTCTTCCCTAGTAAGCAACTTTACATTTTTAGAAGAATATTCTCTCTTTTTGGTTTTCTTAAAATTATCTGTGGATTGATATGCGAACTCACCTGTTATATCGAAAGTTTGCAGCAAAACAACAAACATTTCTTCGTCTTCGTATGCAGTCATCGCTTCTTCTTCGGTCATTAACTCTTCGTATAATTTCTCACCAGGTCTTTTTCCTATATTTTTTATTTCGATTTCATCAGGGGCATATCCATATTCCGGTGCTAATTCCCGGATCATCGCCTCCGCTAAATCACCAATGCGTAGCGCTGGCATCTTAAATATAAAAATTTCCCCACCTTTAGCCATTTCTGCTGATCTTAACACCAGTTCCACAGCATTTGGTATGCTCATCATAAACCGGGTCATATTCAGGTCTGTAACTGTAAGAGGACCACCATTCTTTATCTGCTTTCTGAACAGAGGAATTACAGAGCCACTTGTATCCAAAACATTGCCAAACCTCACACAGGAAAATGCCGTCTTTCTTTCTCCTTTGTAAAAATTAGCCGATACTGTTAATCTTTCAGCCAATAACTTTGTAGCACCCATGACATTAACAGGATTAACAGCTTTATCTGTGCTTATTGTAACGAATTTTTCAACTTCTTCGTCCATCGCAACATCAATCAGATTCTGTGTGCCAACGGCATTTGTTTTTACAGCTTCAAATGGATTATATTCGCATAAAGGAACATGTTTTAAGGCAGCCGCATGAAACACAATATCAACATCTTCAATTGCTCTTCTCAATCGCTCTTTATCTTTTACATCTCCAACAAAGAGCCTTATTTTTTCTGATTGCAGTTCCTGCTCCAAATCAAACAATCCGGTTTCGTTGCTGTCTAAAACTCTTACAGCCTCTGGCTTATACTCTAAGGTACTCCTAACGATTTCACTACCAATTGACCCTACACCGCCGGTTACGAGAATTGTTTTATCTTCATAGAAGTTTTTTAATTCTTCCATCTTATCTTATCTTATCTTATCTCCTCAAAAAATCTTTTTATTTCTTCTACTATATAATCTATCTCTTCTTTTGTTAATGTCGTATACATAGGTAAAGTTAAAACTTGCGTTGATATTTCTTCCGTAACTGGTAATTTACATGTGTAACCAAGTTCATTCTTATAAAAATGTGTTAAGTGAACGGGCTGGAAGTATACCTTCGTCATGATGCCCATATCTGCTAAATGTTTCATCAGTTCGTCTCTATTGTCAACCATTATTGTGTACATTTGATACACATGATAATAATCTTTTAAAAGATTTGGAGTTATTATCTCTTTGATTTCTCGTTTTAGTCTTGCAGTTAAATATTCTGCATTTTTTCTTCGCATTTCAATAATCTTATTTATTTTTTTGAGTTGTGCTATCCCCAACGCCGCTGTTATATTAGACATCCTGAAATTATATCCCAAGGTTATATAATCCATATATTCTATTGAGGAGAAATAATCTTGCGTTTCCATTCTGCCATGTGACCTTATCAATTTCAATTTCTCATATATTTCTTTTGAATCGGTTACTATTGCACCTCCATCTCCGGTAGTGATTATTTTATTTTGACAGAAACTGAGCATTGTAGAGTCTCCAAAGGTTCCTACTTTTTTATCTCCCCTTCTTGCGCCAAGAGATTCCGCAGCATCCTCTATTAGTATCAAATTATGGTCATCGGCTATTTCCCTTAATTCTCTTATTTTACAAGGGCAGCCACCGTAATGAATTGGAATTACTGCCTTAGTTTTTTCAGTAATTTTCTCTTTTACATCTTCTGAGTCTAAACCATAAGTTTCCTCTTCAATATCTGCAAAAACTGGCTTCGCTCCAACGAAAAGAGGAGCGTTTGCTGTCGCAATAAAAGTAAAAGAAGGAACAATAACTTCATCCCCTTGTTTTATTCCATGAGCCAGCAAATCTGCATGTAATGCAGAAGTTCCAGAGTTAAAAACTACACAATATTTTATTCCTATGTATTCACCTATCACCTTCTCAAATTTCTCTGTGTTGGAGCCAAAAGCCCAGTTCATCCCCGCTCTTATCGCTTCCGTTACCGCTTTTACGTCTTCTTCATCCCAATATATCTTAAATAAAGGTATTTTCCACATGCTTTTATCTCCTATATTGAGGGAAATAATCAGTCTCTATTATCTCTTTATCACTTCCTCTATCAAATCTATCTCTCGCTTCACATAAAATCTTATATATCTTTTCATTATGTACTTTAGCATAGGTATAGAAATCAAGGGTGGACTCGGAAAAAGTTAATTTAAAACGAAATATGCCATCACTTCGGCTTTGTCCACCTTGTAAGCTAAAAAATTTATAATAATTCTCTTTTGCCCACAATATTTTATTATACACAAGTAAGTTATTTGGACGTATATTTAAAAATTCTGGAATTGCAGCACGAAGATAATCGTGTGCGAAGTCACCCATTCCTATTAATATAGAGCCAGCAATTATTCTATCGTTATAAACGGCAACGAATAATTGAGCATTATCACCTAATAATTCAAATATTTGATTAAAGAAATCCCGTGAGAAGAAATAAAATTTATCAGCATGTTTTCTTTCCATTGTAGCTGAATATATGCTATAAAATTCTCCTATATCTTTTCTTTTCTTGGTGGTAAATACTTCAATATTATTACCCTTAGCTTTTCTTATTGCCTTTCGATTTTCTTTTTTAAAGCTATTCCATAGAGTCTTTTCATCTTGAGTTAAATCTACATAAACTATTTCCCACCTTTTTTCTATTGGAATGAAATTCATTACATGCAAATGATTCTTGATAAAAGGGTGTAGTCTAGTAAATTCTGTGACAATGTTATTTTCTTCACAGTAATTATGCAGCTCGATAAAGAAATTTTTAAAAAGTTTTTTTCCTTTGCTTTTACTCGTTATAAAAGATAGAGGACCACCATAAAACCAAGGTGAAGAGATATCATATAGAACTTCATTACCATCGTAAAAGGGGAGGTTATCAATTTTCCTTTTGAAAAATGGGTGAATAATATAATTTTCGTCATTTCCATAAAAGAAAAGCTCTGCTTCATAACCGAAACTTTTTTCGAATAGTGTGGCATATTCCGGTGTGAAGTATATATCCTTTTGAGGAATATTTCCTATAAGGGTATTCCACTTTTTTACATCCTTAGTAGTCAGTACTTCTGGATAAAATGGTTCCATATTTCACCTATTTTTTGGATACTACAATAAAAGGAGCAATAGCGTAGGACATGCTCTCTATCGTCCTTTCAATATATTCCATTGTATGATAATAAATCTTTATAAAATTATCAATGTCCTTTTTATATCCTGTTTTTGTAATAATTAAGGGTCCTCCATAACCATAAGGTGTCGTCAAGTCATAATATTTGAAATCTTTAAATTGCTCTATTTTGCTAATATCTCTGATTAAGTGTGTCCAAAAAATTTTTATGTTTTTATCTTTCCAAAAGATAGCTTCAGGCTCACCACCATAATGCCTTTTGTAGAGTTCAAAATATTCATATCCAAAATAAATATCATTATATTCACTAAATTCTTCTTTTAATAGAGAAATCCACGCGATTCTATCCTTTATGGGGGTCATAATTTACCATCCAATATTTCTGAAATTATTTTTACTATTCTTGCTGAGGCTTTTCCGCGACCATACGGATTTTTTATGGTTTTTAATTTCTCTCTTAACTCTTTGTCATACAAAGCCTTATTTATACCTTCGGTAATCTCATCTTTGTTATATCCTACATCTATTGTATTCCCTGTCCGAAGTCTATTTTTTTGTCTTGTTCCTATACAAACAAAGGACTTCCTAAACGAGGGCAATTCAACAATCCCTGCACTTGAATTCCCAACCATCACATCACAAGCATTCATCAACCCTAAAAAATCTCTTCTTTCAATGTGCAGATACACCTTTAAAAAATTTAATTCCTTACCATAGTCTTCAAGCATTTCGTTTATAATCCCTCCACCAGCATCAGCATTTGAATAAATTGCTACCGTCTGAATCTTCAGTTCTTTTATCGCACCCAAAGTTTCTTTTATTTGCATTTCAATATCTTCATATTCTTCTGTATTTGGATGTTGAACTAAAAGAATAAAGGGTTTTTCAGGATTTATATCATATTTTTTGAAAATCTCTTCTCTTGGTGTAAAATCTCCTGCATAGATATCATCTAATCCCGGCTCTCCGACATTAAATATTCTATTCTTAGGGATTCCCATTCTTATTAATCTATCTCTACTTTCCTCATTCCCTGTTAAATGGTAATCTGAAAACAGAGTAATAGCATATCTTATCTTGTTATCTATTGTCCCTCCTACATCTCCTCCTCCATGATGCACTACTGGAATATTTAAATGGGCTCCAACTATTGCTCCCGCTAAACTTTCCCCTCTATCCCCCTCAACGAAAATGATGTCCGGATTTATCTCTTCTATTGCTTGAGCAATACCATAAACTCCAATACCGAAGGACTTAGCCATTGCTCCCAGAGTATCATTATCTATGAGCATGTCGACTCTTTTAATTTTGAGTTCATCCCTTTCTATTTCCTTAACAGTAGACCCAAATCTGGGGCTCAAATGCATGCATGTTGCAATTATTGTTAAATTCACACGTTTATTTAGCTCTATTAATGCCCTTCTTATCAATGAATAATCCGCTCTTGAACCTGAGATATATGCAACATTCTTCATAGAACCTCACCATTTAGAATGTTAACTACTTTTGATAAATCTTCCTCATTATATCTCTGGTCTATTGGTATTGATAAAATTTTCGTATTTAATTCATGTTCATACAAAAACTTCTTTGGAATCATATCCTGTAAGTCCCAATATATCGGTGGATAAATGTCATTTTTAATTAAGACATCTTTAATTGCATCCCTCTTTTCTTCACTTTCAAATATTAATGGCAAGGCAAAAGGGCTCTTTATATCGCTAAGACTGTACAAAAAATATTTTATATCGGAAATATTTTCATACATAAATTTTAAATTTTCAAACCTTCTTTTGATAACACTTGAAATGCTGATGTTTTTTAAAATATACAGTGTGATGGAAGGAATATCCTGTAATTGTATCGGACCCTTGTCTTTATCTACTTCATAATTTTTGTATAGAGATAAAAAGTAATTTTTCGAGTTAGCTGCGTTTTTCAACGTAGCTTCACTATCATTTTTCAGATAAAAACTTTTTAATACCATCGCTTCAAGCATATTCTCGTAGCCCTTTGGGAATAATTTCTTTACCTCAAACTTAGAGTTAGTATAATATAAAGCGCCACCATCAGGTATTGGAAATACTTTCCTTAAACTCGAAATTAAATATAAATTTTCGTGTTCTATTTCAAATCTACTTCTATCAAATATAGTGTGAGTTATGTCCAGAATCACAATATTATCCTTATCTAAAAATTCTACAATCTCCTCATTTGAAACAAATTCAGTTCCAAAGTAATCGACAATATAAATCAACGAGTTTTCAATATTCTCATCTATTACAGGCTTTAAGGGATGTTGGTGGTTGTAAAACGCTACATTTAAATTTAACTCTTTAAAAGCTTGTAAAATTGAATAGCACAGATACGGTGGCAAATAGCAGATTTTATCTTTCAATTCCCCAATATTCAATAATACTGATTTTATTGCCTGCCTACCATCTCTGAAAAAAGAATAGTTTTCATTTTCATAGATATTTATGAGATAGTGGAGCGCTGAGCTTGTGTATTCGCTGCAATCAAATTCTGGGAACTCAAAAAATCCACCTACTTCCATAATTTCCTCCTTCTTGCTTCAACAATCCCTTTGTTGATTTTCATAAGTGTATTATTCCAAATAACCAAATTATTCAATAACTATATATGATTGAATTGAACTATAAACACTGCGAGTTATCCTATATCTATCCAATCCAAATACCTCTTTCAACGCCAATGTTTCTCCAGGAAAATCATGTACATTTAATTCGTCAAAACCAATTACACTTCCTTTGGTGAGATGTCCTTTAATCGCTTCAAGACACTTCTTAGTTGGTTGGTAAATATCAAAATCAAAATAAGCAAGTGCGATAATTGTTTCAGGATTATTCTTGAGATATTTCTCTATTTCAACAATAGCATCCCCTTTAATTAATTGATATTTCTTTATATGGGGTATTGGGCTTTCTTGTTCATGATAGTCAAGAACTTGTTTTAGATACTCTTCATAGCCTTCAGTTACTGAGTAAGTCCCAACGGAAACCACATCTGATTTCCCATCCTTTTCATGTATTGAAGGGTATCCTTTAAAAGTGTCAAATCCAACAATCTTACGATTGTGATTAAAAGGTTCGTATATCCCTCTAAATGATTCAAACAACGCCAGAGTTTGCCCCCATCTAACACCAAATTCCACAACAATACCATGAACATCAAGGATTTTTTTGTACAGCTCATGCATGAACAGTATTCTTGACAAATCTTGCCTCCTAATAAATAACCCTAAATTTGACAGCAATTCGTTGTCTGGGATTGGAGACTCCTTAAACAGTTTGAAAAATCTTTCCCTAAGAGATAGTTCATTTGTTGAAGAATACCCTTTGGTTTTGATGTCTTGTTTTCCCATAGATATCTTTTTAATCGGATTTTCTCTTTTTGTATTAGACCTCATTATTCATACCTCCTTAAAATTTTATTTACTCCCCTATATTTTCTGTCTGTCATTCTATATCTCCTATAATTATTACATCATCTTTATTAATATCTTTTCTTGCTCTTTTCTCTTCAACAAATGTATAATATTTTGCATCTAGTCCATAATTTGCTCTTTTGAAAGTTAGATTATTTTCATCTAAAATCTCTCCTTTTTTAATATCTCTTGCAGCCACAATTCTTCTAACAGTAATTTCTTTATTTTTTAACTCAGAAGGCATTGGTCTTTTAATTCCATCACCTAATGCCATCTCCACATTTCTTATTGCATCAACCATTCTTTTAAATTCTTCCGGTTCTAACGATGCTTTATGGTCGGGTCCGGGCAAATTTCTATCCAAAGTAAAATGTTTTTCTATGTATTTTGCGCCTAACGCAACTGCCGCAACTGCACATTCTATACCTAAAGAGTGGTCAGAAAATCCAACAATAGTTTTAAATGCTTCTTTCAAAGTTAACATCGCTCTTAAATTCACATCCTCATAAGGGCAAGGGTATTGTGTAGTGCATTGTAATAAAATTATCTTATCATTTCCTTCATCCAAAACAGTTCTCACAGCTTCGTCAATTTCGCCTAAAGTTGCCATCCCTGTGGATAATACCATGGGAATGCCAAATCTTGCAGTGTATTTTAGCAAGGGATAATTTGTTAGGTCTCCAGACCCAACTTTTATTAAAGGAATCTTTAATTCTTTTATTAAAAAATCAACGCTTTCTTTGTCTTCCATCGTGGAAAAGAACACTAATCTTAATTTCTCAGCATACTCCTTCAATTCAAAATGCCATTCATAAGGTAACTCCAGTTTTTTTAGCATTTCAAATTGTGATTCTTTCGATTCTATGTTTTCTTTTTGATATTCTGCCATCTCTACACCCTTTAAAATAATGTTTTCTGTCTTCCATGTTTGAAACTTTACTGCATCCGCACCTGCAGTTTTTGCGGCGTCTATCAGTTTCTTCGCCAATTCTAAGGAGCCATTATGATTTACACCTGCTTCTGCAATAATAAAGCAAGGTTCTTCTTCGCCTATGAGCTTATTGCCGATTTTGACTTTCATTCTATCTTCCTCTCCGCTTTCATCATCGCTTCTATAAAATAATAATCACCCCATATTAAACTTTCATTAACCCCAATATTTCCTGGCTTATGGAAACACCCATGCTTTAATATCCCTTCCTCATCTTCCCCCGATAAATAATTATCGCAAAGAGAATTTAAAGTAGTTATCGCAACTTCCCTGATCTCTTTTCTCCCACTGAGCACCGATAAATCCAATAACCCCGAAGAAGCTATTGCTGCTGCGGAGCTATCTTTCACCTCTTTCTCTGAGTCATCAAAGTCCCAGTAGGGAGCATAATCCTCCGGCAGATTTTTTATGAAATATTCAGTGAGATTTTCCGCGGTTTTTAAGAATAGTTTATCCTTCGTGTATTTATATGACAAAGTAAATCCATATATTGCCCACGCTTGACCACGTGACCAGCAACTTTCATTAGTATATCCTTGGCCGGTAATTTTCCTTATTATTTCCCCTGTCTTCAAGTTAAAGTCTATCACATGAATTGTTGAGTAATCCTTCCTAATAAATTCCTCGATTGTTCTTTTCGAGTGAGTATAAGCAATATTATAAAACTTCTCCTCGCCAGTCTCCTCGTACGCCCACCACAGCAAAGGTAGGTTCATCATTACATCTATTATTGTTCTTCCCTTTTTTTCATCAATTTTATTGTAAATAAACCCCGCCTTGCCATGGGAAAGAGTTAAAAGCGTATTCGCAGCTTCTAATGCCATCTTTCTTAAATATTTATCTTCTGTCCGTTTATAACCCAGTACAAAAGAAGGATAAAACAAGAATCCCAAATCGAACGTTCTATCATTCCTTCTACTCTCAAGCTTTTTAGCCCATTTGTAAGCTTTGTTCTTATACTTTTCATCATCAGTGATTTCATATGAAAACCAAAGCAAGCCAATCCAGAATCCGCCGGTCCAATAACCATTCTCGGTGGTGACCCACTTCCCTTTCTCAGTTATATGTAGAAAATCTTTCAGTTTAATATTTTGATTTACTTTTCTTACTGCATTATTTAGGATGTTACTCTTGTTCCAAGCCATGTTTCTTCATAAATAATTCCGCCAGCATAAAATCAACTTCGTTATCTATGTCAACACTCCGTTCAATTGGCATGATATAAGGAATTGTCTTGCTACAATAAAAATCTTTATAGTTATGCAAGATTTCTGGTGTTGAAACATATATAGCGCCATTCGGTAAGTAGACTTTTGGCAAATCCTCTCTCCTCATTCTCCAATATTTATTTTCAAAGAGGGCTTTTAAATATTCTCCTTCAATCTTAAAACTCCAATATGCTGGATGTTCCGCTTCACAGACACTTATAACAGATTCGCAGTCGTTTTTTAGAAATAGTTCTATGGCATTGTCAATGTCTTTAACAATGCGTAGTGGTGACGTAGGTTGTAATAGAACAATGATTTTAGGCGTAACGATAGCTGCCCCTAAAACTTCCAATACGTGGAAAATGACATCAATTGTCGGTGTTTCATCTTTTGCCAACTCTTCCGGTCTTTCTATTATCTCTGCACTATATTCTTTTGATATTTCACCAATTTCTTCGTCTTCGGTAGAGACTACAACTTTGTTTATGTATTTAGATTTTTTAGCATGTTCTATGGAATAACTGATTAAGGGTTTACCCAGTAGTGGTTTTAGATTCTTTCTTGGAATGCCTTTTGAGCCTCCACGTGCAGGAATGATTGCAATGATTTCCATTTTTTTCGTTCTCGTTACTTTTCCTTCGCACCTTCACATATATCTGTTATCGTCTCAGCTATAACTTTACCGCAGTTGCCAAAGTTCGTGAACATTCTGTTTTTCAACCATCTCTGCTTTTCAATCGCTTCCTTCTTATCATTTAATATTGATAACACCTCTTTAACTATAACATCAGGGTCGTTAATTGGCTCCTTCCAGCCGAATGATGAAAGGACAAGTTGTGGTTCATAAGGCTTTCCAGTGAAATTCACCTGAAGTGTGGGAATATCCATAGCAATTGATTCCAATATCCCAGTTGAAAGCGTGGTTATTACAACATCCGAATTTGCCAGTATCTCATAAAAATCTATTTCTTTTTTTATAAATATTGTCCCCTTTAATTCTTCTTTTGAAAATATTTTTTTGATTTCTTTTTTAGCGTTAATTTCTTTAATATCCTCTCTTGGATGTAATTTGATAATAAGATTTACATTATTCGGTAATCTTTGCCTTAGTTTTTTCAATGCTAAAAATAATTTTTTATTTTCAAATCCTTTTGTCCCCACCGAAATATAGGTGACATTTTTTGTATCAACAGGTTTACCTAACTGTTTGTAGAAGTCCTCTCTCTTCAACTTCTTTGCTACCTCTGCCAAATACTCAAATCTCGGTGCTCCTAAGGATAGAATTGCCACAGTACCATTCGTCCATCTATTTAATTCTTCCTTAGTCAGCTCGTCGTAAGCGATAATATAATCCGATATATATGGATGGTGCCCGCCACCTCCAATCCCATGTTGTAGTATAAACGTAGGTATATCCTTTTCTTTTGCTATTCCAAAAGCAGTAGTAAGAACAATTGAAATCACTCCTTTCAAATCAAACGAATCAAATATCTTCTTAAAGAAATGATATTGTATTAACTCTTCTTTCAAATGCAATTTCACGAAATTTTTATCCATTTGTATGACCCTTTTTATGTCTGCGTTCATTTCATAAGATTTTAGCAGTTTAAATTTTTCTGCTGATTCAGCAAGTATTTCAACGTATTTTTTTATAGGAAGATTTTTCAGTTCATACTCAAAGAAAAGAAGTTTTGCATTCTCTAATTTATTGAAATCCTCCATATATTTAGAATGAACTTCCCTAAACGTCACGATCAATATTTTTTTACCCATTTCATCCATCTTCTCCAAAACGGGCAAGGCTGTTATTATATGGTCTCGAGTGTTAAGAACAAACAAAAAATCAAAATCCTCATCTTTTATCTTTTCAAGCATGCTCACCATAGGATATTTTCTTTTGTAATACAGATATTCAAATTTCATTAAGAAAAAACTCCAAAATAATAAAGCGGGAATTACAAAGAGATTCTTAAAGAAGTTCAGTACGTGTCCAAAGAAGTTTGCATATTCTCTTGTATAATATGCCCTGATCATTATCCTGTTAGGTAATTTCGAAAAGATTCTCTCCTTTTTTATTAAAGGGTGCAATTCATAGTAAACATCTTTCCAAACCTCGACTCTAGACTCGTCTAGATCATCTATAAGTGTTTGTCCCACCATCTGCCCCTTAAATAACATGATCTTGGATGATTCTTGCAAATCCTACTTTTGTATTAGAAATTATCTCTAAACTGTTTATAGTATCTCTTTAAGGTAAGCACATAATATCACCCACTATTAATTATTGTATCTATTATTTCAGCATACCTTTTTTTATTGTCTTTCATTTCATAGCAATCAACTTTAGAAAGCACCTTACTTAATATATTTAGACGTTTATTAATTAACATTTGTATATTGTGGTTACCTTCAAGATAAAAATACATCATTAACGAATGATGTAATCTTGGAATGGTAAAAAACTCAATATTAGTAGATGTTGTATACAGCTTATTAATTGCGGTATCGGTATTGATTTTTTCAAATCCATATTCTCCTCCTTCCAAAAAAGCGAAAAAATTGATTTTACCATTTTGTATGATTGGTGCAATTTCATCGGCTTTTATGGGTTCATTATCTCCGATTGTTAATACAGGTATTATTCCTCCGATGTCTGAAATTTTTTCCCGAATAAATAATTTCACTTTTTTATATTTTGAGAACTTAATACTACCAATTTTAGTTCCAGGTGATATATTTATATCCATAGGATATGCAAAAATAGTTCCAACATCACCGACTATTAATATATCATCCCCAAATATCCCTTTTGTATTTCCCTTTTTAAGTAATTGCAAAATTGTACTTGTTTTTCCCATATTATCCCATGCAGAGATAATTATATTCCTATTCTTGTAACAAATTGCACCCCCGTGAATCATAATGCAATTATTTGAAAGTAAATTAAGAGATATTGCACTTTCTATTAATAAATCTACATCACCATGTCTTCTATAAGAAGGTGTAAATTCAATCAATGTTCTTTTTCCGAGTTGAACCAAACCTTCTATTTTAAGAAAAGGAATTTTGTATTTAATCCTCAAAGCCTTTTCTTCCGGATTCCAGAAGTATCTATCGCTATATTTAATGTCGGTTTTTATTCCATTACCTGGTTTTTTTGTCTCGTTGATTACGATATCCACTTTTTTAAATGCGTTGACTTTAAAGTAGTCTGGGATGGATAATTCAATATTACTACAAATCTTCACTATATTATGAATATTATAATAGTGCATTTGTAGACCTCCTGCTATTTAACTCAGAGATTTCATTATAGATTCGCTCACAATATTTATCCCATGTGTACATAAACAAATCATTTTTTTCTTCTATTTTCGTATTTAATGCTTTTTCAATTGCTCGTGTAAAATCCTCTATGGTGGGGTCCACCGTGAATATATGCTTATTTTTCATAATAGATTTGTCCAGTTCCATCTCGGTTGACCAAACTACATTTTTTTGTAATGCTAATGCTTCATAAGGCGCTATTGCAAAGTCCGCCCAATTTGGATGCGCAAACACATCACAACTTGCATAATAGTCCCAGAGTTCCTCTTCTTCGATGAAACCTACAAATTTGACTTTATCAACGATATCTAATTCTTTCGCTAATTTTTTAAGCTTCTCTTCTTCAGGACCTATCCCTCCTATAACCAATGCTACATCCTTAAACATATCAGAAACTTTCTTAAACGCCCTTATAAGCAAATCTATTCTCTTTCTGGCATCTAACCGATTTATGTTTAAAATCATTTTTTTATTCCGCAAACCTAACTTTTCCTTAATATTTTGTTCGGGCTTATAATTAAGAATTTGTGAAGAAAAAGCTCCTTTTAAAGCAATTGCATCATTATCCTTTCCGTAAAGTTTGCCGACTTCCCATATCATCTGTTTTGAATGGCTAAATATTTTTTTAGCTTTTTTTACTCCCATATACATTGCAATAGCAGAAAGTTCGACCATTATTCTCCTAGTTAAACCCATCTTAGGAGGTGTTGGCGGTATAAATTCTTTATGTCCAATTACAGAATCTCTTATTTCTTTAAACACTTTTTTATGAATTAGCGCATATTTTGCTAAGCTTGTCTCGTCATTTAGCCAAAATATCGTGGCAGGAATGTGAGTTATATAAGTATAAGAGGTGAATAATGTTGCAAAATATAAATATACACAATCCGGCACGCTTTGTGAGATTATAATATCCGGCTTTATTTCTTTTATTTTCCTTCTTAAGCCTAATACACTACGCATGACTTTTAATAAAGTATTTTTGGATAGCCTCTGCTCTCCACATACCCCCTCTATATTCACTTTATAAATTTCACTAAATAATTTTGCATCCTCGTTGAAAGTATGAGTTAAGACATGTGTTTCTATTCCCTTCTTTTTGAAGTATTTTACTTCTTCAGCAATTATCCGCTCTATGCCACCGACACTGGGATATCCGTAAACCAAAATCACTTTTTTGATTTCTTTCACCTATTCTCCCTCTCTTTCAATGTGCTTTTTATTGCATTACAAATATACTCTATCTCTTCTTCTTTTAGCCCTGACCCAGATGGCAAATACATTCCCTTTCTCGATAATTCCTCGGCAACAGGGTAACTATCTCCTTTAAACATCCCCATTTTTTGAAAAACGAGTTGCTGGTGCATTGGAATGAAGAATGTTCTTGTTTCTATGCCCTTTTCTTCTAATTTCTTCATCAGATTATCTCTGCTCATCCCAAACTCGTCTTCTATTAAAATGGAATACATCCAGTAAACGTTCTTAGCCCATTTCTTCTCGACTGGCAATCTTATTCCTTCAACATCATCCAAATATTCGTTATACCAGTGCGCATTTTTCCTTCTCCTTTCTGCTAATTCATCTATCCTCTCAAATTGCGCTAAACCTATCGCTGCCTGAATATTTGTCATCCGATAATTAAACCCAAGATCGGTGTGCAAAAATCTTCTCTCCTTTGAAAATGCCAAATCTTTCAATGAGTTTGCTTTTTCTGCTATCTCCTCATTGTTTGTAATAATCATTCCTCCTTCTCCTGTTGTTATGATTTTGTTTCCATAGAAACTGAAACAACCAACATCTCCTATTCCTCCTGTTTTCTTTCCCTTATATTCTGCACCGTGCACCTCGGCTGCATCCTCCACCACATACAAATCATGCTCCGCAGCTATTTTCAATATTGGGTCCATGTCGCAGGGATGCCCATAGATATGCACAGGCATTATCGCCTTCGTCTTATCTGTTATCTTTTCTTCTATTTTATTAACGTCCATGTTCCAAGTCTCTGGCTCTGCATCAACGAGAACAGGCTTTGCACCGCAGTAAACTACTGCAAACACAGAAGAAATCATTGTAAATGCGGGAACGATGACTTCATCATCTTTTCCGATGCTAAGCGATGCTAAAGCCAGGTGCAAAGCGGATGTTCCACTCGTTGTCGAAACACCATATTTGCAACCACAATATTCTGCAAACTTTCTCTCAAATTCCTCCACATATTTCCCCTTTGATGATATCCAATTCGTTCTTATGCAATCTACAACGTATTCCAGTTCCTTTTCCCCTATAAACGGTATGCATACAGGTATCATTCTTCTCCTCCTCCCACAGCCCTTGCTATTGCAACTATATTCCAAACGTTCTCATCTACTTTTCCATTCAGATCCATAAATGGGCAAATCCTCAGCAATTCAAAACCCGCTTCCTCCAAATAATGCTTTATCTCTTGCGGAAAATAAAACCTGATAACGTGCATCTCCTCTATTTCATCTATTATTTTTTTATTCTTTATCACTACCATTTTGTAGTGCGACTTGCTGATATGATTAAAAGCATCTAATTCAGGCTCTACTGTCCTTATGATTTTTATTCCCTCATCCTCCATTATTTTCACTCGGACAGAAGGTAGGATTCTGAGAACAGCCAAACCGTTCCAGAAATCGAAGGCGAAAAGTGAGTTTTCTTTCAAATGCTTCCTTACATTTCTCAACACCTTCAAAATATCTACCGTCTCTGTTATGTAATCAATTACTGCGAACATACAAATGCATGTATCAAATTTTTCATCGAAATGAAAGTCTCTTAAGTCCATAACTTGAAAATCAACATTCATGTTTGAACTCTTTGCTTTCTCTTTTGCCCGCGCAATCATAACCTCTGATGTATCAAAGCCTACAACATTATATCCCCTTTTCGCCAAAGGAATTGCATGTCCTCCTGTTCCGCAACCTGCGTCAAGTATGCTTTTGATATTTCCACCATACTTTGCAAAAATTTCTTCTGAGAAATCGCATTCCTTTTCGTAATCCTTGTCCTGGTATAATATATCGTAGTATTCACCGTATTTTCCAAAAACTTTTCCCTCTGCCATTTTCAACACCATCCTTTCTTTTCAAACTGCTTGAATAGTTCCTTTTCTTCTTTCCCCCATATTTTTACAGTCTTTCCAAGCTGTGATGATTCATAGACTCCATATGCCATCTGAACAGCTCTTAAACCATCAAAACCTGTTGGTTCTGGATGAGATTGGTTACGCAGTGCATTCATAAACTCATTGAATTCAACATCGTATGATTGCGGAGGCAAGCGAGAAAAATCATATATCTGCTGATAGCCATCCTTTTTTCCGAGTGTTACCATGCAGTTAGGATTTCTATCATCAATTCTGATATACCCCTCTGTGCCATATATCTCCATATACATGTAATCAGCCCACTCAGTCCATGAAGATTGAATGAAAGCAAATTCTCCATTCATAAACTTGAATATCCCAAAGCCGTTGTCCTCGACATCTATTGAATGATACATCCTCGATACAGAGCCAGAGCATTCCACTACCTCACCTAAGAACCACCTGCAAATATCCAGCAAGTGGCATCCATTATCAAGAAAAGTTCCACCGCCAGCCAGCTCTACATCAGAGAACCATGAATTGTTTAATTGCCAGCCTGAGTTACCTATCCATCCTCTAATGTATAGAATGTCATCAACTGCGGAATTGTTCAGCAGTTCTTTTGCCTTCTGGACGCTCGGGAAGTATCTGAGATTAGAGCCCACCTTCAAGAATACTTCGTTTTCTATCGCTTCCTTGACCATTTTTATCCCCTCATCAGGATTTCTAGCCATGGGTTTTTCACAAAAGATATGCTTTCCGTTTTCCATAGCACCTATGGTGATAGGCGCATGGAATTTATTGGGGACCGAGATCACTATGCAATCTACATCCGATTTGTTTATTAGCTCATCATAATTGGAGTAATGATCAACTCCAAACTCGTTCCCAATTTTCCTCATGAGTTCTTTATCAACATCGGCTACACCTATGAGCTCTGCTTCAGGATGGCTGTCAATTCTTTTTATCCTCCTTAGTCCCATTCGCCCGCAACCTACAACTGCGAATCTTATTTTGTCTGTCATTTTTATCCCCCTTTATATTTATCTACTCCTCTTCTAATCTAATTTATGGTTAGTATATAAAGATTTGTAAATGTTATGTCATGTTTGTCGCAGAGGTATATTTTCATTTTGTGAATATTTTTCTGTTAGGTAATCCCCGCCTCGAAGCGAGATAATTTATGCCTCGCTTAATCCCCCCACATTCAAGAATTGACTTTATTTCCGAAGCAAAAACAACGGATTCGTCAATCATAGTGTAATAAAGTGGTTTGATGCCTATTCGGTCCCTTGCTAAAAACAATTCTTTTCTATTTGTATCCCAAAGGGCTATGGCAAACATGCCGTTGAATCTTCCCAAGCACTCGTAACCGTATTCTTCATAAGCATGCACGATTACCTCGGTATCAGAATTTGTGTAGAATCGATGCCCTTTCTGCTCTAACTCTTCCCGCAACTCCTTGAAATTATAAATCTCTCCGTTGAATATTACTACGATACTCTCGTCCTCGTTGAATATCGGTTGACTTCCAGCGCTAAGGTCTATAATGCTTAAACGACGCATTCCCAAAGAAACATTATCGTCTACGTAGTATCCTTCCTCGTCTGGACCTCTATGGATAATTTTATCACACATTCTTTTTACAAAAGGTTTATCTGAGGCCCCGTATATGCCTGCTATGCCACACATCTTCTGTCACAAATGTTCTTTCTTATCTACCGTGAATCATCTTTTGCAAACTCGTAGCCTCTCTCACTCAATCTTATTTAACATCTCATTTTCAAGCCAGAGTTTACCAATCCTTTTCTCACACTTTAACATTTTACAACTTTTTCCAGTTCTCTTCCGATTCTTTCCACCTTTTCAGCATCAATAAACTCATGCCATCAGCAAGTCCACGGCACTGTCCCAAGCCAGAATATGTAGTCCGGGTCTTTCAACCATCTTTTCAATTGAGGAGCCCATACAAACATTCCACCGTCTTGTTTTTCATACATACGTAGCATTTCAACAGCTTTTTAAAAACCTCTTCCAAATATTCTCGTAGCACGTGTCTCCTTTAACCTTTTAATGAGCTCCGAAAGTTTCTCCGCAAGCAACTCGTTCACTATCTCTCCACGATATTTCGAATACCATAACGAAGCCCTGTAAAGCGATTTATCTAAAAAACTCAGTCTTCTCCAGTTTCCGTTCCTTAATCCTTTCCTTATAGTTGTGAAGAGGTATTCGTAGGTTATTCCTTTTGCTAACATGTTGAGTTGGCTTATTATACGATTATATAAACTTTACTGGTAAGATTCATAATCCGCCTCCTTCTCTCAGGACTTGGGTATATAAATCTTCACTTAGCCAGAATCCCGTTTCTTTTAGTTTCTCTAACGTATCTTTTAAACTGGCTATTTTTCCCTTATATTTTGCCCTTATTAAAATACCCACGATACCTGTGATATTCAACCCGTAATTTCTGGCTACTTCCCTCGCTTCATAATCATCCAGGAGGATTAAATCTGCAGATTCCTCCAAAGCTAATACTATTGCTTCCGCCTCGCCCTCATCTAAGATCATTATAAGAGCCCTCTTTAGATTTTTATCCTTTATAGGCACGACTTTTATCCAGTCAGTTTTCTCGATTTTTTTCGCATCTTCTTTATCTTTGCCTTCAATCACACATTCATTGTAAACTGCTTCTGGCGCGATTATCTCATCAAAGAAGTATTTCAATAGGTCTAAATGGCTTATTTTGGCTAAATGTATCAGAGGCGATGAGTTACTTACCACTTTTAGCAAAGGCTAAGTCCTCCCCTAACTCTTTTTCTGTATAATGCCTTTCGATTTTTCTTTTTCCAAGCTCTTCTAAAAATTCCCATTTGCTCATCCCAGCTAATTTTCTTGCTTTACCAAGCGAAATGATACCCCTCTGGTATAGAGCTGTGGCTAATTCCAACTTTAATACCTTTTCTAAGTCATCCCTTGGTATCTTTATCGAGACTAACACATCCTCAGGTATGCTCATCGATTTCATGCTCATCACCTTTATTAATTTATATCTCTTGCAGGCACAGTCTAATTTTCTAGTGATAGAATAGGATACTTCTCTTTCGGAAGATTTTTAACATCCGAAAGAGAATATATCCATGGTGACCCAAATGGTATTTGTAAACACCAATTTATTAAACTTTCCACAGATAGAGGCACTCCTCACAATCTTAGGGGAGTACCCTGGTGATTTCGAGTATACCGCAGATGGGATTTTTCGTCGAACGGTGCCACCTTCGTGTCCTGAATGCGGCGCCAGAATGAACCGCAACGGCTACAACAGTTACAGCAAAATAGGCTTGGGTAGTGTCAAGATCGGGAGGTATATCTGTCCCGCTTGCGAGGAAACCAGCGAAGAAGAACGTAGCTTCTGGGAAAAGCTGAAGGGGGGATTCTTCGAGGTCCTAGACAGAATTTACCAGCTTATGAGGCTTCACCATGTCTCATATCAAGGAATCTCTTCGATAATGGAATTCATTTACCCACGAGGAAAGGATATCATCTTCAATGCGTTCAACGACTCAGTTGAGAAAACCGCTATTCCGCCCGTAGAAGATATTCAGATTGTTTTCTATGACGAACAGCATCCGAAGGAGGGCAGGACACAGAAATTCCGCCTGACCCTGCTGGACGGCGTTACCGGTCGCCCGATCGCCGAGGAACTTTACGACACGAAAGACCCCGAGACCATTGAAGTCTTTCTTACGAAGTATCTGGACCCGACGAAGCGCACGTTTGTTGTGACCGACCTCTACCCGAGCTATCCGGGGGTCTTCGAGGAGTTTTTCGGTGAGAACTTGATTCATCAGTTCTGTCTCCTTCACCTGAACAAGTTAATCGTCGGTGATTTTCCAAAGAACACGACTATTGAGCAGGAATTGATGAAATACCGACTGTTAAACATTTTCTATAACAGGGATGCAGAAATCGAGGTCTTGAAGGGCATGGCGGAAGAAGAGCAGGTGATGAAGCAAGGGAATGAGAAGGCGTATCGGGTATGGCTCAAAAAGCAGATGGCGTCTTTCAGGAAATTTTTGCACGAGCAGGAGCTGCGCCGTAGGCGTGAAAAAAGGAATTTAGAGCAGAGGCCATATCTTGAGGCTTTGGTAATATTTAATGCGTTGACGGAGGAGATAGATTTGTTTGAGAAGCCCGTGCAGAAGCGGTTGAGAATGATCGAGAAGAACTGGGGGCATTTCACGGCGTTCTATTTCGTGAAAGGTGCACCAGCTACGAACAACCGGATCGAAAACTACTACTCAACGAGCCTGAAGACGCACAGAAAGAAGCAGCTCAGGACTGATAAGGGAATTGAGAATCAGATGAAGCTTTCGGCAATGAAGAGGGCAGGGATACTGGGCAGATGTAAGAAGACACTTCTGGATGCGTTTTTGAGGTTCATGCCGTTTTTGGATTCCGGGTGAAGTTTAATTCAGGATTCAAATTTACGTGATTGTAAAAAACAGGTTAGCGGTAGCTATCGCTTTTTTTCTTACTAAACTGGTTGTTTTTGAGATTTTGGTGCTATTCTGAATGAAAATATGGGATTTTGGATAGAAAGTCGGTGAGGAATCACTTCATAGCGGTTTACTCTATGCAAAAGTGATGGAAATGCCGGATGCGGAGGATGAAAAGTTTAAATATCACTAGATTTTTAGATAGTGCCTCTCTTGCATTTAAAACTTTCGCTTATCCCCTCCTATTTACTCTACCTTTAACATAGTCCAAAACCATTTCCACCTTCTCCGCTGTCTTTTTATCCGTTGCGGTTGCCAAGTCCACTCTTCTTAATATATATTTATTAATCTTATTCTTCACCCACGACCCTTCCACCGCGCCTTCGCCCCTGAAACTCATTACCGATTTGCTTCCTTTATGCTTTGAAACGAAAACCGAAATGAGACCACCTTCCCAATTCCTCCCGTCAACCACATCGAATTTATCCAGTGAAAGACCTTTTAAAGTGCCCAGCAAACTATATACAAATCGAGAACGGGCTTCCCCTTTCATATATCTTACTCTATAATATTTCACCCCATTTAATATTTCCTCTTTATCTCCTCCTATCCTAGCAGATATAACAGAAACATCGCACAACTTCGATAGTTCCTTGGACAGTTCGTGAACTTGCATACCCGCTCCAGAGAGTTGATATGGCGGGGCAAAAAGAGAACAAAAACAAATTCTTTCCACTTCCTTCCCGCATAACTGTGAATATAAGTCATAAACAAGGTTGGCAACCACGCCGAATGAAAAATTCTCCTCCACATATTCTCTTATCTTCTTCCCATCTAAATTTGAACAATTTATTATTCCATCAGCCAATTTTTTTGGATTTTTTGTCTCCACTACAACACCTATTTCTTCCTTTATTACTTCCGGTCCCGCTCCTATTGGCGTTGTAACGATTGGAAGTCCACATGCCATTGCTTCAAGCATTGAATTTGAGAAACCTTCCATGCTTACCGCGGGCAAAACAAATACATCCATGGCATTCAATAACTTGGGCAGCTCATCATGCGCTATTTTTCCCATAAATATAACCTGTTTTTCTAATCCAGTCCTCGTAACCAAACCTTCGAGACCATTTTTTTCGGGTCCATCACCTACAAGAAAAAGTTTAGTAGCTGGTGATAGATATTTTAATGATTTAATCAGGTATTGAATACCCTTTTCTTGGGATAACCTCCCCACATTGATTATATTTAAATCCGGACTGAACTCTACGCGAAAATGATTTTCCATCCATTTTCTCTGCTCTTCCTTACTCAATGGTTTGAATTGGTTTATGTTTACACCATTTGGCACGACTTTAATCTCTTTATTTATCATTTTCTCTATATTTGCCTTTGAAAATTTTCATAGATAGCATCCGCTGTGCACGTGCCACCCTCTTATCATCACATCCATTCAATTCAGGTTCGGCACTATAATTTGCAGTACTTTTGAATCACACTGCTGAATATTTCTTCCTGTGCAGACTTTGTCATTGAATAGGCATCATCAAAACCCAGAGCTTCTAATTCTTTCACGATGAGTCGCATCTGTACCTTTGTGATTGGCTTCTTTGCAAGCTCGTTCACGTAATATCCCATTGGTTTAGCCCTATCAGGTGAGATGTTTTTGACGACACCGCAGTGAATGCAATATGGATGCGGCTTTAATCCTTTGCTTCTACCCTCAAATTCGTATGGTAACCATACCTTTTCTGCTGCACCGCAACTTTCATGTTTACATTGAATCATCTTTATCTCTTCCACCTTCCTATTTATTTTATTTGTTTAGCCCTTTTTATAACCATAGATTACACTGACACTGATTTTCACAAGATTTTTTATTTTTCTATTTTTCATTCTCCCCTCTGTGTTAATCTTGTGTAATCTCGTGGTTTGAAATATGAACTTAACGCCTTAAATACATACCCCAAACCCGCCGTAGAAGTAAAAATAAGCAAAAATATCAACTGCACGAACGCAACCAATGATTTCGCCTTAACCCTCTCTACAATACTCCCAAACAAGCTCTTCACAAATTTCTCCTCCTCGCTTATCGGATACCCCAGCTCCTTCATCACCCTTTTCGAGTATCCCTGCCAAAAAGCTCTTCTCAAAAGAAATCGCGTTTTCAACCGCTCTGGAAAGACCTTATGATAAACAATCGCATCAGGATTATAAACAACGCCTCTTCCAAACTTTTCTCTCATTCGCTCGCACAACTCCGTCTCTTCACCCTGCAATAGCCCTTTCCCCTTCACACCCATTTCACTTCTA
>Ga0114919_10001029_pt1 | contig 22456 bp, 21 predicted proteins | sample BlataG_FD_88682 | JGI IMG/M metagenome (GOLD analysis project Ga0114919, IMG submission 88682) | Deep subsurface microbial communities from Black Sea to uncover new lineages of life (NeLLi) - Black_00105 metaG | ecosystem: Environmental > Aquatic > Marine > Oceanic > Sediment | place: Atlantic... | reverse complement strand
TAACGGTACACGTACGTGCCATCAAAGGGGGAAAGGATGTCATCTTCTTCTTTTTGTGGTGGAGCCCTTTTAGCCCTCTTGCTGGATTCCTCTTGCTCAAAGAAAAATTCGGCTGGGGTAGAGTTGATGGGCACCCTGCCTCTTTTTCTTCTGGTTTGATTGCCTACTAGTGCAGCTCGAGGGGCTTCCACTGCTGGGGGGGTTTCTAGATCTACAGTTGGAGCGCTTCGCGTTTGTGATGGTGAGAATGGTGCAGTAGCCTTCCTGACTCGCTTACTTCTGCGGAGAGCTTGGGGTAGATTTGGAGAGGCATTTTCTCCAGTAGGGGCGGCAACTGCAGCCCGTGACTGAGCTGCAGCAGGAGGGAGGGGTAAAGGATCCATCAAGATGACGTCGGGCAGGTTTTCTACGCCAGCAGGTACTGCAGCCGCAGCTGGAACGTCGGCACGCAAGAGGAGCTGGTTACCTTGACGGTAAAATGACAAGCTGGTCCCCCCGGGGAAAGCATTAACTGCTCCACCAGCAAGGAATACCCTGCAATTCCTGCGACCACGACAGGCTCTCATCACCACCTCATACTGGACACTGTTGCCCAGGTTGTCGGGGTTGATGTTGGCGACCCCAATGCGGTTCTCATGGCGGCCCACGGTCAGGCCAAAATCAGTATAATCTGGGGCTTGTCCGCCCAATTTCCTGATAAAGACTCTCTGGTCTAGGCTAGATACTGTTCCGGCGAATAGAGACCTGAGTTCCTGAGCCATAATTTGAAATTCTGTTAGTAAACGCTGCCTTCACAATCGCTTTCTGAGGACCATATTAGATCCTAATCGCTCAATCAAATTGTTTGTAATGCAAATTAGTTGCAAATTATTTCATAATGGGCTCTATTGATGCCAACCAGAGTCCATAAATAACCACCCACGCCCCTCCACGGAGAGGGCGCTCAAAGGAGGAGATAACGGAGCATTTCGCACAGTGTGACCTCATTCCTATATTAATAAAGTGACAGTAGTAACCATAGAAGGCTATCAAAGGCATACGAGGCGCTCTACCTGCTCGATCAGACACGAGCTATGGACCATTCCTCGGAATGAAGGGAACTAGTTCCGCCATATCAAGAAGCATTGTAAGGCTCTGAGCACGTGTATAGGCTGTTCATAGTTGCCTGCATCCAGTTCCAAGAACCCGTCGCTCCAGTTGTGACGCACCCGCATAGCCGGAAAACCGCAACCTCCTTCCCACCCCTCCCTCTCTGGCCAGGCCATGGTGGAAACACATCAACCGACGGACGAACAGGACCTCCCCTCTTTTCCACCTTTCCCCCCCCTCACACACACTCAGCTGCATCCCCTCTCATCACAAACATATATGCATCCTTTCCCTTAGGTTTAATTTACAGCCCAACACATCCCTCTTCTGATCTCCTCTTTTGTTAGAAGCTTTTTTACAAATTGACAAAAAAAAGAAAGTGTTTTGTTGTAATTTAATTTAGAAATCCACCTACCCACCCACCCATCACCCACCTCTCCCTTCCAGTTCCTCCTTCAAAAACTTTGCTGCAATACTACTCGCCCAAGATGAGTTCCCCCAGTACCCCCAGCCATTCATAAACCTGACAAAGTCAGCAATACAAAGTCTAAAATGGTATTCCAACACATCTAGTGTGTATTCCTCTGCTGCTGCTTCTCCATTAAATGTATTGTTATTACTGATACCACTGATTCTAATTCTAGATCTCAATCTAGAGGTGAGTTCCGCATGGTAATGATGCAGTAATTCTTTGCAATACCTCCCAACCACTGCTGCCGACACAGATGAACATAGTAGATATGCCACATCCTTGGCGCCCAGGCCACCTCCGCAGTATTGAAAATCATACGCACAACATACAGGAGGTTGATGTGTACTACTACTAGTAGTGATGTTACTAAAAGCTAGGTTGGCCGCTTTGAAATCACCATGTACAATAGTTCTAAATTTTTCACACCCAGGGGAGCCCCCCATTTTCAACAATCTATCAATGGCAGGGGCTGCTTGTTGAAGATCCCTATCACTCATGCTTGAAAGTTCATCTTGCCGTGTGTCCAGGTGCCAGAAACATCCTTCAGGAGACCATAATTCAGGAGGAGGGGGTCTACCCCAGTATAGAGAGTGGAAGCCTGCCAGCCAGGTGAGTGCTGCCTTGGCGTGTGGGAGGTCGAGGTCGCGGGATGTGATATTGATTGGAAAAGAGGGCCGGATGTCGGTGAGAATGAGAGCCAGTGTTCCACTGGTGGTGGTGGTGGTGGTACCTCTGGAGTTGTTGTTGTTGTTATTGCCCGTTAGGTTATTTGATACATATAAAGGATGGGGGATGTTGCATACATTGTGTTGGATGATTTGAGGGGCTATTTGGGTATAGAAGGCTGCTTCTACATGGTAAGAGTGGAGCTTACGACTGTGTGATACCCCATGTTCATTGGCAGGTGGGTTGACTTGTTTGATGGCCAGGTAATGGTGGTTGTTTGGAGAGTCTTGGGCGGTTTCAACGGCCCAAACTGTCCCGTATCCACTCCAAAGAGAGGCGAGCTTAGTGATACGTGAGATGTCTGATGTGATTCCTGCTTCTGACAACAGGGATTGAATCTCGTCGGCTACATGGGTTTGATTGGCATCTCCTCTTATTGCTCGTTGTTTTGAGCGGGACATGCTCTTTCTGGATATGCTGTACGCTGTATGTCTGATTTGCTGTAATTTTAGCACCATTTTGTGATGAACATCGACAATTTCGTCTCTTTTCTTTCCTTACAGTTGATCTTCAGCGTTCGAAGCATATTGGCACTGCAAGGGAGGTATGCACAGTCTTAAATAGAAAATGAAATTCAGAGAGCTACAAAGCTATACAAATATACATAAATACTATTAATAGCAGTACACTATCAGGACTATGCTGTTCTACATATCCATAACACTCTTTTGTTTCCTAGCATACAGCTGGTACACCACAGCTTGACGTTTCACCATTTCTATCGTCTCCTTTCCCTTGCTCCAAAGTTCTGTTAGTTGTCCCTCATCTGATACCTTGGAAGCCTCCTTGAATTGCTCCCTAGCTCTACGTCTGACGTACTCTCTGATGTTGTAGTTGGGGAATTTTGAGCCTGTAAAAGGGGAGGGGAGTGAGTGTGTGTGTGTGTGTGGTTTAGGGGAGAGAGTCACCAACGATTGTGTGAGAGAGAGAGAGGGGGGGAGAGAGAGAAGAGAGAGCTGAAACTGGAAGAAAATCTAACCCTTGCAATTATAGATGACTATACGACGTACCTTCTCGCATGAATGCCCTAAACAAGGCCCTGGCTTCTGCTGCTGAGGGCATGTTTCGATTATTAATCTACCAAGTAATCTGAGAGGTGCTTGCTTCAATTGAACGGGTTCTTTATCTATTTGTACTCGCGCTAGTTATGGGAAATGTTTGAATATTTAATGTACAACTGTGCTCCACAAGGAGAATCAAGGGTGTGGAAAAGGAAAAGAGGAAGTAGTGGTGGCCATGGGTACAAAACTCTCAAATTCTTTCCTTGGAGAGACTGTTTTATCCAAATTACACATTGATCAGAACGATAAAGACTCTGGGACTAATTTTGAATGAGTTACAGTATCGTTTTCAACAACAAGAAGCGATCATAACAGATTTGATTCAATCGCTGAAAATTTGAACTTCTATCCAAAATGGCAGCAAACCCGCCATCAGGCAATGTACCTGCCTCATCAATCTTTGGTATGTCAAAAGTACACATCAACCTCCCCATATCACCCCCATCTTCTCCCCAATTTCATTTCACCGCCCCCTCCCAACCCCACCTCTCCTCATCTTCTTCCAGTCGGAAACATCAACTTTGATTTATCGGAGCAAGATGTCATAGAGTACTTCACACAAGTAGGCCCAGTCAAGTCAGCTCGTATAGTCACCGACCGCGAAACTGGAAAACCCAGAGGATTTGGCTTTGTCGAATTCTATGACATCCCCACAGCAGAAAGCGCCGTCAGGAACCTCAACGGCTCCGACATGGGCGGCCGTACCATCAGAGTCACTTTCGCAGAAGATGCGCCTGGCTCTACCTCCCACCAACAAAGACCAGGCTCCACAGCAGCTCCTGGTGGTCATCATCCCTCCTCTATAGGAGGAGGAGGAAGAGACCTCACCTCACATAAAAATAGAATGATAGTCGGTAATGATCTAGCATACCATTCCCACAGGGGCGTGGCTTCTCTCTTAGGAGCAGCAGCGGCTTCATCTCAAGACTCTGCTGCTGCTGATGCTTTACTGGACGCCACCACTACCATGCTTGCAAGAAAAACAAGAAGTGAGATATATAATTATCTAGCGGATATGAAGGAATATGCTACAACAAACCCAACAGAAGCTAGGCAGCTACTGACTGCTAATCCTCAGCTGACAAAGGCATTGTTTCAAATGGAGGTGATAGTGGGAATGGTGAGAAACCCTCTTGGGAATGTGGCGCCTAAAGGAGCAGCTCCAGGAGGAGGAGGAGGGGGAGGTGGATTGGGGAGACCTTCTTCTTCTATGCATAAATACGAGCAACAACAAGGTAATGGATCTCAACAAGGAGTGAGTGGTGGTGGTGGTGGTGGTGGTGGTGGTGGGCCTGTAGATCCGAGAAGAGGAGGTGCTGTGCCCCCACGACCGATGGTATCAGTTGCAGTCCAGCAGCAGCAACAAAGAGAGAAAGCATCATCACTGATGCCTGGAATGAGTCCTGAGCAGCAAGAAGCATTGCTGCAGCAAGTGATGAGCTTGACTGCAGAACAAATAGAGCTGTTGCCTGCTGAACAGAAGGCACAGGTGGTGGCGTTGCAAAACTTACAGCGAGGAGGCGAGTGAGGAGAGGGAGAACAGGGATTTGGGTTTTAAAATGCATATAAACGTATCATACGCAGTGATAGTATGATATAGTGTAATGAAGTATGCATGAAGAAAAGACATTGTAATAATGAGATACAAAGTATTTGGCCTGACTTTTGAAGCATGAAAGAACAGGAGCTGGAAAAAAAAAGGTACCGAAAATCGGCTCCTCAAATGATATTTGTTAACCTTTTTACTGGCTTTTACCGCCCATTTTTGATATTCTGCGGTGCTGGTGCCCTGATTATTACTTTGCTGATTTTGACCTCCTCCCATGCTCTATCCCACCTCCTCTCTCTCTCTTTTCCCAGCCATTGCCACGGTCTTTCTTACCTCCTGCCAAGGTATCAAGCCCCCGAAGGAGTGTCATTCACTTACTAATGTAAGAGAGAGAGAGAGAGAGAGAGAGAGAGAGAGAATGTGTGCGTTATAATGATTGTTTGTCTTCCTTTCTGTCGTCATTACTTTTTCCATTCCTTTATAATTACAAAAATATGTGACACAAAGCTACACAAGCTACATTCCAACTTTAATATACTTTGGTGGCCCAACCACACTTCCACTCAACTCTGGAGCATCTGCATAACTCCACGATACCACAACACAATCCTTCAACTCAATCATCCCCTCTCTCATCACGGCAATACACAGAGGTACCTCTACACTCTGTTTGTAGGCTATCTTGTTTAGTGTCACTCTGGTACCACAGCACCATACATAATCATTGACTGGCTTGATAATGCTATCACCATCAGGAGGAGGAGGAGGAGCAGAAGCAGCGGTGATCGTGTTGCCTTGTGGTGAAGGTACTCCACCACCACCTGCTCCTCCTGCAGTACCTCCCAACATGAGAGAGCCATTACTACCATGACTACTAGTAGTAGTAGTCACACTATCAACTCCATTGTTAGTATTATGACTACTACCATCACCTACTTCAACACAAATTGCAACATCAGCAGGTAGAGTATTCACCAATACAAGTTTCAAATGTACGATACAATGAGGATTTAATGTAAAGTCATGAGGGACCATATCTGGCCCTTTGAGTAGACTGTGTACTGGAGGGAGGCCATGTGGAGAGGTTCTTTGTGCACTCATGAAATGGATGCCTGGTTGTTGATGATGATGATGATGATCTGATGGTGGAGTAGTATCCACACTATTATCATTATTTTTATTAATAATAGCTTCCCAATGAATAGCAATATCAATGAGAGGAGACGCCATATGGTGACTGAGCTTTGACATAGCCTTGGTGTTGGTGTTGGTGTTGCGACCTTGATGTTGACCTGTAAGTTGTTGAGATGAACCAGTAGGAGGAGGAGCATGCAAAGCACGATACACAAACTCTTCAGTGCTGCTCAGTGCTGGTTTCCCTGCAGTACCACTACCACTACCACGACTACCATGAAAGCTGGAGGAGGAGGTGTCTACCAATTGAAAATGAATATTAGTTGCCGACTCTGGTTGTAGTGTCAAATCCAATGGCCACGTTACCTGAGCACTACTAATACTATTGCCATTACTTGTACTCTCTAATGGACGCAAGCTCCAACTTGTAGCATCAACGTTATTACTACTACTGCTGCTACTACTACTGCTGCTGCTACCGTCATATTCTCTGCTACTAAGAGTAATACAAGACACTTGTTTCAATCTAAAAGACTGCAATCCCTGTAAATTCAAAAGTGACAGCTGCAGTAGATAATCGCCAGCCTTCTGTGCACTAGGTACTACAGCAGCCTGACACTCTATAGAAGGCAGTACCACAGACGTATAACTAGTTCTCACAGTACGGTATGGCAGCCCATCTAGCTGAGTAGAAGGTTCGTAGTACCATGCAGCTATGAATCTTTGAGGACCCGGGGTATGTGGGCGGATGATCACTGGAAAGCGGACTTCTTGTCCAGGAAGGAGGGTGGTGGTGGTGGTGGTGGTGGTGGTGGTAGATTTAGCTTGCCCTTTAGATTTGGATTGAGGAAGTGGGGTGAATATATATGAGCCTTGCTTCCTTCTTAGCTGGATGACATACTTGTTGTTGTTGTTGTTATCATTTAGTGATAACTGTTGCAGACTTGATAGCTCAGTACCATCATTATCATAATTAGTAGTAGTAGTAGTGGCAGTAGCATTCTCTCTTTCTCCATCATCAATAAGTTGGAAGCTTCCATCCAGAGAGGTAGCCATCATCAAGTTTTCCAAAGCTACAGATCCGCTATTGCGAAGTGTCACCTGACAAGGTACCATTTGTCCTACTAATACAGTAGGAGGCAGCCCTTGGAAATCTACTACTTCTAATTTAGGAGCTGGTGGTAGCACTGTGAAATATACTCCCCCTGGTGGAGGCCTTTCTTGCTGTTGCTGCTGCTTGCTCTTCATTGAAGGAGGAGATGGGGGAGAAGGGATGCATAGAGCACGATACGTCTCAACTTCAAGGCCATTAGGTCCATTTAGTATCCAAGCCACTCCTTGTACTAACAGCTTGCCGTGTCTTGATGGAATCACACGTAAGTGCATTGTTACCTTCTCTTCTGGTCTTAGTGTTACCTTTTCCTCCTTCACCTCAAAACTATCTAACGATGATGATGATGTAGCAGTAGTAGTAATTTGCTGCTGCTGCTGCTGCTGCTGCTGCTCATTTTCTAGTCCTTGTTCCTCCTCAAACAAACACATCAAGCGAAGACGACTGATGGGCAGCTCCAATTTCAGAGGATTATGCAGCTCTATATCGAGTCCGATAACTTCACCTACACAGCATACTCTCTTAGCAGTGTTCTTAATATCCTGAGCTGCAGCTGCTGCTGCTAGATTTGTACTACTATTATTATTATTATTTGCAGTACCATTCTCTAGCCAATTAGTACTAGCAGTAGTACCACCTACCCCTCCTCCAGCAGGTAACAACCCTGCTTCTACCACCTTCCAATCAGCATCAGGAAGACTCCTTGCATCCAGATTACCAAAGGCGGTTTGTCCTGCAAAACTCAGCCCTACCTTCTCAACATTAACTATTGGGACAGGTATATTGTCAACAACCATCGGCATTGGAGAGTTGTCTTCAATTCCACCACTGAGCTTTTCTTTGGCTGCATGTACAGCTCTCATGAACTCAGCCATATGAGCTTCTTGGCAACCAACAGAGTTCTTTGGACATGATAATGTTGCAGCAAAGTGGTTTACTGCTGCCATTTCATCTCCTAAAGCCATGGCTGCTTTTCCTAGTGCCTCATTCATATGCTCACTAATCAAACCCCACTCGGCTCTGCCACCAATATCAGAAGAAGAAGCAGAGCTATCACCACCACTATTACTATAGACTGCCATTGCTTGTTTATAAGCATCCAATGCCAACCCCCCCTGATTACACATATTAAACCTAAGAGCAGCCAGTACTAGATGGAAGGCAAACTTTCTAACCTGAGGAGGCTTCAATGCCAGTAACCTATGGGCTGCCTGCTCCAACAACAACCCAGCACGTTCATCTGACTCGATGATGTGCGCCTTCATGCAGACCAAGTGTGCTTCTGAGGTTAGATGCATCCAGTTCAAGATGCTCATAGCTCGCATTGCTGCTCTACTGGCTAATCGGGTTGCTTCATCAGCTAAAGCTGCTGTATCTATATTATTATTATTACTACTTGTTGTTGTTGTTGTTGTCGTTGTTGTTGTTGTTGTTCCATTAGTACTAGGAGGAGTGGTTGCCGCACTGGTAGAAGTAGAAGAAGATGGTCCAGAAGATGCAGGGTAAGGTTGCAATCTGGCAGCCAGGTATCTATGCAAAGCCTCCTTCAAATGTGCAACTGCATCTACAGTACGCCCTCCTGATAACAATGTTGCTATTCCTAATGCTTCTTGTACTGCTGCATAATGTTTATATGCCTTTTCTGCTTTATAGTCAGTTGCTAGTAGTCTGAGAGTACTGATTGCTGTTTCATAGTCACCGAGAGTCATTGCCAAATCACTGAGTTGTCGCATCTGACCTTCTACTGATGATGCTGGAAATAACACAATGTCATTACCAGCAATATTAACACTACTCTTACTAGTAATGCTATTCTGGCCAGTTCTTTCTTCACCGCCATTCTGACTTGATGGTTCCATGGGCATGACAGCCGTCGCCTTTCTAAACAACAAGTTCTTGAGTTGGTTTTTCAACCCTTTCCTCGTCACTGACACTTGATGATTCAGAGATCTTACTCTCATTTCTAAATTGGGTATCAACCCTTTGACTGCTAGCTCTGATACAAAGGAAGCTAATTGTGATGCATCTTCCATGGTTAGTGAAGCTCCTATCTTCGTATTATCACCATCAGCTGGTTTACTCTTCCTTCTACCACTATTATTATTATTATTATTATTATTATTATTGCCGTCGTCGTCATGATCTGCTCCTGGGGGGAGAGACTCTGCTTCACCAGCTCCTCCTCCTGGTAAATAGGCATCAGGAAGGAGTGATAACCATAAACCAGGGTCAACTGTTGAAACACCGCCATCACCCCTAGTATCATTACCAGTGTCTTTCTTGATGTTGCTATTTATCGTCAACAGATGACTAGAAGAAGAGCCAAACACAGCCGATATTCTCCTCAACTTTTCTTCAATATCATCACCATTGCCATTGCCACCAGCATCATGCAGTAGAATATAATGCTTGGGTATCCTCACTTCCATCAGCCCCTTCTTCATCAAAGGCGGCAGCTTGGCGGATGAAAACAGTTTGGTGAACGCAGCAGCGGGGTCTCCTTCGATATCAGAGTTTAGCACCAACAACCAGGCAATAGGATAGTCCATAGTCTCGTGATCATTGAATTGGAGGAGTCTGTAGAACTCTTCTTTATATGTGTCGTACCAAGGGGTTGCTGGAGTGCCATTCGTAGAGAGCTGGATGAGTTCTTGGATGTGAAGAGGGGGTTGTTGTTGTTGTTTGTTGTTGGTGAGGGCGGAAGCGGAAGCTGCTGATGTAAGGACGTCCCTGAGACGGTCATCTATGATGTGTTTGGGAGGTTGAAACATGTATTGGGAGTCGTAGAACCTGATGTTCCAGTTATGGAGACGGAGAGGGTGCTCTGCGACGGTGCGGACAGGAACTGCAGCGGGAGGGAAGGGAGAGGGACGGTTGAGAAGAACAAGAAGGGAGGGGGGGAGAGAAGAGATTCTCTTCTCCTGAGGAGTGGTGAGGAAGGAACATAGGGATCTAAACATACCTCCTACACCATTGTTGAGGTTTCTCAAGTAGCCAAACGGTCGAAGAAGCTCGGCGAATGTGAATCCATTGCCTTCTAAACATAAGTGATCGACTTCAGGAGAAGTGATAATACCCACAACAGGGGACCATATATTCTGTCGTAACTCTTCCATAGATCAATGTTTTAAAGGAACAACGTGCTATTCATATTTTCAACTAGCTAGTATTCAAATATACAAGAAAATTTATAATTGATCGCTCTGTGCAGCGTCGAAATAGCTATCAATCCACTTATAAACTCGATCTTGAACTCAAATATGCTTCTATTTTTATAATTGTCTGGATGACACATCAAAATACAGCATATATACACTTTCCCAACTCCCTTCCTCATCTCTCTCTTGACGACAACTCTCCTCACTCCTTCTTGCATTCCCCCAACTTCTCCTTCAATATCCTATTCAGCTCTGCAGGGTTAGCTCTCCCTCCAGATTCCTTCATCACTTGACCTACAAAGAATCCAAACAACTTATCCTTCCCTCCTCTATATTGCTCCAGCTGCTTTGGGTTTCCCGCAATCACTTGATCCACCACCGCTTCAATTGCACTCAGATCTGATATCTGCCCCAACCCCTTGGCCTCAACCAACTTCTTCACTCCTCCTTCATTCCCTTTACCCTCCAACAGCTCTGGCAGCAGTTCTTTAGCAATCTTACCACTTATGGTTCCATCGCCTATCAGTGAGATCATCTCTGCCAGCGCAGCAGGAGCAAGAGCTAGCTCTTTCATACTAATTTTGGCTTCCTTGCATGCAGCCATCACATCCCCCATGATCCAATTTGCAGCAGCTTTAGCAGGCGCTCCTGCTACTAATACAGCGTCAAAATACTCAGCGACATCTAAGTCGTCACTTAATACAAGAACATCATAGGTTGACAGTCCAAGTTGAGTAAATCGTTCCCTTTTCTGACGAGGTAATTCAGGCATTTCAGCTTTTATTTGATCCAAGTACTCTTGCGTCAATATCAATGGAGCTAGATCAGGTTCTGGAAAGTACCTATAGTCAGCTAAACCTTCCTTCTTCCTCATAGAAGCAGTCTTTTGTGCCCCTTCATCCCATAATCTCGTCTCTTGCACTATCTCATCCGCTTTCCCCGCCTCCAGCAGCCCTGACTGACGCTCAAATTCATACTCAATTGCCTTCTGCATGGCACTAAATGAATTCATATTTTTAATCTCGACTTTAGTTCCAAATTCCTTTCTGCCTATTGGCCTCAATGATATATTGACATCGCATCGCATCGAACCTTCAGACATATTTCCATCAGACACATTCAGAAATCGCATAATTCTTCTGAGCTCAGCTCCATATGCTGCTGCTTCTGTTCCATTCCGGATATCTGGCTCGGATACTATTTCTAACAATGGTATACCAGCTCTATTGTAATCAACTAGTGAGACATCACTTCTAGCTAGGCTATCAGCTCCTCCATAGACTAATTTACCTGCGTCTTCTTCGATATGGGCTCTAGTGATGCCTATGGTGATGGTAGCGGAACCGTCGGGGAGGACCACTTCAATTGCCCCTCCACTAGCTACAGGCTCGTCATATTGTGAAATTTGGTATCCTTTGGGTAGATCTGGATAGAAATATTGTTTTCTGTCAAATTTGGAGTTGAGGGTGATTTTGCAGCCTAGAGCAGTGCCAGCAAGGACAGATTTCCGCACGACGTCTTGATTCAAGACGGGCAAGGTGCCTGGGTGGCCGAGACAGACTGGGCAGATGTGTGTGTTGGGCTCGGCACCATATTCGCTAGGACATGAGCAGAAGGCCTTGGTGTTGGTGTTGAGTTGGACATGGCATTCTATGCCAATAACGGCTTCGTAGTTAGGTGACGAAGTGGAGGTGGAAGCGGGTTGCTGTTGTTGTGTGGCAGAGGCGGTGGCGAATGGTTTGAGGTGATTGTGGTGGGAGTGCACAGGAACGCGTGATCCTTTTAAGGAGACATGCAATTTGATTGAAGGTGACCAGTTGCTCCTTGAAATCAGGCGTGAGTGTCGGACTGGTGGAGATTGAGGGAAGAGATGAGATGCAACAAGTTTTGCCATGTTTGCGACTGAAGAGCGCAGAATCATGGCAGCTGGTAAGTAGTTGCTAAACTATGGCCAAAATTAGCAATGTTTGAGCATTTATAGCATTTATGAATTCGGACCACCACCATTGATGTCGACGTCAACTATTGAACGTCTATGTTTCAATTCTACCCAAATTAGCCATCATTTCCTGGTAGAGCTGGCCTCGATGCTCTTATAGTTGTACTGTACTTTTCTTACAGTCAGTGTCACAAATTATATATATACATAGAATGGAGCAGGGCATAGTGATGATCTATGCAATACTGCCGCCCCCATTTCAACTCGTTGCAGAGCTCCGTTTGCAATTATCAACATTGTCAATACATCCACTCTCTTTTAAAAATGCTATGCCTAAAAATTAAAACAGCATAAGACTACTGCTGCTTCCACCTCGGAGAATTCAACTTCCATGGTTTAATTATCGTCATCCTTCCTCCGCCTCTGCAGCCACTGTAGCAAGACTGCTGACATTTGTAATAGGGAAAGCTGCTTCATTGCTACTGCTACTACCACTACTATTACTACTACTATTAAGGAAGAGGAGATGACGCAGAAGTGGAGACAAATGAATCCCAGGTAGTACTTCTCTCTCGATGGAGAATGCCAGCAGGGTGTTGAGTGACAAGGCTGGAGAGCTGGTGAAGGGGTGTCGTGCTCTATACATGCTTTCATATCCCTTGCATTTTCATATACAAAATTGGTTACATGATTGGTGGCTGTGACCCTGGTGATGATGACCCCTTGAGAAACTCCTCGGCTAGATCTTTCTGGTAAAAGAATCGACTGCATCGACCATTACACAGTGTGCAAGAAGTTGTGACGGCAGCTCTATTTACGTGTTGTTGTTCTTCTTTGTGTTGTTGAGGTGGTCCTGTTTTGGTCTTTCTTTTCTGTCTTCTAATAGCTGCCTTGGATAATTTTAATATCTTTCCTGACTTGAATGCATCATCAGTCAAGTGTGCTCCACATTTATGACAAATGGTAGAGGCTGCGCCCCTCGGTAACAAGGCTCCAACTGCAGTGTCGGCGATGACCAGAGCTCGTCTGCTGAGAGATGCTGAGAGTTTGGGGACAGACTCGGGTAGAGTACGTGATGTGTCTAGTAGATATTCTATTTGCTGTTGCTGTGGTAAGTTTGCGGCCTCCCTCCTTGTAGTTGCTCTTAGAGCTCTTGGTGGCATCTTGGATGAGCTTGGATGTCAGCAAACAAAAGTTGCGGCGTTAGGGTTACTCCCTAACTCCGGTAACTGGTTGCAGTGTTCGACCTCTAGTTCGTGATGTATTGTAATTTGGAAACCCAATGCACCAGGATGTTGGAAATAGGTGCCTCTGTATATGGCCTTGGATGGATCTTGAGCAAAGGGCGTGTTTATAGGAGCAGGAAATGCAAGGCCACAAATTACTTTCTCAATAGTTAAAAGTGAGTCATGACTAGTTAATATGTTCGCCACCGACCAAAATTCAAGCTCTGCTGAAGAAGAGGAGCAATCATCTCCTTGCTCTGTAGACGCTACTGTAGACTTGGGACAGAAGAAACCGGAACCCTCTCCAAGCAGAACGAACAGTAGTGACAGCCAAAATTTGAAATCCGAAAAAGGACACGACTCACCCACTTCAGGTGGTGTTGGATCATCATCATCCGCCCAACTCCAGTGTGACACGCTCACAGATCCACCCACCCTCGTCATCGCTGACACGAACAGCGCCTCTATCACCTGGAACGCTATCACAGTCACTGTACCTCCAGAGATTTTGTCATCCCTACAATATACAATAGATTATGATTTACAAATGCAAGAGACTATCAGTGACCCCAGCGGTCAAACTCCTCCCACAATTTCCAATGACAACTGGAGCATTCAATATCATGGTCCGGCAAACTATGTCCTGGTCAGAGGGCTCAAACCAGGCCGACAATATGCTGCTAGGGTTGTTCCATGCATCACCATCAATAACAACATCAACAAGAATAATATTGACAACCCCCACTCCTCAACTCCCCCTTCTCCCCCTATGACACCAGAATGCCTCCCATCACCCCTCTTGACAATCAACCTCCTCCCCACCCACCCCTCCAACCCTCCTCCCCCTCTCCTAGCTGCCCGATCTCGCCACAGCCTGAAGCTAAAGTGGGAAGAGCCAGAGGATGACGGAGGATCTCCTATCCAAGATTACGTCCTAGGAATGCGCCCTGCTCCAGAAGACTGGTTGTCACCCCCTAACGAAGTTGGCTATTATGAAATATACCGAGGAACAACACAGAAGTTCCTCCAAAAGAAGCTCCTATCAGGCCAGCAATATATGTGTGCAGTGAAAGCAGTAAATAGTGTTGGAGACAGCCCCTGGTCTGTTGGGGCAGCATTCTGTACTCAGGCATCTCCTCCGTCTCAGCCTTCTCCTCCTCAGATTGTGCAGTCGGGGAAGGATTCGGTGACGCTACAGTGGCGGACTCCTCCTGATAATGGGTCTTCTATTCAATACTATGTATTGGAGAAGGATGATGGGTATAATGGTGACTTTACATTTGTATATCGAGGGAAAGAAACGGTGGTAACGGTGACTGGCTTGACGGCTGGCTTGCCTTTTAGATTCCGAGTGAGAGCTGAGAATGAAGTCGGTCCAGGCGAATGCCGCTGTCCATGCACAGCATACACTCAATCAGGAGCTCCATCAGCTCCTCATCCGCCTACAAAACTGGGGTGCACCCACACCACGATTGTTCTCTGTTGGAACGAACCCCCTGAAACGTCATCCCTCCAATCCCCCCTGCTCATGTATGAAATAGAAATTCAACCAAAGAGTGAGACAGCTCAAAGACACTGGCCACCGGGACTCCTCCAAAGAGGAAGCAACAACAAAGAACAAAGCTGGTCTATAGGTTACAGAGGAGTTGAAAAGTCATGCACCCTGAATCATTTATACCCAGGATGTGTCTACAAGTGCCGAGTACTGGGCATCAGTTCCTGGGGAAGGGGGGAGCCTAGTTTTGTGACTGAAGTTTCAACGGCGCCTGATATTCCAGAGCAGCCTGAGCCACCAATCATAGTCAGCAGAGACCATACTGCACTCACCTTGGCGTGGAAGTATCCCTCTCATGATGGCGGTATTCCTGTATCAAAGTATTTGGTGGAAGTTAGGTTAGCACCTACCCATGGTGCTGGGGAGGAGGAGGATGGCGAGGAGGAAGGAGGGGATATGCATGAAAATGGTCATGGCAATGGTTGGGAGAATGGGAAGAGAAACAGCAGAGGTGAGTGTAGTATTACCGATACTAGCAGCAATGACATGGTAGTAGCTACTGGTCGTGGTAAGACAACCCGATCAGTTGTAGTAAGAGAATTTCCAGGCTCTGATTTGAAAGGGGAGGTTGTAGATCTGAAGCCAGGAAGTAAGTACCTCATTCGACTTGCTGCAGCTAATAAACTGGGGCCCTCCATCTGGAGCAGAGTCATAACAGCAGATACAAAACCAGGCCTCCCTCCAGCACCTCACCGACCCAAAGTTACATCTTCTGGCCCCTGTTCTCTCCACTTGGAGTGGGATGATCTGAAAGGCCATGGGTTTGCTCAGGTTACCAGTTATATCGTTCAAATGACAGAACAAGCTGAAGATGCTCCAGATGGTGCATTCAAGACTGTATTCCAAGGCTCCCCACTAGATAGCAACAAGCTCAACAACAAGAAGTGCATAATTAAAGACTTGACGCCGCATACAGCCTATTTCTTCCGTCTCAAAGCTTGCAACAGCGTCGGCGAAGGAGCTTGGAGCCCAGTCGTCAAGTCCATCACAGAGCCTGTTCCTCCAACTCCCCCACAGCAACTCAAAGCACTGCAACTAGGTAAAACATCTGTCAATCTGTCGTGGAGCCCTCCAGCTGATGATTTTGGGGTACCGGTTTCTAAATATGACGTTGAGATTGGCAAAGGACGCACCACCCCCATGTCGTCGTCGTCATTAGGGTGGAGATCGGTGTATCAGGGAAGTGATGCTCATTGTGAGATAAAGAATCTTACTCCTGGGAGTCAATATTCCATCAGAGTGAGAGCTGCAAATGCTTGCGGATGGGGATCTTGGACTGGTACAGGTACTAGTGACTTGCTGACAATCAAGACAGAGCCAGACACACCCGGCCCTCCTTCCAAGGTGGCCTTCACCAATAGAACAGCAACAGGAGTGAAACTGAAATGGTCACCTCCTGCTGAAGATAATGGCTCACTGGTTGCATCTTATCAAGTCTACCGCTCACTATCATCATCAACTTCTTCTTGTTTCGAGCTGATTGCTACTACCGATGCACCAATATGCAAAGTATCTGGACTCTCTCCAGGTACCAGCTACACATTCAAAGTACGAGCTGTCAATGCAGTAGGACCAGGACCATATGGAGAAGAGAGTCGTGTCACTACCAGTCTAGCTCCTCCCCCGCCACCAACAGACATCACCGTCAGTGAAGCGGGTACCAGTGGTAGTTTGATTGTGGAGTGGTGGCCAGTAGTAGTAACAGGAGGAGGAGGAGGAGAAGGAGGATCATTGATCGGATCGTCTCATTTGGTATCTGCTTGTACTGGATATGAAGTAGAAGCTAGTCCTGTACATGGTACTACTACTACTACTACTACTTGTAGTAGTGGAGATGCGGCGGTAGTAGTGAAACAATCATGTGGAAGGAAAGCAACCTCATGTCGTCTGACGGGCCTGAATCCTAACGTCTCTGAATATTCAGTAAGAATGAGGAGTGTAGGAGCAGATGGGGCTGGACATGGGGCTTGGAGTGATGCAGTCAAGGTAAAAACTGGTAGTAGTAGTGGAGGAGGGGGAGGTGGTGGTGGTGGTAGTAGCAATAGTGGCAGCAATAGTGGTAGCAGTTTAAGTTTACAGGTAGCTGCAGGACTAGATGGTACCGGTGGTAAACAATTTGACTACAGTGAAAATAGCGGGGAGAATAAGTTGAAGAGCAAGCAAAAGAAGAAAAGTAGAGATAGAGATATCGCCATCACCACCACCACTACTACCAAGCCATCAATATCGTCAACAGCAATATCAACAGCAGCAGCAAAAACAACTGCAGCAACCGCAACAGTACCATCAACAGTAGCAACAACAATTGGTAGGAAGAAACACGCAAGTGGAGACTCTGTCCTGATGGCAGTGAAATCATCAGCAGCAAAGCCAAGACCAAAGAAGAGGCGTGGTATGGGAGTTGTTGCAAAAATGGTAGGGTTGCCAGTAGCAAAGTTGACTATGCTTCTGGCTATTGTAATAGGTCTGGTTGGTGTTGTGGTAATGTACATGTTTATTAATTGAAAAAGTGGGGGGGGGGGGGATGTTTTACTTTGTATTGGAAAACTCAATGTTTAAGACAACAAATATCAAAAAGATAATTAAAAGAGATTTGAGAGTTTGGTCTTAGAAGAGTATGTAGGGGATAGCACTCATATCATTACAGACACGGCACCTCTCTCTGTTTTATTGTAGTGTCACTTCTTTCCAATTCTCCGGCGCCGGACACAATGCTCACGAGGTTACGACTGTTCAGTTAAAAATTGGTAAAATCTAACGGTCGGTCATCCAATCTCCTAATAAATACTCTCTGGCCACTGTTTGAAACGGTTCCAAAGAATAGAGCCCTGGGTTCTGGCTCCATGTTGATGACAAATTTCAAATTCTGCTAGTGGTTTGGTGCTAAGATACCCTCTATGACGACCAAGTGGATTCTCGATTTTGATCTATAGTTCTACACATTCCTTTTCATTATCTTTTCTTTGCTATAGCTTTACAAAACCAGCATTTTTCTAGTTTATTAGAAACTATTGAGCCACCATATCTTACACACATGGCCCATAAACCACCATCATTGCCCACTTCTTCTACCTGCTTCCCCCCCCTTCTCCACTCCACTGCTCTCCTCTCCATCCCCCAAACAATCTCACCACCCACTCCCACAAACTCTTCACTTTAGCTCCCAGCAGCGTCATCACTACTGATACAGTAAACACCACCAATTGCCACACACTTTTAGGAGAGCTTGACAACACTTTAGGAATACTGTGCTTGAATAACAGCATTGCTCTCTTTCTTTGAGCTCTAGCATGACTCCCTGATTCAAATAAAGACCCAGGTGAAATCAAACTATCTCCGGTAAAGGCCTGACTCAGAGCTGCCCTGATCTTTTCTTTGAAATCGTCTTGCATGTCGCTCACTGTTTGGGCGGGGTTGGCATCTAGTAATACCCTTCTCAAAGCACCATGGCGTCTATCTAATAAAATGGCAGTCAAGTCAACATCACCACCACCACCACCATCAGCAGCACCTGATGAGGAGGAGGAGGAGGAAAGAGCTTCCGCTGCTGCTTGTTGTTGAGCTGCGGTCAGCCACACTTGCATAATCTGTTCCGTTGTTTTATCTGTCCTCAATGCACCATTGGGAGTGAGCAGCAGCTCTCTCAGTAACGCTTGAGCTGCAGGCCGTCGGTCCCCCAGCAACTGGGTGAGCACAATTGGCATTCCAGCACTGATGATTTTAAAGTTTGGGTCTACACTGAGCGCCACCCCTTCAAGACTGGCAATGGATCTTACCATTAGAGGGAAATATGTGGGGAGGAGAAACTTGTAACGATATGCCACTCTGAATAGAACTCGGGTTAGAGAACCAAAACTGAGTCCTGCTGTGGATAATGTCAGCAATGGGAGTTGAGATTCTAGGCCTGTTGAAGCTTCATCGTTATCACTATTGCTATCACTATTGCTATAATAATCGGTGGTGGTAGTGTTCATCCTCTTTCCTACATTTTTTCCACCTTCAACCTGATCATTGCCTGCCTTTGATTGTTGATTTTCCCTCAACACAGCTAAAAACTCCCTCTCCAAATCAGCAGCTAACTCAGCCTTATCCGTCTCTGGCTTCAACAAATCCAGCGATGTAAGATCATCCACCAACCTCCGCCATTCACCCAGCCCAGTGTGAATCAACGCCGACATCATAGCCTGACGATGTGCATCACTGATGCCTACAATCAACCCAAAATCTAAATAACACAGCTTTCCGTCTCGAGTCAGTAGTAGGTTGCCACTATGTGGATCACCATGCATGACGCCAGTAGACAGAAGCTGAGCTAGAGAGCATTGAATGCCCATACGAACCATGTTTAGGATTTGTTTCCTTGCTATTGGGTCAGTCTTCTGGGAAGAAAGCAATGCAGAAGGACCTATGCCATCTATCCACTGTGCAACAAGCACTTTTTCAGTTGTTAATTCTTTGAATACTGTAGGTACTGTCACAAATGGCATGTACCTATGTGCACGGGTGAAACTTCCCGCGTTGTGTCCTTCTAATTTGAAGTCACATTCACCATAAAGAGCTCTCCCAACCTCATCAGCTAGGCCCCTTAGATCTCTAGATAACCCCGCTACTTTCTGCCCAATGCCTATGAAGAGTCGCAATAAGTAGACATCCAGTGCTATGGTGTCTTTAACACCTGGTCGCTGTACTTTGACTGCAACTTGCTGCCCATCGCTGGCTAATGTTGCCTTGTAGACCTGGCCTAGAGAAGCTGATGCAATTGGTGTTGGTGTTATGTAGGAAAATAAAGAGGAAATGTCTGTCACTCCAAGCTCTTGTTGGATTATTTCCATGGCTCTTGCATTGTCAAAGGGCGCTACATTGTCTTGCAGCTGTGACAAAGCAGAGGCATACACCTCTCCAACCAGGTCAGGCCTCATGCTGAGTACTTGTGCCAATTTAACAAATGAGGGGCCTAGATTGGTGAGAAGTGGTTGGAGTGCAGATGCAGGAGCAATATTTTCATCTATGCTGCTAGAATATATAGCGGCGTTCACTTTGCTCGTTGATAAGACGGAGAGAAATTTAAGAGCTGCAGCAGTGACTTTGAGCATGCGTTGAAGGACGATAACAGGGCGTTGTTGGAAGTATATTTCTACTGCTAGAGGGTCGTAGCCATTGTCCGAGACTCTGATGGGTAGAACGTGGTTTGGTTGTGGTTGGTTTAATGTGGGGGGGTGAATGTTTGAATGAGTGGTGGTGACTGAAGAGGTGGAGAGGTCTGGGTCGGCGACGGTGGCATTGCTGGGCCTGGCTCGTTTCCTCCGTGAGACGCTGCGTTTTCTATTATTATCTATGAGACCTTCCCATATATGAGTGGGTCTGTGACGTGTCCTATTAGTGCAAAGTCTATTTGGTGCCAGAACAGACGACATTTTGAAGGGAATTTAAAAGTTTTCAAAAAAGGGTTGAGGTGGAGTGAGTCACTTGTAAAAATAATGGATTGGATTCTTTAGTATTCATATTGTTTTTATATCTAACGAAAGGAAGTCAAGTGATCTTGAAGGGCATACTTGATATAACTTCCTCACACCATTGGTAGGGAGGTCGTCCACGCCATCAAGTCGGCAACAGTGCACACAAAAGAGCTGGGGGTGCATCCTTTCCCATCAATTCCATGCTGCCCTTGTATCCCTTGCCATAATGTGGCCAGTGCAGAATGTATTGATGTCGCTAAAGCTCAATTTTATGGGCTTTGTCGAGTGCATAGAGGAGGTTGGAACAAAGATCAGATCTGGGATTGGCTGTGAGGAAAACAGAAATCATAACGTCCATTGGGGTGCAAATCTTACTGGTAAGCGCTGCATCATTACAGGGGGGAACACAGGCATAGGCTTCGCGACATCATGCCGCTTGATCAAACAAGGGGCCGACGTCTTCCTGGCATGCCGAGACCCCGAGAGAGCAGAGCTGGCCGCCCAGCAACTCAGATCTCTACAACCTTTACCAGGCCATTCTTTAGGCAATGTACAAGTAGAACCCCTAGACTTGGCATCTTTGAAATCAGTTAGAAAATTCATCAAAGAAATCAAACGGAAATGTCCTTGTCCAAATATTCTCATCTGCAATGCTGGCATCATGGCACCGCCACAACGACTGGAAACAGATGATGGTCTGGAGCTGCAATTCCAGACTAATTATCTAGGTCACTGGCTTATTGCACAGGAATTGATAAAACATCAAAGACAGCAACGAAGACTGAAAATGGTTGTAGGCACTGACATAAATAATAATAATAATAATAACAACAACAGCAAGAAGAAGAAGATAAAAACCAAGATGCATAATAATAATCATGATGCTGATCGTTGCTCATTACATAGCATGAGAGTGGTAATGCTATCCTCTCTAACTCATCTAGGTGGTGACATTGATTTCACTGATCTCCAAGCAAAGAAATCCTACCATCCGTTCAAACAATATGCAGCCACCAAACTCATGACACTACTAACAGCCAAGGAACTTCACCGACGTTTTCAACTCCATTCAACCGCCACCAGTGGAGGAAACCCGGCTGATTGTGCTGTAGCGGTACACCCTGGTATAGTTGACACTGATCTAGCACGTACCTACTTCCTGAATGAGGTTCCCAGGTTGTTGAGACCTCTAGTAAGGCCTCTATTTGAGTGGGTACTGTTCCCGGTGTGTTTGAAAACACCAGAAGCAGCGGCGGAGAGTTTGATGTATGCTGCGACGATGCCAGGGGTTGGAGGGCAGTATATAGTAGATTGTAAACCAGGTAAATGTTCTGCATTGGCTGATGATGAAGCTGTAGCTGGAGAGCTGTGGAAAGTGTCGGAGGAGCTGACTGGAGTTGATGGTGAAAGTTGGTGGAGAGGAGCTCGCCCTGAGGCCTAGGGTGATGTTGACGATCAATGTCAACAACTACTATAGACGGGGATTCCCCATCAATTGATTTACCAAGCTTTCTTCTGAATTTCATTGGTATTGAGTTGCCTGCAACAGTCAATTTATCTTAATAACGTCTATCATTTAGTCCAAAAGCAGCATCACATTTGATCAAATTCGTTCTTATACTGAACAAAGTTGGGTCATTTCGCTTTCACACCACTGATTCAATATGAGTAAAGTGACTCCATTAGAACACACCGCTATTGGTGGGCTTGCTGGTGTTGTCGAAGTTTGTATCTCTCAACCAACAGTGGCAATTAAAAATGCTCTTCAAGAAGGCAGAAAGATACCATGGTCTCCTTTGATGCTTTACAGAGGACTTTTGGTACGTCGTGACTGTCGAGATTCCCCCTTGATCCCACTATTTCCTCGCAAACCTTGATACAATAATAGAGAGATGATCGACCCCACCCGACTTGGCCGTCGACATTCTCTTCCCCCCCCCCCCCCCCCCCCCCCCCCCCCCCCCCCCCCCCCCCCCCCCC
>Ga0114919_10001026_pt1 | contig 22505 bp, 25 predicted proteins | sample BlataG_FD_88682 | JGI IMG/M metagenome (GOLD analysis project Ga0114919, IMG submission 88682) | Deep subsurface microbial communities from Black Sea to uncover new lineages of life (NeLLi) - Black_00105 metaG | ecosystem: Environmental > Aquatic > Marine > Oceanic > Sediment | place: Atlantic... | reverse complement strand
TCACCAAGAGAAGACGTTAAAGCATTCTTATCTGATCCGAAAAGATTCCCAGCATTAGCTAGAAAATAAGTAAGGTGCGTCTTTCTGATTTACAAGAAGAAGTAACCAGTCTATTTAAAAATTACTCTCTTACCGATCTACCTGAAGATATACGAAATATGGCATATCTTTGGTTTGCTATTACTCATAAATCCACAACAGAAGGCGACAAAGAAAAACTCAATTTTATGACAGCAAGATTGAAACAAGACGGCTATACTGCACGTGTCGATTACGAGACTGATGAGATCATTGTAACTAAAGGCAGAGAACGATATACTGATTCTGTTGATGAAGTTATGATAAGATTAATAAGTCTGGCAATGAAGCAGGATAATTCAGACATAGATGAAGGCATGGGCGGATCGTCTGGTGGAGGCACTGCAGGTTCTGCAGGCGCCGGCGGTTCATCATTAGGTCTTCCTTACCCATCAACATATGAAGAAGAAAACGACAAGTTTAAATATCGTAGTCCAGTGCAAAGACAGATGTCATTGACAACTGAAGAACAAGGGGAAATGTTCACTGATCATCAAAAAATGAAACAGATGATGAATGAAAAAGGTTGGCCACAAGACTTACAAACAGAAGTATTGCGTAAGTATGCTAGTCATGTACATGAAGGACAAATGTTTATTCGTAATGTATCATACGTAACTACTAAAAATTTATCTAATTATGGGTTATTGCAAAACACTGACAACATGTTCATACTATCGCAATTACTACAATCTGCTATCAATCGTATCAACAAAGAATGGAATTTAAAAATACAACCAAGTAAATTTATTAAAATGTCAGACTTAGAATATCAAAAGTGGATCAACACTTCTGGCTATGTATCTCAACCTACAGTCGTAATTGATGCAGATGTTATTATGGCAGAAGGCAAATGGATTGCTAGTGTAATTAGAGGACATCGTTCTAAATTATGTCATGTTTTAACACCAGGAGGTCCTAAAGTAAAATCTAATGACCCTAATCCGGTATTGTCTCCAGGCAATCAAAAAGAACTAGCATTCGTTGAAAGTGTTCTAAGTGAAGAAGATAAACTTTGGGCAAGAGACGAACTTCCTCAACTTAATATAGAAGATTTTGAAGATTCAAATTATATATTAAAACAATTTAATGTTGATATATCTAAATTAAAACCTGTACAGAATGAACGTATTAAGGGTCTTGTAAACAAAACCATAAAGATGCTAAAGAAAGGTAAACATAAACCTATGGTCATTGATAAAATGGGTTATATTGTAAATGGACATCATAGATATGATGCATATAACAAATTAATAAAAAATGGATTTTTTAAGACAAGTGATGTTCCCGTTATCAAAGTAAATGCTACGATAGAAGAACTAATCGATAAATACATGTAACAGGAACGATTACAATGCTCACAGACAGTCTTAAAACATTATTGGCAACATCATATGCTTTTGTGATTAAAGCACAAAACTTTCACTGGAATGTTGAAGGTTCTAATTTCCCACAGTATCACAAATTCTTTGACGAGTTAAACAACGAAGTGTATGAAAACGCAATTGATAGAACTGCTGAATACATTCGTACCTTAGAAGCATACACGCCAGGATCTATTGCACGTTATTCTGAACTTTCACTTATTCCTGATCAATTAAAAATACCTAAAGCACATTTGATGATGGCTGAACTATACAATGATAATGAAATTATTATAAGTCACTTAAATATATGCTATGATTTTTCTGAAGAAGCAAAACAATATGGTATTTCTAATTTTATTGCTGAACGATTAGATGCTCACAATAAGCATCAATGGATGATCCGCAGTATACTTAAGACATCTAGGGAGTAACGTATGCGTTCTAAAGATGTATATGAATCATTAGGCGATAAGGCTTACTATGCAAATCAGAAAGCCAAACGTAGTTACAAACCAAAAATGAAAACTATTTGGGACAATCAACCATGGCCTTTAAAAGGTAGTTACTCTAATCAAAAATTACTAGACTTAGGTTTTAAAAGATTCGATGGTGGTTGGAAAGTGTCCCAAGATAAGTATGATGAACTTTCTGAAATGACATCACGGGTATTAAAGACAGGCAAAAACAAGATACCAAAAGTAGGTGAGAAAAAGATTACTGAAATTGATGTATATGATAGACATAAACAAGTAGATGGTGAACCTGAAGAGTATACTGATAGTAATGAAGTAGAAAAGCAAGTTATGAAGTCAATGCACAAAGATGAAATTAAAAAAATGATGGCTGGCTTGACTAAAATAGAGAAGATAGTAATAATAGCACGTTTTGGGTTAGACAACGAGAAAGATTATAATTTAATACAAGTTGGCGACATGATCGGAAAGAGCCGAGAAAGAGTCAGGCAGATTGAAGCCAAGGCTTTGAGAAAAATGAGGACTAACGCTATGAGAAACCTCAACCCAGAACACATCGATGAAGGTAAAAAGTTTCCAAGAACAAGTGAGTTCTTATATAAGAAAGTTGATGCGATAGAAGAAATCAAACAACTAGCGGGTGTCTATCAGCCAGTAGAAGAAGGTGATGGATCAATGGGTTCAAATATATCAAAGACTGCTAACAAAATATCAAATATAATGAAAGAAAAGAATATACAACCTGGTACGCCCGAGTGGTTTCAATTATGGTTTTCAAAGCCATACTTGACAGGTGAGAAACCATACGGAGAATAAAATGAAAGAATTAGATTATGACGAGTTAAATCGTATTAGGAAATTATCTGGTACATTGAAAGAATCTTGGCAAGAAAAGATGAAAGAAAGACCAATGCCATTTGATGCACAAATATTAGATGCCGAACCAGAAATGATACAAAACCCATTTAGCGGTGCTTCTATTGAACTTGACCCACAAGAGATAGCAGTTTATGATGTAGTCATGGGTTCAACTATGATGGCAGAAAAAATGTCAGAAAAAGGTGAACATAAAGAAGCAGAACGTTTATACAAAGATGTTAGAAAAGGCATAGATTGGTTTATAAAACACAATCCTAAAGCATACATGGTATTGCTAGACTAATGAGAGCCTTTGAGTTTCTCACTGAATTAGATGTTAGATATGGTGCGAAACGTCACACTATAGGCGATATCTATGGCAAAAAGAATCTAAAAGTTCCAAGAGCAAAATACAAAGATAAAAGAACAAACAAACAGAAAGGCATCTTTAAAGAATCAGTAGATGATGGCGGGGATTGCTTTGAATCTGCTTTGCAAGAGTTACTGCACTCTAACCCTTTCGGCAAAGAAGACGAAGACAACATGACACTAGTACATGCCGTTGTTACTGGTCAAGGTGAGATCGAAGGACTCAAGCATGGTCATGCTTGGAATGAAATTGGCGATGTAGTTATTGACAAAAGCAATGGTAGAAACATTGTAATGCGTAAAGAAGATTACTACAAAGCAGGCAACATTAATCCTAACAACACAAACGAATTCAAACGATATACAAGACAAGAAATGTCTAAGATGGTAAACAAATTTAAGACTTACGGGCCTTGGGAATTGCCAAACGGTTTGGCAGAAGACTATGCAGGCGCAGATAGAACTGACGAATACAAACTAGACAATGAAAGAGGCTTAGGCTCTACGCCAAACAATTCTAATGTAGATTATATGGGTTTCAGAACAATGATGAAGCCTACTACATTTTTAAAATTAGCAAAGCCTTTGCCCGAAGGTCATAGATCAAGCGGATATCCAGAACTTGTTCAAAAGATAAAGTCAGGAGAAGGCATCGGTAGTCCATTCTTAAGCATAGAGATACCAGATGGCTGGGAAGATGAACCAGCAGATTTTACTTATCCAACTAGAGTAACAGGACATGAAGGCAGACATCGTATGAATGCTATACTAGAACTTGAAGGAGATGTTCCTGTAGAAGTTCATCTATGGGGTAGATTTGAAAAATCTGAATTGCGTAGAAGATATCTAACAGACGAGATGTTTGATGAGTTAGAAAAAGGACTAGTTAGTGAAACAGGACAGTATATAGTGAATCCTTTCTTATCAATTCAGAGATAATATATGTCTAAGGGGCATATGATCATGCTGGGCGGACTCATGGAAAGACATGACGCCAGTGATGTTACTTTTAAAGGCCAAGATGATCTTTCTAAAAGTCTATGGCCTAGTATCAAACGATCTCCCGGTGGTCATCGCATTGCTACATATCTCAGAGAACAAGGTTATGATGTAGAAGTCTTAGACTTTTGGCCTGCTTGGACTCGTTTACAACTATTACAATTTTTTCATCAAAACATAAGAGAAGATACGTTAGCAATTGGCTTATCATCAATGTTTACATTGGGTCAAATGGGGAAAGATGCACATGCCAAATATAAAGTTATAGAAATGATCCAAACTATGGATTACTTGAAAGATTTATATCCTCAAGTTAAATTTGTAGGCGGTGCACAGAATTTATCAGCACTAACAGTATACAATTTAGATTATTACGTTAGTGGTTATGGTGAATATGCCATTGTTGAATTATTCAAATACTTTAAAGGAGAATTCAATACACTAAAGATTCAACAGAAAAAAGTAGGTGGTGGCACTATAAACATGATAGATTGTCAAAATGATTATCCTGCATTCCCTATGCCTAATGCCGCTGTCAAGTATGAAGAACGAGATTACATAGAACCACAAGAAGTATTAACATTAGAACTAGCACGTGGTTGCAAGTTTAAATGTAAGTTTTGTTCTTATCCTATATTAGGAGTTAAGGGAGATCATTCAAGGTGTGCTGACAGTCTTAAAGAAGAACTCTTAGATAATTATACTCGTTGGGGAGTTACCAATTATACAGTTAGTGATGAAACAATTAATGATAGTCCAGAAAAGTTAGCCAAACATGCTAATGCAATTAGAGAATTGCCTTTTCAGCCACATCTATCTGGTTTTGTTAGGGCTGACTTATTAGTAAATAAACCTGAGACTTGGCAAGATATCTATGATATGGGTTTACGATCACACTATTATGGCATAGAAACATTTCATCAGCCAGCAGGAAAGATTGTAGGTAAAGGCATTAACACTGATAAACTAAAAGAAGGATTGCTCAAAGTACAAGATTGGTTTAAGAATAAAGAAGAAGGAAGAGGGGACTATCATTGTGAAATATCAATGATTATTGGATTGCCAGAAGAAACAAGAGAGACATTCTTAGATGGCATTGAATGGCTTAAAACTAATTTTTCTGGCTACTCTTATGCAATTAGTCCTTTGTATATGGCTAATGACAACACACCGATAATGAATCATTCATCAGAATTTGATCGTACTTGGAGAGAATCAGACATCTTCCATGAAATGACAAACGAAGAGATGGGAGTAGATGAATCAGAATTAAATCCTAATACTGCACAACATACAATCGATCAGTTGGTCAAGTCTAATAGATTAAAATGGGCACACAGTACCATGAATATTTGGGAAGCATTTAAAGTATTTGATGAAATTTTAAATGATGAAGATTTAGTAAAAAACACAAGACCAGGAATATTTTATTATCACAGATACCTTACTACAAATAAATATACTATAGATGACATTTACAGAAAACAATTTAGTAATGAAGTATCAGATGATGCAATTCAGCCAATAAATTATAATGACATAGATGATCATACACAATTTATACAAAAGTACATTTTTAAGAAATTAAACCAATGACAAAATCTAAAGGGCATATGATCATGCTAGGTGGTAACATGGAAAGGCATGAACCACAAGCACTTTTAGAAGTAGATGATGAACTACTGAATAAAGGCTGGCCCTGCATAAAAAGATCACCGGGCGGACACATGATCGCCACGTACCTTAGAGAACAAGGCTATGATGTAGAAGTTATTGATTTTTGGCCAGCATGGACTCGCATACAGTTATTAAAATTATTTCATAAACGTGTAAGAGAAGACACATTAGTTGTCGGTATTTCTGGTATGTTTGCACTAAGTCATATAGGTCAAAATGTTGATGTAGATCAATTGCATGAAATGCTTCAAACTATAGCAACATTAAAAGAAAGATATCCCCAACTTAAATTTGTTGGAGGTGCCCACAATGTATCAGCAATTCAAGCATACGATTTAGATTACTATGTTAGTGGTTATGGCGAATATGCTATAGTTGAGTTATTTAAATATTTTAAAGGTGAATTCAATACTTTAAAGATACAAAGAAAACATATAGGCGGTAAAGTTTTAAATGTAATAGACTGCAAACATGATTATCCAGCCTGGCCCATGCCTAATGCAAGAGTTACATACGAAGAAAGAGATTTTATTCAACCACAAGAAGTATTAACACTTGAACTAGCACGTGGTTGCAAGTTTAAATGTAAGTTTTGCAGTTTCCCTATATTAGGAGTCAAAGGAGATCACTCTCGTTGTGCAGAAAGTCTAAAAGAAGAACTGTTAGACAACTATAATAAATGGGGACTTACAACTTATACTGTAAGTGATGAGACAATCAATGACAATCCAGAAAAGTTAGCCAAATGTGCTGAAGTAGTAAAAAGTTTACCATTCGATGTGCATTTAGCAGGCTACGTTAGAGCAGACTTGATAGTTAATAAACCTGAAACATGGCAAGATATATATGATATGGGTTTGAGAACACATTACTATGGTATAGAATCATTTTATCAACCTGCAGGAAAATCTATAGGTAAAGGTATCAACACAGATAAGTTAAAAGAAGGGTTACTCAAAGTACAAGATTTCTTTAGAGATAAAGAAGCAGGGAGAGGAGATTTCAAATGTACTATTTCATTGATTATCGGATTACCACATGAAACAAAAGAAACATTTATGGAAGGAGTCGATTGGGTATTAGAGAACATGCCTGGTCACTCTTGGTCAATTACTCCTTTATATATAGCAGGGCCGACAACTAGTGCTATGACAACAAGCCCATCTGAATTTGATCGTACTTGGAAAGAAGAAGGACTGTTCCGTGAAATGACAGATGAAGAAATGGCGGCAATAGACGAGTCAGATTTAAATCCGAAAACTGCATGGAATGCTATCAACCAAGTAGTTAAATCTAATAGATTAAAATGGTCACATGATACAATGAATCTTTGGGAAGCATTTGTATTATTTGATGAATTACAAAATAACAAAAAGTTAGTAGACAATGTTGGAGCAAGTACATTTTATTATCATAGATATCTCACAACAAATAAATATACTATAGACGATCTTTATACTAAGCAATTTAGTAAAGAATTGTCTGACGATACGATTCAACCCTTTAATCAGAGTGACTTAGATTCGCATATGCAATTTATACAAGATTATATTGAGAAGAAACTCGCACTATAAACTAGAGAACAGATAAATACTATTATGGACAAATACACTAAAACTGCAGGATTAAACTATTTGAGTGAAAACTCATACAAAGGAGACGGTTCTCCTGGTATGGTAATGGGTATTGCAAGTGATGCACGTGGTGACACTAACACTTACGAAGCAAGGAAGCCAACAACTAGCAGTAAGCATAGTACTGAAAGAGAACTAAAGAAATATGATCCAGCACACGGTCACACAAAACCAGAAGGCGGAAAGCCTGGTGTATGTAGTTGTATAACATCATCTGGTCCTAGTACTGATTGTGCAAAATGCGATGGTTCAGGAGAAATAATTACTCCTAAACGCAAAGACCCTAAAGTTGATGAAGCACTCGAAGACATTATGAGACTGTCTGGCAAAGAAAGAACTGATGAAGGCAAAATGTCAGAAATACACGCCGCCGCAAACGAATTAAGTAAAGAAGAATTTGCTAAAGAATATCCAGACTGGGTAGATGAATATGAAAATGCCCAAGTCGGTCCAGATGAAGATGATACAGTACATGAAGCAGATGGTTCAGGTTCATATGGTGGACAATCTCCACTTACATATGATACACAACGTTCATCAAAAATGAAAGAAGAAGATGATCAAATAGATGAGATAGTTAAACTATCTGGTCTTGGAGAAGAACGTAAAAGACGTCCAGATGCTGATGACTATGATGACGATGATTGGGATTCTGATGAAGATGAGAAACCTGAAGACCCAGACAAAGACAAAGTTCCACATATTTTAATGCAAGTTAAAAAAGCATTAGATGTTGATGGAGACCATGATATCCATTTTGAAAATGGAGACAAGCATAAATTTTCTGTTGTTGATCTAAATATTTTTCTTACAAACTATTTGGACATGAAGCCAGAAATGAGAGAGAAGATGCAAGAGGCGGCAATTACAGGCCAAGAAGAGTTTGAAAATATTGTATCAATATTAAGTCCAAAGAAGAAATAACATGAGAGCATCCGAAGTTGCAAAACCATATCATCTATATGCGGCTACAGTCTTCGTAAAACAGCCAGGGTATACAGGAAACATGGAGTTCACTGTAACAGCACAAACACACTTTGAAGCCAGACGATTAATGAATCGTATGTATAACATTCCTGATTACAGAATAGGAAGTTTGCGAATGGTTAAGACAGGTTAACATCGACTCTATTCAACCTATATCAGCAATATCTACATCTACAAGTAGAACACAAACTGTTCAAAAAGTAATTGGTACACCAGACGGTGATAAAGTTATTCAAACGCAATATACAGTTACGTTATATGATCGAAATGGTAGACTCACTACGACTACAAAGACAAGTCAACTAAACTATCTAATTTAAGCAGGTTTAGCAAATACAAAATACTTTCTATCGTTTGAATCTTGTTTGAACGTTTCTAATTCTAATTCAAACTCTTTAGCAAAGTTGTGAGCAACTTCAAAACTCCACTCAAAGACTTCTACCCAAGGCCCGTTCTTATGTTGAATACCAGGATTGACTCTAAAGAACATCTTACCACCTTTAGCAAGTAGTTTGTTACAGTTTGCTAGTCGGACTCTGATATCTTCAAGTGAGTTAAAGTTAATAGAGCCTAATGCTATGATTGCATCAAAGTGTTCGTCAACGTTTGCGTACTCTAAGATGTCTACTTGATAGTCTGACATGTTGTTATAAGGATCAATGCCGATCAAGTTTGGTATGCGTTCTTTGAACTGATTGTAACCACAGCCTACGTCTAATACTGCCTTAGGGTTAAGTTTCTTAACTTCATCAACTAATGCCCAGCCAGTGTAACTATATTTTTCTGTTATCGGTTTCCAAATCTCACCAAAAAACATAGTAGAGTATTTGATATCTAATTGATCTACGACAGATGCTATTGTTCCTTCCCAACGTATCCTTGCAGACTTTAAACTCATAGTCTCTAAGATGTCTTCTTGGAACTTCTCAAACTTAACAGGAGTTATTCCCATTTCTTCAAACGTTGTGTTTTCATTAAGATTTGAAGTTACGTTTTCATACTTAGGTAAGTTTAACGCCTCTTCTAAATTTTCTATTACTAACTTAAAAATTTTGCTGTTCATAATTATTTTTTGCCTATTGTCAAAGAATGTATAAATACTTTTGAATTTCTAATATTATTTATATTTTTTGTAGAGTACGTATATTTTTCTTGTCGCCGGAGATAAATAGTATTAGTAATTGTATAATTACTACTTGATATATCAATCATAAAAACTTTATAAAGGAGAGTAACATGAAATCAAATAAAGAATTTGTTGCAGACATTGCCAAAGGCAACGAAGCATTATTCAAAGCAAGTCAGTTAAACGTTGCAGACTACTTTAATGATATGCCTAATCAGGAGGCTCTAGTAGAGCATTTTGTTGGACGTATGGTTAATGAAAGAATGAACATGGTAGAGATCAGCAATAACATTGCATCTATGCCTGCTGATGCAGATCCAATTGAACTTCAAAACTTAACTAAACAAGCAAACGATGAAGCAATTCATTTCCGCTTAGTTAAAGAAGTTATCGAACACATCACTGGTGAAGAAGTCGATGTTGCAAAAGCAATTGCCGCTGAAGAAGCAAAGCCTACTGCTAAAGGCGCAAGTCTTTTAGAAAAGTACAATGCTGATTCTGATCCAGCCGCTCTTGCCGCTTATCAGTTAGTTGCTGAAGGTCGTGCAGAAGCAGTTTGGAACACAATGGCAGACGTAATCGAAGATGAGTTTATCTCAACTCGTTATGCTAAAATTGCTAAAGATGAAGGCTTCCACAGCACAATCGGTGCTATGAAACTAGAAACTCTAGTTGGTGATGCAGAAACACAAGCACGTGTTGAAGCATTAGTTTCTGAAATGCGTAAAGACTTGTATGAAATCTCATGCAAGAACACTACTCATAATGCAGAAGGTCAAAAATTAGTATCTGAAGCATACGGCTGGTAGTAATAATGTAATGAAAATCGGTCTTTCACAGAGGATTTTACATTACAACAACACGGCGTATGATTGCTTAGAACATGGTTGGTACAACCTACTAAGCGGTCATACGCTTTTTTGTATACCTAACATTATAGACCAAGACTATAAAAAAATAGTCAGCGATTTAGATATGGTCATCTTTACTGGCGGTGACGCCAGTCCTCATAGAGTCTTAGTAGAAACGAAAGTATTAACGCAATGTTATATACAAGACAAGCCTGTCCTAGGTGTTTGTCACGGAGCATTCTTTATAAACGAATTAGAGCAAGGTGTCAACGGCACAATAGAAAATCATTACAACACTACTCACAAAGTTATTTTAGAAGACCAAGAACATGAAGTAAATAGTTTTCATATGAATCAAATAAAAGAAGTCGGAGCAGACTTAAATGCTATTGCTCATGCAGACGATGGAAGTATAGAAGCATTTAGACATAAAAATAGAAAAGTTTGGGGAATAGTTTGGCATCCTGAAAGAATGGAAAAAGCAGTTCTACCTAACGATTTAAGGAGTTTTATACAATGAAAGTGCTAATTTTTGGATTACCAGGAAGTGGTAAAACATATCTAGCAGAACGATTAGAGAAGTATCTAGGTGACAAAGTTGCTTGGTTTAATGCAGATGCAGTAAGAAAAGATGCCGATGATTGGGACTTTACTGAAGAAGGTAGAATAAGACAGAACAATCGTATGAAAACGCTATGTGAAGATGCAGAGAGCAACGGTAAAATTGCTATAGCAGATTTCATATGTCCTTTTATAAATGCTAGGACTGAATTCAATGCTGACTATACTATTTTTGTTGATACAATTACAGAAGGTGAATACGAAGACACTAACAAATTGTTTGAAAGACCTACAGAAGCAGATGCAATTGTCACTGAACAACGTGGTGATGTAGATGCTAAGATTCTTGCATATGAAATTGGACAACGATTTATTTGGGACAATCAAGCACCCACTACACAAATGCTTGGTAGATTTCAGCCATGGCATGATGGTCATCAAGCATTGTTTGATAGAGCATTAGCAAAACATGAACAAGTATTTTTAATGATCAGAGATATGCCAACAGACGAAAGTAATCCTTTTCCAGCATCAGAAGTTGCAGGAAACTTACTAGAAACATTGTGTGATTTTTCTGGCAAGGTAAGAATACAAGTTGTACCAAACTTATTAAACATTACTTATGGACGTGATGTAGGATATAAAATTGAACAAGAAGTATTTGATGATGCTACACATGATATAAGTGCAACTAAAATACGTGAAGAAATGAAAACCAAAGGAGAATTGTAATGAAAGGCATGACAAACGTTTTTGGAGAGTTAGACATAAAAGATCGTTGGAATCTAAAAATTATCAAAGTAGAATCAAACGAAGTTAAAAATTATACGCCAATAGGCATGGCATATGTTATGATGAGAAATGCTAGTTTTGAAGGCAAAGATATCTCGTTATCATACAAGTATGGGTGTGTCAATACCAGAGACTCTTTTGTTGTAGAATGTGAAGAAAATAGTTCTGCATGTATCATTGATTTTCCTGGACTTAGTTTATTAGAAACTCGTCTGTTTATACAAGATTGTTTAGACATGGGTAACTTAAGTTACATGGACGGTGGCACAAACACTACTGCAATCAATCCAGGAAGATTAGGTGACCCTGTTATCAACTATGTTCATTTCCCTGCTCACATGTATCAAACATTACACACGCATCCTTCTCACAGAGTTGGACTAGTCATCAGAGGCAACGGTAAAATAGAACTAGACAATAAAGAGTTCTATGATATTAACGAAGGTGATATATTCTTTATGCGTAGAAACTGTTTACATAACTTTATCTGTGAAGATGAAGACGTAATTGTGTTTGTATGGTCTCCAGACAGTGGCACAGGTCCTACTGATGAAGTCAACCCATTAAAGATCAGGACTTATGTTGGACAGCAACGATATCACAAATAAGAAACTCTTAATCATCACAGGACCTCAAGGTTCTGGCAATCATCTGTTCAGCAGACTGTTTAGTCTACATGATGACGTAGGTGGTTGGAAAGAACTCAGTGACAAATATTGGATACCGAGTGACGAAGAAACGTTTGCTGAGTATTGGGTGCATCCAGAGAAACTAAAAGACTTTGACTTCAGTGAATATGACTATTGGGTAGCAAACGTTAGTTGTCCGTTCATGTATGACGGTGTACGTTATGTTCCCAAGATCAAAGAGTTTGCAGACGAATGTAAACAACTCGGTATTGATGTGACTATTGGTATCATTGTGAGAGACAAGAACATCAACGAAGCACAACAACTTAGAGTCAGAAAAGAAGTCACTATGCCTATAGCACTTGAATATTACTATGACAATCTGTTAGACTATGACACGCATTTCTTAGACCATGAAGCATTCTTCTTACACAAGGCTCATTATCTAAAGTATATTAGCAAAGTGTTAGACTTTCCAATTGCATATGACAATCCAGACATAATGAAGTTCATAGATAAAGACTCTAATCACAAGTATGTCAAGTATGTAGAAGAATATTGGCTTGACAAAGAAGTGTTAGACGGTATTAAAACTAAAAAAGAGAGAAACATATGAAGTATATATTTGTAGCAGGTGCCCCAGGTTCTAAGTGGAGCAGTGTATGTAAAAACATTTACTATAGTGATTCAATAGACCAAAGTGATGCTAGTGAAGAAAGAGAATATTGGCATGATGCTAGTGGAGAATTAGACTTGATGCATATTGGTGCATACTTTGATCCAGGTATGGAGTTCGGAGATTTCTTTGACGATCTTAACAAATATACAAAAGAAGAATGTGAAGCAGAGTTCGATAGACCTTTCTCAGGCGAAGGTGTACGTATTGTTAAGAGTCATGTGTTTGCACATCATATAGATTTTCTCAAAGAGAATTGGCCAGACTGTCCTATAATATTAGTTCACCGAGATGATGATGCATGTTTAGGTTGGTGGGTAAGATGTGGGCATTTTGATATCACATATCCTTTGTATCATAAATACTACGTAAATCTAAAAGAAATGAGTAAGATCATAGACGATCAGAATAGAGATATAATGAAAGCATGGTATAATCATACAGGTAAAGAAGTATATAACAATGTTCAATTAGCAGACTGGACAAGCATCAATACTCCTGATGAGAAATATCAACAAAACTACAAAGAAAAAGACATTAAAGTAAAAGTATTATTATGACACAAAGCAGTTGGGAACAATTAAAACTAAGAAGCAATTATCACTTTGACCCTGAGTTGATGCATCCTCTATATGATACAGTCGATAGAGTAGGACAATTACAGTTATCTTTAGAACAATCACAATTAGATCAATTAGTCGAAGAATCTAAAGAAGCAACTTGGCGTACAAGAGGTAATCCTAAAAAAGAATCTAAAGTCAGAGGCGAAGATGAATTCATACAAGAAGACTATGACTTAGAAAAGACTGGCTACGGTGTTGACTATGTAGTTAGTAATCTCAATTGGGAAGTACCTGCTAATTTACAAGCAATAGCAGATTCATTTGGCTTAGATGACATGATGACTAGAATTCATGTACAGAATCCAGGTCAAGTATGGAACTTGCATATGGATAAATTAGAGAAATGGAACTTTGAAGACCCAGACACTGTAGAACGTTATATGATTCAACTATCTGATTGGCGACCCGGTCAATGGTTTAGTTATGGTAACTATACATTTGAACATTGGAAAGCAGGAGATGTAACTACATTTAGATGGCAAGACGTTCCTCATTCTACTGCAAATGCAGGTCATCATCCTCGTATAACACTACAAGTTACAGGCGTTCGTACTGAAAAGTCTAAAGAGTTTATTAAGAAATTAAGACAGTCTTAATTTTGAAGACCATTATTATTTTTGACAACTTCGTCTAATAGGTCTAATGGAGCACCCTCTAGTTTAGAATAGTAGAGTAATGCTTTTGTATCTTTAGGCAAACAATGCCCACCAAATCCAAACTGACCATCTGGTCCTGGTACTTGCATATGACTATCACCGACTCTTGGGTCACGTTTCAACATATCTGTAAACTGTTCCCATGATGTTTCGGCATGACTTGATTGATGCAAATGAAACAACTCATTAAAGAACGATACTTTCGTTGCTAACCAACTGTTGATTGTGTATTTGATTAGACTTGCTGATGTCAAGTCCGTCTTAAATGTAGGTACAATTTTAACTTTACTGTAATGAATATATGCTTGTTCTACTTCTATACAATCATGTAACTCTCCGCCTAGTATCTGCATATTAGGATTAATAAAGTCCTGTAAACTGTTTGCTTCAGTTAAAAACTCAGGGTTATATACTAGTCGTAATTTGTTGTAAAGTGTCTTAAACTGCCTTAGATGATGCGGAGTGATAGTGGATTTGACAACTACTACACCTTTGTATTCTAATTCATTTAGTTCTTGCAATACCGAACGTGCTATGCTAGTATCTACATCTAAGTGTGTATCTTGCTGTGGGGTAGGAACGCATACAAATACAATCTCAGTATCTGCTAAGTCTTCAAGTTTGTGGTCTGTAAACTTTGGGTCTACTATCACTTGTTCAGTGTCTACACTAAAGCCATGACTGACTGCTGAACCAACAAACCCTTTACCGACAATGCCTAACTTCATACGTTACCTTTAATCTTCTCTATTAGATATTCTTGTTCGTAGTTTGGATCACCATGATATTCAGGAGCCTTTGCAATTGCTTGATCTACTCGCATTTTAATTTGCCAAAGTTTCTTCTTCATATCAGAACCTGTATAACCGCAGTTACGAGGATTGTTCATCTCATATTCTAGTTCCCAGATTATGTGTAATGCTTTTTCTACTTCAGGTAATATCATGTTTCTATTGTAATATTTAATGTGATTGAAGTCAAGCAAAACATTTCCCAAAAGCATTTATTGATAAATAATAATATGAGAGCAAAAGACTTTATCACAGAATCCCCACACTTAAGAGACTTAGAGAATAGACTACCTAAGATTAAAAGTGACCAGTACAATGTCGATGAAAAAGGTAAACTTTATCATAACGCAAAAGCGGCTGGCAGACAAAATCATAAAGCACGACAAGAACTAACTGCATCTGATCAAATGTTTGATGATGGGTTAAGCATCGAAGACGAAGCACAGAAAGGTGCTGATTGGATGGGCAAACGTTTAAAGATCGAAAACATGCCTAAGATTGTAATTAGTTATGATACTGAAGAAGCACAAGAAGGCCATCATACAGGTAAACATGAAATGGGTTCTGATGAGATTTGGGTCTATGGTAATAGAAACTTAATTGATATTATGCGAACTGTGTTCCATGAACTTGTGCATATTCGCCAAGGGGAAAAGGATTTAATAAAAGCCGGAGATAGTTATCCAGGATCACCGATAGAAGCGGCCGCTGATATGGTTGCTGGGAAGTATATTAAAATCTATGGCAAAGAGAATCCTCACATATTTCAGTAAGTTCACTGAACACCCTCACTCCCTCGGCGAGACTTATTTCGCCCATTTAGTAAGCGCCTTGTCCTACGGTGTCCTTATGATCTTAACTGGTATAGCAGTCCTCATTCATGCTGTATTCCCTTTCTTATTCGTCAATACAGGCAGTGACCTAGCGAAATCTATCTGCAAAGATATTGACAAAAGAAACGGGTAAACTGTCCAAAAAAAAGATTGACTCCTGTCTCGCAGTACTATATACTATGCAGACAAACTAAAATTTATAGGAGTAATTATGTCCGGAGCAAAATACTTTAACCCTGAGCAGGTTAATAAACTGAAGCAATTAGTAAACGAAGGTATGGCAGTAATGCATGAAGTAGAGACACTTAATGGTGGACTCAATGATACTGTAAAAGCAATTGCAGAAGAACTTGAAATCAAACCTGGTATTCTGAAAAAAGCAATCAGAATTGCACACAAAAGCAAATTAACTGATACGAATGCTGACCATGAGCAACTAAACGATATATTGGAGACAGTTGGTAGAACTATTTAATGTCGTATATTGATGCAATCCATGATAAAACTGCGGATAGAATCTGTGTTGTAGAGAGAACGCCTGAAGGAAATAGGGAATTCAAAGAATACCCTACGAACTACGTATTGTATTACGAAGATCCTAAAGGTAAACATCGTTCTTTATATAACACTTCTGTCACTAAGTTTTCCTCACGCAAACAAGGTGAATTTGAAAAAGAGAAAAGAATTCATTCAAATAGACGTTTGTTTGAGAGTGATGTGCCAATAGTATTTCGATGTCTAAGTGAGAACTATCTAAAAATCGATGCTCCGAAACTGCATACATGTTTCTTTGATATCGAGGTAGACTTTGATCCTGCAAAAGGATTCTCTCCTCCGAGTGATCCTTTTAACCCTGTGACTGCTGTCAGTTTATACTTAGACTGGCTTGATCAACTCGTTTGTCTAGCAGTTCCGCCTTCTCATATGACATATGAGACTGCACAAGAAGCAATCAAAGACTTCCCTGACACAATGTTGTTTAGAACAGAGAAAGAATTATTTGATGTATTCTTTACTTTGATCGAAGATGCTGATGTGTTGTCAGGTTGGAACTCAGAAGGTTATGATATTCCTTATATGGTCAATCGTGTTACACGTGTAATGTCGAAAGACGATACTCGTAAGTTCTGTCTATTAGGTCAATATCCTAAGAAAAGAACATATGAAAGGTTCGGTAAGGAAGAAGAAACGTTTGACTTAGTAGGTCGTATTCATTTAGATTATCTTGCACTCTATAAGAAGTATAATTATGAATCTCGTCATAGTTATAAACTAGATGCGATTGGTGAAATGGAAGTCGGTGAGAAAAAGACTGAGTATGAAGGATCACTCGATCAGTTGTACAACAAAGACTTTAAAACGTTTATCGAATACAACAGACAAGACACTTTACTACTCAAAAAACTAGATGATAAATTGCAGTTTATTGAACTTGCTAATCAGATGGCGCATGAGAATACTGTATTACTTCCGACTGTTATGGGTTCAGTGGCTATGATTGAAATGGCTATTATGAACGAAGCACATGAACGTGGTGTTGTTGTGCCTAATAAGATTAGACAAAACATCAATACAGTCAGTGAAGGCACAGCGGCAGGTGCTTATGTTATGACTCCTAAGAAAGGATTACATGACTGGATAGGTTCTGTCGATATCAACTCTCTGTATCCTTCAGTGATACGAGCATTGAATATGGCGCCTGAAACAATTGTTGGTCAAGTAAAACATACATTGACTGAGCAGTATATGCAAGAAAAAGGACTAGAACTCGCTAAAAAGAAATCTCGTTACAAGAAAGGTGATGCATCAGTAGAAGGTCCTATCTTATGGGAAGGGCTATTTGGCTCACTTGAGTACACTGCAATTCAGAATCAGGAACGTGGTACAATGCTAACGGTTGATTTTGAAGATGGGCGTTCAGAAGAGAAGAGTGCGGCTGAAATATGGAAGTGGATTTATGATTCAAGTAATCCTTTCATTCTTAGTGCTAATGGCACAATCTTTAGATCAGATGTTGAGGGTGTGATTCCCGGACTGTTGTCTAAATGGTATTCTGATCGTAAGATTATGCAGGGCAAACTCAGAGAGGCTAAAACAAAAGAAGACATTGAGTATTGGGACAAGCGACAATTAGTTCGTAAGATTCTACTAAACTCAGCATATGGCGCACTTTTGAATGAGCATTGTCGTTTCTATGATAAACGTATAGGACAGTCTGTAACATTGACTGGACGTAGTGTTACAAAACACATGTCAGCATATATCAATGAGATAATGACTGGGGTATATGATCATACAGGCGATTCGATGGTCTATGGTGATACTGACTCGTGTTATTTCTCTGCATGGCCTATGTTGAAAGATGAACTTCCCGCAGACATGTCATTAGAAGACAAGAAGCAAACGTTTATCGATTTGTATGAAAGCATGTCTGATCAATGTAACGAATCGTTTCCGGGCTTTATGGAGAAAGCATTTCATTGTCCACGTGAGAAAGGTGAGATAATCAGAGGTGGTAGAGAAGTTTGTGGGGACAGAGGATTGTTCATTACTAAGAAAAGATATGCAATTAATATCTATGACAATGAAGGCAAACGTACTGATGTTAATGGTGCGATGAAAGTTAAAGCAATGGGACTCGATCTCAAACGAGCAGATACTCCTAAGTACATACAAGACTTTTTGATGGAAGTGTTAGAAATGACTCTTAGTGGTAAAAGCCGTGAGGACATTATCGAAAAGATCAAAGAGTTTAAACTTGCCTTAGGTGACAAAGATTCTTGGACAAAAGGTTCTCCTAAGGGTGTAAACAAATTAACTCATTACACTCAGTTAGAGAAAAAGTCTAAAACTGGTCGAGCAAACATGCCTGGTCACGTGAGGGCGGCAATGAATTGGAACACACTCAAACGTGTTCATGGTGACAACTACTCAATGGAGATCATGGATGGCTTTAAAGTCGTAGTATGTAAACTAAAGACTAATGCTCTTGGATATACAAGTATTGCATATCCTACTGATCAACTTAGATTGCCTCAATGGTTCAAAGAACTGCCGTTTGATGACAATTTAATGGAGTCTACACTCGTAGATGAAAAGATAAGCAACTTACTCGGAGTTCTTAAATGGGATTTAAGAGCAAACACAGACACTAATTCAACGTTTGATGAATTGTTTAGTTTCGGGTAAACAGTTGTCCAAAACAATTGCAATGTGTAATAAAACCAGATATAATACACACTATATCTACCTAAATACTTTAAAGAGGAAAATAAATGAAAGATAATTTACAAGACTTGATCGAATATACATTCGGCTTAGGCATCATTGATCTAGTTAAGATTGATGGTACTGCTACAGAGACAGAGGTCAATGCGATTGCAGATGATAAGTCTGTTATTGTAAGTGGTAAAACAAAGACGCCTGTTGCTGATTTCATCGGTACATTCGGTATGCCTAATCTAGGCAAACTCAAAACGATTCTAAGTTTTGATGATTATGATGAGAATTCTACTATTAGTATGACTCATAAGCAAGTTGATGGTGTTGATGTGCCACAAGCAATTCACTTTGCTACTAAGAACAATGACTTTGTTAATGACTATCGTTTGATGTCAAAAGCACTTATTGAAGAAAAAGTAAGAAATGTCACGTTTAAAGGTGCTCAATGGGACGTTGAATTTGAACCTACAATAGCAGGTATTTTACGTCTTAAGAAACAAGCACAAGCAAACTCAGAAGAGTTAAACTTTACAACTAAGACAGATGGTGGCGATCTTAAAATCTTCTTTGGTGAGCCGTCAACTCACTCAGGCAACTTTGTGTTTCAACCTTCTGTAACTGGAACGTTGAGTAGAACATGGCAATGGCCTGTTAAAGTATTCTTGTCAATTATGGATCTGCCAGGTGACAAGACTGTGCGTATCTCTGATCAAGGGGCGGCACAAATCACAGTAGACAGTGGTTATACTGTTTACGAATATCTATTACCAGCACAAGCGAAGTAAAAATTATGGCAGAGCAAGTAAATCTTTCAGCCGAACACAAAGACGATTGGGCGTTATTCTTGCCTGCTGTTAGCAGTTTCTTTATTGCTGGATTAGGTAGACAACGTAAAGGAATGGATTATTTCCCTAAAGAACGTATTCCTGCAGGACTAAATGGAGACGTAGAATGTTTAAACTTTTTAAATTCTAAACAAGGACTGTATAACTATAAATGGGGGTTATACTCTGCGGGCCACGCAGACCTAGACATCACTAGCGACAATCCTAATGAGTCTATCATCAGAGAACGTGAAGAAGGAACTTTCATGTTAGGAGATTCTGGTGGTTTTCAAATTATGAAAGGTCAGTGGCCCGCCGACTGGAAGGATCCTAATTGTCCTAAAGCAATGAAACAACGTAAGAAAGTTTTGTCTTGGATGGACGAATACATGGATTACGGTATGTGTTTAGATATTCCTTCAATGATATTGATGAAGACAGACTTAGTTGATAAGCATGGCATCACAACTATTGAAGAGTGTAAGATTGCTACGCATATTAATAATGATTACTTCATTCATAATCGTAGTGGTGCTTGTAAGTTCTTAAATGTACTTCAAGGTCAAACTCATAAACAATCAGACGAATGGTATGAAGAATTCAAAATGTATGCTGACCCTGCTGTTTACCCAGATAATCATTTTAATGGTTGGGCATTCGGTGGTCAGAACAAAATTGATATTCATTTGATGCTAAGAAGAATTGTCTTTCTTATCCATGATGGACTATTAGGAGAAGGTAAGCATGATTTACTTCATTGTCTTGGTACATCTATCTTAGAGTATGCAGTATTGTTTACAGACATTCAAAAAGCAGTAAGAAAGTATCACAATCCGAACTTTATGATTACATTCGATTGTGCATCTCCTTTCTTTGGAGCGGCTAAAGGACTAGCATATAACAACTCAACATTTGAACATAATACTAAGTGGACTTACTCTATGGAGAAGACTGCTGAGAACAAAGACTATGCAGATGATTCACGCCCTTTTATTGATGCAGTCTTGCAAGACGGTATACATGAGAAGTTTACTGACTCCCCTATTACAAAAGCATTAGTATTAAAAGATTTATGTTATAGAGGACATGGCTTCTTAGGTCAACATGGTAAAGAAACAAAGACTAGTTGGGACACGTTGAGTTATACTCTTCTTCAAGCACACAATGTTTATCAACACATGTTTTCTGTACAAGAAGCAAACAGACAATACGAAGCAGGTGTTATACCCGCAATGTTGATGAACGAAACATTTGAACGTATTACTTTCAGTGACTTAGTTGATGAAATCTTTAGTCTACAAGATAAACAAAAAAGTTTAGATTTGATTGATCAACACAGCAAGTTTTGGATGCAAATCAAAGCAGGGAGTTCAGGTTACTCAGGGAAGAGAGCCGTTAATGCTAATACAATGTTTGATGAATTATTTTCAGTAGCAGAAGAACCTGAAGTAAATACAGATGAAGAATTAGAAGATAGTGATGAACTAATGCAGGCTATAGATGAATGAAAATAATATGTGTCGCCTCTTATTGTGCGGGTGGCCTCATGTGCGATTTGTTGAACGAAACAAAAAGTCCATTTACAGCATCAATAGTACAAACTAGATTCAATCATGTCCTTAAATCACCTCTCACCAATAGATGGAACGGTAACAATGAAGAAGTCCCTTATCTTATCTTGCCAATACATGAAAAGCAATGGCTAGATTTAACAACTAACTTAATAAGCAAAGAATGGACACAAGGAAATTGGTTTGCACATCATCAACCAGTTTCGATTATTCCTAATATAGAGGACTTTGAAGAAGTCATTCATGTAACAGTCACTACAATGAAAAGTAGATGGTTACGATTTTTAAGACATTACTGGTTAGAGGTTAATCGTCAGAAAATGATACAAGATCACGCATTAGATACAGTAAAGGATATGATCAATATTATCAAGTATGATCCTTCATGGTTACCAAGTGAAGATGAGAGGGTGACAAATGTTGAGTTTGAAGATATTGTAAGCGGGGTCTGGAGTAAAAATAATAAGCATGACTTAGATCATCTAAATAATTGGAAGAAGAAGAACAATTTTATACTAGATGATTTTGAACAAGATGCTAAGTTGATTGAACTATGGGAAACACAAGAATATTATCGAATTGATCCTAGTTGGGCAGACGTAAGGAATCCTCAACATGAAATTTGGGAAAAGCAAACTATTAAAAGAATGAATGACTATTATGAATCTGGGCAAATTAATGCTTGACTTTACTAACATAATCAAGTATTATTACTAATGATAGAGATATTGTTGTGGAGTCTTATAATTGTTACATAGTTATCATATGGTATGCATGTAATTAAAGAGTACATAAGAAATCATGTTAAATAGGAAAACAAAATGAGTGTAGAACCGATGGTGAATGGTCGAAATGAAAATTAAAATAGGCAAGTATCCAAAACATCGTTGGTATCATAACTTTCTATA
>Ga0114919_10001025_pt1 | contig 22546 bp, 14 predicted proteins | sample BlataG_FD_88682 | JGI IMG/M metagenome (GOLD analysis project Ga0114919, IMG submission 88682) | Deep subsurface microbial communities from Black Sea to uncover new lineages of life (NeLLi) - Black_00105 metaG | ecosystem: Environmental > Aquatic > Marine > Oceanic > Sediment | place: Atlantic... | reverse complement strand
GTGACGGAGTTAGCTACGAAGAAGGACAGGGACAAAAAGGACCTCAGGCAACAAATGTCCAAAAGATATAGTTTAGAGAAACCAAGTTTCTAAAACATATCGTTGGTCTTTCCGAGGGCTCCCTTGCCCTCGGGAACTTAGTGTGGCGGGAATAAAATCCCGCCACATTTCGTATAGGTTGAGCCCGTTGCGGGCTTCTCTCCTGTGTGATTCCACTCGCCTTCAGGAACGAACATTAGCATGTTTGCTTCTCATTTTCCTCCTTGAGAGTCGGCCGGATTTTGCGGCAGGCTTTTTTCTTGCATTTGAGCGCTCGTTGGCGTACTCTAATGAACTGAGTGCGCATGATCTGATAAATCGGGCTCTCATACCCAGGTTGAACAGATTCGCCTGCTGCACTTGAAAACGAGGTAAAAATTGATGCTTCTGGGCAATCTATCCTTGAGTCTGGCTTTAGTCTTCGCTTTGCTTTCCGCGATTATTTTCTTGAGAAGTGCCAGAGGCGATGAAAAGCTGTTGAACCTGGGAAGGAAGACCTACTATGCCTTCTTGCTCTTCACCGCTCTGGCCTCGGCATATCTGATGTATCTGTTTTTTGCCCACCGGTTCGTAGTGGAATATGTTTACAGTTATAGTTCAGCCGCCGAGCCATTTTTCTATCTTCTCTCCGGTTTCTGGGCCGGGCAGGAGGGAAGTTTTCTTCTGTGGGCCTTCTTTGGAAGTCTGCTCGGAGTTTTCCTCATGTCCGGGAGACGGAGGTCTACACTATACACCAAAGAATCGGGAATCCGTGAAGGCCACGTCATGTTCTTTTACCTTCTGGTCCAGATATTTCTTTTGGTGTTGCTGTTGAAGAAAAGCCCATTTGCGCTTTTGCCGGACGTGCCACCGGATGGACGGGGGTTGAATCCTCTGCTGAAGGATTTCTGGATGGTAATCCATCCGCCGGTGGTCTTTGTGGGGTATGCCGCCTTAGCCGTTCCGTTCGCTTATGCACTATCGGCGTTGACCGCGAACAAGTACGGAGGTTGGGTGAAACTGACTCTCCCCTGGGCAGGTTTCTCCTGCCTTTCTCTGGGCGCCGGAATATTCATCGGTGCCTACTGGGCTTACAAAGTCCTGGGATGGGGGGGATACTGGGGCTGGGATCCGGTGGAGAATGCCTCTTTAGTTCCCTGGATCCTGTCGGTTGCCATGATACATGGGCTTATCTTGGAGAGGACCAAGCGGATTTTTCGAAGGACTAACCTGCTTCTGGCTATCTTGTGCTTTCTCCTGGTGGTCTATGCAACCTTCCTGGTTAGAAGCGGAGTTTTGGGAGATTTCTCTGTTCATTCGTTCGCGGACTTAGGGATAACCGGCTATTTGTTGATCTTCATGGTCTTCTTTCTATTTCTCTCCATGGGGCTTTATCTGGTCAGACTGTCCGGTATCCCCCGGACCAAGACCGGCGAGAAGATTCTGACCAGTGAATTCGCCCTGTTCATCGGCATCATACTCTTTACCCTTTCAGCCGTGCTGATTCTATTGGGCACGTCATCCCCTATAATCAGCAGAATCTTCGGCCCTGCCTCCAATGTGAGCATTTCCTACTATGTTCGAACTCAACTTCCCTTAGCTATCTTAGTCTGTCTGGCGTTAGGGGCGGTGCCCTTCTTGCGCTGGAGAGGATCGGGCTTGAGCGAGTTTATAAAAGATGTCCGGTTTTCTTTACTTATAGCAATCGTTTTAACCATCCTGGCATTCATATTCAAGGTTCGCTCGCCAGTCTATTTGATCTGCCTGTTCGCGGCCTTCCTGGCATTGGTGGGCAATCTCCTCGTATTGGCTCAACGAAGCAAAGGGGGATGGAAGCTCATTGGCGGATTCTTAACCCACGTGGGAGCGGGGATGCTGATCGTCGGCATAGTCACCTCCTCAGGGTACGACAGGTCGGAGAAGATCAACCTCCCCAGGGGTCAGACTGCGGAGGCCTTGGGCTATCAGTTCACCTATCTGGGCCTGGAAACCGGCTCCCGGAGTAATCAGGATGCCCTGAAGATCAAAGTCCAGAAAGGAGACAGGTCTTTCGTGGCAAAGCCGAAATTCTACTTCAGCGAATATAATCAGGGGATCATGAGAACCCCGCACATTGAGATCAACCTTCTTTATGATCTCTACCTCTCTCCTCTGGAACATAGCCAGGGCGAAGACGCGGATAGAAACCTCTTCGGGGTTCAAAAGGGTGAAACCATAGAGAAGGAGGGATACAGCATCACGTTTGTGGGTTTTGACGTAGGCTCTCACGCGCAAACAGGTCAGATTAGCGTGGGAGCTATCCTGGAGGTGGAGTACGATGGGGAGAGGGTGACCTTGACCCCCACCCAGGTGATGGGAGGAATCGAGGAGGGGCTGGTCAAGAGGATGGTACACCTGCCCGGCGAGACGGATCATCTGGTGTTGGAGAGCATAGATGCCGATCGGAAGATCGTGACCCTCAGACTGGTTTTGGGAGAGGAGAAAACCTCAGAGGAGCTTCTGGTGCTGAGCGTGGGCAAGAAACCTCTGATCAATCTCTTCTGGCTGGGGACCGTACTGGTCATGCTGGGTCTGATCATCGCCACAATCCGCCGTTTCCAGGAGGGCAAAGTGGTTTAGATACAAAAAATCTCTCCAACGAGACAACGAATGGTTTTTGCATGAAGTGAAGTATAGCGAAGCTCGTCTCTCAGGTTACATCTTTAAAAAGGTCTGTGCTCAGGTATCTCTCTCCAACATCAGGAACGATCACCAGAACCACTTTCCCCCTGCCCTCTCTTTTGGCCACGCTGAGGGCCGCGAATACGTTTGCTCCTGCGGAGATGCCCGCCAGAATTCCCTCTTCCCTGGCTAATCTCTGCGAGGTGGAGATTGCATCCTCATTGGAGACTCCGATTATCTCATCCACGTTCTCCGGGTTATATATCCGGGGAAGGAATCCCGCTCCGATTCCCTGAATCTTATGAGGACCCGGCTTCCCCCCTGAGAGGACCGGAGAATCCTTGGGCTCCACGGCGACATTCTTGTTACTGTATTTCTTTTTTAAAACCTCACCTGCTCCGGTGATGGTTCCTCCTGTTCCAACACCAGCCACGAAGAAATCCAATTTCAGATTGCCCAAATCTCTTATTATCTCCTCGGCGGTGGTTTTTCGATGGATCTCTGGATTTGCCGGGTTGTCGAACTGCAGCGGCTGGAAATATCCAAATTCCTCCACCAGCTCCTGAGCCTTTTCTATCGCCCCCTTCATTCCCTTCGACCCCTCAGTCAAAACTATCTCTGCTCCCAGGTACTTGAGAAGAGCTCGCCTCTCCAGGCTCATAGTGTCCGGCATGGTGAAGACACATTTGTATCCCTTTACCGCCGCCACCATGGCTAAGGCGATTCCGGTGTTACCTGAGGTCGGTTCCACAATGGTCATTCCAGGTTTCAATGAGCCATCCTTCTCGGCTGCCTCGATCATAGAGAGCCCGATACGATCCTTGACTGATCCGCACGGATTGAAAGACTCAAGTTTGGCAATCAGGGTGGCATCATCTTTTCCCACCAGCCTACTGATTCTGACCAAGGGTGTTCTGCCAATGGTTTCCAGGACGTTTTGATGAATCATCGTTTCATCCTCGTCTTTAAGAGCACTGAAGAGGGTATCTTTATCCTCAAATGTTCCGCGGTGAAGCTCCTTTTAAGGGTATCGTCACAATTGTTTTCTCTCTACATGGCAATGTGTTGAGATTGACGGAGGAGGTTCTCGCCGCAATTGGTGAGGCTTGTGAACCAACAAAAAGGGTTTTCCGTCTCGGCAGCACCAAGAGACGGGGGGGCACCGGAAATAAACGCTTTGGTCCGCCAGCCCTCCGGAGATGGCTGGCCGGCTGGCGCTGGCAACGTACGCCAGCTTGCTCAGCAAATCCGGGGACAACAAAAGAAGGCGTCGCCCCCAGAGGTGACGTCGCCTTCTCACTAATGATCAAATGTTATGCCGGAATTACTTGCCCTCGGCTTTTTTTGCCTTCTCCAGTTCTTCCTTGGTGGGCTTGTGATGTTCCACCAGCTTTATGGCCTCTTCGTACTTAAACCCTGCAAAGGTTGGGCTTTTCTTGTTGTGGCATGTCACACAGTCCTCTTTGGTCGGCTTCATTAGCCCGTCCGCTGCTGCCTGTTTCTGGTTGTCTTTCTTTGCGTGAGACTTAAGATAGTCGCCTCCCGGTCCGTGGCATGCCTCACAGCTCACCCCTTCCTCCAGGGTGTACTTCTCGCCCTTAAGCTTGGCAGAAGCTTCGTATCCGGTGACATGGCAAATCAAGCACTTCTCACTCTTCTGCGGGTCTTCGATTTTCATCTCCTTGGCAATGGCCAGTGACTGTTTGTTGGCCAAGGTCGTGTAGGCGGTAGCATGCTTGGTGGCTGCCCACTTCTCCGGGATATTGCCCCAGGTTTTCATCTTGTGGCAGCCGCATTTGCCCGCACCGACGTAAGCATGCTCTTTTACCTTTGTGGTATCGGTCTCTTCAGACGCAGCCGACGCCGTGGAAGCTTTGGGTTTGTCTTGCGAGACACCCGATCCCCAGATGAAAAGGGACACGGCAAACACCACAATCAAGATCCAAGTGAGTTTCTTCATCCTTTGTCTTCACCTCCTTCTTCTATGTATACAATGTCCGCCTTCGTTCATTCCAATTTAAATCTTGCCCCGAACGTTGTCAAGAAGAAAAGGGAGAATGTTTGCGGAGCATGCTGTCAGGCAAATGGTGGGCATATCCTGTTTTTGGCTTGGCGGCCGCAGGACGGGGGTTAATCGATTCCCCCTCACCCTAACCTTCTCCCCAGAGAGGGTGTGTCATAATGTCATTCTGACCCCGCCTTTGGCGGGGGAAGAATCTCGATTTTGTAACTTATTGGAATTATTAGATTCTTCGCTTCGCCCTGCACCAAGAAGGTGCAGGGCTTCCCGGACGCCCTACGGGCCTGTAGGGGGAGCGTCTGCTCGCTCAGAATGACAACTGTACGTTTTTGAAGGTTGCGATACAGGCTCAGAGGGGAGAGGGGACTGGGGCCGTAGAGAGGCTGATCCTGCAAAGCTGTTCCTGGTCCCATACAGGCTGAGTTACGAGCAGTCAAAGGTAAGACTCCACGGAGGCCCTCGTTTTTGGCAGAAAAAATGATTGAAATTCGGTTTTTAGCATTATATTATACACACAAAGGGCAATAGAATATTCAGAGCGCGAGTTTAAAAACTTGGAAGGCCGATCGATGATTAGCAGCCGCTACGAAATACTGACGGAGATAGGTTCTGGTGGAATCGGCAAGGTTCTTAAAGCCCTGGATCGATTCGGGGGGGTGACCGTCGCGATGAAGGTGCTCTTGAGCCAGGAACGCGAGCTGATCAGAAGATTCAAGGAGGAATTCCTTCTTCTGAAGAAGTTTGATCATCCCGGCATCGTGAAGGTGTACGATTTTGGCTACAGTGATGCGGGAGAGCCTTTCTTTGCCATGGAGTACGTTGAAGGAGAGGAGTGGAAGGCCCTTCTTCAGGGGCAGGATTATTCTAAATTCTTAAGCGCGATCCTTGACGTCTGCGCCACCCTTGATTTCCTGCACTGCAAAGGGATAATCCACGCGGACCTCAAGCCGTCCAACATCCTGGTCACCCGCTCCCCTGAGGATCAGCCCAGGATCAAATTCACCGACTTCGGCCTGGCTGAATCCGACAAGCCCAAGGAATCTGCCTGGTGGAGAGGCACGCTGGGTTACCTTGCGCCGGAGATAATCCGGGGAGAGAAATACAGCCATCAGGCAGACCTGTACTCTCTGGGCGTTCTGGCCTACGAGATTGTCTTTGGCAGAAGACCGTTTGAAGAAGAAAGTCTATCTGAGCTTGCCAGGAGTCACCTGGAGAAAGAGGTGGTGATACCTGACCGGCCCACGCTTCCCGCGGGGTTGAAGAACCTGATCCTCAGGCTACTGGAGAAAGATCCCATAGATCGTTTTTTCTCGGCAAGAGAGGTTTCAAGTGAGATAGAAGGAATCCCGGGAGTCGCTCCCCAGGATACGATGAGCCCCCTGCAAAACAGCCTCATTTCCTCTGGCGATTTCGTCGGGAGAGAGCGAGAACTTTCCACTCTGAAGGAAGCTTTGGGTGAGGTTTCGACCGGCGCGGGTCCGGCAGTCCTTCTCTCCGGAGAATCGGGCATCGGCAAGACAAGACTGTTGGAGGAGTTCAAGGTGCGTGCTCAGATCGATGGCGCCTCAGTGGTGAAGGTCTCTTTGGCCAAGAGTCGATCCCTGAAGAGGATTCAAGACCGCCTGCCCGATCTCGCGGAAGAAATGTCGCAACCACAGGTCTGGATTTTCGACGATCTGGACAGAGCGGGCGATAGATCAGTTGATTTCCTGTGCGATCTGATGAATCAAACGCAGGAGAAAAGGATTTTAATCTGCCTGGCTTCAACCAACGGATCAACCGGTTCGGAGAAAGACAGAAGAACGTCTCGAATTGAGCAAAGAATCAAATCGGTGGGCAAAGACTCGGTTATCCCGATAAGGCTGAGCGGCCTGACCGAAACGGAAGAAAGAAGGCTGCTTGGTTCCATGTTTGCCTGGGAAGAGAAGGAGATGGCCGCTTCAATACACAGGAGGACCGGAGGCAATCCTCTCTTGGCCGGGCAGCTCATGCATTGGTTAGCCCGCCATCAACGTATCCACAGGCAAGATGGTCACTGGGCCATGGAGTTGGAGGAGGTTGACACCGCCCCGGTTCCGCCCGGGTTGAAAACGGACATAGAGGATCGTCTGGACCGCTTGATTCCGGATGAATTGGACGTGCTCTTCTGCGCCGCCGTCCTGGGTACGGAGTTTGAGATTAGCCTGCTGAACGAGGTGTCCGGTGTCGATTACAGGACTCTTCATAAGCATCTGGATCATATTTTCTCAGAGCAGATCTTACGGCAGTCAACCGTGGCTTCGCGTCCCGAGAAGATATCTTTCTTGAACGGTTTCACACGAGATATAGCCTATGAACGGATAGACCGGGAGACTAAGAGAAATCTTCACCGAACGGTCGGGCATCAGCTGGAGCAAGCTCCTGCCGGCCGAGGGGACGTTGATCTCGACCGGCTGGCCGACCATTTCTACCACGCAGCAGATACCCCCCGCGCCGTGAAGTACGCGATGCTGGCTGCTGAGAAGGCCAAGAGCTCGGGCAAAAGGAGTCAGGCCATAAACCGTTACCTGCGTGTGCTAAAACTTTGCGACCAGGACGCCTTCCCGCTGCCCGGACGAAAAGAGGAGATTCAAGAGAGCTTAGCAGAGCAATACGAGGGGGAAGGCAACTATTCCCGGAGTCTTCACTTTTATCAGAGAGCTCTGGATCTATGGGAGAGCAAGGGTTCCGACAACCGCAGACGAATCCAGATTTGCAGGAAGATGGCGAAGATCTTCGGGAAGACAAGTGAGCATGAAAGGACGGTGGAACTGCACCAGCGAGCCCTGCGGTTGGCAGACCAGGCGAACCTGCCAAAAGAGCACGCCTCCGTGCTCATTGATTTAGCCTGGCATCACCGGGTCAAATGTGAATATGAGAAATCCATCAGCTATCTAGGGAAGGCGATTTCGGCACTCAAGGACCAGCAAGCATCCAGAGAGATGGGTAACGCTCTGAACTGCATGGGAGCCGTCCATTGTTTTTTGGGGAATTACCCTGAGGCGTTCGAGAACCTGTCAAAAGGCCTTGAGGTTTTCCGGAAATTAAACGAGATTGAAGGCACAGCTGAATGCTATATTCTCTTGGGCCTGGTCCTGAGAAGTCAGGGGCGACCGGTTCAAGCGCTGGAGTATTCTCAGAAGGCGCTGGCGGCCCTAGAATCAGTCTCTGATCCATATAGGTTGTCCGTACTGCAGAACAACCTCTCTCTAACCTACATGGATCTAAACCGGTGGGACCAAGGTCTGGAAAGCCTCTCGAAGAGCGTGGAACTTAAGAAGCAGATTTCTGATCTGAAGGGACTTGGCCTCTCTCACAATAACATGGGACTCATATATCTAAGGAAAGGCCTGTTTGACAAGAGCTTCGAGCATCTTACCATTGCTCTGCAGTTGTTCCGAGAGATTCGGGACGGAAGCGGTGTTGCTCTGGTTTACCATAACCTGGGTGATCTGCACAGGAACAAACAGGAGTGGAGAGAAGCTTCGCACTACTTGGAGAAAAGTCTGAGAATAGCCAGGGAACTCGGCGAGGAAAGCAGGGCCGCCGATTGTCTGCTCCTTTTGGCGAAGACCACCACCGAGCAGTCCAACTTCGATCAATCCAGACGAGGCTTGAATCAGGCATTGGATCTTTTCACAAAAGCTAAGAACACCTTTGGAGAGGCAGAGGTTCAGCTGGCCTTGGGAGAGCTGGCCTTACGGATGGAAAACATGCCGCAGGCGGAAGAGTACGTGAATCAGGTCAGACTGTTCACGGAGTCTGCAGGCAACAAATGGTTTGAGGGGTGCTATAAGAGGACTCACGCCCTTCTCCTGAAGCTTCAAGGAAAGCAAGAGGTTTGCCTGGAATACCTTCTCCAAAGCGTGGGTCTGTTTAAAGAATTGGGAGCAAGATACGAACTTGGCAAAACTTACCTTGAGCTTGGGAAGATCAAGCTGGAAACGGGAAAAGTCAAGGAAGGGAAAGCATCCTTGCGGGAGGCTCTGAATATCTTCGAGAAGTCTGAAGTCGAGGGAAAGAAAAAGGAGGTGGAGGCTTTGCTTGGCCAAACGAAGGAAATGACACAGGTGGAAGGGGAGAGAATCCAGACTTTTTATAAACTGGCGGAGTTGTTGAATAGTATCTGGGATACGGATGAGTTATTATCAAAAGCCCTGGAGTTAGTGATAGAACTCATGAACGCAGAGAGAGGGGCGATCATACTCCATTCCGAAAAAGACAAAACCTTCGAACTGAAGGTCTCCAGGGGACTGGAACCAGAGACGTCGGAGGATGCCATTGCCATAAGTCAGCGAGTCCTAAAGGACGTGATCAAGAGCGATTCGCCCTTGATCGTGGAAAATGCGGTAAGCAATCCGCAGTTTGCTGCAAGCAAGAGCGTGGTAATGCACAACATCCTTTCCATCCTTTGCGTTCCGTTGAAAACCGGAGACAGGCTTATCGGAACCGTGTATCTGGATCATCGAAGCCTTCCAGCGGTATTCTCCTCAGAGGATATTGATTTTCTGAAGGCCTTTGCCAGTCTCATAGCTACCGCCATTGAGAAAAGCGAACTGTACGTCCAGGCTAATGAGGAGATATTTCAACTGAAAGAGGTTCTGCACAAGACCTACAATTATCCCCAGATCATCGGAAACAGCCCCAAGATGCAGGAGATATTCAATCTGGTGGAGAAGGTTGCCAATTCCAAAACCAGCGTTCTAATTACAGGCGACAATGGAACCGGCAAAGAGTTGATAGCTCATCTGACCCACGCGAGAAGTCAGAGAAGCGAGGGACCGTTTGTACGAGTCAACTGCGCCGCCCTGCCGGAAACCTTGCTGGAAAGCGAACTTTTTGGGATCGAGGAAAAAACGGCCACAGGGGTAGGTTTCAGAAAGGGGAAGTTCGAGTTGGCCGACGGAGGCACCATCTTCTTAGACGAGATCGGAGACATGTCGTTATCCGTCCAGGCGAAGGTACTAAGGGTGCTGCAGGAGAAGGAGTTTGAGCGGGTGGGTGGACAGAAGTCCATAAAGCTGGACATCCGAATAATCTCTGCCACCAACATGGATCTGCAGAAGAAGGTCGGGGATGGCACCTTTAGAAGGGATCTGTACTTTCGCCTCAATCCCATCGTGATTGCGCTTCCCCCTCTTCACGAACGAAAAGAGGACATCCCTTACCTGGTGCGCTATTTTGCCGAGAGGTTCTCCAGGGAGAATAACAAGCCGGAGATCAGGCTCACCAAGAGGATTAGCAGCGCCTTGCAGGAGTATAGCTGGCCAGGCAACGTCAGGGAGTTGGAGCACGTTATTGAAAGAGCGACCCTGTTGAGCAGGAACGGGGAGTTTCCCAAGGAGCTTTTGCCGGAGGAAGACGAAGTGGGGAAACAGGTGGTTAATCTGGATAGGTATGGTAAGCTTCAAGAAGTTCTGGACTGGGTGGAGAAGAAAAAGATCATGCAGGCGCTGGAAAGGAACAGGTGGAATCAGGTCAGGGCGGCGGAGGAGCTGGGATTGAATGAGACGACATTGAGAAGAAGGATCAAGAGGCACAAGATAAAAAGAATTGCCCGCATCAGCCCTTCATAAATGACGATTGTCTTTGTAATAGCTTATTTTTGAACAACTTACACGGTCTTGGTAGAACCCCCCTTAAAAAGCGGTTCGGCGAAAATGACGAAGGGTGTAACCTCCTTTGCCAGTATAACTTACTGAAATTCCCCGTCTACTCGTCGCTGCCGACGAGATATCCCCTCCTAATTTCTGGATAACTGATCTTTGGCCCTTGGTGTAAGTCCTTAGCTTGTGTGGAGTAAGTAAGTTTCTCATACTTCGGGCACGGAGGTTGCAATAGGATTCATCTTGAATGGGCTAACAACTTTCAAGTTAAGGAGGTTTAGATGCTTTTCAAGGTGAATTCTTTTGGGTTGCTCACCGTGATTGCAATCGCGCTCTTGCTGCTTGCTTGCTTTACGGGAAGCGCAGTCTATGCCGATGGTGGAGGAGGCCAGGCACCCGATCCGCCACCCGAGAACACTGACGGAGGAGGAGGCCAGGCACCTGATCCGCCACCACCAAACCCGCTCCACCCGGTGGTGGAGACGATGGCACCACATTCACGGACGTGATCGTGACTCTGCTGTTCCTCATCATCTAAAACGTGGAGGGTAGGAGGAAGAGAGGGGATGACCAACAAGGCCAACAAGGTCTATCAAGAGATCAGTCGGGCTGTGCAGTCTGATTTCAACGTAGCGGTGGAGGGAGAAAGCGGTGTGGGCAAACTACACTTTGCCAGGCTCATCCATCAGGGAAGAAACCGGGAAGGTGAGTTCATGGTTCTTGACTGCGAACGGGGGGAGAAAGAGCGCGCAGCAATAGTGGGGCAGCTTGCCTCCCCAGAGTTTCTTGAAAGGCTTCGGGGGTCAACAAAGAGGGACACGGTTCTTGTCAGAAGAATTGACCTGCTGGAAGGACACCTGCTGGCGAAGTTCTCTGATTTTATTGAGGAGTTGGGCAACGACGGCGCCTTTCCCAGAAGCAAACTTCTTAGTCTGGGCCTGGTCGGGTCGCTGCTGAACAGCGAACATAAGAGCTCGCGAAACAACATGCAACTCCACAAGCTTCTGGATAGTCTTTTTTGTCTGAGGATGAAGATTCTTCCGTTGAGGGAAAGAAAGGACGAAATCCCTCAATTAGTCGATAGATTCATAGCTCTATTTAACCAGGAACAGAAAAGGAGTGTACTGGGAATCGCTCGCGATGCGCTGGGGCTTCTGTTGAAGTATGATTGGCCTGATAACGTTCGGGAATTGCGGATGGAGATCGAGCGAGCCGCCACCCTGACCAGAGATTATCAGTCCATAAAGCCGGCGGTGTTATCCGAGAGAGTGACCCAGTCCGTATCGGACGTACGTTCGCTTGACTAAAGATGGCAAAACTAGACCGGTTGTTCTTAATCCTGAACCTGCTGAGGTCCAGGAGTGCTCTCAGTGCTTCTGATCTGGCCGGTGAGTGCGAGGTTTCGGAAAGGACCATCTATCGGGATATTCATACCCTTTCGGAAGCCAGGGTCCCAATCCGTTTCGATGGCGGATACAAGATCGTCACCGATGAAGCCTTTCTGCCTACTCTAAACTTCACCGTCGACGAATTCCTTAGCCTTTACATAGGACTAAGCTCTTGCCCGGTCCAATCGGTGGGCTGTTTCAAGAAATCAGCCAGACGGGCGTTGGCAAAGCTTGAGTCGACAATACCCGAAAAGATCAAAAGTGAATATGAGAAGGCAAAAAAGCGTGTCGTGTTTCAACCGGAAAGGGACCGTCCGAATCATGGTGCGGATTTGATTTTTGAACTTCTCCGGCAAGCCATTTGGCCTGAGAAGAAGATCACCCTACACTGTGTATCGCCTCATTCCTCCGAGGTGGTCGAGATTACCCCCAAGTCTTTGCTCTACAAGAGAAGGAGGTGGTACCTGGAGGGATTGGCTCAAAACCAGATAAGGTACTTCCAATTGGAGCACATCAAAAGCATCAACCTTTCCTCTTGATGCGGCGCCCCCTGGATAGCGATGTGGGGCGCTTCCCCTAAACTGGTTTCGCCGGAGAACAGGAGACCCCATCCCGTGCATTCAGATTTCCCCTGGGAGCTGGTTCTATTCCGGCATAATGCCGGTCTGGGTTGTGCCTGGTGAATACGGAGATCTCCAGCCCCGGAGACAACCATAGTTGTTCAATCCCGTGCCGGGGCCGGTCATGCCGGAGGCGCATACCTCGGACGGGGGAGAGCGCCGGTTGCGGACCGCTGAGCTCGGTATGTTGATCCAAGACACGAGGGAGGTTCTCACCTCCCACGAACCGCCTCTGACCATTGAGGGGATCTGCCCAAAAAGACTCCCGTCCTTGCTGTAGGTAACTGTATACTCGGCGTAAACTTCTCCGGAGAGTTCCTCTTGTGAATCGTGGACCAAGTAAGTAGAATCACTGACCGAGACGAGAGCCGGACAAATTGTGCTTGACAGACAGCGGGCTTGAGGCTGAATTAATATGATTGAGTCAGCACCACAGCAGAGAAAGAAGACCTAAAGTCAACGCTTCCATAAGGTGTATGCATTCTTCTCGGCCCTCACGTGGTCTTGATTCAAAAGGAGGTGATGGAAGGAGGAGACTCATTTTTCTTACCCCCAGATGTCCACTATACCCGTCCACTTCAGCCATAGGAGGAGGTGATTCTTGCCGGAAGAGATTGGCTATCGCCTGAAGTGACAAAATCACTCTTAAGTGTTTAACCTTGATTTTCGGGGGAGACGAAGATGAAGAAATCGATTTTTTACTCGGCGGCGGCACTGGTTCTGGCGTTTGTTTTCTCTTTCTCGGCCTTCGCCGGGGAGATTGAGCCGAATTTCACCGCCTATTTGCAGACCCTCTCGGATAACGATTTTGCCTCCGCCATCGTCTACCTGCAGGATCGTCCCGACATAAAGTCCCTGGACCAGGCTCTGCACGTGGAGCAAGTGACCATGGCGGTTCGTCACGAGAGAGTGTTGACTACCCTGAAGGAGGCGGCCGGAAGATCTCAGCCCGCCCTTCTGAATTATCTTGACGGCGCGGTGACGGCCAACTCGGTAAAGGGATACACCCCTTACTGGATTGTGAATGCGGTGGTCATCTCTGCGACCAGAGCTGAACTTTACCGGATTGCCGATCGCCCCGAGGTGGAGGCGATTGAGGGGAACTTCGATGCGACCCTAATCGAGCCGGTTGATGGCCCCTCAACACCTCCTGTATTGGGTATAGGAGTAACAGCCAGCCTGAGAGCGATCAACGCGGACCTGGTTTGGTATAACCTGGGAATCACCGGTTACGGCAGGCTCATCGGCGGTCTGGATACCGGCGTGGACGGTGACCATGCCGCGCTGACCGACAGGTGGAGAGGAAACTGGAATCCGTGGCAGGAGTGCTGGAGAGATGCATTGGGAGGCGGCATCACCTATCCTGTAGATAACAATGGGCACGGCACCCACACCATGGGCACCATGTGTGGGGCAGGCCATGCCACCGGTGATACCGTCGGCGTCGCCTGGGAGGCTCAGTGGATAGCTGATAACACCATCAACCAGGGTGTTGGCTCGGAGTTTGACAACGACGTTCTGGGCGCCTTCCAGTGGTTTGCCGACCCGGATGGTGATCCCGGCACCACGGACGACGTTCCGGACGTTGTGCAGAACTCCTGGGGTATTGATGCCCGTTTCGGCGGCACCTACCAGGATTGTGATTACCGCTGGCAGGCGGTCATCGATGCCTGTGAGGCCGCCGGCGTTGTAGTCATCTTCAGCGCCGGGAACGAAGGCCCGAGTCCTCAAACCCACAGATCACCGGCCAACATCTGCAATAGCAACACGGTCAACTTCTCCGTGGGAGCGGTGGATGCTGAGTATTCGAGCTGGCCATATCCTATCTGTTCTTTCAGCAGCCGGGGACCGTCTGACTGCGACGGCGTTACCATAAAGCCGGAGGTCTCCGCACCGGGATACTATGTTTACTCTTCCTATTACACCGGCGGTTATACCCGCATGAGCGGAACCTCCATGGCCGGACCCCACGTGGCCGGAGTGGTAGCCTTGATGAGACAGGCCAATCCCAATGCGGACGTGACCACCGTCAAGAACGTTCTGATGAGCACGGCGCGTGACCTGGGTTCCGCAGGCGAAGACAACGACTACGGTTGGGGATGCATAGATGCATATGCGGCCGTGCTGGCCGTAATGGTGACCGACACCATACCGCCGGCAGCAGTAACCGGTCTGGCGGCGGCCACCGGTTCTGGAAACGGCGAAGTCGATCTGACTTGGACAGCCCCGGGAGACGACCGTAACAGCGGTCAGGCAGCCACCTATGATGTCAGATACGTACCATACGCCAACGGTCCGATAGACACCGAGACTGAGTGGAATGGCGCCGCCCAAGCGACTGGTGAGCCGACACCCGCCACCGCAGGCTCGCCGGAGAGCTTCACCGTTTCGGGATTGACGCCGGCTGCCTCCTACTATTTCGCTCTGAAGACGGCAGACGAGGTTCCCAACTGGTCCGATCTTTCCAACAGTCCGTGGGCCGAGGCGGGAGAGGTTCAGTTTGCCAAGGACTATGCCAACCAGGATATACCCGGCAAAGGCACGGTGTATGGAGACTATCAAGATACTTGGGCAAGCGATAACGTCTATGAGTCCATTCAAGAGGTTATACAACCTCCACAAAGAAGCATTTTGGAGCACAAGTGGACATTTGATGTTACCGGAGGTGTATTGGTCACCTTCAAAGTCGAGGCTTATCACACAGCCAATACAGAGAATGACCACTTTGACTTTTCTTATTCGACCGATGATGTCACTTACAATTATCTTCTTACGGTAACCAAGACCTCTGACGATAACACTCTGCAGACAGCATCCCTGTCGTCACCTCCAACGGGTACGGTGTACGTTAAGGTGCTTGATACGGACCGCACTAAGGGCAATTCCGGTCTGGATAGAATCTACATTGACGAGATGTTCTTCGAGTCCTCAACTGTTCCGGATACGATTCCGCCGGATGTGACCGTGACTATTCCGAACGGAGGAGAATCCTGGTATGGCGGCACCGTTCATACCATTACCTGGGTTGCCTCGGATGACTTCGGAATATCTTCCACCGACATAGACTACACTTACGACGGAGGAACCTCCTGGCACGATGTGGCCGATCTGTCCGGGAACCCTGGGTCGTACGACTGGACAGTCCCCAATACTCCCTCTACCCAGTGTCTGGTCAGGGTGACCTGTGTGGATGGTGCTTCTAATTCCGGCTCGGATGTGTCGGACAACTACTTCACCATTCTTGAGTCGGTTGAGCCCCCGATGTTTGTGGAATCTATCGGGATGAGGCTTAAAACGGCAGGTCCCAATGTCACAGCCTATGCCAAGCCCAAGGTGGTGGAAGATGCTGTTGGCACTCCGGTGCTGGAAGGTGTAACCATTTACGGCCACTGGTATGGGGCAACCTCGGATGTGGATCAATGTATGACCGGTGCTGACGGCACATGCGAAGTGGCATCCGATAAGGTCAAGAACCCCACCCAGGCTTTCTGCTTCCAGGTGGACAGTCTGAAGAAGACCAACTACTATTGGGATGACAGCAAGGGCGTTATCTATGATTGCATCAGCGCAACTGCCAGTTTAGCCAAAAGCACACCATCTGAGTTTGCCATCTCCCAGAACTATCCCAATCCTTTCAACCCGGTGACCCAGTTCTCGGTTGATTTGATTTCCGAAACACACGTCAACTTCGTGATCTACAACGTTGCCGGGCAGAAGGTGAGGACCCTGGTGGATGGCCTGTTGCCTGCAGGATCGCATACCATCACCTGGGACAGCACCAACGAAAAGGGAGAGGCCGTATCCGGTGGCATATACTTCTATCGAGTTATTGCCGGTGACAGGCTGGTGACCAAGAAGATGCTGCTTCTGAAGTAGGAGGAGACTTCACTCTGCGCATTCTCGGTTGCAGTTCAAAGCGAGGGAGGGGTTCCCCCCTCCCTCGTTCTGCATCCGGATGACAGGTCGTTCCCTGGTGACAGACAGGAGATCTCTCCTCATAGAGGCGGGAATTCAGCCCGCCCCCACTCTTTCACATTTGCCAGAAGAAGCACCTCGTAGGCCGGGTTCATCCTGAAGGTTCACCCTGAAGGGCACCCTGCCCGGCTGGAGGTGAAGCTGGGCCGGGGCTGGAAGCCCCGGCTACCTTTTCCCTCGTCGTGCACTTCTCTGAAAAGCTCTTCTCATAGAGGCAGGAATTCATCCCGCCTTTTCGCTTCTTGCGTATTCCCCAGTTCACCTCCCCCCCTCCGAGTCTGTCTGCAATAGGCAGATCCCCCGCCAAGGGCGGAGCGGGCGCCTTCGGTGGAAAGACTGCGGCTACCCGCCCCGCGCTCCTTATTCGGATTCCTTGATTTCGAAGAACTCCTTGATGATCTGTCGGTGGGCTAAGAAAGCGATATTCGAAGGGACCTCGGATTTGGCGAAGTATTCTATCTCTTCGGCGTCGTCTCCCGGTTTCAGTTCTCCACCAATTATCTTTGCCCAGTACATAACCAAAACCGCACGGGTCCGAGGGTCATCTTTACCGGAATAGACGCCGTACAAACCCTCCAGGTCCACATCCACATTCAGTTCTTCTTTGGTCTCCCTTATGGCGCACTGCTCCGGTGATTCGTCGTATTCCATGAACCCGGCTGGGAGGCACCAATCCCCCCTGTAAGGCTCGTACTTCCTCTTCACCAGAAGTATCTTCCCATCCTCCTCTATCACCACCCCGGCGGCTGGGGCCGGATTTTGATAGAAAACATATTTACAGACAGGACATACTTTTCTCTTCTTGTGATCGACGGTCTTTTTCGCCATCTCTGCGCCGCAGCGAGGGCAGTATTTGTAGCTTTTCGCGATATTCTTGGTTAGATCCGTTTCATCCGATCCATCCGTTGACCACTTCACCGATTTTCCTCTCCTGTATATCTTACCGCTCTCTTTGATCTTCGTGACCGGACTTCGCGTCCAGGTTCTTCTGACCTTGGGGATTCTCGGCTTGCCAGTGCGGTCGTTCTTTTTCATTGGCTTTCCTGTGCTGTTCTTACCTAACTCCCTATCTCCCCATCTCTCCCGCCTCCGGCGGGATCTCCGACATTTCGCGGAGAGGGGGACAAAGGGAGAGAGGTTAATGTATCTTCAAAACCACAATAGTAAAATCATCATAAGGGGGTCGGCCTCCGCTAAAAGCAGTTACCTCCTGTATCACTTTCTGTTTCAGCTCCTCTACGCCCAGAGAGCGATTCTCAACCAGTAAATTCAGCAGCCTTTCCTCCCCGAACTCCTCCTCGTTTGCGTTGAAATTCTCGGTCAAACCGTCGGAATAGAAGAAGAGAGTATCATTTTTCCGCAAAATCACCTCGCCCACCTGGTACTCAGCCTCAGGAAAGGCGCCCAGTATCAGCCCTCCCGTGACCAGAAACTCCACACTTCCGTCTTCATGCACCACCAGCGGATAGTTATGCCCCGCGTTGCAGTAGCAGAACTTCCTCTGTAAGGGGTTGAGCTCTCCATAGAACATGGTGGCGAACTTCTCCGACGTGGTGGAGGATAAGATTAACTCGTTGACGTTCGATACAATCGCCTGGAGCGACAACGCATTTCTGACCTCCGCCCTCAATGTAGCATGCACCAGCGAGATTAGCAGGGCCGCGGGAATCCCCTTGCCGGAGGCGTCGGCTATGGCCACTCCGATCGAGCCTGAATTCGTTTGAAAAAAATCATAATAGTCCCCGCCCACCTGCCGGGCCGGCTGAATGAAGGCGGAAAACTCAAAGGACTCACTCCTGGGACAACTCTTCGGCAACAGGTCCATCTGAATCTGGCGGGCCAGGCCCAGTTCCTCCTCCAACCTCTGTTTTTCCAGGGATTCCTGATAAAGGCGGGCGTTGTCCATGGCCACCACCATCTGATTGGCCAGCACGTCCAGAAGGGTGATGTCCTCGTAGGAGTATCTAAACCGGGTGATCTTCTTGGACAAGGCGATACATCCAACCAACTCACTTCCGCTGATCAACGGAACCACCAGGAAGATTCCCAGACGATCAAGTCGTCCGAACAGACGGCTGACATCCTCCACCATCTTGAAGTCGGCAAAAGGCGTGGGGCGAGTTTTCTCCCTCAATGCCAAAAGCAGAGGATCGTCCTTGTCGAATGTATCCAGCTTTTCGGTTGTCGGCTCATCGGAAAACAAGACGTACTCCTGGTTCTTACCATCCTCAGCCTGCCGGGGAACGCAGACGTGCACGTTCTCCACCAGCATCTCCTTCTTCAGCGTATCCACCACCGTCTCCTTGACCGCCTCGAAGTCGAAGATGGTGACCAGCTTCCGGCTGAAAGTCTCCATCATACCCCGGTAATCCGATCTCTCCCGGATGAAGAATCTCTTTATCAGATCGTCTAACTGCCCCATGATGGGCTGAAAAAGGAGTATGGCCAGGATCACGAAGCCCACATCGATGGCTGGGATCTCCCTTCCGATGAGGTTTTGCAGCAGTCTCCCGAACTGCCTTAAGATCAAGAAATACAACCCCACGAAAAGAGCAGTGGTGAGGAAGTAGACCAAGCTCTGCCTGACGATGAGCCTGACGTCTAAGAAGTGGTGTCGTATGATGGCCCAGGCGATGGAACCACTGCCAATCACCAATGCCAGGATGGTTAGGAAATTCCTCACGTTTTCGGAGAACTCCAGAGGAGTGAGAACCGGAGCGATGAAGGCTACGGCGTAGAGCCCGACCGAGGATATTATGCCCCATATCAGAAGGCTCCCCTGTTTTTTTAGCGTGGGAACCGTGACCTTTTTGTAGCCTCGATACAAGAACCAGACTGCTAATATCAGAAAGATAAGATTAATCAGAGAAAACGACTGCACGTGGATCTTATACAGAATCCCGAAGAAGACGGCGGCATACTTTATAACCATGGAGATGGGATCCAAGAAGAACTTAGCCACCGAACCCAGCTTGGCCACGTCCAGCGACCTGATTATCTTTTCCGGTTGATAAAAGACCAGGACCAAGATTATGTGAAATACATGAGGAACGAAGATAAGGTACTTGAGCTTGGGACGTCTTTTTAAGTATCGATTCTCCTCCGGGAAGACTAAGGAGAAGAGCAGGAGCAGGGGGAAGAAAAACTCCCATACGTAGAATATATTCTGGGTAAAGGCTGAACTGACAAAAGACTCAGCTTCCCCCGCAGAGCGTATGAAGGTCCCCAGCGAAGCCAAAAGAGGTCCCAGCCCGGCAAAGAAGAGCATGAAGCTGGTCACGCGGTTGATCTGGCTTCTGGTGTTCTCCCGGATGATCACCACGCCCAAGAAAAGCAGTACGGCCCCGCAGGCCAGATAAACTGAAGCTACCAGAACCTGAAAACTCAACTGAACACTCCCACAATTCCGACAAAGAACCGTTATGCCCTGTTAGAGTAAGGAAACCGGTCAAAGGTTGCAGATAAGTTCACCTGCTCGTATTGCGCTTGCCCTCAAAACTCTGTGACTTCTTCTGATTATACTCCCTGACCTTCCAGCGGTTCACCGGATAAGGATTTTAAATCAGACTCAGAAACTCACAGCGGCGTCAGACCCGCACCTCCCACCCTTTTTTCTGACCACGTGTTGAGCTTGCCGGGTCAACGAACTTACGAGGTTGGTCCTCAAGGATATGACAAACAGACTCCTGAGACGAGGAGCGCTTCCTTATCGGAGTAATTTGACGATCTTCACCTTGGTTGCCTTTCCGGGTCCGCACAAGACCTCCACCTGGTCCATGAGGGAGTCTACTATTAGCATTCCTCTTCCAGCCTCCTTTAAGAGGCTCTCTTGGTCAAATGAGCATTCGACAGAATCAGGATCAAAGCCGGCCCCCTCGTCCTCCACGGTCACCTCCACCTGAGATGCGCTTGCGTCTACGTTTATCTTGACCTTCTTGGTCAAGTCCTTTTTGTTTCCATGCACCACTGCGTTGGTCACTACCTCGCTGACGGAGATGGCGATGTCGACGATTAAATCCTTTTTTATTTTAAGTTTTTTCAGTTTCCTCTCCACGAACTGATCCACCTTGGGCAGATAGTCCAAGCTGCTGGGAATCTCCATTCGGTTAGCCTTCCTGACCGTTTTGACGTTGTGACGAGGTCCGGCAGGGCCTTTGTCTGGTCGGTTCATATTGAGAGTTCTCCGTTGCGAAAAATCCTAACTCTCTGATGCGAACAAAAGAATACGATAGAAAGCAAAAAAAGGCAGGTTTACCAACCTACCTTTTCTCTCACAAATCTCTCCGCAGTCTCCAAGGGCGCTCTCTGTGACCCGGGTAGCGCTGCTGCGTCTTTTAGCTGCTGAAGCTTGCCACGGCTTCATCCACGGAGTCGTGAGCTTCGAAGACGGTAATGAGCTTGGTTATGGTCAGAAGGCTCTGGATCTTATCGGTGACACATGCCAGCTTAAGCTCACCCCCGTTATTTCTCAGGGTGGTCAAACCTGAAATCAGGATTCCCAGCCCGGTGCTGTTCATCCAATCCACTTTAGCTAAGTCAATTATCACCTTCTTTTTGTTCTGATCAATAAACTCGTGGAGCTTGTCGTGCAGGACGGTTGCGTCCGGCCCTCCCATTATCTTACCCTTGGGCTCCAGCACCATCACGTCTCCTACCTCTCGACTGCTCAGTTTCATGATCTCTCCTTACTTGTGCAAGCTATTAGAAGTTACGAATAACCTAAGGTGTTGGTTTCAACGAAAAAGCGACACGCACGGAGATGGGTGGGTTCCCTTGCCAGGGACTTCTCACCTAAATAGCGCTTTGATCTTTCCCCAGGTGGTCAAGTTTGAGACATCTGAAGCGGAGACAAAGAGGTCCCGCGAATGTAACCCGCCAGAAGCCTTGAAGTCGGAGGCTTTGAAGCCATTCACCTTGATCACCACGGGGTCGCCTTCTACGTATCCCTCTTTCACACTGGGCGTGGCTGGATCGTCTGGGGGAATCCTCAGTTCATATCGACCATCTATGGTTTCGTAGGAGTCGACCTCATGGTCGTGTATGAATGCCTTCACCGAGAGTCCGCTCCGATTCGAATCGCCGAAGTACGTAACAGTTCCTCTCAGCACGCAATCCTCGCCAAATTGCCATCCAAAAGCAGATACAACCAACAGAAAGATAAAGAAAAACGAGGCTGATAGTCCCTTAGAATTTTTCACCAGCAATTTTCCCCGTGACTTCCTTTTGCGCATGCCGAATTACACCTAACTTGCTATTATATACGCTTCCTCGGTCATATGTCAAGGAAAAAATGAAGCATGCCCTGAAAAAAAACGGGTTCACCGCTTCGAGACGTCCTGACAGCCTTTCACGACCTCATCATCAGACCCTTGTTGGTGAGATAGAAGGAGAGATGTTCCAATTCCATGGCCATATTGACCGAACGCAGAACCACGTCGTCCGGGACCTTTATCTGAACCGGCGCGAAATTCAGGATGCTTTTTACGCTGGCGGAAACCACCCGATCGGCAACTTCCTGAACCGACTGGGCCGGCACCGCCAGGATAACCATGTCGATTTTGTTTTTCTTCAGTCCTTCTGCCAGATTTTTCACATCGGAGACCGGAATGCCCTTGTGACTTTTGCTGATCTTCCTCAAGTCGTTGTCGAAGAGCACCTTTATGTTGAATCCCTGTTTTTGGAATTCCTTGTACGAGACTAAAGCGGAACCGACGTTTCCCACTCCCACTAAAGCCACGTTCCAACTCCGGTCAAGCCCTAAAATCTTCGCAATCTTTTCCTTAAGCTCCCTGGCCGGGTAACCTAAGCCCCTGGTTCCGAAGCTCCCGAAAGAGGAGAGATCTTTTCTCACCTGTGCCGGGGTCAGCTTTTCCGTTTTCGCCAGGTCCTTGGACGAGACGATCTTGTATCCCTTCTTCTCGAACTCCAGAAGAGAGCGATAATACATGGAAAGGCGTCCCACCGTTGAATCGGATACCTTGTTCATCAATCCTTATCCTTCCGGCTTCTACTCCGAAGGACCGTTCTCCGGCGCTGAGTTCAGCTTGTGAACAATTTCACAATTATACGTAACAAAACTGACACAATTTGTCAAGTGAAAAGTACCAGGGTGCGCAATTCCATTGTGTCAAGCTAATTGTGTAAATTGGTAGTTGGGCACATCCTGGGTTGGTTTAAGACATAAGCTATTACTCCATATATGATTCTCTCTGCGCTTTTGCAGTTATTGAAGGATCTCAT
>Ga0114919_10001024_pt1 | contig 22556 bp, 18 predicted proteins | sample BlataG_FD_88682 | JGI IMG/M metagenome (GOLD analysis project Ga0114919, IMG submission 88682) | Deep subsurface microbial communities from Black Sea to uncover new lineages of life (NeLLi) - Black_00105 metaG | ecosystem: Environmental > Aquatic > Marine > Oceanic > Sediment | place: Atlantic... | reverse complement strand
TGGCACAAATCGCTGCGCCGCTGTTGATAAAAACCGTCGGCCAAATCGCCGATGGCACAGCCGTCTATACCGACCAGGACCATTCCAAAGCCACCCTGGCGCCCAAGCTCAAGAAATCCGACGGCTTGCTGGACTTCACCGAACCGGCCGACACCCTGGAAGGAAAGATACGCGGATTCTGGCCCTGGCCCGGTGCTTCGGCTGCTTACCTCTCGAAACAAACCAGCAAGCCCATACGAGTAACAATTGCAATGGCCGATGTGGTCCAAACTTCCGACCCGGCCGGCCTGTCGCCGGGGACGCTTGACGAAAATCTGAATATAATCTGTGCCACGGACGCCTTAAGGATTATAAAAATCAAGCCGGCGGGCTCGGCGCTTATGGATTTCAAAGATTTCGTCAACGGCCGGCAAACACAACCAGGCGATATCTTTACGAAGCTCGATAAGTAAAATGGCTGGCTCCAAACCTAAATCTGCCCGCCCCGTTGGAAATTCCGGAAAGGGGCAACGTCCTGCAAACGGCGAGATTTCTCACGGGGCCCGCGCCATCGCAAGTGACGTCCTCAACCGGTGTGACCCCAAACGCAATTACGCTGCCCCAATCCTGGATGAGCTGCTGAAGCATACCGCCCGGAAACAACGAGCTACCGACCTTGTCTTTGGCACGCTGAGGAACCACAGCGCAATCGATACCGTGGTTGTTGCATTCTCATCTCGTCCCGTAGAAAGAATACAGGCCAAATTGCTCAATATCATCCGAATTGCCGTTTATGAGCTTATCTACAGCCCCAAAACTCCTCAGTATTCAATTGTCAACGAAGCAGTCGAAAATGCGAAAACGCTAACAGGAGCCCCCGCGAAGCGGGAACCCAATAAGCAGACCGGCTTTGTAAACGCCGTCCTGCGCGAAATCACGAGGAACATAACAAATCGCCAAACCCGGCTCACAAAGGCCAATGAAAAAGCAGCGCTTCCGCAAACCCTTGCGACCGGCTGCGCTTTTGTGCGGGACTTCTTGCCGGACCCCAAAGCTGCTCCTGCCGATTATCTCAGCACCGCCTTTTCACTGCCGGAATGGCTCATTACCGATTGGCTCGGCGAATTCGGATTCGAGAAAACTCGCCAAATCTGTTTCGCATCCAATCGCAGGCCGGGCATTTACATCAGGCCAAACACACTGAAAACCACAACACAGGAATTAGCCGAAAAATTTCACCAGGCAGATATTGACTGTGAAATAGTGCCGCCCGACACCCAACAAGCATCGAAAATCCAGCATCGCTTGTCCGCCGTAGCTTCAGCGAAGGCGGAAGAATTAGGAATGATAAAAATCAAAAGCCCGCGCGCGATTATGCAGCTTCCCGGCTTTGCCGAAGGCCTGTTTGTAGTTCAGGATATTTCGGCCTCGCAGGCGGTAAGGATTCTCGACCCGCAGCCGGGCTGGAAAATACTCGACCTCTGCGCCGCACCGGGTGTAAAAACAACTCAGTTAGCCGAAGTCACCGGCGATGCGGCAGTGATTGTCGCAACTGACATAGACGGCGAGCGGCTCAAACTGGTCGAGGAAAATATCACTCGGCTCGGTATCAAAAGCGTAAGTGTTGTAACGTATGAAAATCTGGAGGAAGTCCTCGCCGATACTGTGCCTTTCGATGCAATTTTGTTGGATGTGCCGTGTTCAAATACGGGCGTACTGGCAAAACGCATTGAAGCCCGTTACAGAATAAAGCCACAGGCAATAAAACAACTGGCCAAAGTACAAAGCGAGCTGCTTAGCACTGCGGCACAGATGGTAAAGCCAAACGGAAAAATCTGCTACAGCACCTGCAGCATCCAAAAGGCCGAAAACAGCGAAGTCATCGCTTGCTTCCTGCAGCAGAACCGCACCTTCAAACTCGAATCCGAAAAGCTGACCCTCCCTTCAGCAGAAGAGTTTGGCCGCGATGGCGGTTACGTCGCAATCATTACAAGAGGGTAAAACCTTGCGCGCCTCGGCCCGGTCGATACAAGCCCCGACCGTGACCCCACAGTAACAAGCGCCGACCGTCACAAGCCCCGACCGTAAGGGAGGGGATATGTCCCGGCGCTTACGCTTCGGGCTTGTAGGGAAATTGCGCCGCCAAATCAGGAATGAGTCAACCGAGACTTTGTTTCGTTGATTACCGAAAACAAACGGGCAAACCCAATCCACAGCTTTTCCACAATACGGACTTACAGTGTGCAAAACCTGTGAAGAATAAATTTTTTTTGTGCGCAAAGTCAATGCTGGCAGTAACCTCTTCAAAGTGGAAAAGAAATTTTGCAAAGCGGCATTGATTTGTTTTGCCATTGCTCAATAATAGCTAACTTACGAGTGTATTTGTACTAAAGTATAAACAGGTTCTTATTTTGCAATGGATTGCCGCCAATGAGAATCTTGCAAAATAAGGGACCCGAGCAGGGGAGAGTATCGATGCAGAGCACAATCACGGATGGGAAATCCCGCACAGCGGGCTCGCAAATTAGCGCTATTAACGAAGCTATTGCTCAAAGGGTTGGGCCGCAGAAGTTTAGAATATGGTTCAAAAATTCGACCCGGCTGACACTTGCTAATGGATATCTGAAGGTGGGTGTGCCGAACCTTTTCATAGCAAGCTGGCTCGAAAATCATTTCATCAACGAAATCAGCGATGCAGTTCGGGAGGTCACCGGCGAGAGCACAAAGATTACATTCACTATCGACCCTGAACTGTCCGGCCATCAGAGGAGAACTCAACTGGATTCACAGGCACAGCTTGTAGAGAAAGCCCGAAATCGTTCCAGATTTCACCGGAGCCACAGAGCCAAAGCACAAACGTCTTCAAAGAAAGAGCTCAAACTCAGTCTCGACACATTCGTTGTCGGCTCATCGAATGAACTGGCATACAACGCCGCCAGGATGCTCGTCAATGAGCGGAAAAGCCCTTTCAATCCGCTGTTTATTCACGGAGGGTACGGCGTCGGCAAAACCCATCTGCTCCAGGGAATCTGCAACGCAGTATCCAAAAAGCGGCCCGGGACCAATTGGCTCTATCTTTCAGCAGAGGAGTTTGCCAATCAGTTCATACTGGCCTTGAAGTTAAAAAAACTCGAGACCTTCAGACACCGAATGCGGCAGACCGATTTATTGGCCATCGACGATATTCACTTCCTTGCCAGCAAGCCCTCGACGCAGCAGGAATTCCTCCATACCTTCAATACGATAAGTTTGGCAGGCAAACAGGTTGTTCTGGTCTCCGACGCCCATCCCAAAATGATAGGGCAGTTGTCTGAAAAGCTGGTCAACCGGTTTGTCTCGGGTATGGTCGTCAAAATTGAGAATCCGGATTTTCATACACGCTGCCAAATCTGCAGACAGTATGCAGCAGCTATGACCAGAACTTCGTTCGGCGGACGGTCGCAGCTTCGCAGCTCCCAAAGCCTCATACCCCAGAACGTGGTAAAGTACATTGCCGAGAACCTGCGGACCAATGTCCGGGAGTTGGAAGGGGCGCTGCTGAAGTTAATTGCCTTTGCCTCACTGCAAAACCAAAGCCGGAAAATCAACCTGGCTATGGCCAAGGCGGTCCTGGCAGAGCATCTGGCAAGGACAGACCCCATTGTTCATATTTCCGACATCGAATCCGCTGTCGCAACATTTTTCGGAATAACCCCGGCCAATATACACTCCTCAAAAAAGGACAGAACCGTTGCCTTGGCCCGTCATTTCAGTATGTATCTGACCCGAAAGAATACGAGAATGTCATCCTCTGAGATAGGAAGATTTATGGGCAACAAGAATCACGCCACCGTTCTTCTGGCCTGCAAGAGAATCGAAGACCTGCTCAAGAACAACGCGCAGCTTCACTGGCATGGCCCAACCGGTAACAAGGTCGCCAAAGCTAAGGCTGTTCTTGCCCGGCTCGAAGCCAGTATCTAAAGGACAACCCTCTTTTGTGGCACGGCCATCCCCGCAAGTCCGCCTGGGGACGCCTTGCGGCGGGGCCCGAGGGGCTTGGCCGTGTTTTCACGCTCCGCCAAGCCCCGACCGTCGGGGAAGCCCGTGCCACGTGGCGGCGCAATTTCCCTACAAGCCCGAAGCGTAAGCGCCGGGACAAATCCCCTCCCTCACGGTCGGGGCTTGTAGCGACCGGTTCACCTATCGTTACCCAGATTCTTCGGCTTTGCCTCAGAATCTCAACTTGACTGGTTTTGGTATAAGTATTGTGCTGACAAGAATATATGTGATTTGTCATTCTGAGCCCCAGCGAAGAATCTGGCCTGCGAATGTCACAAACGTCGCAAATTAGAGTAAATTTTTCTTGACTTCTGGCTTCAGTACCCTATAATGAACATAATATTCGTGAGTATTGCCGGAAGCGATGAACTCGCGATAAGAGTCGTTCAAAGGAGGAGCGGCATTTCTTAGTTTTTCACACGGCTGTGATTATATTAAAACTGTCGCCCCGAGCGCAGCCGAGGGGTCTATTAAAAATAGATTCCTCAGCTTCGCGATACTGCGTGTCGCTTCGCTCGGGATGACGTTTGTGTCGAACAATCAAGGTATTGGATGTTTTGTTAGACTCTTATTTCACGAGGAGTATTGATGAAAACAAGCACTCTTGCTTTGCTGATCACTATTACCCTGTTCCTGCCGCTCCCCGCAAACGCCGAAATCAAATATGAACTCATTGACCTGGGCACACTTGACAGGTCTTGGAGTGAGGTCCAGTGGACAGAACCTCACTGCATAAACGACAGTGGCCAAATAGTGGGTTACGCAGTCTTTGACTATCAACTGTTCGCTTTCTACTATGACGAAGGTGGGATGGTAGACTTAGGCCCCGACTCAGGTTCCGGTGGAGCCTTTTCGATCAACAACAGTGGTGAGGCTGTGGGCACCTACTCCGGTAAGGCTGTGATTTTCGACACGAGCGGCGCAGGAAACCATTTCGTACTTGGGAATGGCAGTGCAGAGTCAATTAATGACCATGGGCAGATCGTGGGTGCAGACCAATCTTGGAACCACGCGATCTACTTTGTTGATCCTCTGGGTGACCGGTACAACGTCGTTTTGGGGCCTGGAGCCGCACTTTCAATCAACAATAATGGTCAGATAGTCGGTTCCTCTAACCACCATGCTACGCTCTTTGACCCAACGGGCGAAGGCAACAACGTGGACTTGGGAGGCTTGGGAGGCGAGCGGAGTATCGCTCACGCCATCAATGACCAAGGCCAGATCGTTGGGCACTCGACCCTCCCAGAAACCTTTGATTGGCAAGCTACTTTGTTTGACCCAACTGGTGGAGGCAACAACATCGATATGGGGCAGGGAATGGTCTACTCAATTAACGAGCGTGGTCAAATAGTTGGTACAGCGCATTTCCCACACTATGGAGCTGCGCTGTTTGATCCAACAGGATCAGGTAACAATATTCCTCTAAATAATCTCATAGACCCTAAGTCTGGTTGGGATCTGGTCGCCGCATACCATATAAACGATAACGGATGGATAGTCGGGGAGGGAATAACTCCTGATGGTGAAAACCATGGATATCTTTTAATCCCTGAGCCGGCCACGCTTGTCTTGCTCGGCCTTGGGTTATTGGGGATTAGAAAACGCAGGAAATGATATTCGGTGCACGAGCCACGAGTGACGAACTGACTACTCCTGGTATCCTGTTCTCCTGATATCCTGCTACCTGATTCCCTGATACTCTGGTCCCCTTATCCCCCATCGTCCCTCCATCCACAGGTCACGAGTCACGGGCGACGATCTTCGTTTTACATTTAGGTATCGCCGCTAAGAACCTCTGCCCGTAGCGCTTATTGATTATGCGGGAATCCAGTATGGCCACGATGCCGGTGTCGGTCTTGCTGCGAATAAGCCGGCCGAAGCCCTGCTTGAACTTGATAATTGCAGACGGCAGTTGATAATCAAAAAAAGGATTACCGCCTTGCTCTTTTATCTGCTCTAATCTGCCCGCTATCAACGGCTTATCAGGCACCGCAAACGGCAGCCGGACGATAATGACATTACTAAGCGCCTCGCCCTGCACGTCAACTCCCTGCCAGAAGCTGTCTGTCCCGAACAAAACGTGCGCTCCTTCTGACCTGAATTTCTTCAAGAGCGTGCCCCTGTCGAGCGACTTGCCCTGCTGCAGCAGCTCAATATTATTTTCGGTCAGCCAGTCGCAGATTTTCTTGGCAATTTTATCCAGCATCTCGTAGCTGGTAAAAAGCACAAAGGCCCGACCCGCGGTTTTCAATATGTACTTCTTCAACGCTTCGGTCGCAGCTTCAACAAAAGCTGGCTCATTTGGATTTGGCAGGTCCTTCTCGATATAAACGGTAACCTGCTTTTCATAATTAAAAGGCGAGCCGAGCTTGAGTGTTCCGAAACGTCCTTCATCACCTTTGACCTCGTCAAGCTCATCAGCTTCGCCCAGCCCGACTCTCCCGGCGAAGAAATCAAAGCCGCCTTTTTCCGATGCTGAACTGCTGCTCAGGGTCGCGCTTGTCAGTATCACCGACTCGTATTTGTCGAACAGGCACCTTTTAACGTCCGGCCCGACGTTTAGCGGCGCGCTTCGCAGGCGAATGGTAGCTCCCTTTTTGGTGGTTACTTCGACCCAATGAATGTGGCTGCTGTTTTCCTGTAAAAAGAAGCAATTCAGACCCAGAACAAGCGCCCCGCACCTCTCGGCGAACCGCTGAATCTCGAGCTTTTCATCGACCTCTTCAGTGTGCTTGGCCAGTTTGTTGAGTTCCGACCGTAGCTCCTTGAGATATCCCGATAGCGTCTCTTCCACGAAGTTCGCGTAACATCTGCCGTTGGTTTCGTCTTTGTTCTGTTCGTACCAGCTGCCGATGCGTCTAAAGAGATTGTTTGCTTCTTTGGTTATTCGACCGAGCAGCTCAATTGCTTTTTCCACATTCGCGCCGAAGCCCTTATAGGCCAGCAGCCCCTTATGTGTTCTCGGATTGTAAAGCCCGTCGAGCAGATATTTGATTTGGCGGTTGCTGATATTTATCCCGAAGTGCTCTTCGGCTACGTGCTCGATATTCTGCGCCTCATCGACTATCACATATCGATATTCCGGCAATAGCGACACACGCTGGTCTTTGAGGATAAGGTCGCTGAACATCAATGCGTGGTTTGCAACAATGATATCGGCACTGTCCAGTTGCCGTCGGGCTTTTCGGTAGAAGCAGTTCTGAAAATATGGGCACTTGCGACCGCGACAGTTGCCGTGCTCACTATTTACCGCGTCCCAGATTCTATTGCTCGGCACGAACCCAATATCGCTTAGAGAGCCGTCCTTTGTTTGTTTGGCCCAGTTTGCTATAAGCTCAAGCTCCGAACCGGCTTTATCGAACAGCATGCTTTGCTTGCGCAGCGTAAATTCGAACCGGCGCCGGCACAGATAATTGCCCCTGCCCTTTGCCAAAATAGCTGAGAATTTACCACCTAAGCAATCAGCCAGGAGCGGAATGTCCTTGTTGATTAGTTGCTCCTGCAGCGTGATGGTAAAAGTGCTGACCAGAACCTTGCCGGTTCCGCGGAATACCAAATCTATGGCGGGAACCAGATATGCGAAGCTTTTTCCAACCCCCGTACCGGCCTCGACAACCAGGCCCCTGCCGTTAACCAATGCCTCGCTGACCGCACCGGCCATCCTGGCCTGTTCGACTCGTTGCTCGAAGCCCGCAAAGGATTGCGAAAGCACCCCTCCAGGGGCAAAAACCTCTTGTATATTAAGGGTCTCCATATTGTCGCGAGCCCAGGCCCATTTACCCCGTTAGAAATCCCGGAAAGGGTCAGGGGGCCCCATTTTGCAATACATCGCGAAAATAGGAACCCGTCAATGCACTGCAAAAGGCAAGATTTCTAACGGGGTTTACTCCCACCGGTGGCCCCGAATGCGTTATTTGCTCACCTGTTGTACTTTATCGCTTCGGCAATTGCCTTCTTCAGTGCCTTGACGGCCGGCGAGGCCGGCATCGCTTTCTGGGCCGCATCGATTGCCTGTTCCGCCGGTCCGAGCCGGCCCATCTGGTAGTAAACGTATCCTAACAAAAACTCCAGCTCAGGTGCATTGCTTCTTTCCAGCCATTCTTCAGCGTCTGCTATCCTCTTGTCTATCTTGTCCTTGCTGCCTAATATGGCTGTCAGATTGATATTGGACTGCGCGTACCGCTCCGATATATCGAGCGCTCTGGAGAGAAACAGAGCGCTGCTGATGTATTCACCGGCGGCAAATAAAGCGATGCTTTTGCCGCCGTATGCAGACGGATTCTTCGAGTCGTAAATTGATGCCAGAGCAAAAGAGTTTGCGGCCTGATAGTATTTGCCCTGCTTCAGATAAGCTTGCGCAGTGACCATGTGCCGTTGAAAACGTGCCTGATTAAAGGATTCAACGCTCTTGTACGGGCCCATAATTTGCTTGGCTCTGGCGGATAACGCGGCGCTGGAAAGCGCATTGATTTCATCCACCACAGAACCTGTTGTCTTGTAATTGGCGTTCGTTGTCTCCACGTCGGAATCTGTCTCGCCTGTTGCTATCTGTCCTGTCTTGCTGAGCAGTTGGAGGTATGGGCTGTTCGCGAACTGACCGTACAGCCCTTCCTGGTCTGCCCCTTTTGCCGCCTCATAGGTGTCCGTTTCGGTTTGAAGGTACTCCGGCGTAGATAGCTGCGTGGATTCCCAAACACGGTTTTTCGCATCTGAGGTTCCCTGAACACCTGTTTCCAAATTGGCGAGTTGTTGTCTTATTTGTTCAAGGGCAATGGTATCTGAGAGCCCCTTCTTCGTATCTGGGGTTCTTATAAGCTGTTCTTGTCCTTGTGTGGCTCTCAGGGCTTCCAGAAGTTCTTTATCGAATTTGTCAGCCCTCAGGGCCCCTGGCGGGGAGCTTGTAATCTCCCCGGAATCCCAGGCTGTTCCCTTCTGCTCCTTCGGCACCTGTGTTTGGATACCCCCGCTAGGAGCCCTGGGGGCTGGACGCTGGCGCCTTTCAAATGGCTGCAGGGCTTCCCCCGGGGGACGCTCCACGTCGTATTTACGGCTGCTTTCACTCGTCCCGGGCTCTGGGATTAGCTTCAGTAAATCCTCCGGGCTTTCCTCTGTCTTCAGTTTGGATGCCTCGCCCCTAATCTTCATCAGGTCACGCCGAAGCTGCTCCATCTGCTTTTGGTATTGGTCGGCACTGAGCTTCCTACTTTCTGGGTATATGCCCGTTTCACTCCGAGCAGACCGTTCAACTTCCTCAATGGTCAATGGCGTAGACCACAACCTGGAGCGCGGGGCGGAAGTGGGTTCCCATTCGCCGTACGTAGCGAATGGCGTCCCGGTATCCTGCCTGGGCGAAACCTGTTTCTTCGACAAAGCTTCCAATCCAAATGTGTCCGGAACCCGGCCGCTGACCTTCGTGGTCACCGGCTTGAAAACGCCCGAACGCCCGGGTTTGACGGTGGCTACTGTCTCTGTTGGTGAATAATAGGGTTGGGCCCTGTACTTGTTGCTGTAGTAGCCGAAATCTTCCGCCCCGGCCGAATCCCGAAGGAAAGAGTCCAGAGATGTGGAACCAAGTGTAGCCCCAAAAGTGGTGGTTGACCGGTACGGCACAGGACCCTGAAAATGTCTGCCGCGGCGGATATTGCCGGTGATTGCAAGGTTACCGCTCCTGTCAATTGGGTTGGGACTGCGATACAGGCCATTGCCAAAACTGCTTGGTGGAACAGTGCTTAAACCGGCGGGGTTCCTGATAGCAGTATTCTCAATTGACCAGCCCGTCTCTGGTAATGCTGCCAGAAACATCACTGCTGCCAAAATGTATATCCAATTTTTCATATTCAATACCTCCCTAAGTATTCGAATCCAAGCCCCTCTTATACTTCGGCTTTTCAGCCCAGCTTAGTTTAGTTGCCAATGTGTCCCATCGGCTCCTGAGAGGATTATTCACGATGAGAAAATCGCTGCTTTTCCTCTCCACTCTAACCACATCGTCAATCGATAGCTGTAGCGAAACCTGCCCGTCAATCGAGACAGTTGTGCCTTTATTGACCCTTATGCCGAATACCTCCACTTTGCTCTTGGCGCTGATTACAATCGGACGAAAACTCAGCGAATGAGGACAAATCGGTGTAATAACCATCGCCTCCATCTTCGGCGACACTATGGGCCCTCCTGCCGAGAGATTATAGGCCGTTGAGCCGGTCGGCGTGGAGATAATCAGTCCGTCACTTACACAGCCGGCCAGCGGCTGACCATCCACCGATATCTTCAGTTCGATCATTCTATAAGGCGGCCCCGCTGTGATAAAAACGTCGTTGATGGCTGAAGAGCTGAATTTCTCCTCGCCGTCACCGACAATTCTGCAGCCCAGCATCATCCGTTTTTCTATAGGTGCTTTCCCTGATATTACCTCATCAAAGGATTTCTTAAGTTCGCCAACACTAAATTCTGCAAGAAAACCAAGCTTGCCGAGATTGACGCCTATTACCGGCAGCGTTGCCCCGCTCAAATTCCTTGCAGTCGAAATGATGCTTCCGTCCCCGCCAAATACAATCGCAAAATCGCACTTCTTCAGGACCTCTGCATTGACCGGTGGCTGGGTGGATGTCCACCGGGCCCCGCCGCAAGGCGTCCCCAGGCGGACTTGCGGGGATGTGGTTTTTGGCCCGCCGACAGCGGCTGATGGGGCGAGATTATCGGCGGTGCCCTTCAGATTCTCGATATGGTAGCTTTCTACTATCTCGGCCTTGCCGCTTACGAACTCGGCAAACTCCTCAATCGCCTCAACGACCGGACCCTTCTTGGGGTCCCCGAAAATCACCAATTTAGGCAGGGATTTCATCTCTCGTATTTCGTATCGCCATTTATGCTCTGAGTATTTTTTTTACTGTCTCTACTATTTTATCGGCATTTATACCACTGTGCATAAGTTGGGTGTTGCGTGTATCGTGTCCGATAAATCTGTGAGGTGCGCCGAGTACGTGTATGGCCTTTGGTCTTTTGTGTCTGGTTTTCGGTTTTTTGTTTGTTGCTTTAGCTGCCGCCAATTCGAGTACCGCCGAGCCGAATCCGCAGGCAAGATGATGGTCCTCCACGGTGATTATGCTTTTGCCTTCGCCCAGTAGCCAAATAATCTTCTCATCAACAGGAGCGGCGAATCGGCCGTTTATCACGTCAACAGCAATATTCTCCCCGGCCAGCAGGGCAGCTGCCTCCAACGCTTCTGTCAGGACGCTGCCGTAGCTGACAATCGCAACGGCTGAGTCCTTCGCTTTTTTCACGACCACACTTTTGCCCAGCTTAAACGGCCTGGCACACGCAGCCCTGACGTATTTCTGCGGCGGGACAAGGTCTTTCGGATATCTTATGACTACCGGCTTATTTGCGCTCAATGCAAATTCAAGAGCCAGTTTCATTTCAATGTCATTCGCGGGCGCCGTCAGCACCATATTCGGCATCACTCGCAAAAAACCTATGTCCATTAGTCCGTGATGTGTTGGTCCATCCGGGCCCACAAAGCCGGCTCTGTCAACGCAGAAAACCACCGGCAGGTTCTGCAGCGCCACCTCCTGGAATATTTGGTCGAAACTTCGCTGTAAAAAGGTCGAGTAGATACAGACCACCGGTCTTAAGCCGCTCCTGCACAGCCCTGCTGCAATGTCCACGGCGGCGTTTTCGGCAATGCCTACATCGTAGAACCTGCCGCCGAATTTTTTGCGAAACTCCACCAATCCCGTCCCGTCGCACATCGCCGAAGTTATGGCAACAATTCTATCGTCCTTCTCGGCTAATTTCGTCAGATGTTTGCCGAATGCGCCGGTAAAGCTGCTTCTGCCCGGTGCCGCAGCCGACTCGATTGTATCTCCGTTTATTTTGAAGGGGCCGGTTGAATGAAATTTGCTGGGACGGGAGCCGGCCGGACTAAAGCCTTGGCCTTTCTTTGTATAAACATGTAGAATAGCTGGATGGGTTAAATGTGTCAGAGCTTCGAACAATCGTATGAGCGAGCCGATGTCGTGGCCGTCAACAGGGCCAAAGTACGGGATGTTCAAGCTCTCAAAGAGCTGACTGGCCGGTAGGGTCATTCGAATGCTTTTCTTAATCCTTTCAATTGCTTCTTCGACACTTTTGCCGAAGACGGGCATGTGCTCTAAAATATTGCTTGTTGTCTTGCGCAAATCTTCGTATGTCTGGCTCAGCCGTATCCTGGAAAAATATTTTGCCAGTGCGCCCTGGGTAGGGTCTATCGCCATCGAGTTGTCGTTGAGCACGATTAGTAACTGCCTCTCAACCAGGCCGAGATTATTGAGCGCCTCGAAAGACGTGCCGTTGACAATGCTGGCATCTCCAACAACCGCCACAATCTTATTCATATCGCCTGACGGCTTTTTCGTTTTGCCGCGTCGGCCTTTTTGTTTGTTCCTGGCCTCTGATTCTTCATTCTTAATTCTTAATTCTTCACCCAGCGCCATCCCGATTGCCGTTGCTATCGAGGTTCCGGCGTGCCCGACGGCAAACTGGTCGTATTCGCTTTCTGCCGGATTAGGAAAACCGCTTACACCTTCGGCCTGGCGAAGACGCTTGAAGCCCTCTTTTCTTCCGGTGATAATTTTATGTGTGTAGCACTGATGACCAACGTCCCACAGCAGCTTGTCTTTGGCAAAATCGAAGACCTTGTGCAGTGCCAGGGTAACTTCCACTACGCCCAGATTGCTTGCTAAATGCCCGCCGGTTTTACTGACCGAACTGAGAATGAACCGGCGTATTTCGTCCGCCAGCGATTTGAGCTGCGGCACCGACAGCTTCTTCACGTCCGCAGGACTATCGATTTGTTCCAACAATTCACCCATCAATGCCTCTCACAGCCATTTATTACGAAAAATTTCAACCAAATGTGCAAGTACCTGAGAGCAAATTTTGAATTTTTCAAAAAAATTTTAACCTCTTTTAATATATCAGCTTAACTCAGTGAACACCATCAAAAAAACCCGAATTTTCGACTCAAACGTGCAGGTTCGTCCAATTATAGAGGGGCTTATAGCCCGGAGAAAAACTGGTATTAACAATAAGGACAATCTGATAGGCGGCAAATGGCAGGCAAAGCAGCTCCGGAGTCGGCGCTACCTGAAAATGCCGAATCATGCACCGAATCTTCAGGCAATCGGTCTTTTTGAGAAAGTTCGACTTCGATGGGAAACAAAAAGTTACTTATCGGCTGGTTTATGGAGTGTCTGGCGTGCAAAGCAACCTTTATTTGCACGACGCCGGAGGAGTGGAAGGTAGGGCGTACAGGCAGGATATTTAGGCGGGAGACGACCGGCGATAATCGAGAACTTGTGGGATTCGTCAGATGCCTTGTTTGCTTATCGCAGAGCGTTCGATTGGCGGAGATTGGTGATGGAAAATGAACTCGATGCTCGATTCTGGATGGAGGATGGACGAAGGATGAGGGACGAAAAAGGGAGGGTGAGAAATACACAATTTGAAGCGGGAAACTCTAATAAAGCTATGTAAGAACTGTCGCTTTGCGATTCGGGCAATCGGCTTAGCCCGGCCTATCTTCATCTGCAACAACAAAGCCGGATACGAGGGCAAGTACTTTATCATCTGGCCAAAAGACTATTGCAAAAACTACATTGCCAAAAAACACCTACCCACACCAACACCCTCATGGTCTGCTGATGACGATGTGAGATACATACCTTTAACGCAAGGCAAGTTCGCAATTGTCGATGCCGAAGATTACGACTGGCTTAGCCAATATAAATGGTGTGCCGCGAAAGACAGAAAGACATATTACGCTCAGAGATGCAAGAATGGAAAAATAGTTAGAATGCATCGGGAGATTATGCGGGCGCCGAAAGGCGAGATTTGCGACCACCGAAATCACAACGGCCTTAATAATCGCAAGAGCAATCTTCGGCTTTGTACGAATGCACAGAACCAGTACAATAAGCGGCCCAAGAATGGTTGCTCATCGAGATACAAGGGTGTGGTTTTGAGGAAGGACTGTAAACGATGGCGTGCGAAAATTGGCTTTGAGGGTAAGCGGATACATCTTGGCTACTTTGATGATGAGATGGCCGCGGCGATGGCCTATGATGATAAAGCGATTGAGCTTTTTGGCGAATTTGCCTGGCTGAACTTTCCTGAAAGAATAGAGCTTAAAAACTGGATAAAAAAGATTGTATGGGCAGCGTGAGCCAATGGACGATAGATAAAGGAACCCTTGGAAACTTGAGGCACAGAGCGAGGCGCGAGTGCATTGAAAAATAGTTTGCTTTTTGCTATACTTTTATATATCTTATACTGTTGCTGCAATAACAAGCAATAACGTTGTATGGTTTTTTGTGCGCCACAGGGATACGATTGGGCGATAGTCGTTGAATGAAGAGGTTTTAGCAAATGATTGATTACAAGAATGATTATATCAATTTAGTGGTCCTAGGTAATTTTAATCCGAGTATTCTTACGCATGATTTTTTGGTGAAGGAATGCGGGTTTGACCTGGGCAGTGAGCCTAGTTCTAAAGGTCCGAGTATACCGGTAGTTGCATCTCTGGACTATGATAAGATATCTTTTCTTGCAGACCTTGGTCGGCTGCAGATAACAGAGAAAAGTTGTAAAGAACCTAAAGTAAGCCAACTACCCATTTACTTAAATGCTTATTTGCAAAAGCTGCCTTATACGCCTATAACCAAATGTGGTGCAAATTTGAGTTACGAGCTGACTGCCGAAAAGGCAAGACTAGAAAATATAGGGCAGTGGTTAAGAAGTGATCGGAATAAATTTTGCAAAATTCTGCAATTGAAAACGATCAATTTTGAAGTTTGTTTCGCCCTTGATGATAAACAAGAAAAAATCGAAAATTGGGTCGTTCGCACTAAAATCATAGAGTATGAAGCAGCAACAATGATGAAAGTGTCTTATGTGTCTGGTTCTGATAACACAATAAAAGTAGACTTTAACTACGAAGTCGGAAATCTTGAGAAAGACAAGAAATTGCTCGATAGTATTACTGCCGATTATGCTAAGGTGGTTGATTTGTTTAAATATCAGATTGAGAAAATATTTGCAGGGTAGATGTTATGAATGGGGAAATGACTGCAACTTATTATGCTGAAAACCTGGCTACAGAGGAAGGGGCAAATCGCGCGAATCTCAGTGCTTATCTTGCGCAAGCTATTAGCTCTGTTCTCTCTCATCATTTCGGAACTCAGCGGCCATCCCAGCAGGATTTTCGCTACGAGGACTCTATCCAAGTGCCGTTTGTGCAGGGAGAAGACATAAATTGTCTTCAGGAAACAGTAGGCCTGATGGGGGTTAGTCAAAATAACCTTAGAGCTATCGAGTTTCTTGACAAATGGTTTGCAGAGCCGGATGACTTAGGTGAGCAGTTCTGGAAAGAGTTCGACAAAGAGCTTGAAGCTAATAGATTTAGCATATCTTAACAAACTATAATATGACAGCTTACCTGTTGGATACAAATATAATATCGTGCATACTAAAAAGACAGGCGGATGCACAAAGAATAAACGACAAACTCCAATCCATCTTAAAACAAAACGCGCTGATCCTGATCTCGCCGATTGTTTTCTACGAGTTGGCTCGTCTGCTGTATCAGAGACAGTCGAAGAAACAATCAGCTTTTTTAGAAGAACTTGTGGCTTGCTTCGAATGGGTCGATTTACAGAGAACAACATGGGCCCTGGCTGCGCAATTTTGGGCGAATTGTAGAAAGAAAGGGACGCCAACTGGCGGTGGTACTGAAGGTCTTGATGCCGATGCTTTAATCGCTGCCCAAGCGGAGGAACACAATGCTGTTGTGGTGACTAACAATATTCGTCACTTTCAGTATCTTGGGGTAAATTACGAAAGCTGGTAATACTCCTAGCAGAAAAAGCCACTTTAAATTCGTTCATTTACAATAATCAATTACCTTGTTTTTTGGAGCAGGGCCTCTGCATTTGGTTTGTAAAATCAGCCCGAGCACTTCGAGCAGGAGTGTATGAGTAAAAAAGGCCGTCCCTTAGGGATGGCCCATTGGTTCGTAATAATATATTTCAGTATAACTAAAAGACTTCTGAAACTCCCAGACCACTAAGGCGGAGGCCGGATGTGCATCGGTAAATGATATGTCTTCGGAATACTATTTTGCCATGTTGGCCGGTCCCTGGGCCGGCTTATCTGGTCACTTCTGGCCCAATAAACACTCACAGCAAGAACCAGCCACAGCATTCCTATTGGACACTTACTTGCTTCCATACTACGTCCTTAAAAGAGGGTACTTAGTTCTATCGGCTTGAGATTGATTTCTTCGTTAATTTGGCCATAGTCTTATTAGCGTGATGCCATACTGAAAATTCCTTGTATGTTACAGATAAATGCCGGGATATTGGCCATACAGTATATGGGGCCGTCAAGCGCGTCGCTGCCAAAAACTCTCCCTGCACAATTTGTAAATCGGGATTCTCAGTACTGATATCCGGGTTTTGTGAGGAGACTGCCTTGGGCACATCGGCTAAAACAATGAGAAATGGAAGTGCAATAAAACGGCCGGTTACGCAGATATTTTCACCTGCTTTTACTTTGTCCTTTCCAGCAGGGCCTTAGCTAATTGCCGCAGCGTGTCGGCTTTTTTGCCGAACGGCTTAAGTGCCGCTACTGCCTTTTCGGCCAAATTCTTCTCTAACTGCTTTGCCTTTTCAATCCCAACTACCGCCGGGTAAGTGCATTTGGCCGCCTTGACATCCTTGCCGGCTGTTTTGCCAAGCTGCTCAGTCGAGCCGGAGACGTCGAGAATGTCGTCGGCTATCTGAAAACCCAAACCGATATTCAAGCCGTATTCGCACAGACAGTCGAGTTGCTTTTCTGTTGCCCCGCCACAGATGCCACCCATCGCAGCGGCGCATCTGAACATCTTCGCGGTCTTGTTGGTATGAATATATTCCAAAATCTTCTTGCTGCATGTGGTGTTCTCGGCTTTCAAGTCGGCCATTTGCCCTGCAATCATACCTGATGGCCCGGCGTCCTGAGCCAGTTGAGCGATTAACCTTACCGCAACGGCGGGATTATCAATCTCTTTAGCTAAAATCTCGAACGCCAGCGTTAGCAGGGCGTCGCCTGTCAGAATAGCCGTTGCCTCATCAAAGGCCTTATGGCATGTCGGCCGGCCGCGCCGAAAATCGTCATCGTCCATCGCCGGCAAATCATCGTGAACAAGTGAGTACGTATGCACCATTTCGATGGCCGCCGCAGCGACCTCGGCGTTGTGGTTTACCTGCCCGCCGACAAGCTCACAGCAACACAGAACCAGCACCGACCGTACACGCTTGCCCGGCGCAAAAAGAGTGTGCCGCAGTGCTTCTTCCAAATCGCCGTTAATTTCTTGCGAAGCCAAAAGCACCTGCAATATATGATTGACGTGCTGTGCCTTCTTGCGTAACAGTGTATTGAAGTTCGTATCCTGCATATCATAACTCGTAGCCGGATGGCTGTTGACAGCTGCTTAGCTAAGATGGTAAATAGTAAGTAATAAATTGTAATTAGTAAACCCCGTTAGAATTTTTTCTTTTTTATTGTATTATTAGCTGATTATAGAATCTCTAATGGCGTAAATTGAAAAATGATTCTGATTCTTGGAGTTACAGCGTCGGGCAAAGGTCAGCTGGCTTTCGACCTTGCCGAAAGTATAGGTGCTGAAATTATCAGCATCGACTCGATGAAGGTCTATCGTAGGATGGATATCGGCACCGCCAAGCCGCCCGGGCAGGCCCGCCGGCGAGTCAAATACCATTTGATAGATATAGTTGAGCCGAGTGATTCTTTTAGCGTGGGCGCCTTTCTTGATGCTACCCACCAGGCGATAGAACAGATAAAAAGCTGCAACAAGCCCATTATCGCGGTCGGCGGAACCGCCTTGTACATAAAAGCATTGCTGCAAGGCCTTTTCGAAGGGCCGGGAACCGATGAGCAAATCCGTGCCCGGCTGCACGCACAAGCAAAAGCCGAAGGTCTGGAGCAACTTTACTGCCTGTTGAAAGAGGTCGACCCGGATGCCGCTGCTCGAATTCACCAGAATGATGCCAAACGCATAATCCGGGCATTGGAGGTATATGAAATTACCGGCAGACCAATCTCAGGCTTTCAGCGACAATGGGATATACGACATACGACATATCGTAGCCCAGCGAAGATCCCGTTTCCTCGGGACGACATACGCAATACGAAACACAACTGGACGATAATTGGGTTACGAAGAGAAAAAACCAACGCCAGCAGCCGGATAAACAAAAGGGTAAAAAGGATGATTGCCTCCGGCCTTGTCGATGAGGTCAAATCCCTGCTGGCCGAGGAAAAACCTTTGAGCAAACAGGCCCGGTGTGCCATTGGCTATGCCGAAATAATCGAATACCTGGCCGGCCGCAGCAGTCTGGAAGATGCCACCGAGCTGATAAAAAAGAACACCCGCCGGTTGGCCAAGAGCCAGCGAACCTGGTTCAAGACATTCAAAAATGCAAAATGGCTCGATATCGACGCCGGAGAATCGCCCGAAGAAATTCTCATCCGCACTAAAGTGCTGCTAAACAATGCGGGAGGATTGTCTTCGACCGGGCAGTAGTCGGGGATAGGAGGAGGCCAAAAATTACGGAAGCCAAACGTAGTTTCAGACTGCCTGCAGTTGGTTCTGAGCCCGCAGCACCGCGGCGGCATCGCCCAAAACAAGCTGCTTTATCAAACTGGCCGGAACCAGTGTAATTCCCATATTGAAGATTTTCTCTTCGACCATCGAAGCAATCGTCCGTGCTGTTTGCCGACAAATACCGTGTTTCGTTATCAGGTCCTGTACTATTCTGGACTTGTCCCAACGGCATCTGATGTCAGGTTCATCGGTCTGGGCAAGCAGCTTGGCGTCAGTCAGCTCCTGAATATCAATCGAAACAACCTGAACTCGCGAACGTTTGAGGCGGCGTCCAAAGTGATGTTCGCTAAGTACAATAGCGGCGTCTTCATACTGTGTTGACGTTAAAACCGCCTTGATTATGGAAAAGATTTCGTTGCTGGTTACATCCCCACGGCCTTCCCTGCGATAGAGAAAATACGTTACTACATCGGCAAGCTGTTCGGCGGTGTATATATCCGCGTGGCCGATTTGCGCCAGAGCGTTGCTGATAGTCCCTAAGACCTTGGTGTGCAGGTATTCTTCGGTACTGCTATCTTCCTTTATGACTTTAAGCTGTGCCTGCATCTGACCTCTTCTTTTGCCTCCTTGCAAAATTCAACATCAAAAAGCAAAGAACTGCGATGCTCCACTCCCGTTTATTGTTGACAGTGACAACAGTCTTTACTTTTAGCTTTAAGGCCCTTTCGGTTATTGTTCGAAAAGTTTCGGCTGACCGATGGGCTCGGTCTGCTCAATTGCCTCACTAACCTCCTTAATCAATTCGCCCGCATCCCTGAAGTCGCGATAGACACTTGCAAAGCGGATATACGCCACCTTATCAACCCGGCGCAATTGCTCCATCACTTTTTCGCCGATAAAAGCCGATGTAACCTCCTTATCGTAGTTCCGAAATATTCCCTCTTCAACTCTGTCGGCTATTTGTTGAATCTGCTCCGCCGACACGGGCCTTTTGTAACACGCTTTCTGCAGGCCGCCAATTATTTTATCTCTCTCATAGGGAACCCGGGAGCTGTCTTTTTTTGCGACGTAGAGCTTAAAGCTTTCAGCTATTTTCTCGTAGGTGGTAAAGCGCCTATTACACATCAGGCACTGACGCCGTCGCCTGATTACTCTGCCGGCGTTGCTCGAACGCGAGTCGATGACTTTATCCCGGTCTTCCTTGCAAAAGGGACATTTCATTTCGTACCTCGCATCTCGTATAGCGTACGACGTTCGAGATATACTTCCGGCCCGGCGTCTGACGATTCACAAGACACGCTCCTTGAAGCCCATCAAGACAACACTACATCTGGACAATGTGCTTATTTTAAGACCAACATATAGTATGTCAAAATTTTTCTTGAGCAAAAGGCCGATTATTCAGGTCGGGGGTTGTTAGATTTTATTTCTGGCTGGCTCTAATTTGTGGCTGCACAAGTATTAAGGACGATAGCGTAAGAAAAACTCACAGGCCTTTTTGTCGCACAATTTTTATGAAAAAAACCTCTGCGCAGGACGCGCAGAGGTCAACTCGGAAAGAAACTTGTGTAGCCCCCTATAAGAACCTCGGACAAACGCTTAACATAAGCGCAAGTGCCAGGCCCTTTCTTGCTCCTGCCTGGGAGCTCTGTGCTCTGGTTTTAACCCCCGTCCGGCAGGATTAAACGGCTGAGCAAATTTTTCTGGTTAATTGGGCCGCCAAACGCAATGCTTTGGCCTTTGCCCGCTTTATCCGCCCAGCCTCAAGTAAAGTCTAATACATAAATCTCAAAGGGGCAAATCACACCGGCAACTTTTTTGTCTTTTTTTGACGGACCGATAACACCGGCAACCGGGGACAAAGGATTTAGACTCTGCGGGATGCTTTTATATTTTGTGCTGCGAGTTTTGGCTGACCGATTTATACTTCTTCGATTTTGGCCTTGTTTTTCAGCCCATCCACAAACTTATGAACAGCTTCTTCTCGCATTTGCTCTTTGAGAGTGCCGGTTATTTGGCTTTTTACTTCTTCAAGGTCTGCCACCGCAGCCGGCTTTCTGTCATACACCTTGGCTATGTGAAATCCGAAGCGCGTACGAAAAATGTCGCTTACTTCTCCGGCACCCAGATTAAAAACGACATCCTCGAACTCCTCCACCATTTGTCCTCTCATAACGGTGCCCAGGTCGCCGCCGCTGTCGGCACAATCCGTATGTTTATCAACCACCACCTCAAAAGGTGCGCCCTTTTTCAATTCATCGTGCGCTTCTTTTACCGCGTTATAGGCGGCCTCCTCGTTCGTCTGCCAGTTTACGTATTTTACTATGTGAGCAACTTTTGCCTGCTCACCGTATTTGAATTGCTCTTTGTTCTGTTCGTAATATTTCTTAATAGCGGCCTTCGACGGCTCCGGCAAATCCTTCAGGACCTCATCCATCCCGTGCTCGACCTTCATCCGCAGCTCAATTTCTTCTTTTATCTTCTGTTCATCTTTGGTGTCAAAATCTTTATAAAGCTGCTCTGGGTCTGCATATTGCTCTTTTAGCTTGGCCAGGGCCGATTCAACTTCGGCTTTGGGTATTTCCTTGCCGTTCGTTTTTGCTTCATGGTTGACCAGGACCCTTTCAAGCACGTTTTCTTTCGACCACTCGAGCAGTTGGGCTTCCCGTTCTTCCGGACTCTGGTCGGTAAACACCCGTTCGTAATCCGGCCTTAAGCGTTCAACTTCCTGCTGTATTACCGAATCTTCAATTCTTTCGCCGTTAACAATTAAAGCCATTTTTCACTCCTCATATTGTTTTGTATATCATTATGGGGCCCGCCGCGGGCGGGCCGAGGCGGTCTCTTTCTACTTTTCAGGTATCAGTTTTCACCCTTTTGCTTTTGCGTACCAGTCCGGGTCCTTAGCCAGATTTTCTCTTGCCTCGGCTGTCATCATTTCAAAAGCCGGGTGAGTGCTGTCCCAGGCCCGCTCGGTAAACGGACTTTGCTGCATTTTCTCCACTTCCATGGCGACCTCTTCAAAATAACTGCCGTAAATGTGCAGCGAATCGCTTATATCCACATACCTGCCCACTTTCACCGGCTCGGCTGTCTTGTGGGAGATTGCTTCGGCGATTATCCTTTGAAGGTCGGTTAGGGCATAGACGTTCATAAACCACGCCTTATAAAGGTCTCTGCTGCGCCAGTGCGCATTCATATTAAGCGACAATTCGCCCGTTTGGTTTGCCACCAGCCGACACCATATTCTCTGAAGGCAGGGCGGGTCGTCGGTGTCCGCATCGGCAGTCGGCATCCAGGTTATCGCCTGTGCCCGCCGGCTGTGCCCGGCACGCGAGAGGTAATTTATAATATACTGAATCTGGTCAATTTTTTTGAACGGCCTGGGCGAGTTCGCCTCTCGTATGTTTTCCACCGGAGAGTATGCGAACAATCTCTCGTGGTATGTATAGGTCCATTTGCCCGCAGCAGCGTCTATCCAATGGTCGTGAATTCCGCGGACTACTTCCTGCCGGTATGATTCGAGCTCCTCAGGCCCACCCGGAAAGTTCTTGTGAATCCTCGGCTCGCAGAATGGGTCGGTTATCACAACCATAACAGTTGCGTCTTTGCTCGGCGGGTCTGTCGGCTTGTCGTATTGAGTTCTGACCTCAAAGCCGTTATCCCATACTGCCAGAACCGCCTTCTCCCACGCCTCAGGAATACAACCAGCGCTTATCGAAATCACAGGGACAGCAGCGGTAGGTAGAGTGGCAGCCATTTAACGTGAGTCCTCATCAGTAAAAGGTTTGGTTCCAGGCCTGGGTTTGGCAAACCTGCTCAGGTCCATCTCTTCTTTTGTGACCTTATATCGTATCCGGTATCGCTCCGGCATATCGATTAGCATTTGTTGGGCCCT
>Ga0114919_10001021_pt1 | contig 22584 bp, 17 predicted proteins | sample BlataG_FD_88682 | JGI IMG/M metagenome (GOLD analysis project Ga0114919, IMG submission 88682) | Deep subsurface microbial communities from Black Sea to uncover new lineages of life (NeLLi) - Black_00105 metaG | ecosystem: Environmental > Aquatic > Marine > Oceanic > Sediment | place: Atlantic... | reverse complement strand
TCAGATTCTCGACCGGAGAGCCGAGCGTGGTGGCGTCTATAACTGCTGTCTCACCCGGTAGAAGGTCCTCTACGTCCACGCCGAAAAAGGGGGCGCCCCGCCTGGACACCTGCAGCCTAGGTTCACGCCGCTGACTGCTTGTGATTATCAAGAACATCCGGCCCGTGACGGCTTCACTGCGGACCGATGCCGGGAAGGTTACCTCGAACCTGAGGCCTCCTGCACCCTGACGGGAGAAACCGGTTGCCACCAGTAGTGTCGCGGTGACCAGGAGACAAACCATCATTCCGGCAGGTCGGTTCAGTCTTTTAGAGGATTTCGCGAGGGCCATCTACAACACTCCTCCCCTTTGGATGCACTTCGACTCAGCGGGAGAATACAGCAGGCTGGGGTCGGTCGCGAGCCGGTCGGGCTACTTGGCCGATTGCTCCATCCAGTCGGCGTAGTCCTTTATCGCTTTCCACTGGCCGTCGCCGTGCAGGCCGGCTTCCTCAAGCACCTTGTGGGCCTTGCCGCTTCCCAGGTAGTGACCGTGGATGAAAGCGTGCACCGAGCGGCGCCTTCCCTCCCGCGAGGTGACCCACTTGTACATCGTTGGCAGAGTCAGACCGGTCATACTCATCGCCTCGGCGGCCAGCTCTTCGGGGTAGATCTCGTTCTGCCGCTTCTCGGGGAGCATGGAGAAAAGCTCGGCGCTGGAAACATAGAAGATGTTCATGTTCAGGCCTGCCTCATCGATCCGCGGCAGAACCTCGGAGACGAATGTATTGGTAATGCCGCTGCCCTGAAGGATCACCGTGCCGTTGTAAGGAGTGGCGTTTGGGTCCGCCCTGCGCATGGCATAGATACCATCCACGGCCGCCGCTGCAGGCGGAAGATTGTACGCTTCGCGGTCGATGATCGTTTCACCGGGTCGGGTAACGAACGGCGCGATCACAGCAGGTCTCTTCTTTAAAGCTGTAACCAGCATCGGATAGACCTCCTGCGGATCCCAGGGGGTGAGGGTGATCATCACGCCGGTCGGGAAGTTCTCCTGCAGGAGCTGCAGTGCCTGCGGGTCTGCGTGGGTAGGACCGTCCTCACCGGTCTTCAGGCCCGCGTGTGCGCAGACGATGATGAACGTGCGGTAGGGCTCGCCCAGGAAGAAGTGTCGGGCCTGCTGGCCTATTCCGTGCAGTCTCGCCGCGATGTGCTCAAGAGCGGCGATAAATGCTCCATACGAGGAACCGGCTCCGATGTTCGTGCCGTATGAGGACACGCCCGACATGAACGCTCCCATGCAGTCCTCGCAGATTCCGCCGGTAGCGATCAGGCGCGCCTCTGGATTCGCAGCGGCGCTGTAGTACCCTTCGGGGAATCCCTTTGCCAGCAAGGATATGCTGGTCGAGTCGAGCAGATCGGCCGCCGCGCCTATGAATGCACCGTTGGTGATATTGTTCAGATAGTTGAATGTCTCGCCGAGCGCAGCTCTCAGAGTCTGAGAAGTCCCCGGCTCATATGTGCATTCCTCGGGTATCTCATCTTCTTTGACAGCATCGGTGTAGATGGGGCCGAGGTCGGGAACGTTCTCGCGCTTCTTCCGGTCGAGCTTAATGAGACGATCGTCGGCATCAGCCAGGCACTTTCCGAAGAATTCGCTGATTTCGCGGTTATCTTCCAGAACACTGCGGATGACCATCAGGGTGTCGAAGAAGTCTTTCTCGACGCCGGATGGTGATGTGTCACCTGAGGGTTTCGGGAATTCGACGCCGAAGCGATCCTGGAGAGGAGCCAGTGTCTCGTAGTATTCCTCGGCGCAGTAGCCATGACCGGCCCCGTGGGAATTCTTCCCCTCTATGCCGTACAGCCAGCCCTTGATAGTGCGGTATACCACTGCTGTTGGCTGGTCGTTTATCTTCTCCTTGGCTGCCTCCTGGGCCGCAAGCACCTGCCTGAAGTCCATGCCGTCCTCCACGAAGACGACATTCCAGTCATGCAGGTAGCAGAACTCAGCCGGGTCCCACTGCACATACTCACCGGGCTGCTCGCCGTCACGACAGACACGGTTCGAGTCGATGGAAGCCTGGTTCCAGTCGATGTGAAGCTTTGTGTTCCACAGCTGGGCGGTAGCCGCCGTTGCAAGAGCCTCGGAAACTCGGCCCGGTGTCATTCCGCCTTCCCCCTCCACAACGTGGACGAGAGGGGCATCTTTCCCGAAGGTGTCGGCCGCACCGAAGCTCAGCCCGAAACTGGCGGGCACTCCTACCCCTGACGCCCCGGTGGAGAGCTTGACGAAGGGTGTCTGGGGAGTGGGGTGACCGTCGAGAGGCTTGGCGTTGTACTGGACGAAGAGAGGGGTCTCCTGTGTGGGATTTCTCCGGAACCCGAGCATATCCTCCAGACGCAGCTGGCGGTTCTCGTCCGGAAGCAGATCCGGCCGGCCGACCCTGGCACACTCATTGCGAAGAGCCCACATGGCATATAGACCCATGGCCTTGTGGCCTGCAGCGTAGGATATTAGATCGGCTTCGAGGCATTCGGGGTCGCTGAAGCGGTAGTCCATCGTCGAGAAGAGGATCGAGGCCACGATCCTCCCCGATGAAATGCTGCCTCCCGGGTGTCCTGACTGCGGGACGAAGTTGAAGAGGATCCCGCAGAGCGTCCTGTAGATCAGATCGTAATCCTCGTACAGTCTTATCGTTTCTTCAGGGATCGGGAAATTGTCGAGCTGGGAGCTGATATTAACGTAGACGCCGCGCCGCGGGCCGAATTCAAGCTTCTCAAACGATGCCTTTGCCATGGGGATGAAGCCTTTCTTTCTATCAACCTTAATAACCGTTCAGAAGTAACTACTTATGTAACAAATGATGAGGTTTAAATAAAGCTGATTGAGCAAGTTCTTCACCTAAAATACAATTCCCTTTCCTGATAGCGCTGCAATGTGATTGGATGCTTGTGTACAAACCATGAATGATGCCTTCGACTATATTGATGGCAGCCTGGCTGCCGGTGGTGTTTCCCTTTCCGCTCTGGCCGAGGAATTCGGCACTCCACTCTACGTCTATTATCTGCCCGCTATTGAGGAACGGATATCGGAGGTCAGGTCGGCTTTCAGCAGCCACCCGACCACGATCTGCTATTCGGTCAAGGCAAACTCCAACTTTCACCTGCTGAGATGGTTCGAGGGGCAGGGTCTGGGGTTCGATGTGGTTTCAGGCGGTGAACTCCACCGTCTTCTCCATGCGGACATATCGACAGAACAGACAGTGTTCGCGGGAGCAGGCAAGACCGACGAAGAACTGCTTCTGGCCGTCGAGCAGGACATCTGGATGATTACGGTGGAATCGGTCGGCGAAGCCCGCAGGCTCTCGGAGATAGTGCGGGCCGAAGGAAAGTCGTCGGTCCCGATAGGGCTGCGCCTCAACCTCGATGTGGATGCGGACACACACAGGCACATAACAACGGGCAGAAGTGAGAACAAGTTCGGTATAGAGATCGATGCGCTGCCTGGTCTGCTGAAGTGGCTGGCCAATCACAGGGAACTGAACCCGGTCTGCCTGCATATGCATCTGGGTAGCCAGATTACATCCACCCGGCCGTACAGGGTGGGGATCGAGAGGCTTCTATATGCAGAGGAGGAGGCGGTCAGGGCCGGCTTCGAGATCAGCTGGATCAATGCTGGAGGTGGTTTCGGGATCGCCTATGATGACAGCCCGGTCCCCTCTGCCGGCGATTACGCCTCAACAATGCTGCCTTTACTCGAAGATCAGGACACCGGTCTGATCCTGGAACCGGGGCGCTACCTAATAGGTCCGTCCGGCTGTCTTCTGACCCGTATCCTGGACAGGAAGCAGCGGAACGGGCGCGTCCTTCTTATTGCTGATGCGGGAATGACAGAATTGGTGCGGCCCGCTCTCTATGAAGCCTACCACAGGATCGTGCCGGTAGAGGAATCAGATGCTGAAGGGGCCTTGATTTGTGATGTGGCCGGGCCGATCTGTGAATCGACCGACATGCTGGGCTGGAGGCGCAGTTTGCCCGAACTGGATGCGGGCGATCTGCTGGCCGTTATGGATGCGGGTGCATACGCAATGTCGATGTCGAGCAACTACAACTCGCGATACAGGCCCGCAGAGGTGCTTATTACCGGTGATGGCGGCTATCGGCTGATACGGCGCCGCGAGCGCCCGGAAGACCTGTGGGCCGCGGAACTCGATACGCTGTAACTCACTGGAATCTGGCGAGCAATCCATACAATGGATCGCGAGTCCGGTGGATAAAGACGAGCAATCTGATTACTGGTAGATACCTCTTAAAGTATCAGCCCGAAGACCTGCCCTGAGTGACTCGAGGGCCAGGACGTCGGTCGGCTGGATGTTCCCCAGACTTATGTTGATACCGAACTTCTGGATGAGTGCGACCTGCTGGCTCTTTTCCGGCGCCTCGAACATCACGTTCTTCACATCGACTTCATTGACTATGTGCTCGAGCTTGTCATCGACGATCTTGCCCTCCGCGTCGTAGATACCCACGCCCTTTCCCGCCTCTCTCGACTCCACGATAACCTGGAATGCGCCCAATTCGATATCACGCAACAGGCTTCTTGCGGTCTCCTCGGCTGGCAGGTCCATGTCTGCGAATTTGCTTCCGACCTCGGAAAGAACAAGGAAACCCCCGTCGGCCACCCGCTTGATGACGTCGGCCCTGGTATCGTCGTTCATCGGGATGGTCCCGTCGGACACTTCGATGGCGTTAAACCCTACCGCCCTGGCTTCCTTCAGGAATTCATCGAGCTTTCCCTGTGCGACCACTGCCTCGAGAAGAGTGCCTCCGGGCATGACATAGATATCGTGCTCCCGATATGCTTCTGTTTTTCTCCTGATGATATCCTCGGGACAGAGCCTCGAGGTCCCGAATCCCAGTTTCGCTATATCGATCCACTGGTGCGCGATCTCGACCAGGCTTTGCACATGCGCAACCCCCAAACCCTTGTCGATCATCATGGTCAGCCCGGTCTCCCGCGGCTTTATAGTTCTGTTTTGAAGGGGTAGTTCTAAAAAAGCCTCAAAAGTGTTCATGGCATCAAACCTTCCAGGCAGTTCTGAGGACCTGCGAACATATCAATTGCTGTTACTATTCGTCCTCTTTCGAGCATACTGTCGACGAATTCCGTGCGGTTCTTCAAGAAAGACGGGCTGTCCAGGCTTCCAACCGGAATCTCTTCATAAATCAGGGCCAGGCTGTTGATCTTATCGGACAGATTCTCGAGCAGGGTTCTCTTGACCTTGCCGATCTGGTCCCGCGTGATGCGTCGTATCCGGGGGGCCGGTACCTCTTCTTCTATCCTGGGGATTACCAGTACGAGTTCCGGGTCTTCTATTTTTTCCCAGGGGACGGAGAAAGTGCTGAAATCCAGCTGTACCTTGGTTCTCCACGGGTCTTCGACATCTGCAAACATGACCTCTATCTTCTCGGCAAGCCCCGGGAAGTCGTACAGCAGGTGGCCGATTCGGACGTTGTTTCTCAAACAGCCCCTGTAGAAGACAAGTCGGCCGTCTTCGATCCCGGAGTGAATAATCTCAGTGCCAAAGGAGAGGTATCGTCCGCTCTCGAGAGCCGCCAGTAACAGCGTCGACTTGCCGCTTCCCCTCTCGCCAAGGACAAGGTAGACGGTTCCGCTTTCCCTGTCTGTGAGCCCGCAGGCATGGAAGTTGAAGACACCTTTCCGCTCCAGAACGGTTAATAGATATCTGAAGAGAACGCCCTGGTTCCCCAGCAGAGAGTACCGCCTGTCCAATGTCCTCTCCTCCAGCGCCGACCAGTCCCCGCACGCGGTGACCCTCTCCTCGCGCATCTCGATTCTTGGAGACGCTCCCGCACTGTCCAGCACACAGAACGAGCCGTCGAGGTCGGAGTGCGGCTCGAGTGTGAAAGTCTCGATCCTCAGGTTCGCCTCCTGGGATTGAATGTGCCATCCCTCGCCATCTGCGACCGCCGGGTGCGGTATCCCCCCGAAGTACTCAGGGGAGGAAATAAAATCCCTGTTGTTGGAGAAAAGACCTACAGTGGCACATACAACCTTCAATCCCACACCTTCGAAGTTCTGAAAATCGTCTTCAGTCATCGAATCCCTTTGGTTCCCCCTCTATTGCGGTTCTGCTTGGAGTTGCTCCCTGATGTTGAACAGCATTTCCGCGGGGAAGACATCGCCCGCTTCCAGGGAATCGCTATGTTCTTCCAGGGCATTTGCGACCTCCCCGAAACTGCGGGGAACCGGCGTGGCCACACCCGGGTGATCCTCTGCTTTGGCCACATCGGTCCTGGCCAGCAGATCGTCCAGGTCGTCAATGTCCCGCCCGAGCAGCATTGCCTGTGCGACACCGGCCAGTAACAGGTAGGGGTGGGCGGAGCCGTCCGGTAGCCTGAATTCGATCGTGGGCTGGGTGACGACCCGACCCTCTTCAGTCATGGCCTGGATCGGCAGACGGATGAGTGCGTGCCGGTTGTAGCGCCCCCAGGTGATCGACCCGGGGGCCTCTATGCCCTGGTTGAGGCGGATGAACGAATCGTGTGTCCTGTTTCCGAAGGCCATCAGGGCGCCGCTCATCTGAAGCAGTCCGCCTATCAACCACCGCCCTTCATCCGAAAGAGGCTGATCCTGCTGCAAGCTGCAGAGGTGTACGCCGTCGCGCATGGGCGAGAAGTGGAAGTGGAGACCGCTGCCCGCGTGCCCCTTACGTACTATCGGGTCGAAGCTGCATCGCATGCCGTTTGCATGGGCCAGATTCCTGAGTACCCATTGTGTCAGGACGACCGCGTCGGCTGACTGCAGCAGGGGCGTCAGGGAGAGTTCGATCTCATGCTGTTCCCAGATAAGGTCGTCGGTATCACCGGCTTCGACATAGCCGACCTCGCTGTGCCCGTATTTCACCCCAACTCCAATATCGGAGAGGATCGCCATGGCGTTTCTGCGCAGCACCTCGCCGAATACAAAGGGAGAGGTGGCATGATAACCACGATCGTCGGCCCCGTATATGTCTCCTTCATCCGGCTTCTTCCCCAGGAAATACTCAACCTCGCCCAACGCCCACAGTTCTGTGCCGGTCAACCTTTGCAGCCGATGATCAGCCCTGCGCAGGATAGTGTCTGGAGATTCGGGAAGCGGAGACCCGTCGGGAGCCAGGTGCTCACACAGCAAGACAAGCGTGTGCTGGCGGGAGAACGGGTCTAGGAAAGCGGTTGAAGCACGGGGTCTGAGCACAACGTCCGACCCCTCCGGCCGTATTCCGGTACCTGCAAAGAGGCTTGATCCATCGGCGCGCTCGCCGCCGGCCAGGATATCGCGCAGATGGGTCTCAGAGCGTGGAACGAAATCGAGTGTTTTGAGCCAGCCGTCGCCGCCTACATGCATGAGGCTGACGGAGCGGATGCCCTGCTCCCCAGCCAGAGAGACAAGATCGTCAACTGTCCACCTCGATGCCGGTTTGCCGATCAGGTGCTTGACCCTGCCTTTCGACATCGGGTGCCCGGAACCGGGGGCTGTCATATCTTTTCTGTTCATCCGCTTTCCAATCGGCCGAACAGGTATGAAATTCCTGATGGAACGCTCCGGTCTAATGTGTTGATTAGGGAGCCGGTTGTCCACATATCGTGGTTTCCGTACAGAATCTGTTCTTTAGATCGCGTGTCCGGCGAAAGCTGGCACGCCAACGGCCCTTTTTCGCGATCTCGGCGTCAGTCTGCCGGGCTCCTTGTGCGGCGTACAGTTTGCGGGTGTTTAACAGGGGAGAATAGCCGATGCGAAACGCCCCGGCTTCACCGCCTCCGGGCCAGGATCACCGCCCCGACCGAGGCGGGAACAATCACGTTCAGCAGGTATATCATCAGAGCCGCGACCAGGGCAGCTGGAGTGGGCATGGCGAGGTCGGCGAAGACAGCCACTGCCAGCCCCTCACGCACCCCCACATCTCCTATTGTGATGGGCAGGAAGTACTTCGCCCCGAGAACCACAGACCAGGCTCCGGCGATTTTAACGAGCGCAGGGATGTAAGCCACTGCTGAATAGCAGATCGTGAACTGGGTCACGACGGTTATGAACTGGAGCATGGAAATGGCTATGGCTGCAAGAGCTACCCTTCTTCCTGCCAGACGCCACCCCTGGGCGAAGCGGCCGGCCAGCTCTGATACCCTGTTCTTTATTGAAGCGGGCAGGACGGGGGCGAGGGCGCGCGCCCAGCCCACGAGCCGGTAGGGATGAAGGGCTGTATAGATAAGAGCACCATATAAGATCAGGAGGATCGCCCACTTCCAGGTTGTACCGTACCCGGAGATGATCATTCCGAGGAACGCCACGCCTACAGCCCCTACCAGACCGAAGGCGTGTTCGAGCATGGTCAGTCCCGCAACTGCGACTGAATCGTGCTCGCCGGATACAACAGCACCCCGTCCCAGCTCGCCGATACGTCCCGGTGTGATGAGTCCGAGCGGATAACCAGCCAGCAGCACTCGGAAACTACCGGCTGGAGAAAGCCCGAGATCTCCCGCACGCACCAGCAGGTGCCAGCGCAGCCACTGGAGCCCGATGTTCAGGATCATCAGAAGCCCCGCACCGGCCGGCCCCCACCATGCCATGCGCCGTAGATCGTTCAGGGCCTGGGCAGGGTCGACCCGGCTCACCACATAGAGTATGAGGAGCAGGGTTACCAGAGCGCGGGCCAATGTAGCAAGCGGCGATCTCATACTTGTATTCATATACCTCTTCGCCCTTTCCACCGGAAAGGGACAAATGTAGCAGCCAGCTGCAGCAGAGGGTATACGGACAGATGCATGACGCTCCAGACAGGAGTCGACAGAGCCATTTTTATCTGGCCTGCACGGGCGGCTGCAAAGAGGAAACAGATACAGTCCACTGCAACCTTTGCCGTTACGACAAGCAGGCCGGCGGGGTGCCACGACCCCAGCGGCGTTGTGACCAGTGCTGTCCAGAGAAGCGAGAAGAGTAGGAAGGAGACGACTGCCACCAGCAATGGGAAGGGGCGGAACCGCTTTGCGGTGGCGAAGTGGCGATGCTTCTGCCTCGCGAAGTCAAGGCAGCTGGAAGGAGGGCGGGTCGGGACCTGGCTGGGCGGAGACAGGGTGAAGCCCCACCTGAAAACGGAGCCGTAGCCGGCCAGCTTCTGTGCAAGGAGCGTGTCATCGCCGCTGAGGATATGCTCCAGCCCCTCATATCCTCTTGCCATTTCGAACAGGTCTCGGTGGAATCCCCAGTTGCGTCCACTGACATGTACTGCAAAACCCAGGCCGATGAATCCACCGGCAAGCGCCGAGGAGCCGAGTTCCCACATGCCTGCGGCCCAGCCGAGTAATCCGAGGCGCGGTTGTGAGGGGGAATGACCGGCAACAACGGGGCATCCGCCCGCCAGGGCTGCAGCCAGCGAGGCCGCCCAGGCAGGTGGAGGTGTGGTATCCGCGTCCGTTAAAAGGATCAGGGAGGCATCGGTTGCCTCTATGCCGGCAGCCAGAGCGACCTTCTTCGGCGAGCATTCCGAGGCATCTGTATCCACACAGAGGGTGTGGAACCTATGCCTGCGGGGTCTGAAGGAGGCGAGGATCTGATCTGTGCTGTCTGTGCTGCCCTCGTCGACTATGACTATATGAAGGCGTCCCTCAGGGTACTCCTGTCCATCCAGCGAGGAGAGCAGGACCGGAAGGTGTGCATCTTCGTTCCGGGTTGCCACTACCACAGCCGATTCGGGCAGGGCTTTTACCTGGACCGCACTGTGGGCTCTCGCGTTCTCGAATCGACGGAGTGCCCTCCAGAGACCACCTGTGAGGAGCAGTATCGAGACGACGTAGATAGTTCCGGCAACCAGTAGAAGTGTCGACACAGACCGTTCCCTTCATTGTGCGGCGGGTCTGACGGCGAAAGCCTACAGATAGGATCTCTGGAGGGACAAGCCATTATTGGGCCCGGATAGCCCCTCACATTGACACCGGCGCCCGCCTCGGGTAGTTTGCCGCCCATGTTCAAGTCTGTGTATGCATTTCTGGGCAATGACGAGATCAGAATGCGGGCCAAGGTCAAAAGCCTGGTCGAGAAGGCCGTGGATGAGGAATTCAGGGCGTTCAATTTCAATCAGTTCTCCCCTGGAGATGCAAGCCCTCTACAGATCGAGGAAACAATCCTGCAGTACCCGCTCGGTGGAGGACACAGGGTAGTTCTGGTCAGGGACTTGAACAGTTTCTCCGCTTCGGAGCAGGAGGCGATCGCCGACCTGGCGCATCGTATGGCCCAGGAAACAGATGGCGCCACCACACTCGCTCTGCTCGCACCGGGATTGGACAGGCGCAAAAGGCCTTACAGGATGCTTGCCGATCTGGACAGCCAGCCTTCGGGTCAGGTTGTGAAATTTGAAGCACCAAAGCCGTGGGAGATTGACAAATGGGTAGCTGATCGGGCTGCCGAGAGGGGGATCCGCCTGGAGAGTGGTACGGCACAGGCGCTCGTGGATCTGGTGGGGGATAATCTCATGGTACTGGACGGGGAACTGACGAAGCTGGAGCTCTACCTCGGTGCAGGAGCGTCGGTGGACGTTGAGACTGTAGAAAGGGTGGTGGGCAGAAGGCGCGGTGAATCACCCTGGGATCTGCCGCGCACATTGATCGGTGGTGAGGAAGCTGAAGCGCAGCGCCTGGCCACACGACTGCTCGAATCGGGTGAAGGTCCCGTTTTCCTTTTGTCGGTGCTGACACGCTATGTACTGGAGATCTATCAGATACGGCTTCTGCTGGACGAAGGAGCTTCGCGAGTAAATATCATCAAGGAGGTGGGTATCAAATCCTTTGCGGCTGACAGTGCTATCGAGGCTGCAAGGCGTATTTCCCCCGGTGCTTTCCCCAGCATGCTCGAGGCATTGAAGGAGTGCGATATAGCTTTGAAGAGCCGTACGAAACAGGATGAGGTCCTGATCCAACAGGTCGTCGGCCGGCTTGCCCGGGAGGCTGCCCCCGCATCCGGGAGCTCGTAGATTGTGACGAAGCGCGGCGCTGAGTACGATCCGAAGGAGATGAGTTTCCTGGACCACCTGGAGGATCTCCGCTGGATGTTGGTCCGGTCCGGTATAGCGGTGATCGTCGGTGCGATGATCGCCTTTCCGCTGGCCGACTGGATACTGGACACGGTTCTTGTCCGTCCGCTTGAGTCGCAGTTTCCAGAGATGAAGCTGATCTTCCTCAGGCCGGCGGGAATGTTTCTGGCGCTGGTGGGCATCAGTCTCTGGACCGCGGTAATCATCGCGCTGCCATATATTTCCTTCGAAATCTGGCGGTTCATCGCCCCCGGCCTGATCAAAACCGAGCGGCGCCTGATGCCTGTTGTCATATTTACCACCGTGTTCTGTTTCCTCGCCGGGGCTTCGATGGCCTACTTCCTGGTTCTGCCGTATGCCCTCCGGTTCCTGGTGGGCACATGGTCTGATCTTGTGCAGCCCCAGCTGGAGATAAAGGAGTATCTGACCTTTTCACTTCGGCTCACCATGGCGTTCGGGGTGGTGTTCGAGCTGCCTGTGCTCTCCTTTTTCCTGGCCCGGCTCGGAATCATCACTCCTGCATTCATGCGCAAGTTCCGCATGTACGCTATTTTCCTCATTGCGGTTCTGGCGGCATTCATCACACCTCCAGATGCTATTACCATGTTGATGCTGCTGCTGCCGCTGATTCTGCTGTATGAGCTCAGCATCTGGGTCGCGGTCGTCGGCGTTCGCCGGAAGGATAGGCAAGAATAAGTCGTGATAAATGCTGCCTACTTCAAGTTGACACTTTGTCCAACGACGGCTAGATTCCGGCCGATTTTCAACTGTGAGTAGCGAGGTCTAATGGGCACAAATAGAGTAGATGTCAGCCATCACCTCGATGTAGTCCGTGAGGATATTTGCGCCGTTGACCGGCTGCTGGAGCGGTCGCTGTCGAGTGAAGTTCCCATCGTCAAGATGATGGGAACTCATCTGAACTCGATGAAGGGGAAACGGATCCGTCCAACCATACTGCTGCTCATCTGCAGGTCACATGACTGTACGGGTACATCAGCGATCAAGGCCGCTGCTTCTATCGAGCTGCTCCACACCGCCACCCTTGTTCACGACGATGTAATAGACGACTCGGATCTGAGGCGCGGCATTGAAACACTGAATGCAGTCTGGGGAGAGAACACCTCGGTGTTAATGGGGGATTTCATTTTCGCCAGGGCATTCAGCATTCTGCTCGATATCGGCGACCCCCGCCTTACACCAATCTTTTCGGTGGCTATCGAGAGGATGAGCCAGGCGGAGCTTCTGCAGGTCGACGGGCGCCACCAGCAGAGCGTTACCGAAGATCACTATTTCTCAGTTATCAGAGGGAAGACCTCGAGTCTGTTCGGAGCAGCCACAGAAATTGCAGGGGTTCTGTGCGGCAGTGACGACACCACGGCCGAGCGTTACAGAAGCTTCGGGGAGTCGATCGGAACAGCATTCCAGATCACCGATGATCTGCTCGACTATGAGGGGGAGACGGATGTCACGGGAAAGCCCACCGGCGGCGAAGATCTGCGCGAAGGCAGGATAACACTGCCGATCATTTATGCACAGCGAGTGGCGGAGGGGGCAGACAGGGAGCGCTTCTCGATGCTGTTGAGTGAACGCGACGTCAACGGCACCTGGCTTGAAATACTCTCGTATGTCCAGCAATACGGAGGGCTCGAATACACCATGGAAGCAGCCAGAGAGTATATGGAAAAGGCCCGCGGGCAGCTGGATCTTATACCGGAGTGCGAAGCGAAGGTGGCTATCGAACAGATCATGGATTTTATCCTTAACCGAGAACATTAGGGATTCCCGGGAAGGATAGAACGTGCGCATTTTCCGGCGGGTTCTCCGCTATCTTCGGCCCTACCGGGGTTACCTGGTAGGGTCAGTCATTTGTACGATATTCTTCACCCTCTTCTCGGGGTTGATGGTGTGGATGCTCATGCCCACGCTGGAGACCCTATTCGAACCGGAACGACTCACCGCAACGGCAGAGGCACCCGACCGGGCCCTTCCTGAGTCCCCTGAGGCTGCGGCCGCCGGCAGGCCTGGAGGCGGAGTGATCCTGCCTGCGGCCACCGGAATTGAGGGCATCAAAACATCTTTGAAGGACGCCACACGCAGGCTGATCGCCGGTCCTACTCCCCGGAGCACGCTTGTCCACCTCTGCATCGCTTTACTGCTGATAGTCTTTCTCAAGAACCTGTTTGCCTATATGCAGGGCTATCTGATGTCGGTAGCCGAACACGGTCTCATCAAGGATCTGAGGGTGGACCTGTTCAAGCATATGAGCGGGCTCTCCCTCGGATATTACCACAAGAGCCGGACGGGTGTGCTGATGGCACGGGTTACAAGTGATGTGACCCTTGTCAACCAGTCGGCCGCCGCCGTGCTGGTGGATCTGATCAAACATCCACTCTCGGTGCTTGTGTTCCTGATAATGGCGGTGGTGATAAGCCCATGGCTGACGGTGGTTTCGCTTCTTGTGCTTCCCATCTCCGGATTTGTGATCAACAGGCTTGGGCAAAGCCTCTTCCGCCGTACGGGGCGCCTCCAGGCCGAGATGGGCAACCTGACTTCGATACTCAGTGAAACACTGGGGGGCATAAGAGTAGTAAAAGCCTTTGACATGGAGGCTTTCGAAGCCGGGAAGTTCGCCTCTGCCGCAAGGGTCTATTTCCAGCGCGCGATGAAGCTGGCCAGGATCAGCAAGCTGGCCGCTCCCTCGAGTGAAGTGCTGGCGGCAACCGTCGGAGTGGGAATCCTCTACCTGGGTGGAATACAGGTGCTGGGAGGCAGTTCTTCGCTCTCAGCTGACGAGTTCATTACCTTCCTGCTGGTTCTCTTCAGCATGTTCAGTCCCCTGCGCGAGGTGACCAAGGCGTATGTGCGCCTTCAGCAGGGTCTGGCGGCTGCAGATCGTGTTTTCGAGATCATCGACACTCCTCCCTTAATCACCGATCTGCCCGGTGCACGTCCTGTAAAAGAATTCCACGAACGCGTTCAATACGAGAATGTCTTTTTCGAATACGAACCGGGGGTGCCGGTTATCGAGGAGATAAACCTGGGGCTGGAGAGGGGTAAGATAGTCGCCCTGGTTGGGCCCAGCGGTGCAGGCAAGAGCACGCTTGCAGATCTGCTTCCCCGTTTCTACGATCCCACAAGCGGTGCCGTGCTGATGGACGGGACCGACCTCCGGGGATTTACGGTGGGATCTCTGCGCCGGCTCATCGGGGTAGTAACACAGGAGACGATTCTCTTCAATGACAGCGCGGCCAGAAACATCGCATACGGCCAGGATGAGTACGATATTGATAAGGTCCGCAACGCTGCGGAAGCAGCCAACGCCCACGACTTCATTGCAGAGCTTCCCGAAGGTTACGATACCATGCTCGGTGATCGTGGGGTGCGGCTTTCCGGAGGTCAGAGGCAGCGCCTGGCCATTGCGCGGGCGATCATGAAGAACCATCCTATCCTTATCCTGGACGAAGCCACATCCAGTCTGGATACAGAGAGCGAGATGCTTGTGCAGGAGGCCCTCGAGCGGCTCATGAAAGATAGAACCACCCTGGTAATCGCTCACCGACTCTCTACCGTTCAGAGGGCTGATCGTATCGTGGTGCTCGACGGTGGCCGCATAGTGCAGCAGGGTACGCACGAGGAGCTGATGCAGCAGGCCGACGGTCTCTACCGCCGTCTCCACACCCTGCAGTTCAAGGTGTAATGGCCGGCCGTCTCGACCTGGCCGGACGCAGGGCAATCGCCGCTCTGCTAGCCCTCTTCATCCCGCCGCGCCGCAAAATCACATACTCGTGGACCGAAAGCCCTCCAGAGCGGGTGCTGCTTGTCCGGCACGACGACAGAATTGGAAATCTGATCCTTATGAAGCCGTTGCTGCAGGGGGTGCGGCTGACCTGGCCCGATGCTGAAATCGGCGTACTCATAGGGCCGAGGTTTGCACAGGTATATCAGGAGGAACCCGAGGTGGACCGGTTGTGGATCCTCGAGAAGAGGCGAATCCTCCGGAATCCATTTTTCTTCTTCAGTCTGATGCGCCAGCTTCGCCGCTTCGAGTACAACATCGCCTTCGACTGCAGCCACATGCACTCTTTCAGTCTCACAGGTGCTGTTCTGACACGTCTGTGCGGTGCGCCGGTTCGGGTTACCTACAGCCGGGGAAGGGCCGAAGACTTCTGCAACCTGCTCGTGGAGCCGCTTGTGGCCGAGCACCACGAATCGAGTGTCCTGCTCAACCTGCTGCGCCCGTTCGTGGAGGCGCTCCCGGAAGTCTCAATGGAACTGCATCTATTGCCGCAGGAGCACGATTGGGCGGAAAAAATGAGGGCTGAGTGTGGAGTGGGGAGGGGGAGTGTGATGATTGGACTCCACGTTGGCGGTCGGGGTGCCAAGAGGTGGCCAATCGAACGCCACCTGGTCCTGCTTGAGCGTATTCTGGGCCTCTACAAGGTTTCTGTGATGGTGATCTGTGGTCCCGGCGAAACAGAGGAAGCGGAGCAGGTACGGGAGGCCATGGGCGACAGGGTAAGGGTCATTGACGGGCTGGGCGTGCGCCAGATGATGGCACTGGTGGCCCATTGTGATTTCTTCATCAGTCCCGACACCGGACCCATGCATGTGGCTGTTGCATTTGGAGTGCCGACAGTGGCAATTTTTCTCGAGGATTCATATAAAAGGTACGGTCCCTCCGGCCCGATCCACAGAATAGTAAGAGCGACAGAGGATGGCGGTGAAGAAGAGGTGCTGGCCGCCTTTGCCGAACTGGTCTCCCTCTGGTTCCGTGATAATAGAGCCGATGCGGATCCTGAATAGTACGACACTGCACGGCTGGAGCGCTGGTTCCTGGTACGCCATAGAGATGATGCGCGGCCTTGCCGGGTGCGGGCACGAAATCCATATGCTGGTGCCGGAAGGGCGCACCGCAGAGGCCTCCAGGGTTGCCGGTTTCGAGGTCCATACCACGCCAGATCTTCGCACCGTTCCCCCCTCTGCCTGGAAGGCCACGATCCGTAGCCTCAAAGAGCTCCGAGACAAGGTAGTCCGGCCCGATATCATCCTCGCCCACTACGGACCAGACCACTCATGGTGGGGAGCCATTGCTGGGCCGCCACAGAGACGGATCCCATTGGTACGTGTACGTGCACACGACCCAAGAGAGCCCTCACGCCATCCGGTATCCATCTGGTTACACCGTCGTCGTACTGACGCCTTCATCGTATCAAACGAACTTCAGCGCAGATCATATGTCGGACGGCACAAATTCAGATCGGACCAGGTCTTCCGGATTCCACCCGGCTTTGATCTAATGGCTTGGGAGGGGGGTGGGGACGGTAGCGAGATACGCAGGCAGTGCGGGATCGGTGAAGAAACCCTGCTTGTTGCCTCCGTAGCCCGATTCGCTCCTCAGAAAGACCATGCTACTTTCTTCAAGGCAGCCGATTATCTGGCAAGGAGCGCGCTCAACGTTCATTTCCTGGTGGCAGGTTATCCTGCTGAATTCGAAACATCATATATTCAGAATATTGTAGAAACTTACTCGTCACTTCATGGTAGGTATACTATTTGGACCGAGCGCTTATCCGACGGGCGCCCCCTTGTGCGCGCAGCCGATATCGGTGTGATCCACTCGTCGGGAAGCGAGGCGATCTGTAGAGTTGCAATGGAGTATATGGCTTCTGGCATACCCTTAGTTGCTACACGAATAGGAATATTACCTGAAGTTATACATGAAGGAATAAACGGTTTGTTGGTATCCCCTGGCCACGCAAAAAGCCTCGCTGGTGCTCTGTACCGCCTCGTAGAGAGCGGATCGCTACGCAGACGCCTCGGGAAAGCAGGCAGAAGAAGGCTGGAGGAAGTATTCTCATATGAAAGGGCTGTTGGGAAAATGGACTCGATTTTAAGGAAAATGGTAAATCAGGAATAACAACTATCTAGATAAAGAAATATGTGTTAACCCATTTTTCTAACCTGTGGACTTCGTTGTATCGAGCATCCGCGTGGCCTATCTTAGCCATGAAATATGCTATACTGTGGGAACTGAACCGGGGTGGAAATAGGGAAAGAGATGAGAACGGACGCGGAAGAACTTATTGGGGCTGTCCTCGACGGAGATCGCCGCGCGGTTGCACGCGCAATCTCAATGGTCGAAGATCAGCTTCCGGGCAAGGTGGAGCTTCTGCAGGGGCTCTATACCAGAGGGAGCCATACCTATATCTGCGGCGTTACGGGACCGCCCGGTGCCGGCAAAAGCACACTGGTTGACAAGATAGCAGGCTACGCCAGGCAGGAGGGCAAGCAGGTCGGGATAGTCTGTGTAGATCCGACCAGTCCTTTCAGTGGAGGAGCCCTTCTCGGGGACCGGATCAGGATGCCCGACTTGTCCACCGACCCGGGCGTTTTCATCCGATCTATGGCAACACGCGGCAGCCGCGGAGGACTGGCCAGAGCCACCCGCGAGGTGGTCATACTGCTGGGCGCAACCGGTGTCGATCAGGTACTGCTGGAAACCGTGGGCGTCGGACAGATCGAGCTGGATATCGCAGAGACAGCCGATACAACCATGGTGGTGCTTGTTCCCGAGTCTGGAGACGGGATACAGGCGATGAAGGCGGGCCTGATGGAAATCGGTGACATCTTTGTCATTAATAAAGCGGATCGGGATGGAGCCGAAGGACTCAAGATCGAGCTGGAGAGCGTACTTGCCATGCGTGAGGACAAGGAATGGGTGCCTCTGGTGTTGAAAACGGTGGCCAATACGGGAGAGGGGACCACGGAATTGGTGGAGACGGTGCAGGAGCATCGTAGCTTCCTTGACCGGAGCGGCCAAGGAGAGCGGCGGAGGCGGCAGCGCCTGGCCGCCTACGTGATGGAAATCGTCCTGGAAACCCTTACACGGCGCCTGTGGAGAGAGAGCGGTCTGCAGGAGCAGCTCGATGGCCGGCTCGACGATGTAATGGAAGGCAGGATAGATCCATTCACAGTGGCAGAAGAGATACTGACTGCCGGCGGCATGCCGGCTTCGCTGGAGGGAGAGGATGCATGAGTGAGGTGAGTCGGGATGATACGGAATCCTCCGCCAACGGTGGTCGAAACGATATCGAGGATATTCGTAACGCTCACTCCGACTGGGTTCGGCAAGCTTCACAGTTGCCCGAAAGGAAGAAGCAGTTCGTCACAGCTTCCAGTGAGGAGATCGAACCGCTTTATCTTCCTGCCCATATAGAGGAGTACCAATACCTCCGCGATCTGGGCATGCCGGGTGAATATCCTTTCACCCGGGGCGTCTATTCGAACATGTACAGGGGCCGGCTGTGGACAATGCGGATGTTCGCCGGTTTCGGCACGGCCGAGGATACCAATCAGAGGTTCAAGTATCTGCTGAAGCACGGTCAGACCGGCCTATCCACTGCCTTCGATCTTCCAACCCTTTACGGTTACGACTCGGATCATTCCTTCAGCCAGGGCGAAGTCGGCAGGTGCGGGGTTGCAGTGAGCAGCCTGGAGGATATGGAGATCCTGTTCGATGGGATCAATCTCGGCGAGGTCAGCACGAGTATGACCATCAACGGCCCAGCCGCTATTATGCTCGCCTTTTACTGTGCTGTAGCCGAAAAGCAGGGTGTGGGGCTGGATCAAATCTCGGGAACGACCCAGAATGACATCCTCAAGGAGTATATAGCCCAGAAGGAGTTCATCTTCCCCCCCGAGCCCTCGATGAGGCTCATCACCGACACAGTAGAGTTCTGCACCCGTCAGATGCCCAGATGGCATCCGATCAGCATCAGTGGCTACCACATCCGCGAAGCCGGTTCCACCGCTGTCCAGGAGCTGGCATTCACCCTGGCCGACGGCTTCGCATATGTGGAGGCCGCTCTGGAACGGGGACTCGACATCGATGAGTTCGCTCCCCGTCTTTCCTTCTTCTTCAACGCGCATAACGACTTCTTCGAAGAGATAGCCAAGTACCGTGCTGCCAGGCGCATCTTCGCCAGGCGGATGAAGGAGAAGTACGGGGCGAAAAATCCACGCAGCATGCTCATGCGTTTCCATACACAGACAGCCGGGTGCACGCTGACTGCACAGCAGCCTGAAAACAACATAGTGAGGGTAACAATTCAGGCGTTGGCCGGCGTGCTGGGGGGTACCCAATCTCTGCACACCAACAGCATGGATGAGACGCTCGCACTTCCCAGCGACCAGGCGGCCAAGATCGCACTGAGGACCCAGCAGGTCATCGCCGAAGAGTCAGGCGTGACAAACACGATCGACCCTCTTGCCGGCTGCTACTTCGTGGAGCATCTGACGAACAGGATGGAGGAGGGGGCCCAGCGCTACTTCGATAAAATTGAGGAGCTGGGGGGGGTGGTACCCGCGATAGAAAAGGCGTTCTTCCAGCAGGAGATCGCCAGAGCAGCATACCGGTACCAGCAGGAGATCGACAGCGGGGAGAGGGGAATCGTAGGTGTGAACAAGTACATAGAAGAGGAAGCGGTGATCGATATCCCGATCCTAGAGATCACCGAAGAGATGCACAGGCTGCAGGTTGGAAGGCTGAAAGCGCTGAAAGAGAAACGTGATTCAGAGGCAGTCTCCGGATGTCTGGCCGCGATCCGCAGGGTCTGCCATGAAGGGGAGAATGTGATGCCGGCCCTGATTGAAGGGGCCAAGGCATACTGCACCCTCGGAGAAATGATGGATATAATGCGGGAGGTTTTCGGCACATACCGTGAGCCTGTGACATTCTAGGAGCCTGTCGGAGAAACTCTCCGGCTGCGGCTCGCGCTGCTGCAATCGAGGAGCACACGCCATGCAAGCTGAGAAGATCAGAGTTCTTGTGGCAAAGCCGGGCCTGGACGGTCATGACCGTGGAGCAAAGGTGGTTGCCGCAGCCCTGAGAGACGCAGGAATGGAGGTAATTTACACGGGCCTGCGCCAGACACCCGAGATGGTGGTGGAAGCCGCCCTGCAGGAGGATGTGGACGTGATTGCACTCAGCGTCCTGTCGGGTGCCCATATGACCCACTTCCCCAAAGTACTTGAACTGATGAAGGAACGTGGGATGGATAAAGACGTACTTCTTACAGGGGGTGGGATAATCCCGGCGGAGGATATGGAAGCGCTCGCCGAGCTCGGGGCGGGGCGCATGTTCGGCCCCGGCACCCCGACAGGCGAGATTGTCGAATACATCAAGGAGTGGTATAAGTCGCGCGGATCAGCAACTGATTGAGGTCGTATGGCTAAAGAGGCCACATCACCCCTCCTGAACGATTGGCTGGAGGAAGTCCGCAAGGCGAACCGGAGGGTGGACCTCGACTATCTTTCCCACGCCTACCGGTTCAGCGAGCAGGCCCACAGAGAACAACAGCGACGCTCGGGTGAGGTCTATCTGACCCATCCCATGGCGGTCGCGCTCGAGCTGGCTTCCCTTCACCTGGATACCACGACAGTAGCCGCCGGCCTCCTGCACGACATTATCGAGGACACGCAGGTCACCAAGGAACAACTCACCGAGGAGTTCGGCGCACAGGTGGCTTTCCTGGTCGAAGGTGTGACGAAGATCGGAGGCCTGGAATTCCAGTCGAGAGAGGAAGCCCAGGCCGAGAACTTCCGCAAGATGCTCCTTTCCATGGCGCAGGATCTTCGGGTGATTCTGATCAAGCTTGCCGACCGGCTGCATAATATGCGCACCGTTCATCACCTGAATCGCAAGCATGCCAGTCAGATATCCCAGGAGACCCTGGATATCTACATTCCTCTGGCCCACCGGTTCGGGATCAACCGCATCAAAACAGAGCTTGAAGACCTGGTCCTGTCGGTACTTCACCCCGACGAGTTCAAACTGCTCGAGGAGACGCTCGAGTCGGACAAGCGGAAGCGGATGAAAGCGCTGGGTGGCGTGCGCAAGCCGATCCAGCGTGAACTTAAAGAGGCGGGGATCAGGGCTGAGATAGCATGGCGATTGAAGTCGTACTACAGCATCTACAGCAAGATGCAGAAGCGGGGGGTCGGGCTGGAGGACATATACGACATCATGGCGCTGCGGATAATCACATCTGATAAATCACACTGCTACCATGCGATGGGGATCGTGCACAGCCTGTTCGTGCCGATTAGCACTCGGTTCAAGGACTTTATCGCCAACCCCAAAACCAACATGTATCAGTCGATCCACACCACCGTCATAGGTCCTAACGGTGAGCCGGTGGAAATACAGATTCGCACGCGGGGAATGCACCGTTTTGCCGAGGAGGGGATTGCGGCACACTGGAAGTACAAGCAGGGTGGGGCGGATGGCAAACAGAGCCCCTGGGACGAGCAGGTCAGGTGGGTCCGCGAGGTGATCGATCTCCAGACCGGTGATTCTGACGCCCAGGAGTTCATGGAGCATCTCAAGCTCGAGCTCTTCGAAAACGAAGTATATGTCTTCACGCCCGACGGAGACGTCATCAGACTTCCTGCCGATGCGTCCCCTCTAGACTTTGCCTTCGCGGTGCATTCCGATGTCGGCATGCACTGCCAGGGAGCCAAGGTCAACGGCCGGATAGTACCCTTGAGTGAGAAGCTCAAGAGCGGAAACACGGTTGAGATCCTCACCAACCCCAACCAGCACCCGAATCAGTCATGGTTGCGTCTGGTCAAGACGGGCAAGGCTCGAAGCCGGATCAATCGCTATCTGCGGGAGCAGCTGTCGGAACAGTCGGCACGCCTCGGGCAGGAGCTCCTGACGCGGGAGATGAAAAAGGCCAGGCTGAAGCAGCCCTCGAAGGAGCAGCTTACCGACATTGCACAATCCTTTGGATTCGAGTCGCTGAATGAGTTGTATGCGGCGCTTGGCAGCGGTACTCACCGTGCGGCCCGGGTGATCGAGAAGCTCCTGCCGCCGAAGGCCGAAGAGGAGGGAGTTCCACAGGAAGGATTCATTCAGAGGCTGGTTGAGAAGGCCAGGAGTACCGTCAAAGGGGTCTCGGTACAGGGTGAGGGGAGCATGATGATCAACTTTGCGCGCTGCTGTCAGCCGATCCCGGGAGACAGGATTGTGGGCTACGTCACACGTGGACGTGGGGTGATAGTGCACCGTTCAGACTGCCCGAACGTGCTCCGGATCCTGGAAGAAGAGGACCGGATGATTGAGGTCGCCTGGGACACAGAAAAAGACCAGTCGTTCATAGTCGGTATCACCATGACAGCTCAGGACCGCATAAGCCTGCTGGGAGACGTCGGACGGGCGATATCCGGTCTGGGTGCGAGTATCAGGAATGCCAATATTTCGTCCGAGGCAGGCGAGGCAGTAGGTCGCTTCGTGCTGGAGGTGCGCAATCTGCAGCATCTGCAGAGGGTCCTGAAGAGTCTGAAGAAGGTGAAAGGGGTCGAGAGGGTCGAACGCCTTGCGGGGGGAATTGATGTGCAATGATACCTCTGCTCACAGATGTCCCCGGCATCCGCTCATCTGTTTCGCACCGAAGCTATAGAGCCTCGCAAGGTAGCCCCGGGCACAATGCCTTTATGGTAAAGGAGTATTCGAGTT
>Ga0114919_10001020_pt1 | contig 22592 bp, 28 predicted proteins | sample BlataG_FD_88682 | JGI IMG/M metagenome (GOLD analysis project Ga0114919, IMG submission 88682) | Deep subsurface microbial communities from Black Sea to uncover new lineages of life (NeLLi) - Black_00105 metaG | ecosystem: Environmental > Aquatic > Marine > Oceanic > Sediment | place: Atlantic... | reverse complement strand
TTACCGGTCTCCTTGCGTCCCCTCCCCCTCCCCACACCCCCCCCCCAGCGCCAATACATCCCCTGGTCCCTGGCGCCCCACCCACCCCCCCCCCTCCCCCCGCTCTGAAGGCCCCCCCCCCCAAAAAAAAAAAAACTTAACACACAGATGACAAACTAGCTCTTGCTTGCACCAACAGCATCACAGACACCCTTTCCTTCAACGGTAACGATACAGCCGCCTGGGAGACAGTCCTTTCAGAAGCCTCCAACACCACCTCCTGGCAGGTCGTCATCCAAGGTGTCAATTTCACCAACACCACCTCCTCCATCAACCGTCTCTTGGCCCTCTTCTCCTCTGCCTCAGAAAACTCAACCGTCTCCCTCTCCCTCAATGAATGCACCATGGAAAATGAGAAAAATGTCAACATACAAGCATACACCATGCCAGCTGCTTCTTATGCCATTCAAATTGCCAATTCTACTCTGGCTTCCAACAACCTGGCATTTGTGAATATTCTTGGGTTCCCTTCTGGGCTTGATATATCTCTAGACATTTTGGAATCTGTTGTAGCAAGTAATAACATCACACTGAGTGCACTGGTGGGGAGTCTGGCTGATGCATTTTTGACAATTAACATCGACGATGCTTCTGATGTGAGTGAAAACATGCTTGCACTGAGTGGTGGTGTTGGCGTTGCTGGAGATGGAGAAGGTGTGGCTACTGTTTTAGGCAGCACTGTAAGTGGGAATAATATCGAGGCTGGTTTAATGCTTGCTTTTGGTGGCAATGCTTCTTGGACTGCTGAGGGTATTGAAGACGGGAGCGACAACACTATCCATGGTCCCATCTTGGCTATTCCTGAACAGCCCATGGTTCGAGCAGTCCTCGACGTGCTCACATCCCTTTCCTCTTCTTCTACTAATTCCACCACCACCCTGGATATTGCTTCTCTCTCTGACCTCCTCCTCCTCCCCATGTTGAAATCCGGAGCTTGCTCTACATGGACCCACCTCGTCAACAAGGCATCATCATCATCATCACCATCACCCAACACAACTACTCCTTCTCCTCCTATGAATGGTAATGATACTGACATACCTGATGACAAGGATATCACTACTCTGGAAGAATTTGAAAAGGAGAAGCAAGATTCTCTAGATGATCTGCTTGGTGGATTGTTTGGTGGAATATTTGGAAATATGGGAGGATATCATGATGATGATGATGATGATGAGAAAAGTGGTATATTGGGGGCAGCAGAATTCTTGGTGAACGACACAATGACTGGGTTATTGGGATGCCCAACTACTGTGACAGATTTCTGGAATACTACTACTGATCTATTTGGAAATGGTGGCGATGTTGATATTGGTGCATTGTTGTCTGGTCTGTTGGGGAATGGTACTGGTACTATTGATTTGTCAAAGGACATTGCAGCCTTGGTGGAGGGTCTGTTGGGCAATGGTACTGGAACTATTGGTGAGAAGGGTGATGATTTGTTTAGTGGTCTGTTTGGTGGTCTGTTTGACGACCTTGATGTTGACAATGATGGTGATGATGATGGTGGATTGTTTGGAGGTCTTGGTGGTCTGTTTAGCGGTCTGTTTGGAGGTCTGGGTGATGGTGATGACAATGATGGTGATGATGATGGTGGGTTGTTTGGAGGTCTTGGTGGTCTGTTTAGCGGTCTGTTTGGAGGTCTGGGTGATGATGATGACAATACTGGTGATGATGATGGTGGATTGTTTGGAGGTCTTGGTGGTCTGTTTGGTGGTCTGTTTGGAGGTCTGGGTGATGATGATGACAATACTGGTAATGGTGGATTGTTTGGTGGAGATAATGGTGATGCTGGAGGACTGGGTAAGATACTTGATGATTTGTTGGGAGGAGGAGGAGAGCTTGGTGATGGTGATAAGGGAGTTAAAGGAGGAGGAGGAGGAAGTAATTGGTTGAGCGATCTGCTTGGTGAGTTGGGTGATGCTCCTGCATGATCTTTTCCTGCTAAAGAAGATGTGGTTGATGATTGGGATTAAAGTATAAATAACAACTGGGTAAATACATTTGGCCCCCATTTTTGATGTTGCCCTTATTCCGTTTTTTTTTTGTCTACTACCTTTTTTGTGTCGTGTCTGTCTTACTCACAATGTTTTGATGTTGGAATGTACTTGAGAAGAAAGTCAATACATGTAGCCAAACAGACCTCTGTCGATGTTGTTTTTACCAGCCATCCCTTTGTTCTAATAATATGTTGAATGGCCATGTGTGCATACATTAAAATAGTGTGCCACTTAGTTGTCTTTTTCCATGTAATACTAGTAAAAATGAATACAAAACATCAGTACATACATGTATATATTCATTCTCTAAAGAAAACTTTACACTTTAGTTGAAAAATCACAAAACAGCAATCTCTCACTGGGGATCTTCCCTTCAGTGGTCAATCTCCTGGTCAAATGACCAGCTACTGAACCAGGTAGGCCACTCATAAGAACTGCAGCTTCTGATGGTCTACATCCACCTCCTAATGCTGACAGGAGCCCTTCGCTTTTTCTAAATAATGCCTCCTCCAGTACCTCCTCCACTCCCTTTCCTCCTTCTTCTTCCATATACAGTGGATTGACCAACACTCCAGCGTCTCTCCATTCGTCAAAATCTACTAAATAACAAGCACTAGCAGGTTTTTCTGCTACATAGTACAGAGCTACCTTGTGAGCAGTAGCGTGAGCAAGAACAGGCGTCCAAGAGAGAGCAGCATGCAAAGGAGCTATTCCTCTAGCGCCCATTGCAAGCATCAGCAGAGGTCTGTTTTCTTCCAGCATTGAATTGAGTACAACGTTACTATTGAATAAGCTGCTATAGCCTTGCCCTAGTACCTCTGATACTTCTATTTGGCTACCAGGGACAAATTCAGATATGATGTGTTCATCAGGATCGTCACCGTTTCTACTGACCAGCAGCTCCACGATGGCTCCGTCCAGCATGGCTGACTCTCTCCTGGCTTCATAGGGGCTGTTGGCAAGGGCAAAGAGTCTATGAGCTGTGACTCCAGTGGAAGGGTAACGTAAAGCTACCAACTGGCCGGGAAGGCGGTAAGCATCGATCCATCTGAGAGATTCCTGGACGTGTTTGACACGCCGGCCATCTTCTCTTGGAACGGAGTCTTCTATACTAAGCACGATTGTTCTGGCTGATCCATCAGCTGAAGCTTCTCGGTTCTCTACTACGGTTGCTAGAGACCATTTGTGGAGGTGGGGAGGAGGTGGGGGTGTGGAGGAAGGGAAGGACGAGGAGGCTTGGCAGAGAGGGCGTCGGAATGGTGATCGTGATGAGGATGGGCTTTGATGGGTTTGGGGGAGAAGCTGATTCGGTTTCGGTCGTGTATTGGTGAAATAATGACCCTTTCTATAGTGAATAACAGTATGATTGTAGTGGCATTTAGTGTGCGTGTTTGGTTTGGAAGTTTGAAGAAAGGTTGATTTCATCGTGATGTGGGTTGGGGTTTGCTGATCCAAGCCTGCAAGAGATGCAATGTCTACGTTGATATATGTACCAGCAAGAGCTAAGGGAAGTATAGAATGGGCCGGTAAAAAACACAGCCTTTTAGGGACAACCAGTGCCAGCTCTCCCACCGTCAACTCATTGCGCACACAGCACCCTGATCACCACCCAACATTTGTGAAATAAACCCTCCCTTTTGGCCCTGGGCATTGCCCACAGGTACATGTCGTCTCAATAACTGGAAAAAATTAAAGATAACGGCGAAACACTCTGCTATTTTGCCCTGATTTGCTTTTTCTCAGAAGTATACTCAGGCCTTACACAGGGGTGGTGTGCAGAGAGGGAGATGCAAGCTCCTTGGCGATGGTGAGGTCAGGGAGCTGGAAGCAGCTGCAAATCTACTAAACTTAATCCAGGTACATCATATCATCACATTTCATTCCATAGTCTAGATAAGGTATATTGTTTCTTCGCCTAGAAGATTGAGATCCCTTCATAATCTCAAGCAAATTCTAATAAATTCCAAATTCCCAAACTTTTCAATTTATCTCATAAAAACACCCGAAATATATCAAGCGACCACAATGCATTTACTAGCAGCACAATTCACGCATATATCAGCACCCCCAAGACTTCCAAGAAGGTCTTCTCGTCGCCATCCCCGCCTCTCCTGCACCGCCTCGTCCTCCACCACAGCCACCACCACCAACAACAGTAATGTTACTTTCACTGTCCATTACAGATGCGCATTTGGCCAATCCCTCAAAGTAGTGGGTGCCTCATCAGAACTCGGCGCATGGGACCCTTTTTCAACTCATGCAGCCATGCAATGGAACGAAGGTGATGTCTGGACCACCACCATCTCTCTCTCTCCTGGTCAACACGACTTCAAGCTGGTTGTTGATAATGGAGAGGGAAGAATTGATTGGGAATGGGGGGATAATAAATTGATATGTCTGCCTGAAGACGGTGTTGCTATTACAATGGAAGTTGACTGCAAGTGGGGATATCCTGAGTTCAACTTGGTCAGTAATAGTAGCGAGGTGGAGACAATAGATATGACTACTGCTGCAAAGGAGGAGGAGGAGGAGAAGGAGACTATTAGTACCCCACCTGTTGCAGATATGACTGTTGCTGAAGTGGAGGGGACTATTACTACCCATGCCGTAGAGACTAAAGAAGAAGAAGAAGAAGAAGGAAAAAAACAAGGAGAAGAAGCACCAGCTGTTGTGTCATTAATCACTGCTGCAGAGATGGAGGAAATGCCAGAGGTCATTGAAGAGGGGAAGGCGGCTGTGGTAGCATTGACTTTGCCAATAATAGAAGAAACAAAGACACCTGAAGCAGCAACACATGTAGTACCACCTCCAACAGTACCAACATTTGAATCTACATCAATGCTATCAGTACCTAGACATGTTCCAACAGAGACTTCCTCCTCACCACCAGCAGCAGCACCAACACCAGCAGCGGCAGCATCTTCTCAGAATATTGGAATCGCGTTGACTCCTTTTGACTCTTTCAGCAGTGACGGTCGAAACACGCCAACGCCACCAACATCAATCAACCCAATGGCAGCAGCATTAGCCACAAGTGCAGTCGCATTAGCAGGGCTTGCCTTTATCCAACTTGGACATATGAGCCCAAGCTCATCACCACCACCGTCATCATCACTATCATTACCATATAACAAAAGCAACCCCATCATTACTGCCAGTATTAATAAATTATTGTCAACTGCAAAAGCTACACCAGCTTCAATTATATTCTCCTCCCCCTCCTCCCCTTCCTCCTCCACCTCACCAAAAATATCATCCTTGGAGACAGTAGTACCTCTCCGTAAAACAAGTGAAGTGAATCCCAATATCAAGGCAAGTGATACCATCACTGCCACTAGTTCTCTACCATCATTAGTAGGATACAACATGGCTGGGATGTATAAGGACTTGGTTTCATTGAAGGAGGCTTTATATCAGTTGGAGAGATCATAATATTGAAATGTACCTAGTATGTATGTGCGTTTGATTCACCATCACCATCATCCCTCGTACTACCCAGTTGTGTTGGTGTCCTCTGTCTAATGACTACTGCACGATAAGAATACCGTGAATGATCAACAACGTGACTAATTCCCCCCTTCTTCCTGTGTATAATTTAACCCAATTCAGGGAATAACAACAACAAATGCCAACTGGACAACAATGCTTTTTCATCAGTACCAACAACGTGCATTGATTGCTAGATTTCCTTTCTTCTTCTCTGCTTCTTTGCCAGTATTTAATGACAATGGTAATAACAACCAGCTAGTATCGTCATTATCCTCGCCATTATTGCCACAATTAGTAGAGGGTCTGCCTGTAGATTCAAATCAAGCTTCTTCAGGTATAGAAGCACAACCACCATCACAGCAGCTTGCTGATTCTCCTTCCCTCTCATCACCACCCATCTCCAATGAGTCATCTCTTCCTCTTTCTTCTTCTTCACCCATCACCAAAAACTCTGCACCTGACACGAGCAGTAGCAGCAGTACTATTAGTCCACCTCAACCAGCTGCAGCAACAGGTGTGTTGGGAATAGAAAGCCAGGACAAGGAAGAAGAAGGCGGCCTCAACGGAGTCATCAAGAAGGTAATAACTTACAAAGAGGACCTCAACCGCTCCACTGCTCAAACAACCAAACAACTTGAAACAGCTGCACCTCCCCCTTTTATGGACGAACTTCAATCTGCAGTTCAAAGGGTCAAAGAGACAGATTTCACTCCATTATGGACGGTGTTGAAGAGAGTTTTTGGTGATCTAGGGGAAGGGTTTCAGGGACTGGGGAAGTCGGCGAGGGAGTTTGAATTGCAAGGGGCTGTGGAGGGGCTGCAGCAGAAGTTTGATAGAGAGCTTGCTTTGAGGGCACCAGGTGGGGGTGTTAGTAGTTCTACTAGTGTAAAGAGTAATAGTGCTGAGAACAGTGATAACAACAAAAGTAGTGTTGTTGGTGGTGAAACTAGTACTACCGGTTCTGGTCACAGTGATGCTGTAGTGACTTCTTCTGGTGGTGGCGTAGAGGCTGAAAAAGATTGAGAATACTGCTATCTGAACAGAGAGGAACTTTCTATTTCTTTGGTTTTATGAATGTTTTGATTAATATTGTAAACTATTTTATATGGAATATGTAACTAGGAACAATAATAATAACAATAGTAGTAGTAGTGGTGGTGATACAGTCTAGATGTTGTTATTGAATAATTTTGTTATCAGGGGGAGTGGGCTTTCAGATACCTACATAGTAAGAATGCAAATCTCTTGATCTGTCTTTAAATCTGTGTTCTTGCTTAATTATATAATTTTAGATGGCCATAGCACAAGCCTGTGCCAATTCAAGCCAATGCCGACATTGGTATCCTTTACCCTCCTCCTGCCATCTCCCAAACCGGATCCCCATACTCAACCACCCTCCGTTCATACATCTACAGATCATTAGCAACCTCTATCATCTTCCTCTCAAACGCTTCATACCCTAAATCACCCAGCCCAGGCTCCAACATCCCAATCAACTTGACCCTTATAGATGCTGGCAGCCATGGCCTCATGCTGAGCAACTCTGGTAGCTCTTCTCTTTGAAATTCCCTCCACCTTGTTGGCATAAACTGGTACATCAGCTGTAGCATTATCTTCCTTGCCCTGGCATCATGATGGTGGTGACCAATTAAGAAGTAATTGAGTGTTGTGCCCAGGATCAAATGACCTACCGTCCAGTATGGAGGCTCGCTTATGTTGGCAACAGTGTTGAATTCAAGGACTTCTTCCAATAGCTGCTTGAGCAGTGCAGTTTGACCCTTTAAGAAATTCTTCTTCTGACCGTACACCAGAAAGTCACCCACATATATCAGAGCAACATCAGGGGACCGTAGAGTTTTCCATCTTCTTGGAGGTACGTCTAGTGGATACCACCCTCTTCTCCTCCACATGATTTTCAATAGTCGAAGCATATAAACTTGAGCAAACACCCTAAACTTTGGTGATTTAGAAAGCAGCTTTTCATACATCTTATCAGTAAGCAGCTTCTCTCCAAATTGAAGTGCCTTCTCAGGATACCGGTGTTGACCATCGTCGGCGTCTTTCAGAAGGTCAACACTGATACAAATGAGATTGCTGAATTGTTCCAGAACTTTGAAGTAGATCTTCACCGGGCGCCCTCTGTTGATTCGTTCTGCTATACACCCACAATGGCGGTCCATTACTGTGTAGATGCATTGAAAATATGGTGGAAAATGGATTGATTCGTCTAGGCCAACTGACTTCTTCATCAAATCTGACAACAAGTTGAATGAAAGGATCAGTTTTTTCTGACAATTAACGCCAGGCAGCTTATTCTTGGCATCACAGGCCTTAGATATCTTCGCTAGTATGCCAAATATGGTATACAGAGACTGGCACAGCGTAGTGCTGAGATGTTTGGTTACTTCAATCCCAAGAGGGCCAAAGAGACACACTGTGTCTTTGGCTACCAGGAGGAAACGTTCGGTGTGGGTGGAGTTAGTTGTTAAGCCAGCGCAAAAGGTATTCCAGATATGGAGGATGTAAAACTTTGCAGAGATAATTTGAAGGACTCCACTCTCTTCCTCTTCTTCTTCCCCGCTTCTACTTTTACGTCCCACCCAACGGGGATCAATAAAAGAGTAGTTGTTTAACGTCATGCACAGCACTCGCATTGGTTTCATTGGGAGAGTCCATCCTTTTTTAAAACCATCATTTACCATTTGGAAAAGTTGATCCCTAGACGAACCCACTGCCAGGACTAATTCCTCTGGCATATATGTCTCAGTCTCTTTATATGTTTGGGGAGTGCCAAGTATTGTGATGTGCAAGGCGTAGACAACTTGAGCAGCCAAATGAGAGGCGGTTATCAACTGAATTTTCGCTTTTTCAGATAACAGAAACAGCAAGGGCAGGGTTGCTGCCTTGCTGGGACAGAAAGATTCCCGCAATGCGATTGTTTTGATGAATTTTAAACTTGTTTTTAAAATCTTCTTGACAAGGATGCATAAAGCTTGAACAGTGGCCTTCTTTTCTTCAGCAGAGACTTCAGTTGAAGAGGTTTTGAATTGGGAAGACACAACATGCTGCAGCCAGTTGTTGATGTATGCCAGCATAGCCTTGAACACAGCTGGAGCAACCAGAGCTATAAAATTGATATGTTTAGCAGTGTTTTGGCAGTGCCTTGATGCAGCAACTGAACTTTCCTTTTTGCCATCTGGCGATGCTGATTCTAGAAACGAAGCAAGCTTATTGGCAATCTTTCCGAATGCTCTAAGATGCCGAGCCACCCTGCCACTGCTCAAATATGATGGCGAGGAGGAGGAAGAGGAGGAGGAGGAAGGTGCATCGACCCTACCACTACCACGATGTTGCCATGGCAGCTTCCTCCTCAAATCATCAACAGTAATACGACCACTCTTAGAAGCATCCGGCAAGTATGCTGAATATTTTTCAAAGAATTCTAGGCCATACAACATCTTGAGTGCAAACTGTTGCTGTACCATGAGTTGATCTGTAATACTATCTTCCTCACTCCTCTCGTCTTCTAGACCACCATCACCATCATCACTCTTATGAGCATTCTCCAACAACGATACAGAAAGCCACTTTTCAACATGACCGATTTTGTCTATACCGAACTCTCTTCCAAACAAACTCACCATAAGTGCCATTGCTGTTGTTTTTTTATCAGGTACAACATCAATGCTAGATGCCAGCTGCAATAGAGCATCAAAATCGTTTCTTGGAGGGCTGACTAGAATGGTGCTTATGTCATTTAATTTTGCCATTGAATATTCACTCTTATCCTTCTCATCAGGATCCTCATCTATTATGTTATATTTCAAGTAATCCAGGTCAATCCTGATATTTGTAATCTCCATTGCTTGGTTGTAACTATGCAAAGACTCTATCACCTGGACAGCCATTACTTGTGATTCACCTGGACAGCAGGGGCTGTTGGGGGTTTCTTTCCATAGTTGATCGTAGTACTTTGAATATATAGGGACGAGTACCTCCCTCAACTTTCTAGCAGCAGCAGTACAGTTGTCCTTGTGGTCAGCACAAGTCAACCGTTTCTCAAATCTTTGCAGCAGTACCCCATGTTGATGTGCCAATGACAGACCGATCATTGCAAAAGCCCCATATTGCAAACTTTCCTTCTCAAGTACAGCAACCAATTCTCCATATTTGATCAATAATTCAGACTGAAACAACCATACCAGCTTTTCCGCACCAATATCATCGCTGAGGTATTCTGGAAACCAAGATGTTCCCAATATGAAGCTTCCAATCTTTTCAGCAATCCCAAAGTTAGCAGGACGGCTACTCACCAACTTGATCAGTGTTTTATACAACCGAGGAGTGGTTTCAACTAGGTATTTCTTATCCTCTTTTACTGTGAAGTACATATTAATATACACGACACAAATGATTGTTTCAAAGATAACATTTTCCCACCGTGCATCTCCAAGTTTGTTGAGGAGGTATTTCTCCACCAATAGTTGGCTCAAGTTTTGCAAGATGTCCCGTTCTGTGAGTGAAAACCCTCCCATGATGAGAAACATTATAACATGCCCAGTCTTCTCTATAACAGCCGCTTCAAGGATATTTGCATCAACAGTGCCTGGTTTAAGTGCAGACAGTGATTCAAAGCAGATTCTGAGGCTCATTTCAAAGTTGGCTTCTATTTTCTCTTTGGCTCTCACATGAGGCTGCTTTGCTACCAGGAGTGTTCCATCGAACCGGAAAGTATCTCTTTTGACACAATCGTACAGCTGTGCTGCCAATGCTACAAGGATGTCTACTACATATGCCATAGCAGGATTGCATCCTCCACATCTGTCAGAAAGGGCAGCTATACGTCGTGCATCATCTGATCCTTCTCCCCTTCCCTCTAGAGTCTTGGTGAAATTGTCTAGCAGTGCTTCGTAAACTGTATCCGATATACATGCTGCTGCTGTTAGGGATCCAATAATCAGTTGTGTGAATCCTTCTTCATAAACCAACATTCTGTGCATTGAAGGGCTGGCGATGTACTCGTAGAGTTGATTGGTCCACTCTGGCAAGATGGACTGGAGGTCGGTGCAGCCTTCATCCTCACCGCCTTTGAGTGCACCAAGGATGCAATCGATTGCGAAATGGCACCGGTAATACTGCATATCAGGAATAATAGAATGTAGAGATTTGGTGATTTTCAGAGCGTCACGATATCGATCAGGGTATTCAATCTTCAACAATCTAATCATCTCTTTCTCCACGTCTAGATGCCTGTTTGACGCAAGAATACGACTGAATGCGTTATCCATATTGAAGGTATCTATTTTAACGATATCTATTTTAAAGTTTGAACAAATAGATGTCTTGATCTTGTTTCTCAGACCAAAATTCATACCTCAATCGAGCTCGCTACTCTCTTCCTCCTCGAGGAGCTCCGTTGCTGCCTTGCATATCTTCTTTCCATCACCAAGCTATTGAAATTGTTACATTATCAACACATTGTTACATTCAAATACCATTCTACTACTTTATGAAATAATAATAATATTCTACACACCGTACATGTCTTTGGCGCAAGCAAGAGAAGGAAGTACTCTCCGGAGAGTAGGCGTATTGGATTTGTCATGAGCCATGGGCAGTTCCGCCTACTTACATGGTTGGAAGGAGGACTACACACGGCAATCCCAGCCTCCTGCGCGTGCGGTTCCTTTGGGTGAGCAAAGGTGCCTACTTACATTCTTCTAGTGTAGCTCAAATTGTCTCAAAATCCTAATCTTCCTCACTTTAATTAATGAATATCAATATCAATATGAAGTCCCAGCTGCTAGCAATGCATCCCGTAATGTCCTCTTCCCCTTCCCTCCCCTCCCCTTCTCTCCATGTTTATTCTCAGTACACACAACCCTCCTCCAACTCTCCCCATCTCCTCCTCCTCCACCTTTATCACCACCACCACCACCCATAAAGTCTAAGACCCTCAATTGCTTCACATCATCATTTCTAACCACAATTTCAGACCCCAGTTTATGAGATGTTATAAATTCCAGAGCATCCCCAAATGTAGCGTTCCTACTATTACTATTAGCAGTACTATTATCTAAAGCCATCAAGTATCGATCTAAATGGTAAGTAAACTGATCTATTGTATGTGTCCCCAACACAGGATGACTGGTATGAGCATAACTACTCTTCCCCAAAGGACTGCTAGCGATACCATACACCCTAGGACTGACAACTCTCTCCCACATAGTAGCTGCCTGGCAAGTATCCAACATCATTAGAATATTCTTATACCTCTGAGACCTATACATAGACTCAATGGCCAGCCCAAGGTCAGCAGCAAGGAGCTCAACCTGGTCATGAAATTTGAGAAATTCATCTCCCCCGTGGCCGGTGAGATAGAAGAGAATGTTGGAATCAGGGCCAGTGTGGAGCTTTTTAGAAGGAGGAGTGCCTGGGGGGTGTTGATCAGTGAGGATGCGTATGAGGTTCTCAACAGTGACGTCGTTTCCTCGATAATCTATCTCAATGTCATCGGTGTAGAGGTTGCGGTTGGTGGGAGGACGGGAGGCTGGGTCAAGGAAGATGGTGCCAGGGCGGGCGTTTCTGGGGTCACAGGCGTGAGTGTCTGCGAGCATTAGGATGATGTTGGAGTCTGGGATGCCGTGGTACTTGAGGGATTGGTAGATGGAGAGTGCGTTGGCGGTGTGGCGGTAGTTGAGCCAGTTGCGAGAGGTGCTGAGGATGATGGCGTGGTGGGTGGTAGGGGATGTGGAAGCTGCAGAGATGATTGTGATTTGACTGTACATAGATAACAGTAGGAGTGACAAAGTATAATGCAGCTTGATCAAAGATATCCGCATCTTCATAATTGGGAACCTATCATGTACTGTTATTGGCTTTGTCCCCAATCTGATCAGAAAATTGATCTGTAATTCGAAAAACAAGAGCGTGGGGCGTGTATTTCTATCGATACTTATGGAAGTGTCTCTTATTATCACTGGTTAGTGCATATATAGCGACCATTTATGAGACTCTACTGCCAGTAGCGGATAATTATTATGGGGTCTCCCTGCCCAAACTGCTTTATGTGTGCTGACTCCCAGTCTTCCTAGGAATTAAACCCACAATTCCTCTGCCCAGGAGCAAATTGCGTGCACAGTTGTGATTGTATTGGAATATATATAGTTAATCAACTTCTTCAGCGCACAATTCGAGCTCCTGCAGCTGTCATTTCAAAGATGCTCAGTAATCGGATCCTGGCCTTTTTTCTCGCCCTTGTTTCTCTAGCAAGCCAAACTACCGCAAGAACTGATGGTGCATTTGCAGGTACCGTGTTTATTGGAGGTCCATGGGACTATGATCCAGCTTTTAGCGGAAATGGCAACTCCCGCTGCATCGAGGTGGTCGAGAGAGCCTCTGCATTTCTCATTGACGAGCTCCAGTTCGCAATCACACAGTATTGGTGGGACAACGGACCTCTCAACCCGCCAGACAACTTTGATGCCTCATGTTCCGGCACCTATCTTGAAGATTACTACTGCTACAACAGATTCAACTCAACTACCATCAGTCACTGGTGCTACGTTCGCATGGACGGGAACTGCCCCGAGCCAACCCTCGAAGAAATCAACTCCTTCAAACTCCACGTGGGCGCCTGCATGAAGAGAGCTGCAGAACTCGGCTTTGACATCACAGTCAATGCTAGAATTGATGACGGCCGTTCCCTCGGAGGCTGGAGAAACACCTTGAATTTTGACCCATTGGAAAACTATGGCCAGTATTCCTATAAAACGGCGATTTTGAATCCAATTTCAGAAATCATGCTGCAGGCTGCTGGCCCTAATACCAAGCTGTCCTTCACATTACAAGGAGAAATGGGGGCTACTGTTTTCCTCCACCCAGATCAATGGCTCAAAGTAGCCAACCAAGTCAGACAAGAATTGAGCGATGGCCGCAATAATAATAATAGTAGTGGAAGTGGAAGTGGAAGTGTGCCAGAGGTGGGTCTGGGCATCAACAACCTCAAGCTTTGTGGGTGTATTGGAGTTCCCGTCATAAATGCCAACACATACCTAGACACGGTTCTTCCAGTAGAGTTTCCCAAGGTAGCTGACCAATTCAACATCCCAGCCATACAGACATTATTCAAACAAGGACTGGATTACGTGTCTCTCTCTGCCTATGTTCCTCATTATGGCTCAAATGTCCTCACCTTCCCCCCGTGTGACATGGAAGCATTGATGGAGCGTCTTGACAGAGAATTCAGCTACTACAATCTCACCCTAAAGGATTTGGTGAGAGAGAATGGAGTGGGGATTCATTTCCAAGAGTTTGGAGTTGGTGGAGGCAGAGATCCATATGGCAATCCAGCTAGGTCTGCGAAAGAAGCGGCTGAATTCCCCTATTTTGGAATAGAGCCTGCACAGTATAAAAAGGCAAATGATCCATTTACTCAAATTCCAGAGATAAGGGAGTATAGAAAGCATTATTTTGAATCTACTTCTGATTGGATTCAACAGGGTGGGTGTGAGTATTATGTGGAGAGAGTGTACTTGTGGAATTTGAATAGTTGGGATGTGCTGGCTTTGTATCCAACTGCTATGACTGAAGGGGAGGGGAGTTACTTGGATGAAGAGTTGGTGGGGGTAATTGAAAGGCATAATAGAGATATGGGGGTTGTGAAGGGAGGTGGAGAGCAGGATGTTCTGGTTCAACAGGGGGGATAGGAGGGTGGGAGAGAGAAGAAGAGGTGTGTGTGTGTGTGTGTGTCTGTGTGTGTGGGGGGGGGTCTGTGTGTCGGTGGAGTTGAACAGACTTGTACAGGAAGAACGAACCTGTTCAGATCTTGAATAAACTTTTGATATTTTAATGAGCTAGATTAGAGCTGGCATTTGAGAAAACATAAAATTTCCAAATTCCAACATGCTTGGACCGGAAAAAAGTGAAGCCATGACAGACTTGCACTCTCACCATGCTACATTCCACTCCCACCCATCCATCATCTTCAATCAATGCAATACCCAAGCTCTGGGTTCCCAGGCGCTCCACCACCACCCCTCCGCTCGATTCGCCCCAACCCCCAGAAAGGAGTGGAAGGGCTTGTCCGCGATTTCCTTCAGAAGCAAGAGGAAATGGACTCCTTCTGAGCATCTCAAAACCATTGAATAAGCTATTTCTGGCCAACTCAAGTGCAATATGAAAGGAAAACTCAAAGCATTCATGGAAAACAGGAGTCACATATTCCAAGAACTGGGGAGCCTCAAGTCTACCGACTCGGACGCCGTGGTGTTCCTTATAATAATCAAAATGGCTGCAGCGATGGCGTTAACGCCAACGTTGGGGGTAATAGCCACTCTGTTTCTCATGATGGTGGTGGTGGTGGTGTTATAAATACTGTCAACTTATTTGCTGCTTCTGGTTCTGTTTGTGTGCTACTAATACCAGTACAAAGGCTACCTGTGACAGTAGTACAATTGATCTAGGTCTCCCTGGTTAGATAAAGGCATTGCTGTTGCAGAAGCTGCTGTAGAAGCTGCTGTAGTTGTGTACAAGATACTGCATGATAAAGGAGATACCTGACTGACATTTGTAGAACAAAAGCTAAATTACCCAGTGGAAGTGTAAAATACAACTACTGAAGGGAGGGGAGGCAGAGGGTGGTTTAATCAGGTGATGGAGAAGAAGTTGTGGATAGGGATGTTTAAGGATCAGGTTGTTGTCCAACAACACATGTGTAAGGAGGAGTTGGTCAAGAAGGAGAAGGAAGATAAAAATAAGAGTAGTGGTAGTGGTAGTTGTGCTGGTAGAGCTGGTGTTGCTGGTATTGGGGTTGTTTGCGGTGGAGTCAGTAAGAGGGCTGGTAATGTAAGAAAATGCCAATGAAATGGGGGGAGAAGAAGAGGAGGCGAGAAGAGGCCTCTCCCCCCTGTCAGGGAGGCGTTGAGGAGGACAGCGTGAACAGCAGGAAGGAGAGAGGTGGTGCCTCGAAACAAGAGGATGACCCAGAATACTAGCCAGAGAACATTTCTTCTTCAATTAGCAGGGAAATGCAGTAGCATTTCTTCGTTTCTTCTGGTATGTGAACGTGATCTCCATTCATCCCAATGTTTGAAACAGATCTCAGCAAGTCCTTAAACTTCTTCCCTCCAAGTGACAACAGAGCTCCATTATTCGCTCTAGACAACTTACGACAGCATCTATATAGTGATTACACCAATATTGAGCCGCGGGTTCAACAGAATTGGGTCTTCTCAACGCTTTACCAAAATGTAATGACCTTGAAGATGTCTTCCTCTTCTGGCTCCCAGCCAGTCTCTCGCCCCTTGGTGAAAGATGTAAACGTTCCTCTTGGCACATATGCTAGTGAGAGGTAAGTAAATCATCAAACAAACGATTCGATGGTAACGGTTTTCCCTCCCAAGTTACCACCGTCTCCTCCTCCCTTCAAGAAAGAGGTTGACTTCAACCGCTACACACGCTACCACCATCTCTTTCTCACCCACCATATTTCCCCTTCCTACATGATCATTACAGATTGGCTGCCATAGCAAGTGATGCCCTCCACTGCACCATCGCTCTCCAAGAAGGTAAAGACATCACCCAACTCAATCTCAATTTCCCTTGCATCAACTACACATCATCATCGAATCAAGTCTCTTCCCACCTTCAGCTGCTGGCCACTCTGTCTCTCCAAGAGGCAGCCCTACTCCTTAGTGAAGGTGGTCTAGCTCAGAAGATTGCCAACTCATTCACCACTTCCACCACAAAGAGAGATCCCTGCAATAATGCTGATGGCGACGATGACGATAACAAGGAGGAAAAGCAGGAAGAGGAGGAAGAAGAAGAGATGCAGCCAGCGAAGAAGAGGAAGAACCAAAGTGCCCCAGTGAACAGTGATGATGATAATATAGAGAACACTCCACCATCTAAGAAGTTCCACCGCTATTTGAAGACCAACTTGATCCAAGGTAAATCTGATGGTGCTTTTAGAAACCCCCTGCCTCTCTTCCCATCATCATCATCATCACTCCCCACTACCAAAGATGCTCCTGATGATGCTGATGATCTTAAAGTTAATGCTGCCAACATCACCACTACCATTATCACTCAACCCACCAATAATTCTAAAACCACCACCACCACCACCAACAACAACAACAACAATAACCCAACTGAACACCAACATCAAAAACAAGAACGACAAGAGCCACCACGCACGACTCGTTGGAGACAGTTCTCCGACGGTCGTTGCATTGTAAACATCACCTCACGTGTCTTGGACCAAGCTGAAATCTCCCTCCCTCTCTCTATTAGGTCAAGTTTATTTAGACACATTACAATCAATAATTATAAGAGGGGCAGGATCATCCTCCACTGTACCCCCCCTACCGCTACTCCCTCATCATCATCAGCAGCAGCATCAGCAGCAGCTCCAAGAGCATCTCAGTTGCCAGTCCAAGAATATAGTGCTGAGATTTACAGGAGACCCGTTAGGACTGACGCTATTCTCAGATATTTGAGACCAATGGTGCAGGGTCTTAATCTGGCAGCCAACGATGTTCTTGTTTTCAATGCCTGCCCCCCCTCCTCCGTCCCTCCTTCTGAAGGAGCAGCAGTAGATGATCATGGTGGTGGTTTTCACAATGCCAACACAAAGCTGAACCACTTTTCAGTGCATGTAATCCAGGCTAGTAATGATCAAGCTAAAGAACACATTGCCTGGGTGAGGCAGCAACTTTTCCCTAGCACTGTGGGTACTACTGATAATAATGGAAGTCGTAGAAGAGAGAAAAGCAAGTCGTCTGCCTCATATTCCCACTCCAATGCCAGTACGGTACCGGTACCAGCCACCCGGGTGTTGCCTATCAGAGCAGTAAGGTTCACGACTGAAGCCGCCGCCACCATTACTACTATCACCACAGCACCTGGTGCTCTTGCTACTTCCGGTCATCCCGGTCGTCGCCGTGGTCAAACCAGAGCACATTTCCTCGTCACTATTCACGACACCGACTCTGAAGAAAAAGAAGAAGAAGCTACCTCTCCTGGCCCCTCTTCATCTCCATCTATCTCTCCCACTGCTCAACCAAGAAGAAGAGGAAGAGGAGGAAGAAAGAAGGCAGACAACAAAGAAGACCCTGACTTCCTTCCTAAACGTGGAGTGAAGATTGCAGTAGGAGGAAGGAAGAGAAAGAGAGTTCTCCGTAGTAACAGTACTGGTGGTGGTGGTGGTGGTGGTACTGAACTGAGGCCACAACGTCTCCGTCTGTCTTCAGTGACCTACAACTCCTCCATGTATGTTCTTGATGGTAACATTCCTCCTCCATTATCGGTAGGGCCCCTAGAGACTAAGAGTGCAGGTGGTGGCACTGGTGGTGTCAAGAATAGACGTCCTGGTCGTTCTAGCACTATTTGGAAGAAGAATAAAGGTAGCGCTGCTGCCGCTAGTACTGCCACTGCCGGTGCTGCTGCCGCTGCCGCTGTTGCTGTCGATGTATTCAATAAGAAGGAGAGGCTTTACAACTTTGACAGCAGTAGTAGTAGTGATGACAATGAAAGCAGTGATGATGATAGTATTCAGTTCCCATCAGGTTTCTCTCGTAAGCGTGGTACTTCTAACTCTACTTCTGAAGATGATTTTACTTCTGGTAATAGTTATGATGATGAGGAGGAGGAGGACAGTGGTGTGCATGATAGAGGGCACCATCTTCTACCACCATCAGCAGTCAATGCAATGTATAGAGGAGGAGCAAAGACCAGAGGACTGAGCGCAATAGAAGCAATGAGAAGGATGCGTCGTAAGCAGTCCAATCCTCAACAAGCTCCTTGTGAGTGAGTCATAGTAATAGTCGTAGGAATAGTAGTAGTAGTTTTGTTTTTTTCTTCAAGATGGTGTAGATATACATGGATGGATAGATACATCTCATCTTCTTCTTCTTTTTATTAGTGTAGCAACGTAGTTCACCAACATTTGTATTCATATGTGAGTAGTAACACAGTTACACTATCTTTTTTTTTTTTTTAAACAAAATATAGTACAACGTCAACTAGATTTCTTGGAAGCCCCAGCACCAAACAATAATGTATCTTTGTTATAAGATCCTGACATGTTCAGGAGACACATCATAGCTCCTATTAATCCAGCTACTACCATGAGGATAGCTACCCATCCTGCTGGACCTATGATTGCCTTCTGCTCCTTCTCCTCCTCACCTTGAGGTACGGCTGCTGTCTCTGCCTCTGAGTTGGTATACAACTGGCCATCACCACCATCATAATTATTATCTTCTTGCAACAACAACCTTCTTCTTGAAACTGATGATAAATGTACTATTTGATTTAGTTTCCAATCCAGTAATGATGGATTGGTTAATAACTGTGCATCATGTTGAGGGGCAGGAAGACTTGCCACCGTGACTGCCACCAGATTGCCAGTACTTCTACCATTGCTGCTACTGCTTCTGCTGCTGCTGCCATTTTCCTTTGATTCTGGTACCTCCATCATCAACTTGGTTGCAATATGGTTGACCGTCTTCCATGTTGCTGTTTCTGCTGCTGTATACAACGCAGAATCAGATCCATATTCGTTACGAATTGCTTGGAGTCCAATCAATGTCAACGTAAAGAGGCGACGAGGAGGGCTATGCGCTGTACTGCTATTGATACTGATACTACTCGTTTCTTCTTCGATTGCTTTGATTGCTTCAGCTAGCTCAACAGCCCAAAGTCTGATTGAGATATTGGTGAGGTCAAGTGGGGTGTTGTTGTGGCCAGGTACAATGAGCTGTCCTCTCAATGGTTGAGATGATGATGGTTGAGGGAGGTAGTGGGTTTGTAAGACGGTGGTGGCGAGATGAGAGATGGCATTCTCTGCACAAATATCAGTGCATTTAGTGTGTATATTAATAGGGGTAGACTGGGGTTGGAGACATGCTAGAGATTTGGTGATCATTGATGTTGTAATAGTGGAGGAGGGGGGGCCATTGTCACGGATGGCTGCGAGGTGAGAAGCGGGTGGAGGGGTGTAGAGGGTGGTGGCGCCGACGATGTGTGTGAGGAGGACTGTGGAAGGTCGATGGAAGGTGTCTTGTCGTAGTAATGGATTGGATAGGTTGGGAAAAGGATGGTCTAGAGGAGTTCCGGTAAGGGTATGCAGTATAAAGCCAAGGTCATTCAGGGAGAGTGATGAGTGCTGCTGTGTTGTTGGAGTCAGTGCATTCCCCGAATGATCTGTTAGAATGGCAGTGTGGCCTGCAACAGAAACTATTAATATTGTATAGATGCCAGCTTTCAAACAGCCCAACATTGATCACTTTCTGATTCAAATTTCCGGCCTTTACTGATCCCTACTTCCTCTTATTTCAGGACAATGATGTGAAATCAAGCTATATTTACTGCTATTAAGCTTTTAAAGTGCCATCGCTACGGAATTTTGCTCCAACTTGAAGGAGTCAGGTGCCCTCAGTATCCCCACTTGGGCCAGCGCAGCTCTTGAGAAGGAGCCCAGGAGAGAGGGAAGGGTAGCTTCAGAGAAGTGCTCCTTTAAAAGTCACCCTCATAGCATTGGACATGTAGTGAGATACTAAGAGCAAACAATTAATCAATGTATTCTCAATGCAGCTTGGATTTCTCAATCCCTCCTCTAGATCAACTAATACGCTTTCCAGACCTAGACAGTGCTTTGATCCATTTTGTACCACCTCGAATACCACTAGGAATCGTAGCGTCGCCACAATGTGCAACAAGCCTGGCGAAAATTCTGCCACCAACAAAAGGATTGATGTCGACGCTGCTGCAGCAAAGTTTGGGTGGGGTGATGTTACCCAACCAGCCAAAGACTACTCTAAAGATAGAATAATGGAGCTCCCTCTCTCATCCATAAAGAGACCATTGCAAGGTTTACGACAAAACAGTAAGTTACCATGACCTCTTTCTTCTTTTCCCTCCCTCCTCCCTAGTCCTTCATCTTCCCCACCCTCCTCCCCTTCCCACCACACCTCACTTCTTATCTATCTATCTATTCCAATAAACAGATGAAGAAAAGGTTCAAGTCCTCATGCAAAGCATCCACGAAATAGGCCAACAAGAACCCATTGATATTCTAGAAGTAGACGGCCAGTATTATGGCTTTTCTGGCTGTCATCGTTGGGAAGCCACATCCAAACTAGGTCGGGATACTATAACATGCCGTGTGATTAAGGCAACACCTCAAGTATTGAGAATGCACATGATGTAATGGAAACGGTAGTATTCACCTATTGTACAAGCCAAGTGTGTAATCTATAGATATGTCTATATGGGTAAAACATTATTTACAGCTCTCTCGCATTGAAACACCAAGTGGAAAAATAAAAAGGCCAAAAAAGGCCTGTTTCTCTTGTTATTCATTCATAAATCTTCTTCAACACCCTTACTAGTATATATCATCATCATCATATCAAAAATGGGGTTTCTTTTCTTTATATGTACTGCATATTATATTAGGGTTCTTCAGAAAACAATCCAAGATGTTTTTTTTTGTCCTCCATCAAAAATTCCTTTTTCTCTCTTCTTCATAATCAAATAAACCTGAACGAATTTTGACAGCATCAGCATCATAGATATAGACCAGGGGTGTGGTGATACGAAAAAAAAGGAAATATAAGCCAGTTTGGTATGTACTTTATTGTACATTTTTAGTAAGGGAGGAGATTGGCATCCTCTGGTGGGATGATGTGGTCCTCGACCAATCCACGCCAGATGGTGATGTGGTCAACCTCTTCTTGAGCAGCAAATCCAGCCCAAGAGATCATAGCTAAGCGACCGTTGTTAAGTTCCTTGGTCTGCAACTCGAAAGCAGCATCAGCGTCATCACTAGGGAAGAGACCCAGTGGGTCAAAACCGATCTGTCCTGGCTCGAAATCAGCACGCATCTGGTCACCAGCGCTGACAACAGAGTCAGCAGATGGCTCCTTCCAGCCGATGCGGGCACGGCGGAGTTCCCAAGCACCAATGGCGACAAGGACAATCTCCCAGAATTGTGGGAAGACGGCCTCAATTTCTTGGAAGTGGCGGAAAGCTGGTCCTCCAATGTTGCCACCGAAGAATGGATGGTACTCTTCTTGGACGACCCAACCGAGGGTGGCAAGCATGGCAACACGGCCGTGAGTGACCTCGGCCTCGCGGAAGCGCTTGGCCTCGGAGACGGTGAAGGTTGGGGAGTCGGTGAAGCCAAGTGGATCAAAGAAACCGGTTGGTGCGCAGACACCTGGAAGGGACATGACGTAGTCTTTGGCTGAGCCGGCTCCCATAGATTTGGAGGCCTGTAGGAAAGAGGAGGAGAGAGGAGGGGGTGAGGGAGGGTTGGAGGTTGTGAGAGGGCGTCGGAGGGTAGAAGATTCGACGAAAAATTGTAGAGTTTCCACAATGTGGTATCCAGAAGGTATCACGGGATATGATAGAGGCTAGGAAAGCCAATAGTAGAGCCATCAACGCCTAAAGGCTGCTGATTGAAGCAGGCCAAATCTCTATGATCTTGACGTGATGACTTTCATAAAACAGCGCTTATTGTAGTGATAAACATGCTACATACCTTGGCAACAACGGTCTTACGGGCATCGGCCTTGGCAACGACGGGCTTGAAGCCCTTAACAGCAAAGCAGTGCATGATGTTTATGGTAGAATGTGTATAAAGTGTCTGAGAAGAACTCCGTAACGTAGTTGGACAGTTGTAAGAACGTCGATTATGGTTGATTATGTTGAAAGGTGGGCATAATGCGCCAGCTTTATACCCACAGATTGGACACAGGCCTGTGGTTGGAGGTCGTGGTTGTTGAAGCACAGGACTGCCCCCCAAAAAAACATTCTAGAACCAGCCTCATCTTTTTCTTTACTTTATCTACAACCAGCCTTCACAAAATCACACATTCCAGTCTACAGCTAACAAATATATTCACACTCTTTGATTCAAGTTCTTATCTCCCCTCTTACTACTCACAACACCACTCACTACTCCCCCCCCCCCCCCCCCCCCCCTCCCTTCTTCTCCCCCCCCCACCCTCTTCTTTCTCCCCCCCCACCCCCCCCCCCCCCCCCCCCCCCCCTCTC
>Ga0114919_10001015_pt1 | contig 22623 bp, 22 predicted proteins | sample BlataG_FD_88682 | JGI IMG/M metagenome (GOLD analysis project Ga0114919, IMG submission 88682) | Deep subsurface microbial communities from Black Sea to uncover new lineages of life (NeLLi) - Black_00105 metaG | ecosystem: Environmental > Aquatic > Marine > Oceanic > Sediment | place: Atlantic... | reverse complement strand
CTCCAGGAAGTTGCGATGTTCGTGGAGAAGAAAGTCAAAACCACTGGTTGAGGGTATCTTTATGTCCGCAGATACCTGGTCTATATCCGCCCAGACCGCCTCCCACGCCTCCGCCAGGGTGGCGTTGGTCTCCAGTCGGGTGGTCAGACCCAATCCCTTTGCCAGATGGGCAACCTCGCACAAAAACTCGGTTTGCAATAAGGGCTCCCCGCCGGTGAAGACGACTGTGGGATAGACCTGCTTCCACTCCCTCAGCCACTCCTCCACAGTCGTCTGGTAGATAGGATTCCTCAGCTTTCGCACACCATCGTTAAAGCTCCACATTCCCTCAGCCGGCTTCTCCTCCCAAGCCTTGCGGGTATCGCAGTAGGCACAGCGGAGGTTGCATCCAGCCAGGCGAAAAAAAAGGGCTGGACTGCCCAACTTCACCCCCTCACCCTCCAATGAGGGATAGGCTTCAACTATGTAACCTTCCGTCATCTTCGGCTCCCTCGGCAACTTACTGGGTTATTCCACCCAGCGCACCTTCGCCGTGGCTTTCCTTACCCCCTCAACCTCCTTGGCGAAAGCCTCCAACACCCACAAGGCGAACTCCCCGGGGTTGACTCCCAGCTCCGTCAGACCGATGGTAGGAAACTCTATCCCCTTGGTATCAATATTTATGCCCAGGTGGATGAGGGCGGAGACCGGACTGACCGTGGCGACGGAGATGGTAAGTTTTCGTTCGCCGACATAGAGATCGTCGCCGTCCCTCTCAATCTCCAGACCTTTCTTCCGGGAGATGAGCCCGGACATAGCCAGTGAGACCAGAATATACTGCCAGAGGACCACCTCTCTCATGCCCATCCCGAAGAACTCGCCGATGAAGTGGAGCATCTTGGGGGAGTAGATTCTCTGGCTGGCGAGCGCCTCCTCCATGTCCACCAGATTATCTCCACTCACATCACACTGCCCTATGAAGGCGACCAGACTGTCGCCCATAATCTTAAAATTTTTCAGGGAGAAGTGTGAGGTGAGTTGCTCACCGCTATAAGCCAGCTCCTGTTCGTGGAAATAGGTCTCCATCTTCCTTCATCCCTCAAATTTTCGTTCTATTAAATGATAAGCACCGGCGCCCCGAAAGGCATCCTTCAACCGCCGACAGTTGGGACAGCGACCGCAGTGGACAACCTCACCCCGATAACAGGAATATATCAACTCCAGGGGGGCGCCCACCGAGAGCCCCGCCTCAACTATCTCCCGCTTGGTCATCTCCAGCGTCGGGGAGATGACGGTTACATTATTCCTGGTGGAGTAAGCCAGAGCGGAATTGACATTCTCCATAAACTTTCGGGAATTATCCGGAAATGATTCCGCCTCCTCCACATTGAAGCCCACCACCACATACGCCAGTCCCTCAGCCTCCGCCACTCCGGCACCGATATTGAGCAATATTCCGTTGCGGTTGGGCACCCAAAAATCCATATCCTCCCCCTCCGCCATAGCGGGGGCCCCCCCCGCCTTGGCGGGGGGGGCATCTCCCTCCCGCTCCAATAACTTTCCCCCTCCGCCAAGGCGGAGCCCCTCATATACATCAACGGAGACCCCGCCCCTTGGCGGGGGAATGCCCAAACGCTCACATATTGCAGTGGAGGCGGAAAACTCCTGTTCGTAGGTTCGCTGACCATAGTTCACACAGAGGGCGACTGCCACCCCCACATCCAGATGGACAAGAGTCATAGCCACGGTGGAGTCCAGCCCCCCGGAGAGCAAAGCCACCGCTTCAGGGTCGGTAGGTGGCGCCATATCCTTCCGACTCCCAGACGGTTATCTGCTTCACCCGCACCCTTTCCCCCTGCTTCTCCCCCAGGAGAGCGGAAAGGCGCTCAAAGATATACTCTGCCAGCACCTCCGAGCTGGGATTTTTATCCTTAAATTCCGGCAAGGAATTCAAGTCCCGATGGTCCAGCTCCCCCACCACCTCCCCTAAAAGCTCGTTCAGCTCCCGAAAGTCAATCAGCAACCCAAGAGAATCCAGCTCCCCACCATAGACCACCAGCAGCACCCGAAAATTGTGCCCGTGCAGCCGTTCGCAATCTCCCCCATAACCCCTGAGGGCGTGGGCGGACGAAAAATGAGCCTTCGCCTCCAGTTCATATACCACTATAAGCTCTCCTTAAGCTCACTATAAACCTTCTCAGCCCTCTTTCTCAGCTCGCCAATCCCGTCGTGGTTCTTGATGACAAAGTCTGCTTTCGCCGCCTTCTCCTGCTGAGGAATCTGGCTGTTTATGCGCTCTATCGCACCCTCCCGGCTCTCCGCGAACTTGCGCATACACCTGACGATGCGCTCCTCCAGAGGGGCGGAGACCACCACCACCGCATCGCACTCGGAATCAAAGCCCCATTCGTATATCAAAGCGGCGTCTATCACTATCATCTGACCGTCACTCCTCCGGGCTGATTCGGCAATCATCTCCCTCAGCTCGGTGAGAAGCAAAGGGTGAATGAAGGCATCGTATTTTGTAAGTTTATCCCTATCCCCGAAGAGCAGGCTCGCCATCTTGGGTCGGGAGATATTGCCCTCCTGGTCCAGTATCCCCTCCCCCAACCAGGCTATCAGATGCTCCTTCACCTCCGCCCGTTTTAGCAGCCTGTGCCCTATCTTGTCCGCCTCAATGAGCCGAGCGCCGAGGCTCTCAAAAACCTGAGCCACCGTGGACTTCCCGCTCCCCGGACTGCCGGTTACAGCCACAACCGGGGATTTCGCCCTATCTGCGCCCTTACTCAGCACGGAAGATTAGCCAGCTCCCTTCACCATAGCGCTCGCCGACATTCAGAAGCACATATTTGCCGGAAAGCTTCCTGCCGGCAAGATGCATAACTATTTTAGCATCCTTCCAGGAATCCATCTCCGCCCCACCCTCATCCCAGACCTCTCCGGGGTCATCAGCTTGGTGCCAGGCGACAGCCCTGGCAAGGTCATCGCCTTTCCCCGGGGCAAACCTATCCAGGGTGCGCGCCATTCGGCGGAGATTGGTCTCCTGCGGGGGCTCCTTGGGCATATACCAGGCGTGCACCTTGCCTGCGTTTGCGAAATATAGCTTGTAACGCTTGGATTGAGGACAGAAGGTAATTATGAACCCTTCCATCGCTCCCCTCCAGATTTCAGCGGAAACGAATATCCATTCCCTAAATCTTAAGCCAGTTGAAGAATTATGTCAAGGAGGTATTCTCACAACATAAATCTGCAGCACAGCTTAAAAATCTCCGATGAATAAAAAAATGTGAAAACTGATTAAACCTTTTCCGCCGTCGCTTGTCTATTCCATCGGTTGGGTGACGAATTCTCCATGTGTTTACCGACTGAAAACCTTCTTTGACATCTACCAACCCAAACCGCATAACTGCTCCTTTCACCTTCGGGGGAGGCAAAATGCCTCCCCCGAAACCAATTTAATCCCCGCCCAAAGGAATCGTTGACTTCAGCTAGAGTGCAAGATATAATATTCCAGCCTACCTTGAATCCTTACGCTCCTTACGATTACCCTTTAATCGTTGGGTTTTTTAATATAAAATCTGCATATAAGCATATCACCCATTTAAATGCGCAGATACTCCAAGACCCTGTCCGCCGCTATGCAGAATGGGTCTTCTGTCAGGCATCAGGGAGCAGCGGTGGCAATTGGAAAAATCGGCGGCAAGTCAGCGATAGATATACTAAAAACAGCCTTAGAGGGTGATGACCCCAATGTCCAAAAAGCAGCCCAATGGGCTTTGAAAAAGCTCTGGGAGTAGTTTGAGAATAAACAAACTTCTTAATGTGAAAATAAATACCTAATCCAAAGGAGACTTAGAGAGGTGAGAAAAGCAATCAAACCAACCCTGGCAGTTTTATTTGCAGTTGTAGTGCTTATCCCGATTCAAGTGTTTGCTCAAAGTGATTGGGAAGTGGAGTGGAGCGGATTCTTCTCCTCCTATTTTCATCACACACCTGATGAAAAAGGGTTTGTTCTCGGTCCGACCGAGGTGGACTTCTTCGCGCAACTGCATCCCCGCTTCTCAGCCAACGGTGCGCTGGTCGGCGAATATGAATTTGCCACAAACTCCGCCGATATAGGGGTGGGAGTGGCATATCTGGAGGTTCTTCTGCAAGAAGAAGTCTCCCATAAGACGATTATCTCCAACACTGGGCTGGCGGGAGGTCTTTTTGATGTCCCCTTCGGCATAGACTATCTACTTTACGCCGACCCGGACCGTTGGAATATCTCCACCCCGATTACAGCGGATAAAATGTTTGACGGTGGGTGGACCGATGTTGGGGCGATGTTTTTCTCCACCCTGTGGATGATTGACCTCAAGGCATATTCAGTAAACGGTTATACCGAGAGACCTGCTATCGGCACTACCGTTGACTTTATCCCTGTAGAATGGGTCCATGCTGGCGCCTCGTATACGATTGGGTTAAACGCCACAAACGACATAGATTGGGACCGAATCGGCGGACACGGAATAATCAGTTACGCCGGAATTGAATTCTGCAGTGAATACATTATCGGAAACGACAATAAAGCTACCACAGCCGCCAAGCATAAGGGCTTCTACGGACAGGGCACCTTTGACTTCACGGATTATTTCTTCCCGTTCTATATCGGCGCGCGTTATGGTATGTGGCAGCCTGATTATGACGCCAACGGAGACACCATTGCCGACAACGACGACCTCACCAGAATTACCGGCTATTTCGGTATCCATGTGATAGAGCCAGTCACGGTCAAGTTTGAATACCAGATGAACAAGGAAGAAGGGGGGGTTGAAACAGATAACGACGAAATCTGGTTCGGGGCGGTTACGGCTTTTTAGAAGTAATAACTCTTCTTCACGAGTTCCCGCCGGTCGGGTTTGATATTAAAGCTCGACCGGTGGTCTTTATTATAACAAAAGTTGACATCTATGTTGGTTGTGGGATATAATAACCACAGCTGTTGACATAGAACTTAGAAAAATCCCCCCAATTAAATGGCTAGATACGCAAAGACCCAATCCGCTGCTCTGTTGGGCATTGACGGCTACCTGGTGGAGGTGGAGGTTGACATTCACGGTGTAAGCCCCTACTTCATCACAGTAGGCTTGCCCGATGCAGCGGTAAAGGAGAGCCGGGAGCGGGTGCAGTCGGCGCTCACCAACTCCGGCTTCAAGATGCCCGACGGCAAGGTGACCGTCAACCTGGCTCCCGCCGACACCCGCAAGGAAGGTCCCATCTACGACCTGCCCATCGCGGTGGGCATCCTCTGCGCCTCCGGGCAGTTACTCATCCCTCCGGACAGCAAGACCGCCGTCGTAGGCGAGCTGGCTCTGGAGGGTACTGTGCGTCCAGTTAAGGGCGCTTTACCCTTGGCTCTTGCCTGCCGGCAGGCGGGTATCAAGTCGCTCATCATCTCCAAGGAAAACGCCCCCCAGGCTGCCCTTGCCGAGGGAATAGATGTCTATGGCACAGAAAGCCTGGAGGAGGTGGTGGAGCTTCTGAACGGTTCGCTCGCCATCCCTCCCACCGAGGTGGACATAGACCAGCTCTTCCGTGCCGGCGTTGAGGAATACCCCCTGGATATGGCGGAGGTCAAGGGGCAGGAGCACGCCAAACGTGCTCTGGAGGTGGCTGCCGCCGGAAGCCATAACATCCTCCTCATCGGCCCTCCCGGCTCCGGCAAGACCATGATGGCAAGACGCCTGCCGGGCATCCTTCCACCGCTCACCCTGGATGAAGCTCTGGAGGCAACCAAGATTCACTCCATCGCCGGCAACCTGCCGGCAAGCCAGGCTCTGCTCTGCCAGCGCCCCTTCCGCTCCCCCCACCACACCATCTCCGACGCCGGGCTGATAGGCGGAGGAGCTATGCCCCGCCCGGGGGAGATATCCCTTGCCCATCACGGGGTTCTATTTCTTGACGAGCTTCCCGAACTGGAACGTAATGTGCTGGAGGCAATTCGCCAGCCGATGGAGGACGGAATGGTGACCATCAGCCGGGCGGCGGCTAACATCACCTATCCGGCAAACTTCATGCTTGCCACCTCCATGAACCCCTGCCCCTGCGGTTTCTTCGGCAGCCCCACCCGCCCCTGCACCTGCTCCCCGCCACAGGTTGCCCGCTACCGCCAGCGAGTGAGCGGGCCGGTTCTGGATCGCATAGACATCCACCTGGAGGTGCCGGCGGTGCCCTTTGACAAACTGACCAAGGAGGTCAGCGGAGAGCCCAGCGCCGACATACGCCGCCGGGTTTCAGCCGCCCGCAAGACACAGTTGAAGCGCTTCCAGCACCTTTCGGGCATCTATACCAACTCCCAGATGAGCGGAAAACTTCTGCGGGAACACTGTCCGCTGGATGAGGAGTGCAAGACGCTTCTGGCTCGGGCGGTGGACAAGCTGGGGCTATCCGCCCGGGCTTACGACCGCATCACCAAGCTGGCACGCACCATCGCCGACCTGGAGGGAGCCGAAAATATTGCCCCCCACCACATCAGCGAAGGAATACAGTATAGGGCTCTGGATAGGGAGATGTGAGCCTTTGCAAGCAAGGGTTCAATCATCGCAAAAAAAGAAGCACCGGCTCTTAGCGGTGATTTTTTTATGTTTCCTCACCCATCTATTGTCCTCAAATCCCTCCTACCTCACCACTATCTTACCCGCCTCCCCCTCAATCACCTCACCGACCACAACCGTTTGGGGATAGCCCCTCTCCCTCAGCTTCTCCACCATCTCCCGGGTTCGTTCAGCCGAAACGCAGATGAGCATTCCCCCGGAGGTCTGCGGGTCAAACATCAAATCCAGCCGCTCTCTGGAGACCTCACCCTCAACGGTCAGATGTCCCTCAAGAAAATCCCGGTTGCAGTTTAAGCCCGCAGGTATCAAACCCATACTAGCATACTCCTCTGCGTGGGGCATAACCGGCACCTTGCTTGAATCAAAGGAGAGGGCTACTTCGCTTGCCTTAGCCATCTCCAGTCCGTGTCCCAGCAGACCGAAGCCGGTCACATCGGTGGCGCAGACGGTGCCCATCTCCTGCATCACCTCACAAGCGCTGGCGTTTAGCAGGAGCATGTTCTCTATCGTCGCGTCCAACGCTTCCTTGTGGCTCACATTTCCCTTGACTGCGGTGCTGATAATGCCGGTGCCCAGGGGCTTGGTCAACAACAAAAGCTCCCCCACCCGGGCACGAGAATTGGCGATTATTTTCTGAGGATGGACCTCACCGGTCACCGCCAAGCCGAACTTCAACTCATCATCCTTTACGGTATGTCCGCCTATGAGCACACAGCCCCCCTCGGCACACTTATCCGCGGCTCCCTGGATAACGGCGGTGAGCACCTTAGTGGGATATTTTTGGTTCGGGAAGGCGGCGATTGCGAGGGCGGTAAGTGCCCGCCCACCCATGGCATAGACATCGGAGAGGGCGTTGGCGGCGGCGACTCCGCCGAAGGTGTAGGGGTCGTCCACAATGGGGGTGAAGAAGTCGGTGGTGAGCACCAGGGCGCGTTCCTCGTCAATAAGATATACCCCGGCGTCGTCTGCGGTATGCAGACCGACCAGAACTCTGGGGTCTTTGGGCAGTCGCAGAGAGGAGAGAACCTGCGACAGGAGGGTAGCCTCAAGCTTCGCCGCTCAACCGGCGGCGGCGACATCCTGGGTCAAGCGAATTTCATCATCCGACATCTGCTCACACACCTCCTCTCCATAAATTAACGGCAATGATATTATATGTGTTCCCGAAAGACAAGCCTTTTCCTCGGCAACTAGAATTGTTACTTTCCCACCCGCTCTCCCTTGACATATCCCCTATCTTGTGCTAGATTATCCATTCATTTTACCCAACATTTCCGAGGAGAATCAGAGCGATGGAAAGGGATATCCGTAAAAACCCCGGCTTGCTCAAGCTGGAGCTTTACTGTCTGGGGATGCGCATTGGTGAATCCTGCAATCTGGACGACGACGCCTCCCCCATCCTTCGCACCCGTGGCGGTCTGGGGAGCGGTCTGGAGGCAATGCTCCCCGACGACCTCTACACAAACATTCCCATTATGGAAAAGTTCGCCAAAAAATCGCCCTACATCCTGAAAAAGGAAGACGGGGGATATTTCATTTATAAAGAAAATTTGAAGGTGGCGCCGCTAAAACTCCTGCCGCAGCCCAAATTTTATGACCAGCGCACCTCCAGCGGAAAGCTGATGAGCCGCATAGGGGTTATGCAGGGCACCTACATCGGAATATATCCCACTAAAGTATGCGGCTTCTGGGAGATGGAGCCGAAGAAGAACTGCCGTTTCTGTTCCGTCGGATTGAACATCGGAGCCCAAGAGGAAGAGGAGAAAGGTGTTTCCGATGTGTTGGAGGTGGTGAAAGCGGCGCGCAAAGAGCTAAATATCACCTTCGTCCATTTCAATACCGGCTATTATCATCCCGATGAAAACTACCTGGATGTGCTCCTCCCCTATATAAAAGCGGTGAAGAAGGAAACCGGACTGCTCATCGGAGTTCAGACCCCGCCGGATAAGGAGATGCAAAAGTATGATATGTTGAAGAAGTTAGGGGTCAACCATGTCTCCTTCTGCATAGAGCTCTACGACCCCGAGCGCTTCGCCGAGGTCTGCCCGGGCAAAAAGGAGCATATCAATCAGAAACGCTATCTGGATACCATCGCCTACTGCTCCGAGTTGTTCGGCAAGGGAAGAGTGGCTGGGGAGATAATCGCCGGTCTGGAGTCGCCCGAGGCTTCCATCGCCGCCATTGAACATTTCGCCTCCGTTGGAGCTGTCTCCACCGTCTGCGTCTTCCGTCCCACCATAGGCACCGACATGGAGGATTACCCCCCACCCAAGGTTGAGGACATGATTCCCGTCTTCAGGCGGATGTATGAGGTCTGCCTGGAGAATGGTATCCCCGCCGGGGTGGCGCCTAATGTAAAGGTCAGCCTGGTGCTTCTGCCCGATGAAGGCATCTACTTCTTGGACGACCCCGAGAAACATCGTCTGGGCATATTCAAGATGAAGATGCTACATCATCTCTTCAGCGCCTATTTCAAAACCCGCCTGGCGTTCAAACACGGATAGTTGTATCTCTAAGAATATTCCACAACTCTATGCAGACGATGACTTTGGACCTCCACTTAAACCCTCATCGCCTGCAAAGGGCTAAAAAATAATGCTCTCCAAACTCCCCCGGCTCACCGAAAGGTTTCCCCTCCCGGCGGTGGTCTTCTACCTCATCGCCACCACACCTCTGGGCTTCGCCGCCGGGATGTATATTGACAACATGTATCTCCTCCCGCTGATAAGCGCCCTGCTCTTCTTCCCCATCTTCGTCATCTACCTGTCCGCTGGAAGATACCGGGCAACGCTCATGCTCAGCCTGTTGTGGGCTCTTCTCCTCTCGGTGATGATGATTCTCGCCACCACGCAGAATCCGCAGATGATGAGCGAGTTAACCATCAACGGAACCGACTACACAGATGAAATGTTCACCTGGATAAAGACCGGCGAGGGTGCCGAGGGAAACCCAGTCCTCTTTCTGCCACAGCACGCCCTCCATCTGTTGATATACATCCCAACCACGGTGATAAGCGGGGGCTTTTTCGGCCTGGTAATGGGTACCATTCTACTCAACTATATGAACTTCTATGTGGGTATGCTGGCATCAGCATCCACCAACTCCGCCCTAATCTCCCTCATCGGTTGGCCCCCTTGGGCTCTCCTGCGGGTGGTGGGATACATCTCCCTGGCAATCGCCCTCTCCCAGCCTCTGTGGCACCTGGTGGGAGAACGGAAACTTACCTTCAACTGGAGGACGCCTTATCTGTGGTGGGGTTTTGGCTTGGTAGCGGCGGATGCGTTCTTAAAATGGCTTCTGGCGGAGAGCTGGCGAGAATTGCTGTTATACTATTTTAGGGGTTGAAATTGATTTAAAAATAGAGTATGCTAAACTAGATTTAAATTAGCGACTAAGGAGAGAACGAATGGAAAAAATCACCAAAGAGATGACCATTGAGCAGGTCGTCTCCAAGTATCCTAATACGATTGAGACCTTCTTCCGATATGGAATGGGATGCATCGGATGCCAAGCGGCTATGTTTGAGAATATTGAACAGGGTGCCCTGGTGCACGGAATAGATGCGGACAAGTTGATAGAGGACCTAAACGAATCCATCAAAGATTCCATTGAGGATGAGGAATAACCCCCGCAAAGAGGGGTGGAGATGAAACAACTATTAAAAATTTCTCCCCTGCTGTTGGTGGTCATTTTGCCGAGTCTTCTCTGGTCGGCGGTATTGGTGTGGAACAACAACACACTGACCTTCACCGACCCGGAGAACCTTAACACCGTTGATTCCGCCTACGCCATAATCAACGCCCTGGCTAACAACTTCGTATGGAAGATAGACGAGGTGGACACCCTTCCTGGCGACCTTGGCGGTTACGATACCGTCTTTGTCCTTCTGGGCTCGTGGCCCATGAATGGAGCCCTGTCCATAAGTGAGCAGGACACTTTGGTGTCATACTTGGAAAATTGGGGAAACATCTATGTTGAAGGCGGGGATTTTGGAAACGACTATTACTCCACCACCCTGTTCTCCTGGACCGGGGCTACTTTTGAGCACGACGGCAGATATGTCTATGATGGCGGCAATGTGGATGTCCTGGAAGGGACCGGTGGGGGACCATTTGAAGGATACTCATTCGTCTATTACGCCTATCAGATAGAACTGCCGGACAACTATGTGGACGAACTCTCCGCCGAACCCGACGATGTCCTCTTCACCTCCCGAAAAGCCGGCGAGATTTCCAATGTTCGCTGCGTCTTCAACGACCCCGAAACCACCGAGGGTAAGGTATATTATTCCACCATCATCTTCGGCTCCTTGCAAGACGGAATGGGACAAAACACCAAAGATGCCTTGATGGCGGGTATCATATCATTGCTGGATATAGAGGTCTCCATCCAGCCCACCTCCTTGGGCTACATCAAATCCCTCTTCAGGTAACGGGATATGTCGGCGTATAAAAATACTACAGCTACCTGCATACTCACCGCTATCCTGCTATCCATAACCACTACTGCGACCCTCGGTGCGGAGAACGGGCTAATTGAGACTGAAACCATACATCTACTGCCCACCTCGTCCGTCCTGCTGGTCAGCGACCAGGTTGACGGCGTCGCCGACCCCCAGTTCTTTGACGAATACTATGTCTCCGCAATGGAGTATTACGGCTACGCCTACACCATCTGGGACCACAATGCCCTGGGAAGCCCCACCATCGGGGACATTGAACCATACAGCGCAATTATCTGGTACACCGGGAACTCCGGTCAATACCCCGCAGACGACCCCTATTTCGGTCATCTGACCTTAAGCCTTGGTGAAGAAAGAACCCTGGAGACCTATCTCAATACCGGCGACCAGGACCGTTTGCTTGTCCTCTCAGGGATGTGGATCGCCTGGAACTGCATCGCCAACTCCGACGACCATACGCAGTTCTACAGCCCCCTATTCAGCGCTCTGTTGGGGCTCTCCTACATTGAGGACAACTTCACCGATTGGATTCATGTTGACGATGACTGGGCTCTGGAAGGGGTGGGGGACCAGTTCTACGGCACCTCATCCTATGAGATAATCTGGGCTTCCGATTTCAACTATCCGGACCAACTGGAGGCGGTCTTCCCCGGGGATGCCACCGCCATCTGGAAGGATGCGGATGAGGAGCATCACCATTATTCGTGCGTCTATGCATGCGGGGAAAAGACTATCGGTTCGGGAGAGTATAATATCGCCCTGCTCTCCTGCCCAATTGAATCTATCGGCGACCAGGAGGAACGAAACGAGATACTGCACAATCTGCTAATGTGGGGTGGGACACATCTAATAAATATCCAACCAACCTCACTGGGATGGATAAAGTCCCTCTTCAGGTAGTTGCGTTCCAGAAACCGCCTAAATATTATTGCCGGGAAAACTATATGTCTTTAACTACCCATAATTTTTTTCCCGAAAACAAAAAAATAATCCATTGACAGAGGGACAATATATATATATAATTCATTGGCAGTTCAATCATATCGGCACTACACCTAGCAAATACTGAGCTAGGGGTTTTATTAATCGTGGAGGGGAAGATATGTCTTCGTGCAGTTCCTTTTCTGTCGGATGGGTTTGGCTTTCGGTTTTAATTATCGTAATCCTGAACCTGGGTGGTGCCGGGCAACTCTTTGCACTGACTGAATTTAGCGTCGGTGAAAAGATGGAGTTCGCCATCACTTTCCAGGGGCTTTTGGTGGGGCACGGTTATCTTGAGGTCTGCGCAAAGGAAACCTTCAACGACCGGGAGGTCTATCACCTGGTCTCAATCGCTCAAACGGAGGACTTCTTCTCCAGCTTCTTCTATCTAAAGGACCGGGTGGATACCCTAGTTACCACCGATTCACTAGAGACGATTTCTTACGAAAAATCCGCCCACGAAGGGAACAATTATGAATACATCAAGGTTGTATATGACCACCGGGAGAACATCGCTTCGGTAGATGGGGAGAGCTACAGGATAGTGTCCGGAAGCAGGGATATCCTGGGTTCATTCTACTACCTGCGCACCATACCCCTTTTGGTCGGCGATTCCTTTGTCCTGCCCATCTACCAAGGTGAACGCAATGCATCTTTATATATAGATGTTACTGCCAATGAGACCATAGATACCATCGCCGGGACATTTGATACTCTAGTAATTGAGGGGAGAATGGAGGGAACCGACGGGCTGTTCTCCGATTCCTCAGAGTTCAAATTATGGCTCACCAACAACGACAAAAGATATGTAGCCCGCATCCAGACTTCCATAGTTATCGGGACTATCAGTATTGACTTAATCAAGATTGAATAGCTTTATATATGGTCAAAATAATTTATTATCAGGGTGAATTTGCTTATGGTAATGATTTATAATTTATGTTGACATCGCTTTGCAATTATGGTAAATATTCTTCACAAAGAGCGGAATTGAACCATTGTCTAACGAAAGGAGACAGTTTATGCGAAAATTAACCCTATCTATTCTGCCAATCCTGTTTGTGCTTTCAGCGGTGAGCGGCGCATTTGCAACCGGAACCACAACCTACGGTCTCTCCGGAGCAATCATGACCTACTACGCCTACACTTTAGGCAACATGGAGATTGCTCCTCAGGCTGGCGTGGATTTCTGGGCAGCTCCCTATGTAACCCCACCGCTGGCAGCGGATGACTGCCATCACGGACATCTGTATTACATCGCCCCCGGGGGTTTCACTCTGTCCTTCTTCAACCGTTTTGAGGTCGCCGCTATGGTTACCGCCTCCGGCATTGAAGCCCGTAAATTTGTTGACCGCAATCCTTACGCTCCCTGGCATGAGAAGATCCTCTCCGAAGGTGGTCTGGGAGACACCCATGTCGGCATCAAGGGGCAGTTCCTTAATGAGGAACAGGCAAAGATTGATATGGCTGCGGTAGTATTCATTGATATTCCCACTGGAAAACAGGAATTTACCCTTGAACATGAAGAACTCCCCAACGACCCCCTCTACCGTAAGGAGCTGAAATTCCTTACCCAGGGAGACGGCAACTACAACATCGGATTTATGGGGGTAATCTCCAAGAAACTTATGCCCAAGGAATTTGGCGCTTTCACCATGTTTAACCTGCACAATAACATCGGCTATGTAGTCCGCACCGGCACCGCGCCATACGCAGACAACATAAGCCTTTATAGGTTTGACTGGGAAGCCCCGGCAGATATGAGCCATCTGGTAGGTCATGTACATGATAGCAATCGCTCGAACTACTTCCTGCTCGGTGGGGCTATGGAGTTCACCCCCTGGCGTTACCTGACCGCCATCTTTGACACCCAATTCCGCTTATACCAGAGCGTGGATTCCGATGCGGTTCTCCACCCCAATGGAAATGCCGCCAAACAGACACAGGTGATGCTGGGTGTTCGCTTTAACGCTCAGGACTTCTTCCATGTAACTCTAGCCTTCGGTAAGACCTTCGGCAAGTGGGCTATTGACTACACCACCGGTTCACTCTCCGATAAGAACTACAACGCCCAAATTATCCTCTCCGCAGATGTCCCCATCATCCCCCTTGACCGTGACGGCGATGGCATCCCTGACAAGCGCGACCTATGCCCCACCGACCCGGAGGATTTTGACGGCTTCCAGGACGAGGACGGATGCCCGGATTGGGATAACGACAACGACGGCATCAAGGACGTGATAGACGGCGCTCCCAACGACCCGGAGGACTTCGACGGTTGGGAAGACACCGACGGTATTCCTGACCTGGACAACGACGGCGATGGAATTCCCGACACCATCGATAAATGCCCCAACGAACCGGAGACCTTCAACGGTTACATGGACGATGACGGTTGTCCTGATGAGGTGCCTGTAGAGGTCAAGATGCCGGAGAAGAAGCTAATCATAATGACCGACATCAAGTTCAAGCCGGACAAAGCCGAGATGTTGCCCGGGCAGTATGATTCGCTCGCGGAAGCCGGGATGATCCTGAAGGATTATCCGGACATCACCGTAACCATCTCCGGACATGCCGCTTCCACCGGTCGTTTTGACTTTGAGATGCAACTCTCCAAAGATAGGGCGCAGACGATTAAGAATTATCTGGTAACCAAATATGGTATTGACTCCAGCAAAATAGACACCCAAGGATTCGGTTCCACCATGCCCCTCGGTGACAACAGCACCGAATACGGCAGGGCGATGAACCGCCGAATTGAATTCACCGTCAACGAAATGTAATCAGCCGACATAAGCCGACTAAGGGGGCAGCCTTTGGCTGCCCCCTTTCTTCATCTCTCTTAATCCCTGCAAAAAAACACCCAGCGGCAATCTTGCCATAATCCCATCTTCGTGTTACAATTAATACTGAATAAATAAACTCCGGGAGATTTCAAAATTGAGGACAGGATTTAAACATTGGATATATACCCTTCTTATATTCGCCCTGGTGCACACTTATATAATCTGCCCTGGTAGCTCGTCCTCCAATATAAAAAGCGGATGTGTAAATGAAGACAACAATCAGAACCCCATCTCCACAGACACAATCGCCCCATCGCTTAGCGAAACATATTCACCGCAAGAACTGCTGTTCTATTCCCAGAAGCTCTACCAGCTGGAGGACAAACCTCTCTACTCCCCCCTGCCGGAATACTCCATAATCCCCATATCCCTCCCTTCGGTCTTTCCGGAGACAGAAGATGTTTGGGTGGAGGGGCGAGCCCTATGGGTCTGTCGGAAGGCTCTCACTTCCACCGAATCCATCGTTAGGCTGGTAGAGGAAGCGGAAGCGGCAAACTTCAACACCCTCTTCGTTCAGGTGCGGGGCGCAGGTGACGCCTACTACCTGTCCACAACAGAACCCCGTCCCTTCTCCCTGGGTCTGTGGCCGGATGACGCCGACCCCCTGCAGATGGTGATATTCCTGGCACACCGCAAGGGCTTACAGGTCCACGCCTGGCTCAATGTCCTCTACGGCGCACCCGGCTACGACTATGAAATGGCTGAGGAGCACATCCTCCAGAACCGACCCGAGTGGGTCCTGATAGGTCGGGACCTGCGCAGTCAGTGGGATTACACCCGGGACGAGCTCAAAGCTAACGACTCCGAAGGGCTCTACCTCAACCCATTCTATCCCCAGGTCGGTGACTACATCTGCGAAATGGTGAAGGAGATACTGGATAATTACTCCATTGACGGCATCCATCTGGATTTCATCCGCTTTCCCAATATCAAATTTGGATACGGACCTCATGAAAGAGAGAGGTTTCAGGAGATGTTTTCCGTTGACCCGATAGAGCTGGCATATTGGAATCTGAGCGATGACCCAACGGCGAATCTTGCCCATCTCTGGTTGGATATACATCTTCTGCAGTGGTATGCCTTCCGGGCGAATGCTGTGGACGAGGTGGTGCGCAAAGTATCCCTGCAGATGGCGGTAAGCCGACCGGAATGTATCCTCTCCGCCGCCGTGTGGGCCGACCCCTCCCACGCCTATCGCTATGTAGGTCAGGACTGGCTCCGTTGGGCGGCTGAGGGCTGGGTGGATTTACTCTGTCCTATGGCATACTGGAACATGCCTTACGGAAGGCTGACCGAACTCTATGAGCAGATTGAAGCGGTTGGCGGATGCGCCTATATGGGCTTGGGCTCCTATATGAAGGGCGAGAAAACAATCGTAGCTGAAATTGAGGAAGTGCGGGAAAGTGGAGCGGAGGGCTTCTCCCTCTTCTCCTACAACGATATGGTCAAGGATAGACCTTTATACCTATACAATCTCCAGCAGATGCTTTTAAGCGACAGGAGCTCTCCACCGGGACTGAACTATTCCAAGGAATGGTATCTGCGCTGGCACCCCTACTTCGGTCCTCCTCAGACCCCTGTGGACTATCCCCCATCGCACTTGATATTCAATTATAACCACGACCGCCTGAACACCGATAAAATTGATGTCGGGGACGCCGAAGGACTGATCACCTCCTCCGAGACAATTGAATATCTGGCGGGTCTTTCGCTCATAGAAGGTTTCACCGTCAGTCGCTGGGAGGTGGAGCTACTCCGCCACTCCATTGATGCCAGCGAGGAGAAGGCTTCCGCCTGGGAGCCTTTAAGTGAGACCAGGTTAGCCCAATGCCTTCTGGCGGTGAAACTACTGGACGAGTGGGTCTATCCTAAAATTAATATATCCTCCTACCAGGTGGAGTTGAAATACAAGAAGATGAATCCCGGCAAGAAGAAGCCCGAATGGGGCAAGGTAAAATTAACGGTCTTCATAGAGGAATTTCTGGGACTGTGCCGGGAGTTATACCCCCAGTGAAGGGTCATTTTATTGTGATATACCTACTTGACAGGGGGAGGGCAATAGGGTAAAATAAGTATGATGTTATTGTTCCCGTGAAAGGCATAAGAAATTGAAAAGCTGAGAGAGCACCTATCCAACATTGAAAAGGAGACAGCTGAAGAGATGGCGAAAAAAATCCTTAAGATGACTCCAGATACAGAGAATAAATTATATTCCGAATACCAACACATCAGTTCGGTCAAAGTCCCTCTCATCATCTGCGCTGTTGCCCTGTTCGGTTGCATAATAGGAATATTCTGGTTCAATGCCCTGGTCTTCTCCCTGCTTGGTTTAATCCCCATAGCCTTTTCCATCTATCTCTGGTTTTCAAGGGATTTCTACAGCATCACCAACCGACGTTTCGTCCGCACTCTGGGAAGGAAGAACATCGTTGAGGTCCCTATCGGTGAAGTAGTTAGCGTGGAGTTTACCGACGGCGAGGACAAAAACAAAAAGTTCGCCAACCTGGATGTGATCACCACCATCAAGTATGGCGAGAAACTCCTAATTCAAAAGGATAAGGAGTTCGGTGCTTACCATTGCTCATACGTCTCTCAACCAAAGGAATTTATCAATATAATTGAGCTGGCAAAAGGCAAGGGAAAAAGTATTGTTTAGACGATTTTTCAAGAATTTCCCAATAGATATGCTATGATTTGGGGGAAACTTTAGTTTCCCCATCTTCTTTCCTCGCTACCTAGAGCATTAAAATAGAGATGTTCAAATACCGAAAATTTCAAAGTCCGTCTCCCATCATGGCTCGCATCACCGCCGGAAACGACCTGCAGGAAGCTCTAAATCAGTTGGCGGAAGAGCTGAATCTCACCTCCGGACACATAAGCGCTATAGGGGCGGTTAATCCTGCGGTCATCGGATTCTACAACTTTGAAACCCAGGTCTATGAACGTATCCTCCTGAACGATTACCACGAACTGGTAAACCTGAACGGCAATATCTCCATCCGGGACGCCAAACCCTTCGTCCACGCCCATGTTGTCGTCGGCAACCGAGAAGGCGTTGCCTTTGGCGGTCATCTAATGCCGGGGACTATTGTGGTCGTCGCTGAGTTGACCATAGAACCGTATGAGGGAGAACCCCTTCAGCGCCACCTGGAGAAGGATACCGGGCTTCCTCTGTGGAAATTCAAGGAGTCCTGAACGATGAGAGCGGTCCATAAGATTTTTCGCCTGGTAAGCCTGCTTGCGGTCCTTTTAGGCGCGCTTCTCCTGCCCCTCGCCCTCATTGCCGATGTGATGAAGGAGGAACCCAACCATGTTGACCTGCTCAAAGTGGAGGGGGTAATCGGCCCGGTGATGACCGACCACATCAAAGACGGCATCAATAAAGCCAGCGAGGATGGAGCGGTCTGCTTGATTTTGCAGATGGATACCCCTGGAGGGCTGGACAAATCAATGCGGGAGATAATCAAAGCCATCTTAGCCAGCAAGGTGCCGGTCATCACCTATGTTTCCCCCAGGGGCAGCCGGGCCGCTTCCGCCGGCTGTTTTATCGCCATGGCCAGCCATGTGATAGCTATGGCTCCCTCCACCTCCATCGGCGCCGCCTCCCCGGTAACCATGGGCATGGGCGGTGAGGATGTGGATAAGACCCTGAAGCAGAAGATGATGAACGATGCCGCCTCTTATATGGAATCTCTCGCCCTGGAACGCGACCGCAATGCCCAATGGGCGGTGGAATCGGTAACCAAAGGCTCCTCCCTGGGCGAGGAGAAGGCTCTAGAGATGGATGTCATTGAGTTCATTGCTGGCGATGTCAGCGACCTCCTCTCCCAGATAGACGGCCTGGCGGTAAAAACCTCCGGCGGTGAAGTTATTCTAAAGACTACAGACAGCGCCGTCAAAGAGCTGAAGATGAGCATGCGCAATCAATTCCTGGCGGTCATATCCGACCCCAATATAGCCTACCTTATGCTCATCCTGGGCTTCTACGGTCTCTTCTTTGAGCTGTCCAATCCGGGAGCCATCTTCCCCGGAGTAGCGGGGGCTATCCTGCTCGTACTGGGCTTATTTGCCCTGCACACATTCTCCATAAACTATGCCGGGCTCTTTTTGATCATCTTTTCCGTCATCCTCTTCATCGCCGAGATAAAGGTCACCAGCCACGGTTTACTTGCCATCGGGGGAGCTATATCCTTCTTTCTCGGCTCGGTGATGCTTATTGAATCTTCGGTGCCCTATCTGCGCATATCCTGGTGGGTGATATTGCCGGCGGTGCTTATGACCACTGCTTTCTTCATGTTCGCCGTCTCTCTGGCGCTGAGAGCCCAGCAGTGCAAACCGACCACCGGCGACGAAGGCATGGTGGGTAAGGTCGGCGAGGCTAAGACGGTAATCACCCAAACTGGGGGCAAGGCATTCATTCACGGCGAACTTTGGCAGGCTCGTAGTGAGGCATCCATCCCCCGTGGAAATAAAGTGGTGGTCTCCGCCAAAGAGGGTATGATCGTATCCGTCGTCCTCTTCACCGGTGACGAAGTCCCCCGACCGAAGAAAAAGGGATTCTTTCGTAAATACATCCTTTAGGAATGAAACGTGCTTTTTGAAACCATATTTGTCATCTCATTCATCATCCTCCTCTCCATTCTGTTCATAATCATCGGTCTGTTAGCCCAGAGGAAGCGCATAACCACCGGTCAGGAGGGAATGGTGGGCAAGACAGGCATTGCCCGCACCACTATAAACCCGAAGGGCGGGAAGGCTTTTGTGGCCGGTGAGTTGTGGATAGCGGTCTCCAAGGATAAGATTCCCTCCGGCAGTCGGGTGGTGGTCCGTGCGGTTAGAGATATGATTTTGGTTGTGGAAGCGACCCAGTAGAAAACCAAATACCTTTAAGAACCATCTCGCCAAAAATAGCAATCCAATATTCAGGGAGGTATTTAAAATGGAGCAATTCTTTGACTTGAACAAACTGTTATGCTGTTCCGCCATCGGCATAGTGGTTCTCTTTCTTTTGATGTCGGCAATAAAAGTCCTTCGGGAGTACGAACGTGGGGTAATATTCCGCCTGGGACGGCTGATCTCCGTGCGCGGTCCCGGTTTGATAATCCTCATCCCCATTATTGACAAGATGGTAAAAATCAGCTTGCGCATCGTGACCCTGGATGTGCCCGTTCAGGATGTCATCACCCGGGACAATGTTTCGGTTAAGGTGAGCGCCGTGGTCTATTTCCGAGTCCTGGACCCAAACAAGGCGGTGGTGGAGGTGGAGAACTATCTATTCGCCACCAGCCAGTTGGCACAGACCACCCTGCGCTCCGTTTTAGGACAGCACGATATGGACGACCTGCTCGCTGAACGTGATAAAATCAACACGGAGCTACAAAACATCCTGGACAAGATGACCGAACCCTGGGGGGTCAAAGTCTCAACCGTGGAGGTCAAGAATGTTGACCTGCCGCCGGATATGGTGCGGGTTATGGCAAAGCAGGCGGAGACCGAACGTGAGCGTCGGGCGAAGATTATCAACGCCGAGGGTGAGTATCAAGCGGCGGAGCGCCTGGCTGAAGCCGCAGCCATCATTGGAAGACATCCCGCAGCAATGCAACTACGATACTTGCAAACTCTCAGCGAGATAGCCGCCGAGAACAACTCCACCACCATCTTCCCCTTCCCCATAGACATGTTAGAGCCGTTTCTATCCTTTTTCAAAAAGCAGGGCGAGAAAAAGTAAAAGCAAATCGGGAAGCATACCGAACCCCCATCCTTTGATGGGGGTTTACTTTAGATATTTTTATGATAAAATTAAGTAAAAACTACCCGTTAAGTCCCTGGAGGTAGAGATGAGGAGAATCCTAGCCCTATTCACCTTAATTGCAGTTCTAATTTTGCTATCCTGCGGTGAGTCGGGTATAAACATTGAGGGGGTGTGGTTCAACTTCACCACCACCGACGGGCTTGCCTCCAACCTGGTCTTTGAAGCCGGTGAGGCTACCGACGGCACCATCTGGCTTGCCACCTACGAAGGTGCCTCCCACTTCTTAGCCAACGCCACCTTCGCAAATCTCACCACCGCTGACGGTCTGCCCTCGGATGTAGTCCTCTGCCTGGTCTGTGGTGACGATGGAAGGCTATGGCTGGGCACCGAGGAAGGCTTAGCTATCTACGATGGTAGCACAATCACCACCTACACCACAGCCGCCGGCTTGCCTTCAAACGAGATAAACACCATCAGTCTGGAGGATGCAAACACCGCCTGGGTGGGCACCGCAGACGCCGGCATCTGCAAATTTATCCCCTCGGTTTCGGCGACCACATATGATACCGGCAACAGCGACCTGCCCAGCGACATCGTCTGGGACATCGTCGTGATAAGCAACAGCAGGATAATCATCGCCACCAACAGCGGAGCAGCCATCTTCAACCCACCGGACGACTGGCAGGTGTTTACCGTAGGCGACGGTCTGGTGAACGACCAGGTATTCTGTGCCTATCCTCTGGGGGAAACCATCTGGTTCGGGACCAACGGAGGAGCCAGCAAATATGAGGGGGGAACTTTCACCAGTTACACCCCCCAGGACAGCGGTCTGAGCGACAGTGCGGTGAGCGGAATCTGCGCCGATAACGACGGCGACCCCATCTGGTTCGCCACCCTAAACGGTGGCGTAAACCGCTTTGAGAACGGCACCGATTGGAGAATTTACGGTCCCGGTCAGGATGACGGTCCCCTCGTCTCCGGCATAAACTCCGCCCTGTGCACCACCCAGAACATCAAATGGTTTGGCACCAACGGCGGGGGAGCTTCCCGCTTCTCTCCCTATGTAGAATAGAACCATATTTACTAACTCCCGCTCTTCCTCTCAATAGAATAAACTATCAGAAGGTAAAAGAAACCCCGCCGTGGCGGGGTTCACTTTTGCGAATCTTTTTTCCGCTCATCTGCTGAATAGAGCGGGGTTTGGCTTCTGCCCCAGCTCCAGATTGGGATAGGCAGCCAAATCAAGGGAGGCGTATTCACCTTTCCTCAGTTTTTCTCCGGCGGCGGCTGCCACCATAGCCCCGTTATCCGTGCACAGCTCAGGTGGGGGGATATAATGGGAAATTTCCATCTCCTTCGCCAGAGCCCCAGCAAGCTCCCTCAGCCTTCGGTTGGCAGCCACACCACCCACGACGATGAACCCCAGAGTTTTCGTCCTCAAAAGCGCCTGCCGTAGCTTTATCATCAGCACATCCACAGCCGCCTCCTGGAAGCCCCGCACTATCGCTGCAAGCATCCTCTCCCTCTCAGGTGGGGAGAGACCACGAACATAATTTACCACGGCGGTCTTCAATCCGCTGAAGCTGAAGTCCAGCTCCCCCCTATCCTTCATAGGGCGAGGAAACTCCACGCACTCGCCTTTTTTGGCTGGCTCACCTGTCTGGTCGGCTATCTTCTCAATCGCCGGTCCGCCGGGATAGCCCAACCCTAGCAACTTTGCCACCTTATCAAACGCCTCCCCGCAGGCATCGTCACGAGTTCCCCCCAGAAGTTCAAAACCGCCATCATCCTCCACCAGAGCTAAAATGGTGTGACCACCGGACACCACCAAAGCTACCAACGGTTGCGAGGGGCACTCCTCGCTAATCAGGGCGGAGGAGACGTGAGCCTCCAGGTGATTGATGCCTATCAGGGGCTTCCCACTTGCCAGGGACAGTCCCTTGGCGTAGGAGATACCTGCCAGCAGAGAGCCGACCAATCCCGGACCATAAGTAACCGCAACCGCAT
>Ga0114919_10001014_pt1 | contig 22629 bp, 19 predicted proteins | sample BlataG_FD_88682 | JGI IMG/M metagenome (GOLD analysis project Ga0114919, IMG submission 88682) | Deep subsurface microbial communities from Black Sea to uncover new lineages of life (NeLLi) - Black_00105 metaG | ecosystem: Environmental > Aquatic > Marine > Oceanic > Sediment | place: Atlantic... | reverse complement strand
TAATCGGACACGGCTCGACCGGACCGGCGCTGATGGCACGGCTATACGGCAGACCGCTGATCGTCGTGCCGCGCGATCCGGCTCGTAACGAGACGTTCAACGACCACCAGTTCCAAATGGCCCGGGCCATGGAGGCTCGCAGCCGCATGATTGAGATGGTGTATGACGTGGCCGACCTGGAGGCCGCCGTGCGCCGCGCACAGGCCAAGGCCGACCAGGGCCTGACCTATGAACCTTTTCCCGAACGCGAACGACTGCTGCGGGCGCTGCGTGCCGCCGTCGAGGGCCGGGAGATTCCGCCCCCGCGACCGCCCGTAGAGCGTTACCAATTGAACGGGTCTGTAAGCCGAGCACCAACACCAGGAGGCCGCGTGCGCGCATTGCGGCGGCCATCCATGCAAGATGAACGCCCTTGAGACGATTCCTGCTGAGCACGACCCCGCTCGGATCGAGGATGGGGCGCACGGGTGTGGGAGGGGGATACTACGGGCGCAGGCCCGGCAGCGTCGGCCGTCGGGAAGGCGCATTTGGCAAGCAGAAAGGGACAACCGTGGCTCATCACCGGCCCGACGGCATGTCGTTTTGGCTCCAGATGGGGAACTATGAGCGGACGCGGTACCGCCTGGTGGCCTCCTTTTTCCCAAACCGTCAGGGCCAACTCCTTGACGTAGGTTGCCACAAGGGCGGGCTTCGCAAGTTTCTGCCCCCTGAGATAGAATATTTCGGGGTGGACATGATAGCCGAGAATCCCCACGGTGCTGTTGTCCGGGTCAATCTGAACAAGCCGGTCCTGCCTTTTGAGGATGCGTCGTTCGACGCCCTGGTGTGCACGGCGGTGCTGGAACACGTATTCTATCCCCTCGAATTGCTGCGGGAGATGGCGCGTGTGTTAAAGGAGGAGGGCAGGGCGCTTGTGTCTGTACCGAATGATCGGGGTCTGTCCAGCATCTTCTCGGCTCTGTTCTTGCCTGTAGCACCGTATGAAGAACAGGTACATGACCATCATTGGCGCTTCAGTGTGAAGACGGCGCGCGCTTTTGTGAGCCGAGAGTTTCAAATCGAGGACGAGGTGTACCATTTCGGTCCCTTGTACGAGCGCTACCTCCGGTTTTTGGAGTGGAAGCCCCTATGCACGGAATTCTTCATGCTGTGCCGCAAGAAGAGGCGAAGCGGTTCGGCGGCCCGCGGCCGGGCAGTCTGACCGGCTGCGTGGCCCTGCGCCACGCCCTGGCGGCTTCAGTTCGGGAACACGCACGCACATCATTCCTGAAGGTTTTCGCCCCGTGATCCACGCCGGCCTATTATCGATCCGTGGAATTCGCGAGCGGATTGGGAGTCTTCTGCGAGGCAACCTTGGCGCACTGACAGCCAGTCAATGTCTCACGGTCCTTGCGAACGTGGCTATTTTGTTCATGATTAACCGCGTCTATGCCCGCGAGGGCGACACGTCGGACGCCGGCCGGCTCGCGCTGGTTATCGCCATCATCCACGGCGTGCTGCTCGTCAGCGCCAGCGGCGTCGCGCGGAGTGTCACGATTCGTATCAGCCGCGCGCGGGCCGAGCGTGGCCGGGAGGCCGTGGAGAACATCGCGCGGAGCATCGGCGGCGGACTCGTCTTGACGCTTGTTTTCGGTGCCCTGCTCGTCGTGCTTGGCCTGGTCCTTCCCGAAGCCGCGCTCGCGGCGGCGCGGGCGTGGTGGCCGGGCCAGGCCGACCTCGTTCGCGTGTACGTCCGCCCGTTGCAGACGGGCGCGCTGTGGCTGCCTGGCGGTTGTCTGATCATCGTGATGGTGGCCGTGTTCGACGGTTTTCAGCGGATGCGGTGGAGCCTGGCGGCGGGGGCGGGCACATTTCAGATGCTCAGGCTGGCGGCGGCCGTGCTTGTGATACTTGTGTTCGTGTGGCCGTGGCCGATGATGGCGCTCGCCTGGGCGGTTGCTTACACGTTGGCGGCCGGCTTGGTGGCGGTTCAGTTGGCCCTTTTCCTGCGCCGCCGCCGGCAGCCGGTTCGATGGCGGGCGCTGCCGCTAAGGGCAATGGCCGGCGACGCCTGGTTGATGTTTTTGCCGACGACCGCGCCCCTTCTGGTCATGCATACAGGTGTGTTGGTTGCGTGGGCCGGCAGCGGCGGCGACGACGAGGCGTCGGCGGCCTTCTGGGTGACCTGGGCCATGGCTATTGCCATGAGCGAACTGTCTCGTCCCGTCGGGCGACTGCTATTGCCGGCCGTGCCCAACCTGCGTCGTGCGCCGGACCGGCACGAGATGGCGCGTGTGTTGCGGCTGGCGTTTTGGGGTGTCAGCGGTATGACGTTTGTGTTTTTTGTCGGCCTCACTGCGGCCAAAGGGTGGCTGCTCGCCTACCTGCACCAGGAGAACCACCGCATCGTGTTGACGGTGTTCATGACCGCCGGCTTCTTTGAGGTGTATCGGACCGTATTTAATCCTGTCCTCCTTGCAACCGGGCGGAAGAAGGCCATCGCGACGTTGGAGTGGCTGGGTCTGGGAGCCATTGTGGTGATCGGCGGGCTCGCCATGGCGGCGTTCGGTCTGGTGGGACTGGCCGTCGTGTTCCTAATGGTGTATTTGATAAGCGCTGCGCTTCGCGTCAAGATGATCGCGTCAGCAACGGGGGCCAGGCTCTGGCTCGACGCCTGTGTGATGGCCGCCGTCGTGCTAGGCGCGAGCGCGGTGATTGGAGCGATCGAACTGGGGTTCATGTAACCCTCCGTTCGGGCTTGCCAAGCCGAGCGGGAAATCTTTGAACGGAGGACGGGGACAGGTTATTATAGAACCCTGAAACGGACGGTGCGCAGGGAGCAAAACCATGCCAAACGGCGCCGAGGGCAAGTCGGCGGAGCAGAAGGCCAATCCGGCGGAATGCCGCGCGCTGACCATTGTCCCGGCCTACAATGAGGCCGAGTCTATTGAGCGCGTGGTGCGGGACCTGCGGCGCCGCGCGCCGTGGGTGGACATACTTGTGGTCAACGACGGTTCGCGCGACGCGACAGGCCCGCGCGCCCGCGAAGCGGGGGCCATGGTGATGGATCTGCCCGTCAACCTGGGCATCGGCGGCGCGGTGCAGACCGGATACCGGTACGCCCACGCCCAGGACTACGACATGGCATTTCAGTTCGACGGCGACGGTCAGCACCGGGCCAGTCAACTGGCGGACCTTGCCCGGCCGCTCTTGGCCGGCGAGGCGGACCTCGTCGTTGGCTCGCGATTTCTCCAGCCGCGCGGCATGACGGCAAGCGGCGTGCGGTGGGCCGGAATCAAGATTCTCTCGCGGGTGATTTCGGTGTTGATTGGTCAAAAGATAACGGACCCGACTTCGGGGTTCCGCGCCGCGGGGCGGCGGGCGATCCGACTATTCGCTCACGAATATCCCCAGGACTATCCGGAGCCGGAATCGCTGGTGTTGGTCCACAAACAGGGCCTGGCGCTTCGGGAAGTCCCGGCCACCATCCGCCGACGCCGCCAGGGCGCCTCGTCGATTCAACCGTTACATGGAATCCACTACATGTCGAAGGTGCTGCTGGCGGTCGTGATGGACCTGTTAAAATCGCCGGTCCGATTCGGGTAGGAGGTCGTCCAATGTTCTTGGTCCAGCGTATTGCTCTCCTCGTCGCCGGGCTGGTGCTGTTGGGTGTGACCCTGGAGTTAATCCGCAGACGCCGCCTCCGCGAAGAATACGCCGTCTTGTGGATTTGCACCGGCGTGATGATCCTGGCTTTCGTGCTCGTACCCCGGATGCTTTTCGCGGTGTCGGACTGGCTGCACCTCAATCATGCTGTGCTGATGACATTCTTGTGCGTGTTGTTTCTCGCGGCGATTCTGCTGCATTATTCGGTGGTCATCTCGAAGCAGTCGGATCACGAGAAGGACCTAGCCCAGGAGTTGGCGCTCCTGAAGGACGAGATCGCCAAGTTGCGCGCGGCGTTGAAGGAGAGCCGCCGCACCCCCCTCGAGCCGAAACCCAAACCGCCGGCGTTGAGAACGTAGGCGCCGACCGCGCATACTATTGAACCTGGGGCGGCCTCCGAATCCCCAAGACGCGAATGCCGCCCGAAAGGCGTAACCCGTGCCGCGATACGTAGTTCAGCAGCATTTTCGCTCTGAGAGCGACTGGCACTTCGACCTGATGCTCGAGGCGCGCCAGGCGCTCGTGACATTCGCCTGCCCGGCGCCGCCGGACCGGACGGACGACCTTCCCTGCCTCGCCCGGCAGTTGGCGGACCATCGCCTCGCGTATCTGGAATACGAGGGCGAGATCTCGGGCGGTCGCGGCCGGTGCGAGATTTACGACCGAGGCGCGTTCGAGTGGATCGAACCCGAGGGCGGCGCGCTCCTGGAGTGCGCGACCGAAATCCGCATCCGCCTCAAAGGCGAAAAGGCGAAGGGCGACTACATCCTCGCCCGCGAACCGGTCAGCGGGACCGACTACTGGCGGTTGCGGAAAGTAACGGAGTGACCCAGGGGGCCGTTGACCGGAAAGGGCACACCCCATGGCGGAAGCACAAGAAATCGGGGACGCGAAAGCCACACTCGAAGATGTGGCCGCGATGCTGGAGGAAATACGCTCCCATCTGGGCACGTTGAGCGAGGACCAGGCGCGATGGGTCCCCCCGGGAGAAGACGTGTGGCCCATCCAGCGTGCCGTCACCCATTGCGTCAACTGCGAGCACCGCGCCGTGACCGAACTGCAACGGGCACTCAAGGGCCAGCCTACGCCGGAGACGATCGCGGCTGACACGGCTATCTTCGCGTGGCTCGGACCGACACCCTACGCGCTGGCGCGGCTGGTGGACGAACTGAAAGCCCAGATCGAGAGCCTGTCGGCAACCTTGGACTCATCGCATCTGGACATCGAAGCCGTACGCTATCCCAAGCATCCTCCGCGGACGCTTGCCGAATACGTGTCCGTCATGCGCGGCCATACGGCAAGGCATCTCGAAGGCATAAGGAAGAAGATGGCCGTCATGCCACCGACGGAAGGATGCGACCCTGAAGTCCGGGAGGCCTATCCGCGCTTTTGGGCGCGGAGCGGCGGGGAACTGAGTGCCCGACGGAAACACCCACACAGCGCTCCCGCCGCCCTGCTGCTCGGTCACTTCTTTGGCAGGCTAGCACCCGCTCTGTCCCGGGGGGGGGGCTGCCGGCGGCGGAGCGCCGTTGACACGGCGCGGCCCCCCTCTATAATCCCCGCTATGACCGAGAGCGAAATCCGCGACAAACTGGAGGCCCTTCAGGAGCGTCTCTCGACGCTCAGGGACTCCCTTTGACGTCGAGACAAAGCGGCGGGACCTTGCGCAAATCGAAAAGGAGATGTCGGCACCCGGATTCTGGGACGACGCCGACGCCGCCCGCCGCAAGGTCCAGCGCCTGAAGAACCTGAAGGCCGCCGTCGAACCCGCCGATGCGCTTCGGGCGCGCTTGCAGGATGCGGCGGCGCTTCTGGAGATGGCGGCAGAGGAGGGGGACACCGACGCCGTCAAACAGGTCGCCGGCGAACTCGGCGAAATTGAAAAGAGGCTGGAGCGGCTCGAGTTTCTGGCCCTGCTGTCGCGGCCGGACGACCCGAAAAACGTATATCTGGCGATTCACGCAGGCGCGGGCGGCACAGAAAGTTGCGACTGGGCCGCCATGCTCCTTCGGATGTACTCGCGCTACGCCGAGCAGGCCGGTTGGGAGATGAGTATCGTCGATGCGGTCGAGGGCGAGGAAGCCGGCTACCGCAGCGTGACGGCCCGCGTCGTCGGGCCTTATGCGTTCGGGTATCTGTCGGCGGAGGCGGGCGTTCATCGGCTGGTGCGGATCAGCCCGTTCGATGCGCAGGCGCGGCGGCACACGTCCTTCGCCAGCGTCGACTGTCTGCCGGAACTCGAGGACGCCGGGGAGGTCGAAATCGGTGAGGACGACCTTCGAGTCGACTTTTTCCGGGCGTCGGGCGCCGGCGGCCAGCACGTGAACAAGACGAGTTCGGCCGTCCGTATCACCCACCTGCCGACCGGCATCGTCGTCCAGTGCCAGAACGAGCGGTCGCAGCACCAGAACCGCCGCACCGCGATGGAAATCCTCCTGGCACGCCTCAAACGCCTTCAGGAACAGGAGCGGGACGCCGAAATCGCGAAACTCTACGGCCAGAAGGGCGAAATCTCCTGGGGCAACCAAATCCGCTCCTACATCCTCCAGCCCTACACGATGGTCAAGGACCACCGGACGGATTACGAAACCGGAAGGGTCCAGAACGTTCTGGACGGAGACCTGGATGACCTCATCGAAGCGGAACTCCATCGCCGCGCCGCCGCACGGTCCGAAACGTTATAAGGCGGGCCGGGCGCTGGCGGCGCTGCTGCTCGCTACGGGGGCCGCGCTGCACGGCTGCGAGCCGCCGACGCCGCGCGAAGCGCAGGGGCGGGACGTCGTGCGCCCGGCGCTTCGATTCGCACTGGATGTGCCGGACGGTTGGACGGTCCGGGACCTGGGGGGGGACGTTGTTCTGGAAATCATCGCGCCGGGGGTGCGCCCGGATGTCGGAGCAGTCGAAGACCGCATCGAACAGGCGGAGGAAGCCTCGGCGGGCGAGAAGGCCGAAGGCGAGGCGGCGCCGGCCGAAGGCGCCCGCACGCAGCGCGGGCGAGTGGCCGTCCATGTCCTCGTCATCAAACGCGAGGGACTGACGCTCGAGGAGTGGGCGGACGGGGCCGTCAAAGCCATCACCGACCTGCAGGGGGATATCACGGTGGCGCGGCGGGAGCCGGCGCGGTTGGCCCCGACGGGGCTGGCCGACGGGACCCGCGCGCTGGTCCTGGACCTGGAGAATCCCCGCGGGATCGAGCCGATGAAGCAGCGGATGCTCCTGGCGGTGACGGCCGAAAGGGCGTATGCGCTGGTGGCGACGGGGCGGCGGTCGGAGATGGCGGCGGCCGAGGACGCCCTCCGAACGTGTTTCGAAACTTTCACCGTCTGGTAGGCCCATTGCACGCCGGCGGAAAAACGAGTAACCATCGAGCCGGAACAGTGTCGAAACCTGGGTGGTTGTGGGGCCGACAAAACGCACAATACGGTCCAAGAGAACTGTAAGGGGCTCGAGGAGGTGCAAAACCCATGAGGCATCTGTCACGAACCCCAGTGCCGGCGGCGCTGCTTTTGATTTTGGGGTCGGTGTTTCATGCCGGCTGTCAGTCACCCGAGAGCCCCGAGGCGGAACCGGCCGGAGCGCCGGAGTCTGAGCCTGCGGCGCCACGCTCGGAGTCCCATCCCGCCGCTGAAACGGGAGCGCCCATGCGTGAAGCGCCCCCGCCCGAGATTTTTAACGAGGACCTGGCGCCGATACCCATCGAACTGCCCAAGCCCGTTTTTGCCGGCACGCCTCCGTCGCTGAAGTTCGGAAAGCACGTGGAGAAACCGCTGGGAAGACCGCGGCCGCCTTTCCTCGCCCCCAAAGGAACAGCCAACGTCGGCCTCGAAAAACCCGTCAGCGGCAGCGACGAGGAGCCCATCATCGGCGAACTGGCGATGGTCGCCGACGGCGACAAGGAAGGAACAGACGGTTCCTTCGTCGAACTGGGACCGGGGCTTCAATACGTTCAGATCGATCTGGAGGCGGTGTATGAGATTTACGCGATCCTGGTGTGGCACTATCACATGGAGCCGCGTGTTTATCACGACGTCGTCGTCCAGGTGTCGGACGACCCGGACTTCATCACCGGCGTCAAGACCGTTTTCAACAACGATTACGACAACTCCTCGGGCCTGGGTCTCGGCAGGGGCCTGGAACGGATTGAAACCAACGAGGGAAAACTGATCGACGCCAAATGCGTCAAGGGGCGTTACGTCCGTCTCTACAGCAATGGAAACACCTCCAACGACCTGAACCACTACGTCGAAGTCGAGGTCTATAGCAAGCCGGTCGAATGAATCGCGCGACGCGGATTAGCGTTTGCATTTTGTGCGCGGCGGTCGCCGGCGCGCTCCTTTTCAGGCTGCCGCGGCTCAACGAGCGCCCCATGCACCCGGACGAGGCCGTCCAGGCCGCGAAGACCTGCCGCCTCTACGAGACCGGCGACTACCGCTATGACCCGCACGAACACCACGGACCGAGCCTGTATTACCTGGCGCTGCCGTCGGTCCGGATTGTGGGGAAAGGAAACGTCGAGGAGGCGGACGACACGACGTTTCGCCTCGTGCCGGTCCTGTTCGGCGCGGGGCTGGTCCTGCTGGTGGGCCTGATGTGGGACGGCCTCGGCCGCGCCGCGGCGCTCGTGGCCGCGCTCTTTACCGCCATTTCCCCGGCCATGGTCTATTACAGCCGCTACTACATCCAGGAGATGCTGCTCGTCTTTTTCACCTTCCTGGCGCTTGCGGCGGGGTGGCGCTACGTGCGGAGCCGGTCCGTGTGGTGGGCGCTCGTCGCGGGCGCCGCGGTCGGGCTCATGCACGCGACGAAAGAGACGTGGATCCTCTCGGTCGGGGCGATGCTCGTCGCGCTGGGCCTTGCGCGGGTCTGGGCGCGGCGGACGGGGCAGGAGGCGGCGCCGGCGGCGCCGGCTAGAGGCGTCCCTCCCACAAGGACCCGGCGGGCGATCGTCGGGTGGCATCTGGCGGGCGCGGTGGCCGTCGCCGCCATTGTTTCCGCCCTTTTCTACTCCTCTTTTTTCAAGCACCCCGCCGGCGTGCTCGACTCGTTTCGCGCATACGTCACCTATCTGACTCGAGGCGGCGGCGACAGCATCCACGTCCACCCGTGGCACTACTACCTCGGCGTCCTGGCCCTGGCGAAGGACGGGGCGTGGGTCGGCTGGAGCGATCTTCCGTCCGTGCTTTGCGACGCGGGGCCGATATGGACCGAAGGGCTGATTCTTGCGCTGGCGGCGGTCGGCGTCGTTGCGGCCGTGACGCGCAAGGGCGCCTCCGGCGCGAGCGCCGGCCTGCTCCGCTTCCTTGCCATTTACACGGTCGTCCTGACGGCGGTTTACTCGGTCATTCCTTACAAGACGCCGTGGTGCGCGCTGGGGTTCCTGCACGGGATGATTTTGCTCGCCGGCGTCGGGGCGGTGGCTCTGGTCCGGTGGCTTCGCTGCCTGCCGCTTCAGGCGCTCGGCTGCACGGTCTTGGCCGCCGGGACCGTGCACCTGGGGTGGGAGGCGCACCGCACCGCCTTCCGGCTTCATTCCGACTGGCGCAATCCCTACGCCTACGCCCAGACGTACCCGAGCATGTTTCGCCTGATCGAGCGGGTCGAGGACCTGGCGAAGGTCCATCCGGACGGACACCGGATGCTGGTGAAGGTCATCTCGCCGGAGAACTACTGGCCCGTGCCGTGGTATCTGCGGCGGTTTGAGCGCGTCGGTTACTGGGACGCGCCGCCGGCCGACGCCGACGCCCCGGTCATCATCGCTTCGGCCGAAATCGCGGAGACACTTGACAGGCGGCTGCGCAATCAATACCAGGAGGCGTTGTTCGGCCTGAGGCCGGGCGCGTTTCTGGTGCTCTACGTTCAAAAGGACCTTTGGAAAGCGTATCTCGCGAGGCCGGCGGCCTCGGCGGGGACGCAAGGGGACGCAACGTTGGCGGAACCGAAAGCCCTTTCCGTGGCGGCACGCCGGTCGCGTCCAGCCGGTCGCATCCATCGCCTTTCGCACCGCGCGATGGGCACCTCCTTCGACATTTTCGTCGCCGGCAGGGAACTCTCCTACGCCCAGGCGGCCGCCGAGGAGGCCTTCGGAAAACTCGACCGGCTCGAGCAGGAACTGAGCCGGTTCAATCCGGCAAGCGACGTTTCTCAGATCAACCGGCTTGCGCGCGGCCAATCGGTGGCCGTCGGGCACGCGACGATCGAGTGCCTCCGGACGGCCGCACGCATTCACGCCGAAACGGGCGGGGCCTTCGACGTGACCATCGGCCGGCTCACGGCTTGCTGGAAGACGCGCTCGGGCGGCGCGCGAACATCAACGGGCGACGAACTTGATCCCTTTCGGGGGGATGTCTTGTCCCGCACCGGAATGAGCCTGCTGGAGATTGACGAGTCCGGGCACACGGTCGGCGTGAAAGCCAACGGCGTGCGGATTGACCTGGGCGGGATCGGCAAGGGATGCGCCCTGGAGCAGATGGCGGCGATTCTTCGGGACTGGGACATCGAGTCGGCGCTTGTCAGCAGCGGAGGGAGCACGGTCCTGGCGCTCGGTGTGCCGACCTCGCCCGATTCGCCGGCGGCGGGCCGGCGCGGGTGGAAGGTTTCGCTGGGCGACGCATCGGCGCCGGTAGGCATCATCGGCTCGGTCCGCATCAGGGGCCGGGCGCTCAGCGGCTCGGCCGCGCCGCCGGACGACCGGCACATCATCGACCCGCGGACGGGGCGGCCCGTCACGGACAAACTCGGCGCGTGGGCGGCGGCGCCGTCCGCCGCAGTTGCCGATGCGCTCTCGACGGCCTTCATGGTGATGTCGCCGGACGAGGTTGAAGCGTATTGCAAGAAACATCGAGACGTGTCCGCCATCCTGACAATGGTGGAGCCGGGTGGGCAACACGTCCATCAATTTGGCAAACGGGAGGCGTGGCAAAAGGGAGACCGGCGATGAAAACGTTGGCGGCGGGACCGGCGGTATTGCTGGCAGGATGGACGATGGCGGCCGTTGCTTTGGGGGCATCCGGTGAAGAGATTTTGAAGGATCCCCGGCTGAGTGCAGAGGACCCGTTCATGGGCGAGTATCTGGGGTCAGGGCTAATCAGTTCGGCCGGATCGCCTATGGCCGTGGAAGCCAAGGTTTGGCCGGTCAAGGAGGGCTACCGGGCGGCCTTGATGTCGCCGCCTTGCACCCGGGGGCCGACGAAAACTCGCATCGACCTTCAAGGGAACGTCCAAGACGGCAAACTCGTCCTGGCCGGCAAGGCCGGAGACGCCGAATGGAAGGCCGAGGTCGCGGAGAAGAAACTGACCGCCAAGAGCAGTCAGGGCGGCAACTTCAATCTCTCATACTCAGTCAGGCGGCCGACGACGCTCGGCCAAGAGCCGCCCAAGGGCGCGATGGTCCTGTTGCCGTTCGAGGAGGGCAAACCGCCCTCTCTGAATGAATGGACGAACCAGACCTGGCAGGCGCTGCCGGACGGCAGCATGGTCAAGGGCAAGGGCAACACCTCCACCCGCCGCGCGTTCGGCGACGTGCGGCTGCACCTGGAGTTCTGCATTCCATACGAGCCGAACGCGGGCGGCCAGGGTCGCGGCAACAGCGGCGTGTATCTCCAGGGCCGCTATGAGGTCCAGGTGCTGGACTCTTTCGGCCTCGTGCCGGCCAAGGGGGACTGCGGGGCCATCTACGGCATTGCCGTCCCGAAGATCAACGCCTGCCTGCCGCCACTTGCCTGGCAGACCTATGACATCACGTTCTGCACGCCGCGGCCGAAGGGCGGCGGCAAGGGCTCCGAACCCACCGTGATGACCATCCGCCACAACGGCATCCTGATCCATGAGAACCAGCCCGTGCCGAGAACGACCACGGCCGGTGTCGGTGGCGGCCCCCAGGAGCGCGCGCCGCTCATGCTCCAGGACCACGGCCACCTCGTGCGCTACCGGAACATCTGGCTCCTCGAAGGGACCGGCGAACCGGAGGAAGGCGAAAAGGCCTCCGAGTAGTGGCGGCGAATCGGCTACGGCTCTTTGCCGATGGCGCGCTTGATGTGAACGAGTTCCGCAAGCGTGCGGAAGCAGTTCCGCGCCGGCTTCAATCGGCTGTCCAGGTCACAGCGCCACTCGACGGGAAATTCGCGGACCCTGTATCCTTTCCGCCCGGCTCGCAGCAGGACCTCGACGTCGAACATGAAACCGTCGGCCCCGCAGGCGCTGTATAACTCCCTGGCCACGTCGCCGCGATAGATCTTGAAGCCGCATTGGGTGTCGGTCAGATCGCGCGGGATGCCGAGCAAAGCGAAAAGGGACGTCCGGAACAGGCGCGACAGGATGCGGCGATGGAGAGGCTGCGCCCTTCGGATGACGCTTTCGGGCAACTTGCGCGAACCGTGGGCGACGTCGCATTCGCCTCGTCTAATGAGGTCGAGCCCCCGGAGGGCGTTCTCATACGGCACGCACAGGCCGCTGTCGGCGAACATGGCGTAGTCGCCGCGCGTTTCCCGCATGCCGGTTCGGATGGCGCACCCTTTTCCCCGATGGGGTGTGTAGCGGATGACGCGCCGCTCGACGCCGGACGGCACTGCGGCGCGTTCGGCCGCCTGGGCCGTCTCGTCCGAACTTCCGTCGTCCACGACGATGATTTCGCCCTTGAGTCCCTGGCGGACCAGGAATGCCGCTGCGGCCTCGGCGTCGCGGCCGATCTTGTGGCCCTCGCAATACGCCGGAATGACGATCGACAGGTCCATGGGGCGATTTCGCCGGTTCCTGCGTGTCGCGCGGCAGGTGGCATGCCCGCCTCACGACGAAATTGCCGCGCCCCTAGCCCGGCCTTCTCCTGGCCACGCCGGCCAGATACACGTGGACGATGCCCGCCATGACGATTAACAAGGCTGCGTATCGGTGAACGTCAAGAAGGAACTCCTGGCCGGGCGTGCCGAACATCTGCGTCATGCTGAACATCGTCGTCAGCATCAGGACGCAGCCAAGGGCAACGAGAACCCAGAAAACGACCTTCCGAGCGGTTACGAACCGTCCTGCCGGCGCATCGCGCGTGGCGAACCGGCAGCGCTCGGCCCAGAGGACCGCCAGGCCAATCAAGCCCAGTACAAAGACGGGCCCCGCCGCGACGTGGAGCATCAGGAGCCAACCGCTGATGGATTCGCCGCCGAGAACCGGCCAAAAGGCCGTCACCGCAAGGGTCCCGAACGCCAGCGCAGTCACGGCATAGACAAGGCGGTGCCATCGGCCCATTCGCCGCGCCTCGACTTGCGGCGCGGCAGGTGGGCGCTTGCGGCCCGAAACGAGAAAATGCAGCGCCACCGCCAGGAGTGTTCCGGCTATGCCGATGATTGCAAGTGTCTGAAACGTGTTTTCGAGCATGCGACCTTTCTCAGTGCCGATGCGCGGCCGTCCGCCGCGTCAGCCTTGCGAACCCTCCCGGTCCGCCCACTTCAAGAGGGCCGCCAGGGCTCTGAAGCCGTATAGGATGAGGATGGCGGCAATCACCGCCGCCGAGACAAACCCGACCACTTTCAGGAACGGACGGAACTGGAACGACAGCGCCCAAGCAACCAGGGCCACCGGATCCTGATTCTGAAACTCATACATGCTTACGGTCGCCGGCTCGCCCAGGTCCGCCGGCCCCTCGGCCGCGACCTTGCCGAAAAAGAACGGTGCATCCATTGAATGACAGTCGGTGCACTCGCCGCCGTAACCGAGCGCAAGGGCCGCCGGTCGGACGTCATGGCCCAGCGGCCAGGAGTAAGGCGCCGCCGCCGGATGGTCCGAGGCGATAAGATTCCCGTCCGGTCCGCGCCGGTACAGTTTGCCGCCGCAGACATACACCGGCTCTCCCGCCTTCGGGTCGGCGGCGGCCAGAACCGCGAGCGTCTTGAAAATCTGCTCGCGCGAAATGAGCGGAACGACTTTGGACTCGTCGGCCTTGGCTTCGGCCTCGAGGATATCCTCGGCGACATCCAAGACAAGATCGGGAGAAAGCGGCGTGACGGCCTCGCCATCCAAGCGGCCCCAGAACGCCGGCCACATCATCCGGTGCGGGGCGATCTCCTCGCGCCCGTCCTTCGGATTTTCCTGCAGGACGAAAACCGGCTGGGCGATGTAGGGCAGGGCGTCGTCGCCGCGATGCTCGCCGGCAAACTCAAGCGCATGGGCGCGCGAAGTCTGGACGCGACCGGCGCGCTGGCCCGGCCGCGGGCCCGAGTGACACGCCGTGCAGGAGAGGTTCTCGAAGTGCACAATCGGGAGCCCCTCGTGGCGGGGAACCGGCGCGCCGAGGCGTCCCGCGCCCTCGGCGGGGATGCCGTTCGGCAAATTGTGCCCCAGGTGGCAGCCCCGGCAGGTCAACGTGGCGATGGCCGGGCGGCCGCACTCGTCGGCCTCGACCTCGTGGCCGCGCGAAATCTCGTGGTCCAGGCCGTGACGGTGACAGTCCGCGCAGACGAGTCCGGCCGCAAGGTGCACATCCTCGTCCCGCTCCCATTTCTCCGGGCTGCCATCGCCCACCGGGTGGTTGGTGTGGCAGAAGTAGCACCGGGAGGCCGGGGGCTTGTCCACGTCGAAGAACACCTTCTGTTCGTCATCGAACTTCGTCTTGTCATACAGGACGCGGGGGCCGCCCTTGGCGGCGGCCTCGGCGTTCGGCTCCATGTAGGGGTCGTAGGTTTCCGGCATTTCGCGTGCGGAGCCGCGTACCTGTGCCAGGCCGCTCGTCGCCGCCGGCGCCCACATCAAGTTCTGCTCGGCGATGTTCAGGCCCCACTGAATCGGGTCGCCGGCCGCGTCGGTGCCGTGGCACAGGAGGCAGTCGATTTCGAGTTTCCCGGAGACCGGCCATCGGGCGTCCGGGTCGTCGCCTGGTTCGTCGGCGAACTTTTCGCCCGGCCCGCCGCCGGGCATGTGGCGGCCGAAGCGCAGGACGAACCGCCAGGGCGTCAGGCCGACGGCCTCGGGCCGGTACGTGCCCGGCCACGGGCGATAGGAAAGCGGCAGTTGCACGCCGGCCTTGCGGCTGACCCAGATCCAGGGCTGAGCGGGCCGGCCGGGAGCGGCCTCGGGGTCGGGGGCGCTGAAGTGCCAGCCGCCGCTTATCGTCTCGTAGTCATGACAATCGCCGCACGTCGCGCGTGTGGAAAAGGGAATCGCCGGGTCCGAGTCCGGGGCGACTCTGTTCTCTTCGGCATCGTAGAGGGGGATGCGGTGGACATAGGTAGCGCGGCTGGCGGGCTCGGACACCACCCCCTCGCCCGTCTCAGCGGGGGCGGGGTCCGACGCCGCGGCGAGCGCGACGGCAAAGGCGGCCAAGAGCGCCAGGTTGCCTCGGCTTCGGGTCAAACCTGGAAGTCCTCCGGGTTGAAGTCGAGACGCCTGGCCGCCTCGACGACCTTGTTGACCGCCAGGACCGCGACGGCGCTCTCGTAGCCGACTTCGGCCGGACAGTTGAGCGGCGTGCCGTGTCGGATGGCGCCGAAAAAGTTCTCCAGGTGAGGTTGATGGTAGGACTTTTCGAGTTCCACCGGCAGGAGCCAGGCGACGGACGGCTCGGACTTGTAAACGCTGACGATGGCGTCCATCGCCTCCTTCGGCTCTTCCTTTGGCGGCGGCATCCTGATGAGATAGCCTTTCTCGGCCCACTTGTCCCAGGCGTCCTTGGGCAGATAACCCTCGGCATAGACGCGGCACTTGGTGGGATCTTCGGAGATTTGAAGCGTTCCCTCATCCCCCATGAACGTCTCGAGGTAGCCGCGCGCGCTCGTCGTGGTCAAGACCTGGTAGAACGCGCGCACGGTCTGGTCCGGCGTGTCGTATTCAAAGATAGCCATCACATTATCATACCATTCGCGGTTCTCGTAATAATCGACGCCGCCGGCGGCCATCACCGATTTCGGGAGGGTGTCCAGGAACCATTGGAAGACGTCAATCTGGTGCGACCCGAGATCGACGATCGGGCCGCCGCCATACTTCTTATACCACCGCCAGTTGCGGAACTGGTGCATGGTCTCATAGCCGTACTTCTCGAGCGTGGCCCGGTCCAGTTCGTACCCTTTGGGCCACCCCTTGTCCGGCTGTTTGGCCCGGTTCCACTGTCCGTATGCGTTGGTGATTCGTCCGAGGAGTTTGGCTTCGCGCAGGAGTTTGCCGACGGCGTGAAGGTAGCGCGGATTGCTGCGGCGCTGGTGGCCGATTTGGAGGAGTTTCCCCGTCTCGCGGGCGGCCAGGACCATCTGGCGGGCCTTTTCAACGGTGTTCGACATCTCCTTTTCGCAGTAAACGTGCTTGCCGGCTTTCAGGCAGGCGATGGCGTGCTCGGCGTGCATCCAGTCGGGCGTGGCGACCAGGACGGCGTCCAGGTCTTTCTCCTTGTCGAGCATCTCGCGGTAATCTTCATAGACGTTGACCTCCTGCTTGTAGGCCTTGAGCCGCCGCTCGGCATAGCGCCGGCTGTATCGCCAGATGTCGCAGACGGCCACGAATCGGACGCCCGGAATCTTCAGGCAATTCTGCATCAGGACGCGGCCCTGAGTGCCGGCGCCGATGACGGCAACGCGGAGGTCCTCGTTCTTCGACTTAGGCGTCCGGGCGCGCAGCGGCGACGCCAGCCAGAACCCGGCGCCTGTGGCGGCCGCCGCCGACGTCAGGAAATCCCGCCTGCTTAAACCCCGCTCCACGTTCACGCTGCCCTGACCATCCGACATCCTGCGGACCCCTCTTCATTTGCAACCCGTTTTGGGAATTTCCATTGTGTTCCGGCCAAAACGCAATGCTTTTCCCGAAAGAAAGCGCGCGGGGGCGTGACCACGGATTATGGCCCGAGGCGGCGGCGCGGCCTTGACCGGTGCGCCTATTCTTTCTTCTCGGCGGCAAGTTCCTCGGCCACCTGCTCGAAAAACTCGACGCACTGAGCTATCGCCGGCAGCGAGTTGTCCCAGTCGTATTCGTATTCGATGGAGAAGACGGCCTTGAGGCCCTGCCGGTGGAGTTCGGCCAGCATCTGGCGAGCCTTACCCTGGCCCGTTCCCCACGGCACGTCGTGCGCACCTTGGCCGCGCTCGTTCAAGTCCTTGAAGTGCAGGCTGACGATGCGGCCTTCGAGTTTCTTCAGCGCCTCGACGGGGTCGATGCCGGAGCGCACCCAGTGGCCGGTATCCGCGCAGGCGCCGACGCGCGGCCCGCAGCCCTCGCACGCTTCCAGCACCGTGTCCGGGTTCCAGTAGCGCGACGGCTTCGGGTGATTGTGGATCGCCACGTTGATCCCGTATTCGTTGCACAACTTGTCCAGGAGCGGGAAGGCGTCGGGGGGCGGCTCGGAGACGATGGTTTCAATGCCCATCGCTTTGGCGAACTCGAAGACCTTGCGGCACTCGGCTTCGTCGTTGCCCAGTCCCACCACGCCGTAGTTGACGAGCGTGACGCCTGCCGCCGCGAGTTTCCCTTTAACCTCCCGCTGAAGTTCTTCGCTCATGTTGTGATCGAAGCTGGCATCCGGCTTCTCTTTGCTCAGCCGCTGTCCGGGATACGCTTCGATGTGGCGAAGCCCGAGGGAGACCGTCTTTTCAACCGCCTCGTAAAACGTATAGCGGTTGAAACTGTACGCTTGCACCGCCAGCCGCCAGCCCAGCCGGTCGGCGGCCGGTGTCTTGCCGGAGGAAGCGTCGGCGCCCTGCGGCTGAGCGTGGGCCGCCAAACCTGATGCCAGCACCATCAATGCCATCAAGATTCCCACTATCACCATCCATTCCATCAGCAGATTCCTCCTCTGAGGGCGTTTGCCCCATCCTATTTGAACCCACGGGGCCGCCACGGGTTCCACTTCAAAACGGACAGACGGCCCGGTCCCGTACCACACTTCCACTTTCAAGGCAACTCAATTTTGAGCGCACAGGCCGTTCCCTGCGGAACCTTAGTCCTTGACTCGTGTTAGACGAGAGGGACAATGGGTGGCATCCACGCTGCGAGCCGGGCGGAAAACGCCGGACAGTGAAAAGGAGCCTCAGGTGTCCAAGGGCATAAATCGTCGGAAGTTTCTGAAGCAGACGGCCGCCGGCGCCGGGCTGGTCATCCTTTCGGGGTCCGCAAGCGCAAGGGCCTATGCGGCCAATGAGAAACTGAACACGGCGGTCGTGGGGTGCGGCGGCCAGGGAAGGACGCACCTCGGAGCTGCGGCCAGCGAGAATCTCGTCGCCCTGTGCGACGTCGACGACCAGCGCTTGGCCGAAGCCGCCAACAGGTTCCCCAACGCCAAGACGTACAACAACTACCGCCGACTGTACGACGCCCACAAGGACCTCGACGCGGTCTTTGTCGCCACACCCGACCACAGCCACTTCCTCGCCGCCATGCGGGCCATCGCGCTTGGCGCCGGCGTCTATGTGGAGAAGCCGCTTACCTACTGTATCTGGGAGGCCCGGACTCTGGCGGAGTTTGCCCGCGAGAAAAAGGTCGCCACGCAGATGGGTAACCAGGGCCACTGCGGCGAGGGCATCCGCCGCTGCTGCGAGTACATCTGGGCCGGAGCCGTCGGCAACGTCCTCGAGGCCCACGCCATCCTCGGCCGCAACTTCGGCGGCAGCGGTGGCCGCCCGCAGAGCAAGCCCGCGCCCAAGGGCCTACACTGGGACCTGTGGCTTGGCCCGGCACCCTACCGTGACTACCACGACGGCCTGCACCCGTTCCATTGGCGGTCCTGGCGGCAGTTCGGCACCGGCACCATCGGCGACATGGGCTGCCACAACCTCGACGCCCTGTTCTGGGCCCTGCGCATTGGCCAAGTGAAGACGTTCACAGTCGAGTGCATCAACACGAAGGGCGACAGCGACGAGATGTACCCGCAGGACAACGTCATCCGCTGGGACATTCCCGCGCGCGGCGACATGCCCCCGGCCAAGGTCTTCTCCTACGACCACGGCGGCCTGAAGCCCGAGATCATGACCGAGACCGAGAAGAAGTACGAACGCCAGTTCGGCGAGTTTACGCTCTTCGTCGGCGAGAAAGGCCTCATCGGCAGCGATGCGCGGATCATTCCCGAGGAGAAGCACAAGGCGTTCCCGTCGCCCGAGAAGACGCTACCGCGAGCCCACGGCACCCCCCAGGAAGACCTGTTCCACGGCGTCAAGAACGGCACGGCGCCGTGCTCAAACTTCATCGATTCCGCCGGCCCCCTCACGGAGTTCGTGCTCGCGGGCCACTTGGCGATGTTCGCCGGCGTGGGCAAGAAACTCGAGTGGGACGTCGAGAAGATGCGGTGCACGAACGTGCCCGAGATCAACCAGTACGTGCGGCGCGATTACCGCAAGGGTTGGAACCTTTGAGGTCGGCCTGCCCGCCAAATCCTGGCAGGCGGGTCAGCCGCGGGTAACAAAAGGAGGAAAAACCGTGAGACGCACCTGTTTTGCGACGCTGATTGTACTGGCCCAGGCGGTGCTGGTGGCGGCCGGCGCCTTCGCCGCCGAGCAAGGCCCCACCGTGCCGAAAGAGAAGACGCCGCTTTTCAACGGCAAGGACCTCACCGGTTGGACCTTCCACCTCGGAAAGGCCGACGTGGACCCGAAAACCGTCTGGTCCGTGAAGGACGGCGTGATTCGCTGCGAAGGCAGCCCCGCCGGCTACATGCAGACCACCGCCGACTACGCCGACTACAAACTCCACCTGGAATGGCGCTGGCCCGAAGGCGGCGGAAACTCCGGCGTCCTCCTCCACATGACGGGGAAGGACACCGTCTGGCCGAAATCCATCGAATGCCAGTTGATGGCGGGCCGCGCCGGCGACTTCTACCTCATCGGCGGCACCGATTTCAACGAGCACCAGGACAAGAGCGACACCCGAGTCCCCAGGAAAAAGGAGAGCAGCGAGAAGCCGCTCGGCGAGTGGAACGCCTACGACATCGCGTGCCGCGGCAATTCCATCCACGTCTATGTGAACGGCGTCCTCCAGAACGTGGCCACCGGGACCACCGTCGCCGCCGGGAAAATCTGCCTTCAAAGCGAAGGCAAGCCCATCGAGTTCCGCAACCTCTATCTCGAGCCGCCGGCCCCTTTGTTCACGCTGAAGGACCAGGACGAAAAGGACGTCGGCCTGTCGGACCTCGCCGGCAAGATCGTCGTCCTGGAGTGGATGAACGACGACTGCCCCATCTCCCGGCGGCACTACGATCGCGGCACATTCAATACCCTGGTGGAAAAGTACAAGGACCAGGGCGTCGTCTGGCTCGCCGTCAACAGCACGCATTACTCGACGCCCGAGAGGAACAGAAAGTTCGCCCAAGAACACAACGTCCCGTACCCGATTCTGGACGACCGCACGGGCGAGATCGGAAGAAAATACGGCGCCAAGACGACGCCGCACATCTGTATCGTCCAGGGCGGCAGCGTGGTTTACAGCGGCGCCATCGACGACGATCCCGGCGGGAACAAGGCGGCGCCCGTCAACTATGTCGAACGGGCGATTGAGGAAATCCTAGCCGGAAAACCCCTCAGCACGCCGCGCACCCAGCCATACGGCTGCTCGGTCAAATACGCCAAGTGACGGCGCTCGGCCGATGATTTTCGGACCGACGGACTGCTCCGATGGTGCGGGCACGGCGCGACAAAAAAGGAGAGGCCGTGGTCGATCGTGTCGGCCGCGGCCCCCTTTCCCATCGGACTGCCTGCGACGCGTTTCCCTTTTCGTCTTCAGGCTCGGCCCGCGCCGGATTACTCCGACGGCGTGGCCTCTTCGTCGGCGACGGCCTCTTCGGGGGTCACCTCGTGTTCACTGCCGGCCTCCCCTTCGGCCGTCAGTTCCACGGCCCTGTAACCGCCCTTCGCCTTGAAGTACAGGATCAGGCCCAGATAGCATGCGGCCATGATGAGAGGCAGAATCGCGATGTCGGCCATGGCGTTTTCTTTGGCCTCCCGGGTAACCTTCCCAAGGAACTTATTGTCTGCCGCCAGCGCTTGATATTGCTCCTGGCTGATGAACAGGCCTCCCGCTTCGAGGGCCTTGACCATCTCGTCATGGGATTTCAGCGCCTCGTCGCCCGCCTTGCGGACAAGGCGGTAGTAGGCGCTGCGCACCAACTCCTGATACTCCTCGTTGTCCGCCAGTTTTCGGGCCACTTCTTCGGCCCCGGGTGTTGCGCCCACGGCCTCGGCCGCCCTCTTTCGGAACTCGTACAGTTTGACCTCATACTCCGCCTCGGCGACCTTCTCCAGGTCAAGCGGCCTATACTTGCCGATGACGCTAAGTTTCTCCTTCGGCTCGACGAGTTTCGCGTGCATGGCGGGACGATCCTGGAGGTTTTCCTCGATTCTCGTGTCCTGCAGATAGCCCATCAGGGGGCTGCCGATAATGCCCACGCCGAGCATCCCCACGCCGGCGATCGCGTTAAGCGTCAGCGCGCCGCCCTTGGGAAAGCGCTCCGACACGAGCCCGAGGGTGACGGGCCAGAAATACGTCTGCCCCACCCCGTAAACGGTCGCCGTGATCAGAATCGCCAAGGGGAGGCTCGCATTGGAGAGGAAATAGAGCCCGGCCGCGGCAAACAGCGAACTGACAAACAGCACGCCCAGCGGCTTCAGCACCTTGACGATGGGACCGATACAGAACCTCAGAACCATCATGATCGTCGCGGTGTAAATCAGAATCCAACCGCCCGAAAGCCCCAACGCCTTCATCGCCGGGTCCCGCAACTCCTTCATCCACGCATCCGTCCCCAGTTCCGTAATCGCCAGCAGAATCATCACCAGCAGAAGGAACGTGTACATCCACCGCCCGATGGACCTCGTATAAATGCCCAAGGCGATGACGACAAGCGCGACGACGCTGTAACTCACATGGGTCGGCCATCCCACGACGCGGCCGATTTCCATCATGACCATATAGATCACGATCAGCGCCCCGAAAATGCCGCACTCCTTCAACATATCCCTGTAGGGCACGCCGGCGACCACACGCTCGTGCACCGGCCAACGGGGTTTGAGCAGAATGATGCCGTAAACGGCCGTCGGAATCAGGATCAACAGGACCTTCATCTTCCAAGCGGCCATGCCCAGAATATCGGACCCGGCCCCACCCATGGCGAGGGTGAGGATACCGCCCAGGACGATGCCGCCCGGCCACCCGGCGTGCAGAATCGTCAGCATCTTGGTCTTCTGCTTCGGATACATCGTCGCCACGACCGGGTTGACGACCGCCTCGACCGTTCCGTTCGCCAACGCGCAAATAAAACTGCCGAGATACAGCGCGGTGTATCCCGTGGCGAAAATCGTCAGGAACGCCGACACCACGTGGCAGACGAACGCAAAAATCATCGCCTTCCCGTAGCCGACTCTGTCGATGATCAGGCTGAACAGCACGATGCTGATGGCGAACGGCCAGAGTCCGACGCCAAGGATCTCGCCCTTCTGGGTCTCGCTGAGACCGAACTCTACCTGCAGGTCGCCGATGATGAAGTTGCGAATCACGAACCCAAAGGACGTGGCAATCAGGGCGATGAAACAGCCCAGAAAGAGCAACCTTCTGCCCGCTTGCGATCCCCCGACCGCGGTTGTGGCGACGGTCCGGTTTGCTCTCATGACGCCTCTCCAACCGAACTGGACCCTGTGACCTTCATCTTGTCTCCGACGCCTTTTTCGAATTGCCCTTGAGGCGCCCCGCCAACGGCCTCATCAAGTTGCCGACCTGCCGCCCCCCCGTCAAGCATTTTTCAGCCCCACCCGCCTCGCGGGTGTGACCATGTTATCCCCTGCGTGCGGGGTGGGGACACCCCGCACGCGGCATTTTTTGCCGCGCAGCGGCCTTGACCGGTGCGCCGGGCTTGCCTTCGTTTGTAGCGCGGGCGTACGCCCGCGCGGGTCGCTGCGTAACTGAGTGACTGAGTAACGAAGGCGCTCTAGGCGATCCCCTACGGGGGATGCACCCGCCGAGCCGTTGGCCTGGGCTACAGTGTTTCAGGCCTTCGGCCAGTGTCACGGCGGGTACACCTGCCGTGCGATGTAGCGCCGGGGC
>Ga0114919_10001012_pt1 | contig 22633 bp, 23 predicted proteins | sample BlataG_FD_88682 | JGI IMG/M metagenome (GOLD analysis project Ga0114919, IMG submission 88682) | Deep subsurface microbial communities from Black Sea to uncover new lineages of life (NeLLi) - Black_00105 metaG | ecosystem: Environmental > Aquatic > Marine > Oceanic > Sediment | place: Atlantic... | reverse complement strand
TATTGACCGCGATGACCACGTCCGCCCCCATCTCCTTGGCCACGTCCACCGGTATGGGATCCACCAATCCCCCGTCTACCAGTAGCCTTTCTCCCGACTCCACCGGGCTGATGGCCAAGGGGATGGCCATGGTGGCCCGTAGCGCTTCTGCCAGATCACCCGAATCGAGAATCACCCTCTCCCCGGTTACCAAATCTGTGGTTATCGCCCGAAAGGGAATCCTCAGATTGTCGAAGCTGGAATAGGGTTTCTTGAACCATCTTGAGGTCAAATGGGCCCGCATGCATAAACTGGTGAAAAGATTGGTGAGCTTCTGACCCGAGGTTAGAGCGGTAGGTATGTATGGCTTCAGGCCGTCCAGGCGAAACTGAAAAAGCGAGCCCTCCTTTTCCTCTCTTTGGGAAAGAAAAAGCGAGAGCCTTGGAGGTGTATCGATCAGAAGGTCGTTCCAGTCGATGTCCTTGGCAATTTCCTCTAACTCCTCAGCCGAATATCCGGCCGCATACAGCCCCCCCAAGATGCCTCCCATGCTGGTGCCGGCGATGAAATCGATGGGAATCTTCTCCCTCTCGAAAACCTTCAAAATCCCGATCTGCGTCAGTCCTCTGGCTCCCCCTCCGGCCAGAGCCAGACCGACCTTAGGTCTTTTGGTGGCTGTCTCCACCGGAAAGGAGATCCCGTCTCCCGAGCGCTCGAGGAAGTCCAGGCGAATCTCTATGCTGTCCACCTCCCCGGGCAATTGGGACGCTGCCGGGCAATGATGGTACCAGCCCAAGAAGATCAGCCATACCCCGATTAGAATCGTCTTCGAAAGTCTCATAGCCTCACCGTGCAAAATATGGACATTCGAACTTCGAAAAGCAAGATAAATGTAAGACTCAGGCACTGCATTCTCCCCGTTTCGCGTAGGGGAGCCTTCAGGGCTCCCCAGCCAAGCCATCCTTCGACATCCCGCCTTGGGCGGGAGACCAAGTGTGAAGGCTTGGTTACGCGGGACAGCTGCAGATACTGCTCCCGATTCGAGGGGAAAGCGAATATGCCACATGCAGCAATTATGGCTTGATTTTTGACACAATATTTGCTATCAAGTAGTCGTCCGAAACATCAGCGTTGCACATCAAGTATTGGAAAAGTGTATTAACCCGGTGAAGCCGGCTCTGGAGACCTCAGGTATTCTGGGAAGCATCGCCGGTATTGGAGAACTTTCAAAGGAAAAAGTCTCTTCTGGTGAACCTAAAGAATCATAGAGGGTGCAAACTGCCTTTACCCGATAACAGCAGGCTATTCTCAAGGATTGCCGCCACATACGATTTCTTAAATCATCTCCTCAGCTTGAATATCGACAAGAGATGGCGAAGAGAGCTGGTCAGGTGTGCCAGTGCAAAACCTAAAGACAGAATACTCGACATTTGCACCGGCACCGGTGACGTGGCTATCCGGTTTGCCGAGAACAATCAGGTGGGTGAGATCGTGGGCATTGATCTCTCCGAGGAGATGCTTCGAATAGCAGCTCACAAGATGCGAAGCAACGGGAGTAGCGGGAAAGTGAGGTTGCTTAAGGGGGATGCCCTGAATCTTCCATTCGATGACGGCCATTTCGACATTGTCACCATCGCATTCGGCCTGAGAAACATCGAGCATCACCGGAAAGGAATCTGTGAGATGGTGAGAGTACTGAGACATGGCGGGCAACTTCTGATACTCGAGTTCTCCCCTCCCGGTTACGATCTTTTCGGAACCTGTTACAGATTGTGTCTGAACACCATCATTCCTGCTGTTGGAGGAGTAATATCGGGTTCGAGCAGGGCTTATCGATATCTATCTTCATCCATTGCCGGCTTTCCCAGCCCGGATCAAATCATAAGACTGATGAAAACAGAGGGATTAAAAAAACTCTACTCTAAAAGATTGACCGGTGGGATAGCCTATATACATCGAGGTGAAAAATGATTGGTATACTATGGCTCGTTACTGCACCTAACATGAAATTTGACGTTAGTCCCGGTGGGAGTGGAGCCAAGCCAAATGCCTTTCCTCCGCTTAACAAATCCACAGAACGTCAGATCGCGAGAAAACCCCCATTTTGGTAGCTGCTCTGGTTTTAGGGGGGCGGAATTGGAGTGAGGACAGGTTCAATATGAAAGCAGGAGCACATTAGAATATGGAAATACAATTACTTAAGGACATCGTTATCATAGTTGGACTATCGATTGTTGTTATCTTCATATGTCATCGAATTCGAGTGCCAGCAATTGTAGGATTCCTCTTGACCGGGATATTGGCAGGACCTCACGGAATGGGGTTGGTAAAAGCGGCTCACGAAGTTGAAGTTCTAGCTGAAGTCGGGATGGTGTTGTTGCTTTTTACTATTGGAATCGAGTTCTCACTTAGAAACCTATTGCAAATCAAGAAATCAATTCTGATAGGCGGCTCGCTTCAGGTGTTGCTAACCGTTTTGGTTACTTTTGTCATAGCCAGGCAAATCGGTCAGCCCTTTGGGCAATCGATCTTTATAGGATTTCTTATATCCCTCAGCAGCACGGCCATTGTGCTCAAACTCATGCAGGAAAGGGCTGAAGTCGATAGCCCCCACGGACGGACTTCTCTTGCCATCTTGATCTTCCAGGATGTCATTATTGTTCCAATGATATTGGTCACGCCTCTGCTGGCCGGAGCGGCAGGGAATTTGGGCCAATCCCTCTTCGCTCTTGTGGCCAAAGGGATTGGTATCATTCTGTTGGTGATGGTTAGTGCTAAATGGCTTGTGCCACAGGCATTGTATCAAGTCGCCCGGACGCGAAGCCGGGAGCTTTTTTTGCTGAGCATTGTGGTAATTTGTCTGGCGGTTGCGTGGCTGACTTCCAGTGTGGGGCTTTCCCTTGCGCTGGGTGCATTTTTAGCAGGATTGATCATCTCTGAATCTGAATACAGTCATCAGGCATTCGGCAATATTTTGCCCTTCCGGGATCTCTTCATAAGTTTCTTTTTTGTCTCCATTGGCATGCTGTTAGACCTCGGTTTTCTTTTCCGGCAGCCAATGCTCATTGCGCTGATTGCTTTAGGCGTTTTAGCCTTAAAAACCCTCATCGCTGGCTCTGTAGCCGTTTTATTAGGATTCCCACTTCGAACTACGATTTTGGTGGGATTTGCACTCAGTCAGGTTGGTGAATTCTCTTTCATTTTGTCTAAGACCGGTGTTGAACATGATCTGCTTGCTGCAAACATTTTTCAGTTGTTTCTTGCCGTTTCTGTGGTGACCATGGCGGCGACACCGTTCATCATAGCCCTGGGGCCTCGCATAGCAGATCATATCTTACGGCTGCCACTGCCGAGAAGATTAAAATCGGGCTTCTATCCCGGGGCCGAGAGGAAGGTCGCGACCAAGAAAGACCACCTTATCATCATTGGCTTCGGAGTGAACGGTAGAAATGTAGCCCGGGTGGCCAGAGCAGCCGGCATTCCCTATGTGGTCATTGAAATGAACCCCGATACGGTGAGGAGCGAACAGGCAAAGGGTGAGTCGGTTTATTATGGCGATGCAACCCAGGAGCCGGTGCTTCAGCACGCACACATCGAAAACGCAATGGTCGTGATTGTGGCAATCGCCGACCCTGCTGCCACCCGCAGAATTACCGAAATCTCCCGGAGACTTAATCCAAAAGCTCACATCATCGTACGAACGCGTTATCTCCAGGAAATGAAGCCCCTGTACGAGTTAGGGGCCACTGAGGTTATTCCAGAGGAGTTTGAGACCTCAGTGGAGATCTTCTCTAGGGTCCTGGCGAAATATCTTGTCCCCAGAGACGAGATTGAGAAGCTTGTGGCCGAAGTGCGCTCAGACGGTTACCAGATGTTTCGAAGCCTTTCCACAGAGTCGGTATCTTTTTCGGGTTTGAAAATTCAGCTTCCGGATGTTCAGGTGTGTGTTGTTCGAGTTGATGAAGCATCACCTCTAGCTGGAAAATCGTTGGCTCAAATTGAGTTGAGGAAGAAATACGAAGTCGCCGTTCTGGCGATACGTCGAGACTCAAGAATATTGACCAGCCCTGACGGGGAGATGCTGCTGGCTGCCAACGATGTGCTTTTTGTCCTGGGGCCGCCGGATAAAATCGCCCTGGTCGCGAACTTGTTTCGAAGTCCAAAAGAGAGAGGGAAGGCACAGTGTGACTAACAGGAAGTCATCAGACATCCTTCAGCCCGCGGCTTCATGACAAGCCCCTGGAAAGGGCGGGTCCAGAAAACTTCCAAAGTTCGGGCGGCCCATTGTCACTCTTAACCAGACAGAGGCTCTCTTCGATTCCTTCCCCGGCCCATGAAAAGTTCAGTGCAGCGGGGAAAGATGAATTGCCAAAGGGGGTTCCGATTGCAGGACAGGAAATGAACGAAAAAAACGGTTTTGGTGTCGACCTAAAAGACCGCTGCTTAATACAAAGAAAGTGATAAAATGCCAAGAATTGAAACTCGCAATATGGACCTGACCACTGAATACTTCGTGGGAACCTGCACCCACGTAAATGAATCGGAAGAGGCTGACGCCTGCGGCAGAAGACGGGTTACCCGGTTTCGAAACATGCATGAAAAGGGGCTGCGGGTAAAGGTAGCTCTTCTTGGTGAGAAACCCATAGGATTCCTGTATGCGATGCCGATTGAGGTCTGCCCCTGGGGACCTCTGGGCAAAGACCTCTTGGCCGTTCCCTGCCTCTTCGTGCTGAACGAACAGAAAGGGAAAGGCGCGGGATCAGCTCTGATCGCAGAGGCCTAAAAAGAGGCCCGGCGTCAGGGCAAAAAGGGCATTGTAACCATAGGATACTATCACGACTTCTGGTTCATGCCGGCGCGGTTCTTGGAGAAGTGTGGATTCTCGGCAGTGGGAAAACCGCGGGAGGTGACGTCCGAGGGCGAAAAAGAGTACTTGAGCAAAGAGGCAATACTCTGGAAGGTCTTCGAATCCTCGGCGGAGCCCCCCAGATCTCTTAAGCCAAACTATCGATTTGAGCCGGTATCCGGCAAGGTCGTAGTCGACCTTTTCTGGAACGCTTTCTGTGGGACAAGTAATGCAGAAGCTCAGCGCGTCCGGGAAGTTGCTGCCGAGTTTGGTGATTCGGTCGTGCTCAATGAGTACTCTGCTGACGATCCAGCCATTCTCCGCAGGTATCAACTTCCCCGCGGAATATTCATCAACGGCAAGGAAATAGGCTGGGGATACGAAGCCCCCAGGGACGGCATACGGAAGGCTATCTCCCGGGCTGTGGACAAAGGCTAACCCACAGATATCCGCAGGCCGGAGATGTGACACATCGGAGGGTAGAAATATGGTTGACAGAGCGATAGAGAAATTCCAGAAAGAGAGAGAAAGGCTAAACCAGATAGTGATGAAATACGGCGGCACCAGCATCAAGAGATTCTTCAGCATCGACTCGCAGGTGTATCGCCAAGGTGCATTGCCGGTCAAGACAAAGGAGCTTTTGGGTCTGGTCTCTTCACTGGTGCTGAGATGCGACGACTGCGTGAAATACCACATCATCCGGTGCCACGAGGAGGGCCTGAAGGACGATGAGCTTGACGAGGCCCTTGCTATCGGTCTGGTGGTGGGCGGCTCCATCACCATTCCCCATCTGAGAAGAGCTCTCGAAGCTTGGGATGAGTTGAAAGCGGCAGAGTGATGCCAGGACGGAAAAAGGGGGACCAGGAAGGTTGTCACTCGCCGCTGGAATGGTTGATCACCGGGTTGGGTTACCCTTCTTCACGTGTTTCAATCGAGCAGTGATTATTTTGACCGGGAGGCTTGACTTTCAAACTTCTTTTGCGTAGTTTTAACGGGGAAGAATTCCCTTGAATAAGGGTTCATCGGGTTGAGGAGAACAATTATTCAAACTCCTGCGGGAGATTAGTCTTCAAAAATACTGGCTCGCAGATGCAGGGTTAAGCCCTATTTGCGGATGACGATAATGATAATGGGCTCATCGGGATGGGCGTTTTTGACGAGAACATGGACGTCAGCCAGCGTGCCGTAAGCGAAAAGTCATTTGCACGTTTCCACCATGAAAACCATTACTGAACAACTGACCTTTAACGCCGAGGACTTCAAGCAGGTGGCCTCGGGATACATGGCGCTTATCGCCAACGCGGCTAATGCTGAGGTGGCCCGGGAGCGCCTGTACCGAAGAATCACCAGACATCAGTTTGACACCCATGCCGACCAGAGGGGCCTAAGCGAGGCAAAGGTGATTCGGGTCAGGGACAGCTCCCGTGTGCTGCGGGGAATTCTAAAAAGCCGCTCCGATCAGATGGCAGGTTTCAGCGTCATCCAGGCCATATATGACATCGTAAAAGACATTTCCCGTCCCGATCTCCAGCCCGGCTTCTACACAGACTTAGTGCACGTGTTCATGGGAATGAGAGGTGAGGGACCGGTATCTGCATTCGGGCAGTTCTATATCAGAGAGGGTCTGGAGGGCCGTGAGGCTGCAATTGAGCGATCCCGGCACCTGGACAAACTGTGGGCTGTGGTGGAAGAGTGGATGGATAGATATAAGCACGGCCTGCAACCGGATGTGATAGAGAGACGCAAGAAGCGCCGGCAGCAGATTCTCTCTCAACTGGGCGGCACCGAAAGCGACTGGAACGACTGGAAATGGCAGGTCCGGCATGTGATCAAGAAGCCGACACAACTGCAACAGCTGATACCCTTATCCCACTCTGAACAGAGGGCCTTGAAGCTGGTTGAGGAAGCCCGCCTGCCGTTCGGCATCACCCCTTACTATCTTTCGCTGATGGATGAGAACGAAGGCGAGGACGATCGCGCTGTCAGGGCACAGGTCATCCCGCCCGAGTCTTACGTTGAGTTCATGGCCAATCACAAGGGAAGCTTTGAGTGCTCGTTCGACTTCATGCTGGAGAAGGACACCACTCCCATCGATCTGGTAACCCGCCGCTATCCGCCATCTGCATATTGAAACCTTACAATACCTGCCCTCAGATATGCGTTTACTGCCAGCGTAACTGGGAGATCGATGAGGCCATGTCGGGCAGTGCACTTGCTCCGCAGGAGAAGATCGATCAGGCCATCGGGTGGATTGCCGACCATCCGGCCATAAAAGAGGTGCTGGTGACCGGCGGCGACCCGGCAGCGCTTGGCGACAAAAAGCTCTTTGAGATCCTGGAGCAGGTGGCCGAGATCGACCACGTTCTGCGAATCCGCCTGGGAACTCGTACGCCGGTGACCGTGCCCATGCGAATTACCGACCAATTCGTTGAGCGTCTCAGCACTTTGAGAATGCCGATGCGGCGGGAGGTTTCGGTAGTAACCCACGTCGAGCATCCCTACGAGGTCACGCCTGAGATGTTCGAGGCCGTAGACAGGCTACGGGCAGCCAGAATAAACGTCTATAACCAGAACGTCTTTACGTTTTATGTCTCGCGTCGCTTCGAAGCAGCGTTGCTCAGGGGACTCTCAAAACGTATCGGCATCGAGCCATACTATACCTTCAATACCAAGGGCAAAGAGGAGACGGCAAACTACCGGGTCCCCATAGCCAGGCTGATGCAGGAGCAGGGGGAGGAGGCGCGTCTTATGCCCGGATTGACCCGCACCGACGAGCCGGTCTACAACGTTCCTGCACTGGGCAAGAATTACCTGCGGGCACTGCAGCACCGCGAAGTTATTTCTCTGCTTCCGGACGGCTCGCGCGTATACGAGTTTCATCCCTGGGAGAAGAACATCAGGGAGCAGAAATCGTTCGTGGCAGTCGACGTCCCCATCCTCGATTATCTGCAGAGGCTGGCCGACATCGGCGAGGACATCTCCAAATACGAGACCATCTGGTATTACTTCTAAATAGCTTCTTTCCAGAGAATTGTTATTGATTCGTTGTCCGCTTTCATTCCCCCGTTTTCGCTTGCGAAGTTAGCTTAAACGGGGGCACTTTGTTTTTCTGCCCATCAAACATTTCAATCCCCGGTTTCCTATTGACTTTAGATTGATTGTCTTCCGCGTAAAATGCACAAGTGTTTTTTTCATTTAACCCTTTTTCGTGGATGAAACCCGTTCCCGAAACCGCGAAACAATTTGCTTGACAGAAAAAGCCTCCTCTCCAGAGAATGGAATTGACTTTCAGAGAGGTAGGGGATATACTGAAAGTGGCAATTAGGGGCTCGCCTGCTAAGGGGTTTCAGGAAATTCGTGAGTGTCCGGGGCCACAAGGAGTCAATTCACCAGGGAGGAACGTTAAATGGACAAATTTATAAAAGAGAACTTAAAGCACTGGAACGAGGTGACTCCAATCCACGAGAGGTCGGAATTCTATGGCGTGGAGGGATTCAAAGCCGGGAAACGTACGCTTATGCCCCTCGAGCGTGAAGAGCTTGGGGACGTGTCGGGAAAATCACTGCTTCACCTGCAATGTCATTTTGGCTTGGATACTCTGTCCTGGGCCAGGCTTGGCGCAAAAGTTACCGGAGTCGACTTTTCGGACAGGGCCATCGCCTCGGCAAAATCCCTGAGCAAAGAATTGGGGATAGACGCGGACTTTTTGTGCTCTAATGTGTACGACCTTCCAGGAATATTGAAAGGTGAGTTTGACATCGTTTACACCTCCTACGGCGTCCTGTGCTGGTTTCCGGACATCAGGGGGTGGGCAAGAATTATTTCACATTTCCTCAAACCCGGCGGGACATTTTATATTGCCGAAAGTCATCCCTTTAATGCTGTTTTTGAAAATGAAAAGGATACGTCTGATTTAAAGGTAAGTTATTCATATTTTCATTCACCTCAGCCGACGAGATGGGAACCGGACGGCTCTTATGCAGACAAGGATGCGAAGGTCACCCACCCCACCTACGAATGGACTCACCCTCTGGGAGACATCATCAACGCGCTGATAGCAGCCGGTTTGAGAATCGAATTCCTGCATGAGTTTCCTTACATGGGCGAAGACCATTATCCATTCATGGAAAAAGGGAAGGATGGCTGGTGGAGACTGAAAGGAAACAAGGAAACCATCCCACTCATGTTCTCAATCGAGGCAACCAAATGCTCTTGATGGAAGGTGACTGAAGGGCCGTTTTGTCAGAGGTGAGACTGTTCGAGCCACCTCTTGCGTCCGACTGACCGGGAGATTCTGCAGTATGCCGATGGACCAAATCTGGATAGTATCAGTTCTGGAAGACAAACCTTACAGAGATGTGAAGAATCTCTGGAAGTTGTTCGAGACCAAATACAACTCGGTAGCCGTCCAAATCTTCAGTCACCCGCATGTTACCTTTCAGGGCGGCAAGACTGATAACGCCAGGCAGTTGAAGAAAGATTTTCAGGAAATAATCTCGAAAACAAAACCGTTTGAAATTGAAGTAAACGGGCCCCGCCACTTTAACAAGAAAGTGATCTACCTGGAGGTAGAAAAGACATATAAGTTGGTTGAGATCAACCAGCGAATCAATCAATTTCTGAAAGCTTACTGTCACGATCTATTTGAGGATTATACACCGTGGAATTGGATTCCTCACATCACCTTAGCTATGGATGATCTAACTGCGGGAAACTTCCAAAAAGCCTGGACTGAACTAAGGGACTCAGAATTGAGATTCAGACAAAAGCTTCATAATCTTTGTATAGTGAAGCAGTACCCTAGCGGGAAAGTCAGAATCGCCGGGAGATACGAGCTGTGACTGGCGCTTCAGCCAAGAAAAGGAGGGAACCAGGATGAAGAAACATACATTTTACATAGTGGATGTGTTCGCCGAGCAGAAATACGCAGGCAACCAACTGGCGGTCTTCAGGAACGCAGAAGCCCTCTCCGGCGAGGAGATGCAGAGATACGCCAAGGAGATGAACTACTCGGAAACCACTTTCATCCTCTCGGAGACGGAGCGGGACGGCGGGTATGACGTCCGCATTTTCACCCCGGAGAATGAGTTACCCTTTGCCGGTCACCCCACCCTGGGCACCGCTTTCGTGATACAGCAGGAGATCATCAAAGAGCCAGCAGAGAAGGTGATTCTTAATCTCAAGGTTGGGCAGATTCCGGTGACCTTCAAATACAGCGGAGGTCAGATAGATATCATGTGGATGAGGCAAATCAACCCGACCTTCGGCCAGACCCTCGATTCGGCGACTGTCGCACAAGCCGTGGGCCTTGACAAGGAGGACGTTGACGACAGATATCCCATCGGGGAGGTCTCAACGGGGACACCCTTTACAATCTGCCCGCTGAAGACCCTCGACGCAGTGAAGCGGGCGAATACCGACAGGGAAAAATACTTGGAGTTGATCAAGGATTCGCAGGCCAAAGCAATCCTGGTCTTCTGTCCGGAAACCTACAGCAAAGAAAACAACCTGAACGTGCGCGTCTTTGCGGACTACTATGGCGTGGCGGAGGATCCCGCTACGGGAAGTGCAAATGGATGCTTGGCCGGGTACCTGGTCAAACACCGCTATTTTGGAGAAGACCGGATAGACATTCGGGTTGAACAGGGATACGAGATAGGAAGACCTTCGCTGCTCTTCCTGAAGGCTGAAAGCAAAGGTCAAGAGATAGATGTGTTTGTCGGCGGAAGGGTGGTAATGGTGGCCAAAGGAGAGTTTGTTTAGACGTTGCCCTGGCTAATTCCAGTCTGGTTCGCGTGGGGAAGAAGATAATATGCCACACCCGCTTGAACTCATACAGCCTAAGTCTCTGAAGCGTCTGAGCGGACATCTGCAAAGCCTGATTAAGGGACGATTGTGGCTTAAGATCCTAATCGGCATGGCCCTCGGCATAGGAGTGGGCACGCTTCTGGGCGCGTCGGCCGGGCTGGCGCCGCAGACCACCGCCCGCACCATCGGCAATTGGGTAGCGATTCCCGGTCAGGTCTTTTTGCTCTTAATCCAGATGATCGTCATTCCCCTGGTGCTCGCCTCGGTGATCCTGGATGTGAGCCGTACCACAGTAAACGCAACCAGAGATCGGACCGCAGAGGAAATCAAGTAAGGAGCTTCGAATGAAGTATGACAAGGAGATGATTGCAGTCTGTGGATTGGAGTGTCATAAATGCGACATCCTTCAGGCGACAAGCGATCCGAAGGTAGCACAGGAGATTGCAGATTGGTTCAAGAAGGAGAGAAATGAGGATGTGAAGTTGGAAGGCATTCGATGTCTGGGCTGTAAGGGCGACCGAGCCAAGCACTGGTCTCCGGATTGCTGGATACTTCAATGCTGTGTGGATCAGAAGGGATTGGAGTACTGTTACCAGTGTGGTGAATTCCCGTGCGAGAAACTCACCGACTGGTCCAAAGGAAGCAAAAGATACGGAGAAGCGTTAGACCGACTTGAGCGCATGAGCGAGAAGAGCAGATGACGGAAGGCAAAGACTCCTCCCGCCAAAGAGATTGAAAGAAAAAAACATTGATTCGAAAGGAGAATGTTTGTAGATTAGATTGTTTAGAGGTAGACAAGCCCTCAGGAGTGAAAGCGAAGACAGAAGGAACGCATCCAAGGCCGTTCGGATAGCAAATGAATCTCCCCAACAAGCTGACCATAGCCAGGATCATCTTGGCCCCCTTCTTCCTGGTCTTCCTTATGATCGACAACATGTATCTGCGCTATCTGGCCACCTTCATCTTTATCGTGGCGGCGTTAACGGATGTGTACGACGGGCACTTAGCCAGGAAGACGGGGGTGATAACCGGATTCGGCAAGTTTATGGACCCGTTGGCTGATAAGATTCTGGTTTCTACCGCGTTCATCTCTTTTGTGGCACTGGACTACGTTCAGACCTGGATGGTTCTGGTGATGATACTCCGCGAGTTTTTCGTCACCGGCTTCAGGAGTCTGGCCGCATACAAGGGGGTGGTGATTCTCCCATCCTATTGGGCCAAATGGAAGACCGGCTGCCAGATGACGGTGATCATAATCATGCTGGTATACGTCAATCTCAAATCGACTCTTCTTCCCATGGGTAACGACTGGAGCATCTTCACCACCGACTGGGTCTTCCGGGTCTTCGATGGAATGATATTTATCACCATGCTTTTGACCGTGGGGACCGGAATCGATTATCTGATCAAAAACGCCTTCTTGCTCAAAGGCGTGCTGAAATAACTCACAAGCTCCGGGTATTCAAATTGACCAAGGATCAACTCACCAAACTGGGCTGCACTTTTTTCTTCGTCGGGTATTTCCCGGTTGCCCCGGGAACTTTTGCCAGCTTCATCACCCTGGCGATAATTTGGTTTCTAATTCCGCCTGTTTTTTATATATTACTTCCCGTCGCCATAGGTCTTCTCTTCTTAAGCGTCTGGCTGGCCACCCGGGGAGAGGAGTTCTTCGGCAAGGATGGAAGCCCTATCGTCATAGACGAGGTCGCCGGCATGGTGATATCTTTAGCCTTCGTGTCCAAAGACGTCAAGTCGTTTGCCGGAGCCTTTCTGCTCTTCAGGCTATTTGACATAATCAAACCTCCTCCCGCAAGGAGCATGGAGAAGTTGAGAGGAGGCTGGGGGGTAACCTTAGACGACGTGGCGGCTGGTATCTATGCCAACTTGAGCCTGCATCTGATCTTATATCTCGCAGGTTGAGGACAAGTTGGGTTGCCCAGACTTGAGGAAATGATATGAAAGCGGAAATCATCACCATAGGAGACGAGTTGCTCTACGGGCAGATCCAGGACACCAACTCCAGCTTCATAGGCGAGAGTTTGACTGCTGAAGGAATCGAGGTGGTTTTCAAGACCAGCGTGGGAGACGACATAAACAGGATAACGGAGGCATTCGACGTCGCCCGAAACAGGGCGGACGTCATCATCGCCTCGGGCGGGTTGGGTCCCACCCAGGACGATCTGACCAAGAAAGCGGTGGTGAAGGCGTTCAAGAGAAATCTGATATTTCACCAGGAGATTCTAAAACAGATCGAGGAGTCTTTTCGAAAAAGGGGCAGCCCCATGCCCAAAATAAATCAGAACCAGGCACTGATCCCTCAGGGGGCCAAGGCTCTCTCTAATCTGCGGGGAGTGGCGCCGGGGATATTCATCGAAGATGACAAAATCCTCTTCTTTGCTGTGCCCGGGGTGCCAGCCGAGATGAGGTGGATGGTGGAGAATGAGATCCTGCCCGTCCTGAGAGAGAGGAAACCGCAGCATTTCATCCTTCACCTGAAGCTTAAGACCACCGGGATCTCAGAATCTGCCATGTATGAGGAGATCGAGAAGCTGATCGATCCGAAGGAGGATGTCAAAGTCGCATTCCTTCCCGGCTATCTGGGCGTGGACGTCAGGTTGACAGCGGAGTCGGGGGAGGAGCGCCACGCGCAGGCCAAGATTCACGAGTTGGAGCAAAAGATCATAGAGGCTCTGGGAGACTATGTTTACGGCACAGACAGGGAAACCCTTGAGGAGGTCGTGGGCAGACTGCTGTCGGAAAAGAAACAGACCATAGCAGTGGCGGAGTCATGTACCGGCGGTCTCATCGGGGCAAGGATTACCAACGTATCGGGAAGCTCTAAATACTTCGAGAGGGGAGTAGTCACTTACAGCAACGAGGCCAAGACCCAACTTCTCAACGTCCCCAGCGAGACAATCGAACGGCATGGAGCCGTTTCAGAACGGGTGGCACTCTTGATGGCTGAGGGGGTGAGAAAGCTGGCGAGGACCGATTATGGTCTATCCGTGACCGGAGTTGCGGGACCAACCGGCGGAACGCCGCAGAAGCCCGTAGGATTGGTGTTTATCGGCTTCGCCCACGAAAACGATTCCTTTGCCCAGAAGTTCATGTTTGGAGAGGATCGAAACAGCAACAGAGAGCGAGCCGCCCAGGCGGCTTTGAATCTGGTGAGGTTGTTCTTAACAAAGGCGGTCAACGGCATGAACCGTACGGTTCATGCCAACGGATTAAGCGGATGAAACGGATAGTGGCTGGATGAAGCGGAAAAACCTTAATGCAAAATAGGAACTTCATGCGAACTTTTATTGCGGTTGAATTGCCGGAGAAGATCAAGAGCGAAATCGGAGATCTGCAAGCGCCATTTAAGAAAACGGACACTTTCGTCTCCTGGGTTAAGCCGAAGAACATTCACGTCACCCTAAAGTTCTTGGGGGAGGTTTCGGAGGAGAAGATAAGCCAAGTCTTCTCCGCCACCGAGAAAGCCGTGGAGGGCGCAAGAAGGTTCACCATGAGTCTAAGAGGGACGGGTGTTTTTCCCAATCCAAGAAGACCGAGGGTGATATGGGTAGGAGCCGGTTCGGGTGAGGAAGAACTCTCCCAGATGGCAGTAAGAATCGAACAGGAGATGGAGAAGATCGGCTTTCCCAAGGAGAAAAGGAAATACTCAACTCATTTCACCATAGGGAGGGTGAAGTCTCCAAAGAACATCGAGAAGCTGATGGAACTGGTATCATCGTCAGATTTTCAAACTGAGGAAATCGAGGTAAATGAGGTGGTGGTGATGAAAAGCCAACTCGATCCTGGCGGGGCGATTTATACGCCGCTGAAGAAAATACCTCTGGTTGGATAAGTCAACCGATCGGTCAACGGACTTGTCCTGCACTTCGTCCTGCCCTTCGGTCCTGAGACCTCAGGTTCGAAGGAAGGGCTATGCCCGAAGGATGTAGCGGATTAAACGGATGAAGGCACTTGCGCCGAGTCGCGGACGGCGAACGGACTAATGGGGTTCATGGTTCACAGTTCATAGTCTCCACCGCACCACCCGGAATTAGCCGCGGACTGCGGACGGAACAAAGCGGTCAGCGGATTGAACGGATTAGACCTTGATCGATAACAGGATTAAGATTTTCCAGAATGGATTCTTAAAAAAAAGCTAAAATAGCCAGGAAAGAGAGGTGAGGAAGATGGCAGATGTACAGGAGGAGAAGGAGAGAGCCTTACAGCAGGCGGTTACCCAGATAGAACGGCAATTTGGCAAGGGCTCTATCATGAGGCTGGGGACAGAGTCGCTGGGGGAGAGCATACCGGTGATATCCACCGGCTCGCTGGGTCTGGATGCTGCTTTAGGCGTCGGCGGCGTCCCCAGGGGAAGGGTAGTGGAGATATTCGGACCGGAGGCTTCAGGAAAAACCACCTTAGCTTTGCACATCATGGCAGAGGCGCAACAAAAAGGAGGCATCGCTGCTTTCATCGACGCCGAGCACGCTTTTGACGCAGCCTACGCAAAGAATCTTGGTGTGGATATTGACAACCTTTTAGTCTCCCAACCCGACACCGGAGAACAGGCTTTAGAGATTGCTGAGACTCTGGTTCGCAGTGGGGCGGTGGACGTCGTAGCCGTCGATTCGGTGGCAGCCTTAGTTCCCAAGGCGGAAATCGAGGGGGAGATGGGGGATTCGCACATGGGGCTGCAGGCCAGGCTGATGTCCCAGGCTATGAGAAAGCTCTCCGGCACCATCAGCAAATCCAAAACCTGCATGGTCTTCATCAACCAGATCAGGATGAAGATCGGGGTGATGTTCGGCAATCCGGAGACTACCCCTGGCGGCAACGCCCTTAAGTTCTACTCGTCGGTAAGGCTGGACATAAGGCGGATTTCCTCCATCAAGGAGGCGGACAGAATCTTGGGATCGCGCACCCGGGTCCGGGTGGTCAAGAACAAGGTAGCCCCCCCTTTTAAAAACGCGGAGTTTGACATAATCTTCGGAAAGGGGATCTACCGATTCGGAGAACTGATCGATCTGGGCGTGGCTCAGAAGGTGATAGACAAAAGCGGCACCTGGTTCTCATACAAAGACGAGAGGCTGGGACAGGGAAGAGACAACGCCGCCAGGTTATTGCTGGAAAACCCGGATATGGCCCAGGAGATTGACCGGAAAATCAGAACGAAGCTGGGGCTGATCAAGGAGGAAGAAGAGAAAAAAGAGAAAGAACCGGTCAAAAAGTAGATCCGTTATGCTCCCAGAGTTTTGACAGATGAAGATTGCGTCAGACCATGGCGAAAAAACAAACCATCACCCGGATCGAAGCTCAGAGGAAAAACCCCCGCAGGAGATCGGTGTTCCTCGACGGCAAATTCGCCTTCGGACTCGACGAGGAAGTTGTAGTAAGGCTCGGTCTGGAAAAAGGGGAGGACCTGACCGAACGCAAGATCAAAGAGATATTAAGCCAGAAAGCTGAGAACGAAGCCAAAAACGTCGCCTTGAGGTTCCTCTCTTTCCGCCGCCGCACCGAAAAGGAGATAAGAGATAAGCTCAAAAGCAAGGGCTTCGATGAAAAGAGCATCAAAAGCACGATCGACAAGCTAAAGGAATACGACTTAATTAACGACTCTGAATTTGCCGCCGCTTGGGTGAAGGAAAGGTTAGCTTACAAGCCAAGAGGCAAAAGACTGCTGAAGCAGGAGCTTTGGAAGAAAGGGATAAGAAAAGACATCATTGAACGCGTCACAGACGAATTGTGTCAGGATGAGGATAAGTCAGCCTCGGAATTATTGGAAAAAATCATGAGAAGATACAAGAACTTGGAGCCAAAGGTGGCGAGAAGAAGAATGTTGGGGGTTCTTCTGAGAAGAGGCTTTTCTTATGAGACCGCCAAAAACACCCTGGCACCCGTAATTCCCTCTGCCAGCCACGAAGAACAAAGTTGAAGTGTGTGGCTAGGCTAAACCTTGCTCCTCTGCGGGGTTGCGAGTTGCGAAAAGATATGCAAGTCAAACTAGAGCCGATTGGGATCATTCATTCCCCCTATCACAAGAAGGAGGATATTCCCATACAGGGAGTTTTTGGGCCGGAAGGAGTCGGAACGATTGAGGTTTTTGACGAATATGCCGAAGGGCTGACCGATGTGGAAGGATTCTCGCATCTTCTGATAATCTACTCCTTCCATAAGTCAAAGGGCTTCTCGCTATTAGGAAAGCCTTTTCTGGAGGACAAGTTGCACGGCATCTTTGCCATCAGGTCACCGCATCGGCCCAACCATCTGGGAGTATCAGTGGTTAGGCTCTTGGAGAGAAACGGAAAGGTATTGAAGATCGGAGAGATTGATGTCTTTGACGGAACGCCCCTTCTGGATATCAAACCCTATGTGCCCAAGTTTGACCAGCGGAAGAACGTAAAGATAGGATGGCTTGAAGGAAAACTCGACAAATAACACTCAAGCGGAAATGAAAAGTCACCAGATAAGAGAGAAGTTCCTGAAGTTCTTTGAACAGAGGGACCATAAGATATTTCCCAGCTCGTCTTTGATACCCAGGGACGACCCCACGCTTCTCTTTGCCAACGCGGGGATGAACCAGTTTAAGGATATCATCTTGGGGAAAAAGAAAGCTGAGCACAAAAGGACGGCTTCCTGTCAGAAGTGCGTCCGGGTCTCGGGAAAACACAATGACTTGGAGGAGGTGGGTAAGGATACCTCTCATCATACCTTCTTCGAGATGCTGGGTAACTGGTCCTTTGGCGACTACTTCAAGAAAGAAGCGATAATCTGGGGCTGGGAATTCTTGACCGGTGTGTGCGGGCTGCCCAAGGAAAGACTGTACGCCACCGTGTTCCGGGATGACGATGAGGCAGAAAAGTTATGGCACAAGTATACTGACATCGGAAAAGGAAGGGTCTTAAGATTCGACGAGAAGGAGAACTTCTGGGAGATGGGAGAGGTGGGCCCCTGCGGCCCCTCATCCGAGATTCACTTCGACAAGGGTGAAAAATACAAATGTGGCCGTCCCGATTGCGGGATCAACTGTCCCTGCGGAAGGTTCGTGGAGGTGTGGAATCTGGTCTTCATGCAGTATAGCCGGGATGAAAAAGGAAATCTCTCCGATCTTCCCGCCAAGGTGGTCGACACCGGGATGGGTTTCGAGCGGCTGACCGCCATTATGCAAAACGTGGACTCCAATTACGACACCGATCTTTTTGTCCCATTGGTCAAGCAGATTGAGAACATATCTTCGCGTTCGTACAGAGACTCAGACACCCGGGAGTCCTTCCGGGTGATAGCCGATCACATACGGGCGCTTTCATTTGCCATAGCGGACGGGGCCATCCCCTCCAACGAGGGACAGGGCTATGTGGTACGAAGGATATTAAGAAGGGCTGCACGTCACGGAAGGCTTTTGGGACTCCACAAACCTTTCATCTACCAGCTCTCCAGCGTGGTGGTGGATAAGATGGGAAAGACATATCCCGAGTTGGAGGCAAAGAAGGAGCATGTGGCTTTGGTGATCAAATCAGAGGAAGAGAGATTCGAGGAGACTTTGGACCTGGGACTGGAACTGTTTGAGAATGTGTCGGAAAGAGTCCACAAAGAAGGATCTAACACCATTCCCGGAGAAGAGGTCTTCAAACTCTATGATACTTATGGATTTCCCCTGGACCTGACTCAGGTGATAGCTCAAGAAAAGGGGCTGACGGTAGACGTTCCGGGTTTTGAGGTACTACTTGAGGGACAGAGGAAACGTTCCCGGGCCGCAGGCACGGGCGTTACCGTACCAATCATGGTGGAATGCCAACACAAGAGTGGATTCGTGGGATACGAGAAAGTGGAGGAAGAGGCTAAAGTTCTGGAACCGTCGAACGAGCAGATGTTGATTCTGGATAACACTCCGTTCTATGCTGAAGCCGGCGGGCAGGTGGGTGACACCGGGGTCATCCTTTCGGAGGGCTTCCAGTTCGAGGTCGATCATACAAAAAAGGAGGGCGACACCATATATCACTTGGGGAAGGTGACCAAGGGCTCGGTTCAGGAGGTGCTGAACAAGACGGTTGTGGCAAAGGTTGATATTGACAGGAGAAACTCAATAAAGAGAAATCACACCGCCACCCATCTTCTGCACAGGGCGCTGAGAGAGACGCTGGGCGAACACGTAAACCAGTCCGGCTCTTTAGTTGCTCCAGATAGACTGAGATTTGACTTCACTCATTTCAAAGCCATGGACGAGGCGGAAATTGCCAGGGTGGAGTATCTGGTGAACCGCAGAATCTGGCAGAATTGCCCGGTGACCTGCGCCCAGGTTCCCTTTGAGGAGGCAAAGAAACTGGGCGCCATGGCCCTGTTTGGTGAGAAATATGAAGATATCGTGCGCATGGTGGAGGTGGAAGGGTTCTCCAGGGAGCTTTGCGGGGGCACGCACGTCAACGCCACCGGTGAGATCGGCTTATTCAAGATCGTCTCGGAGACGGCCATCGCCGCAGGAATGCGGAGAATCGAGGCGGTTACCGGGGAAGGCGCCTATCAGTTAGTGAAAAGGCAAAAGGACCTTCTTGACGACCTGGCATTGGTCTTAAAGACATCAGAGGAGAATCTCAGGGAGAGGGTGGAGACCCTGGTCAAGACCGGCAAGCAGTTGGAGAAGAAGGTCAAAGAGGCTCAGAAGGAATCGGCCAAAAACAGAATCGAGAAACTTGCGGAATGCTCGGTCAAGGTCGACGGCATCAGCGTCATCGCCCATCAGATGGAAGCCGAGACACGGGATGATCTTTTGGAGTTGGCAGACACCATCAGGGAGAAGCTGAAGTCAACGGTGGGAGTCTTGGCTGCAATTCTGGATGAGAAGATCGCCTTCGTGGCCGTGGTTACCGACGACCTGATCAAATCAAAGGGAATCAAGGCAGGAGAGATCGTAAAAGAGATGTCCAAGCTTGCTGGTGGAACCGGCGGAGGCAAGCCGCATCTGGCTCAGGGAGGGGGAAAGGATGTTGGGAAGCTAAAAAAGGCATTGGATAGCTTGCCGAAGATTGTGGAGAAAATGATTAAGTAACCTCTCCTCCTTGCGTCCCCCTCTCCACAAAGTGGAGAGGGATTCACCCTGAAGGGGAGATAGGGGGTGACGTAGAAGGAAGCCATCGTTTAAAGGAGACCAGAAAATGTTTGGCATAGAAGAGTTGAAGGAAAGGATTGAAATCACCGAAACAACAGTTGAATGTCCGGTTAAAGGTTGCAATGAAAAAGTAGAAAGACAACGAGTAGTTTTTAAGAAGGAGGATAGATTCAAGTGTCCAAAGCACAATATCGTTACCTCTCCAACGACCTTTGAATACCCAAGTGAATTAGATAATCTGCTTTGGAAAGAAAGCCCAGACCTGGAGCTACTTAAGAAAATAATAAGGGCAAAAAGGGAAAGTCGGATGGCACGAGATAACAGCGAGGATGCTGTTAGTTGGAATGTTTTTAGATTCTTGGAAAGAAACAATCTAATTGAAGACTTTCTGAGTTCGATCACCGGGACCCCAATAAAGTCGTCCGAAGTGATATATTGGTCATACAGTCAAAAAGAAAACACCAGCTGGTCTGAATTGAATAAAGCGAGAAGGGAATTTGGTGAGGAAATAAATAAGAGTTCGGAGCCCGATATCATAATCACGACTGACAAAGCATTATTCTTTATCGAGGCGAAATTAACTGCTTCAAACGAAACAAAGCCCAGCGATGAGAGCAATCCAAAAAAGTATGAAACCGGTGGAGATAATTGGTTTTCCAAAGTCTTTAAGTCTCCTTACAAAACGGTCGCAATAGATGAGAAGAAGTATGAGTTATTGCGTTTCTGGCTACTCGGCACTTGGATGGCACAGCAACAGGATTCGGATTTTTATCTCATTAATCTGGTGTCGTCAGAACGGGAGCCGGATATTGAGGCTCTCTTTAAGAGGCATATCAACGAAACCCAGCGAAGAACATTTCTGCGACGAACGTGGGAAGATATTTATCAATATGTTTCAAACAGCGGTCCGACTGCGGAAAAAGATGTGATGCTAAGATTTTTCAAGAATAAAACCCTCGGTTATGACGGAAAGGGAAACCTGAAACCTGCTTTTTCGATATCTCGACCAGGGACGTCAATTGAGAGTTGAGAAATCATGTTAGTCTACGACAAACTATTGAAGGTCAGAGACGAAAAAGGCGCCGGATTCTTGGTCTTGCTTGATCCGGATCGGATGAGCGTATCGGAAATTGTCGAGTTGGCTCAAAAGTCGGAAAAGGGAGGATCTGACGCATTCCTCGTGGGTTCCAGCCTGCTTCTTTCCACCAGGTTCGATGAGGCGGTAAAGGAGATAAAGGCCAACGTCAGCGTCCCGGTGGTCATCTTTCCTGGAAATGCCAATCAGGTATCCAGGCATGCGGATGCTATTCTGTTTCTATCGCTTATAAGCGGCAGAAACCCGCATCTCTTGATCGGGGAACAGGTCAAGGCAGCGCCGGCGATAAAGGAATTCGGGCTGGAGCCAATCCCTACCGGATATATGATAATAGAATCAGGCGAAGCCACCTCTGTTCAGTTCATGAGCGACACCCAGCCTATCCCCAAGAACAAACCGGACATCGCCAAAGCTCACGCTCTGGCCGCAGAGTATCTGGGAATGAAATTCGTATTCCTGGAGGCAGGCTCAGGCGCGGACAATCCGGTTCCGGATCTGATCATCCGCGAGGTTAGAGACTTCATCTCTCTTCCCATAATAGTGGGCGGCGGGGTGAAGGACCCGGACGTAGCATACAAGAAGGTGAAAAGTGGCGCCAGCTTTGTTGTAATCGGAAATTCCTTAGAAGAAGATGATTCTATCATCGAAGAGTTCGCCGACGCGATACACGTCAACAAGAAGACAAAAGTAATATAGGTGCGCTAACATGGACCCCAAAACAAACGACAAGGTCGCTTTAATCCAAAAAGAGATTCAGGAAAGCATCGAACTGAAGAATCTCGTCAAGGAGAAGCTCTCCGAGAAGATAGTCGAGGCTGCCCACGCTTTGGCAGAATGTATAAAAAACGGGGGGAAGCTTCTCCTTTGCGGCAACGGTGGTTCGGCCGCGGATGCCCAGCATTTAGCCGGTGAGTTGGTGGTAAGACTATCTTCGGATTACACCCGCAGCGCGCTCCCCGCCATCACCCTTTCCAGCAATGATTATGTCCTTACCGCCTGCGCCAACGATTTCGGCTTTGAACAGGTCTTCTCCCGCCAGATCGAAGCGTTGGGCAAACCCGAAGACGTGCTCTTGTGCATCAGCACCAGCGGCAACTCCCCCAATCTGATAACTGCTGCAAATAAGGCCAAAGAGAAAAAAATGAAAACCGTCGGGCTTCTCGGCCGGGACGGAGGAAAACTCAAAGACCTTTCCGATCTCTCCATTATCGTCCCCTCGAACAACACCCCCCGAATTCAGGAAATTCATATCTTCATCTGCCATATCCTGTGTGAGCTGGTGGAAAAAGAACTGTTCGGCTAGTCTCTCCACCCATCCCAAGCAGAGTCTAATCTCCGCGGGCGTTCGCACGCCCGCAAAAAGTCTTGACTTTCCGTGGGAAAACGCATAGACTGACAAACGAGGATTTCGCTTTGAAGAACTGAGAATATCAGAAGAGCAGGGTCGACTTCGTCAGGCTACAGCATCCACTGCGCTGCGGATATTGCGTTAGTTCGATGGCGCAAACGCAAGAATGCCGTTGTTTTGGCTTAACCACAATTCGCCCGCCTTTGGCTGGCGTTGACAGAAGGAGGTGGCAATCGAACAAATCAATACCAGTAGGCGTAGCTGACAGCCGCTGAATCTACTTTGGTGGCATTGACAGGTCAAAAACCGAAAAGCCAAAGGAGGAACAACCATGCCCGGAAGAATGCTGCAGATCAATTTCAAGTTTAATGTTACAAAGGCCGAATACGAGCAGGCCGCCTCTTCCCTTGCCGGCGATTTCGCGACTCTTGCCGGTCTCCGCTGGAAGATCTGGATTAT
>Ga0114919_10001011_pt1 | contig 22636 bp, 27 predicted proteins | sample BlataG_FD_88682 | JGI IMG/M metagenome (GOLD analysis project Ga0114919, IMG submission 88682) | Deep subsurface microbial communities from Black Sea to uncover new lineages of life (NeLLi) - Black_00105 metaG | ecosystem: Environmental > Aquatic > Marine > Oceanic > Sediment | place: Atlantic... | reverse complement strand
TAAAAAAGCCTGAAAAAAAAAAATAAAAGAATTTGAGACAACATCCATCTTCTTTTACGTCATGTGGGAATTATTATTACCTGATACTTCTGAAACGGATGAAAAATTCAACGAGTGGTTCTGTGATGAGTTAAATTGAGAATATTTTAGTAATTCAAATAGTTAGATAAAAAAAAATGTATTATGACGAACTTGAACCTCCCTAAGACATTAAATCAAACTATGGTTTGCGACGATATCACAGAATCGCATTTTGAAAATTCAATTTCTAAAAAAATGTCAAAATTTAATAAACCGTACTTGACTACTTAGTTAAGATAAATTTATAAATATTTAGGTCCTCACTTCATGAATAAATCAGCTAACTTAGAGACGCTATTAGAAAATTTTATGAATACCGTTTCTGATCTATTAGCGGTTTTAGTTATTGATTATAATGGTTTTATAATTGCTAAAAAATCACTAGAGAAATTTGATGATGAACTTATTGGTGGAATAACCACTCTCTTAGACCATACTCTAAATAAGATAAAAATTATAACACAATCTGAACTAGGAAGTGGATCTTTCAATATCGACAATTTTCGATTATTTTATATTCAGTTGGGTAAGGATACAGGTGCTTTATTAGTGTTGATCGGAGATATTTATTCACATTTAGATTATTATATACCTTACTCTCACATTATTGCAGATAAAGTATCACTGACTTTAAGCCATCATGAAGTTCCATGCAATATTCCATTTATTGATGAAGAGGCTAAATTGATATTAAATCCTAAAAGCAAGAATTTAATGATTATAGGATCTCAGGCAGTAGGAAAATCTGCTCTAGTAAGAAAGTTATGCAGCAATAATTTCAACGAAAATTATTATCCCACTATTGGGGTTTGTGTAATTGAGAAACACCTCGAAATGGACAAAAATAAAGAGTACATCATTAATGTTTTCGATTTGGCAAGCATTAAAAGCTTTGGTAAAGTACGGAGGTATTTTCTCAATTATTCTGATGGTGTTTTAATCATGTTCGATTATTCCCACGAAGATTCACTTAAAGAAGTCGAAGATTGGATCACAGAAGCAAGGCAGTTTATAAGAGATAGAGATATTCCGTTTATAATTATTGGCAATAAAAGTGATCTAAATGCGAATAAAGAAAGTATGAGACAAAAAGCAGAGATATTGGCTAATGAGAATAATTGTCAATTCTTTGAAATCTCTGTACGTACAGGTGAGGGTGTAGGCACAATGTTGGGGTGTGTGACTCGTAAACTTTTTCTCAATAACGAGAATAAAAAACTACCCTTAAAATCTGATAAAGAAGCTGAACGCTTAGAAAATATTAGGAATAAATTAGCTAGTCTATAAAGGAATTTTATTAAGAAATATGAAATTTTAAGATTTTTTAAAATTTTTATAAAAAAAAAAAGAATTCTACTCTTATCAGAAATAAATAATAATCCTTTTATGACGAACCTGATCTTCCAGAAGACATTAAATCAAACAACGATTCGGCTGTTATTACAGAATCGCAATTTGAACAAGATTGCATTACGAGAGGGATGGCTCCAAGATGATCTAAGTATTTGTCAACAAATTTTAGACCATATTTGGCCATACTTTTTATCATCTTTCCTCCAAATGGGACAACTTCAGCTTGGATTTCTATGAAATCCTCGTAAGCTTTCATGAGATCATCCTTAAACTTGTCATCGATAGGTGTTGGGTGAATTTCGAGTTTTAATTCAAGCTCTTCTTTACAATATGGGCACTTTGGCAATTTAAATCACATCTTTAAGTTATTTCTTATTGAATTTCTGTATTATAGTTAAATATTTTATTTAAATGGTAGTAATATTTTATCAATAAGGTTAAATGCCCTTTATATTCCGAAATATGATATATTACTTTTCCTTTAGAGACACCACATTCAATTGGCGGATCCTATATCTTTCTTCCCGGCATTCTATTATCTACAATCTTAATTATGATCGATTATTTCAATCGATTATGACTAGACACATTTCTCGAATTCTCAAATAGCTCTTGAATAGTTTTAAACTGTTTGAGTCGTTTTAACGTGGAATATTGAGGGAATATTAATTTGATCTGCTTTTTTTTATAATTCTTTATAAGCTGTTTTGGAGTGCCCCATAAACTCTCTGTTAATTCGTCTTTAAATAAATTAATATTTTGTTTACGAGGAAATTTACAGAGAAAGAATTGTGTATCAAACCGAATGGGAGATATCTCAGGGGTGATAAATCTTCCAAAATATGTTAAATTTTTCGCAGAATAATAAAGATCTTCTTTAGTCAAGACATCTGTCATAGTAATTTGATTTTTTTGAAGTTTCTTTTGGTATTTTTTTAGTTTCTTGGGTTTAGTTTCAATTTTTCCAAGTGAATTTTCTGATTTCTTGGTAGCAATTAAAATCCCCGCCTCTTCAAAGAGCTCGCGGATTGCAGCAATCCAGAGATTAGAAGGATCATCGCATATATCTTTTAAATTGTTGATAATTGTTTCGTTCATTCCTACTAATTTTGCTCTTGATTTTTTAGTTGAGTCTTGTTCATCGATGCTCCCGCCGGGGAACACATGATGTTCACTCATAAACCTTGCATTTTCATGTCTCTTAGCCATGAATACTTCAAATTCGCAGTCATCGTCAGATTTTAGATCAGCTGCTCGCTCCCGTAACAAAATTACGGTCGCAGCTAATTTTGGTTCAACTGGCATCTAGATTAACTCCGATATTGTCTTCGATAAATAAAAAATGAAATATTTTGTTCATAAAAAGAATTTCGTCTTAAGATGTGAAAATTTCTGTGAGTTTTATTATAAATTTTAAAATTTATGTAATTATAGATTATACTGATTAGCGTTAAATAATTCCTAATATAAAAATATTTAATAAATATATTCAATTCAAAGTTGACGGATATGTCTAAAGTACAACCTCTTTTAAAAGAACTAACGATGGGAGATTTACACCTAAAAAATAGGATAATAATGGCTCCTATGACTCGTAGTAGAGCTAATAATCCAGAGAATCGCCCCACTGAGCTTCAAGCTAAACATTATGGGCAGAGATCGTCTGCGGGACTAATTATCACTTGCGGATCCCAAGTCTCGAAAGATGCTGTTGGTTATATTAATACTCCCGGTATCTATTCAGAGGCGCAAGTTGATGGTTGGAAGTTAGTAACCGATGCTGTACATAAAAGGGAAGGAAAAATTTTCATACAATTGTGGCACGTAGGAAGAATGTCGCATCCAGATTTCCATAATGGCGAACCTCCACTGGCACCATCTGCAATAAACCCTAATTCAAAATCTTTCACTTACGAAGGGTTTAGAGAAACAGTTACTCCTAAAGCGATGACTATCGATGATATTAAACAGACTGTTCAAGATTTCAAGAACGCAGCTAATAATGCTATGAAGGCAGGATTTGACGGAGTCGAGATTCATTCCTCAAACGGGTATTTATTCCATCAATTTTTTACTAAATGTTCTAACAATAGGACGGACGAATATGGAGGGTCAATTGAAAACCGAGCCAGATTTCTATTCGAGGTCATTGATGCGATGAAGGGAGTAATGCCAGAGAATCGTATTGGAGCGAGGTTAAATCCATCTTTTCACGATATTTTTGGAATTACGGTTGACGAAGATACTATTCCTACCTTCGAATATATAGTAAAAAAGCTAAACAGTTACGATTTAGCTTATTTACATCTATCCGAACCGTTTACAGATGTAACTAACGTACCATTTGCCGAAACTAATATTGCAAAACATTTTAGACCGTTATATAAAGGAACTCTAATGATAAATAATGAATTTACCCAAGAAAAAGGGAATGGTGTTCTTCAAGAGAATTTAGCCGATCTCGTAGCGTTTGGAAAGCTTTTTATTTCTAATCCGATTTGCCAAAACGATTTGAGCTAAACGGTGATATAGCGCGGTGGGATAAAAACACTTTTTACACTCCTGGTGAAAAAGGGTATACTGATTATCCATCATTACCTTAGAAAGGAGAAGCTTCTCCTTTCACCAATACAGCCATCAATGTTTTATGTAAGAATCAAAGTAACTATATCGATTTTTTTTGTAAGGTCTTTCAGGAGCATTAAAGAAGCAACGGGGACATAACACAGTTAATATTTTGTCGTTCCAGATGAGGAGGGCTCGTTCTTTAGTATATTGAGGGTGATTCGTTAAAAACTCGCCGAACGAGATACTTTTTTTACAATCAGTACAATTACGATCCGGGGGAAAAAGAACCATACTTGTAATTCTTATACGAACTATATTAAAAATACATGGGTATTAACCAAGTAATTTATGAACTCGTACTTAAAAAAATCGCTGATAATTCTTAAAGAACATAATCAATTGTATTCCTTTGGATATTTTAAAAGAAAAAAGGAAAAAAAACTAGTTGACTAATTATCCAAATTGACATAATAGTTATTTCTATATAGAAAAAACTTTTTCTTGACTTTATTAAAGATATGATGCTACTTGCGATAACTAAGAACATACCAATGTTTAATCCAAAATTGCCAAAACCAGCTAATCGGTAACTCCAAAAAGGAGCGTGACTCATTAAAACAGGTTCTAGATCTGGCATGAGAGAAAACGAGTATTCTATTAATTTTACAATTAAAGTCATAGAGAGATAAATTAAAACAATTAAAATGAAGATAAGTTCACCAAATAATTTCCTTTTTATACCATTTAAACCAAATTCAATCGAAAGTATTAAAATTAAAATCGAAAATACAACCATTGCCATAGGTAGGAATATATTTAGCATAAAGGGTATATTGAGAAAAAAAGTTTGATCTTGTTCTTGGTAAAACCCCCAAAACCACACATTGGATTGACTTGAGATGGAAATTCCTTCCAACCCCCTAGAAATTGCGAATGGCGTGAAAAGTGAGATTATTATTAGAATTGCCCCTACCATCGGCAGTATTGCTATTTTGTTCTTAACAATCGTTTTAATTTTCTCAATCATCTTTTCACATACATCTCTCTAACTAACTTTTAATTTCTTCCTAAAATCTTTATGTTTTACAGTCGAGTACATCGCACCAGTGGGGTACACATTTTCGTTTATTTTTCGAGTTAGAAAAATAACAGAGTTAAACCATCCAAAAATAATTAGGAGCATGAAGAGAATTAGCAGAAATCTCCATAAATAAGCATATTTACTATCATCAAAAATTAATATCTGAATTATCTCCTTTTTGGTTAGTCCTAAATCTTTACCTAGTTCAAAAAATTTTATTATATCAACAATCATATTTCTTCCCTCGCGTTAGATATCTCTTTAATTAATTATTGGATCGAATTTTGGTCTATTTCCCTTCCTATTTTTAATCCAATCGAATTCTTCTTGGATTTGCGATTTTAAATCTTGTTTATTTTTAACTTTGGTTATTTTAATTAGACGCAATGTCTTCTTATATACTTTTTCCGATTTATTGTATGATTCTAGCCGTGCTAAAGTTTTACTTAAATTCCAGAAAAATATATAATTATCTCGATTGAGTTTAATCGCACTTAAAAATAAATTATGAGCGTGAGTATAATTTTTTTGATGAAAAGATTTAATACCTAGATAAAATAAGTTTAACGCTTTTCTCTCAATTAAAGCGACTGAGAATATTTTATTACTTAAATCTTTAGAGGTTTTATTCAGAGTTTTAATTTTCCCTATGAGCTCTTCTCTGTTTTCTTTAGAATTTAGAATATTTTCTATTAATTTCCTAGCAAACGATTCTACAGAGAAAAAGACAATTCTCTGAGTTCCGGGATTTGTAGGGCCTTCAGTTATAGAATTAAAAAGTACATTCACAATTCTATGTTCAATTAAAAGCTCTGATAATTCTTTAATATTTAAAAAATCTCCCGGAGAAATATAGTTCTCATTCTCTATAACTAATAGTAAGGATTTAACGATTTCAGGCCATTTAAACAACAATTCGACAAATAATTCCTTAATTAACTCTTTTTTTTTGGTTTGTCTTGACTCAAGAAGCTTCGAAGCAATGAAAATAACTATATCTTCTTGCTCCTTAGTTAAGAAGGAATCTGTAAAATCAATTTGATTAGTTAAAAATAGGTCCTTACGGAGTTTAGAAATAATTTGAAAAACTTTAAAATCATCGCCATTCCCCCTTTTGTAGCAATTAAACCTAACTGAAGGAATAGCTTCATGGTTGTAGAAACTCGAGGTTGTAATGTACTCGAATCCAGTATTTTCCAATTGGTCGATTAAGAGGAACGAGGGAAAACATAATTTATGCTGCAATCCTTTATGAGGGATTCCAAAAAGCCATCCCAAGATTTCTTTTTTCTGTTCTCTGTCCGCTTTTAGATAATGCTGACAACTTTTTTCGAGATCGGGTGTTTCAATGATCAATTTCCCATTAGGTTCTAATACTCTAAAAAATTCGCTAAGCGCGTAAATTGTTTCAAAAAAACTTAAGTGTTCAATAATATGAATTGCTTTAATTTCTTCGCAACTATTTTCATCAAATTCAAGATTATAAGCTGACATCAGTCTATCAGCCACTAAATCTTCATACAAATCAACGTTACAATAATCGGGATCGTATTTTTTACCGCAACCAATATTAAGCTTCATTTCTTTTTCTCAAAGTCTTTTATTTTTACCGTTGAATATTTTGTTCCGGTTGGGTAAGTGTTGCTTATTGCCGATTCAACAATTAATACTATAAAATAACCGATAATTGAGAAAAATATAATTAAAATAATCAGTAATATGACTTTATTCTTAGTATTATCATAAAATAAGACTTTTTTTACTTCTTTTTTTGATAATCCTAGTTTTTTCCCGATTTGATATAGTTGGATCAGATCTTTCATCATTTTCTCAGTAGTCACTCAAATTTTGAAGTTCTTAGTATTATACTAAAATTTTATGACAAAATTGTTGAATTTATTTTCTGGCATTGAAATCTTTTATTCTAACAGTAGAATATAAAGTTCCTGATTGGTAAGTGTGATTTGATGGTATATTTGGTGAATTTGGAGCCACAGATAAACTAGTTAATATAATTAAAAAACCTATAAATGCGATTATTATAATTAGCATAAATACTCCCAAATTTTTATCCTTAAAGTTGTTATAGGAAAATATCTTATTTATTTCTTTTTTAGCTAATCCCAATTCTCTTCCTATCTTATATAGTTGAATCAACTCTCCTTTCATTTTCTCAATAATCCCTCCTTATTTGAATTTTAAACTTTCATTTTTTAGTTTTATAATCCTTTATTTTTACAGTAGAATAGAACGTTCCTGCTGCGTAAGTATTTCTGGAGGCTTCTATTCCTAATATTATTACTAGAACGCCAAAAAAAATAAATGATATTATCAATAGGCTTTTGTATAATAAAGCATGTTTACTGTTGTTAAATATTAGTGCCTTATTTATTTCATTCTTACTTAATCCTAACTCTTTCCCAATTTTAAAGAGCTGAATTAAATCTTTCATCATTTTCTAAATAACCACCTTTTATTTGGATTTTACAACTTTATTTCTTTTTAGCTTTGAAATCCTTAGTTTTTACCGTAGAATATAATGTTCCAGCAGGATAGATATTTCTTGAGACTACAATTGCTATAAATATAATGAGTATTCCTGAAAAGATAATAGCTATTATCAGCAGGATTGTATAGAGTACCGGGTTCTTTGTATTGTTAAATAGTAATATTTTACTAATTTCTTTCTTACTTAATCCTAATTCTTTACCTATTTTAACCAATTGAAAAAGATTTTCTAACATCTTTAAGATACCTCCATTACTTTTTTTTTAAGATTATTTGAAGACTACGTTATGAAACATATTTTTTATTACTGAAATTGTTGAATCCAATTTCCCTTTAATAGGGTATTGGTTCGACGAAAATATTTTATTTTCTATGGCTCTTAAACAATAAGGTTCATCAAATTCTTTTATCGCATAAGCTGTCCCCAAACATCCTCCCCGACATGATTTTACCACATCACAATTTACGCAATAACCATTTAGCTGTCTTTGTTTTACTCTTAACTTCTCCAAAATCGTTTTTAAACTCTGCGTTCTAATATTACCTTCGATAAATTCATCTGGAAGGGTTAAACACCCTTTAATATTTCCGTTACTCTGAATACCTAAAACTGATATTCCTGCTTGACACCCAACCCATGGATCCAGCCCTAAATTTGGTATGAACCTTGAAAAATGACCGAAACAATGAGCACCAATAACTGGTAATCTTTTATAAGAATACTTTTTAGTATTTATAGCAATGAATAGTGCAACAGTGTAAAATTCCTCTCTGGAAATCGTTAATTTTCTTGGAAAGCGTCCGATAGGGATTGCTATCTGAATTTGCCAAGCAATATTTCGATCCAATAATAAGTTTTTTATCTTATCTAATTCATTTAGATTAGTTTTACTTACTGCAGTAATAACACTGACTGGTAATTTTTCTTCTTTTAACTTGTTTATCGCGTTTAATGTTTTTTCAAAAGCTCCTGGAATACCTCTAAGATAATCGTGTACCTTTGAGGATCCTCCATCTAAACTAAGGGATACGCAATCAACTTTTAAGCGTTTTAATTTTTGCAAGTTATCAATTAAAGTTAACCCGTTAGTAACGATAGATAATTCTAGTTTATTTTTTTTAATTTCTTTCGCAATTTCATACCAATCGTCTCTAATTAATGGTTCTCCGCCCATTAAAGCAACTCCTTTATAACCACAATCACCAATATCCTTAACTAACTTTAACGCTTCTTCGGTATTTAGTTCATCATCTCGAGTTTTTCCTGCTTTCGATCCACAATGGATACAATTACTATTACATTTTAGAGTAATTTCCCAAACAGCACAAGAGGGCTTGATTCTCTGAGTTATAAGAGAAGTAATGCTTGGCATTTCATTAATTTGGATTCAATTTATTAATTGATATATTATTAAGTAAGCTATTAAATGTTCCTATCCAAAATACATAACTCTTACGTCAAACTTCTGGATCATGTTAATAGTTTAGATAATGAAATTTTAATACTCTTTGGTTTTCATGTGATAGGTTATTGCATCTTTTTAATCAATTGACCATTCGAGTAATGACAAGATTAAGTTATTGTTAGATAAACCACCTTGAGTAAGTATACCTACGAAATTTTCTCGTATAAACATATTTTTTAGGACATACCGTAAAAGTCGTTTACCCTGTAGTCCGTTTTCTTTGGCTTGAATTTGAAACTTATGTGCCTTCAGATGGAGCGAATTAATCTCATCCATTTTTTCTTTTAAAAAGCTTCTACCTTTAAATACTCCCTTCCCAGAACTAAAGAGAAGTAAATTGTCCATTTCTTCTGTGAATTCATATAATTTTTTAATCGATTGATATATCAAGGAGATGTCTTCGGGAATATCTGTATTTTTACCAAATATCATTTGATATTTTGGCATTACTGCGTCGGTGATAAATGCCCATTGTTGTTTTCGTTCAATCAAGCTAATTTGTTCAGGAGCGTGTCCAGGAGTATCTATCATATCAAAACAATATTTACCAGATTTAGAATAAATTGAATCTTTTAATAGATCAGCTTTAAAAGGGTGGTAACTTTCGCCCCAGGTAATCTGACGATAATCAGGGTAGTTTTTTTCATTCATTAATAGTGGAATAGCCAGCTTACTAGCGAAAACGGGAATATTAAATTCTTCTTGAAGCATACGGCCCCCACCACAATGATCTTCGTGATTATGGGTAATTACACATTTTTCAACCATATTGTCGGAATCAAGGGAATTGATAAAATATCGCAGATCATCTACTCCTCCTGGAGCACCTGCGTCGATTAACAAACCGTCAATTAAAAAAACTGAAGTCCAAAAGGGTTGTGGCAGAAATTTGCTATCTGAGGACCATTTCCACTCTAATATTTCATTGTTACAGTGATATATCTTTTGAACAACCATACACTCAACAATTAATGAAATTCAGAATTTCAAATAAATTTTCTTCCTACACATTTTTGTAGAAATCTATTTAAAGATTTATATCATAAATATTTATCATATTAAAATTATTTTTTTTGAAATCTAAAAAGGAAGTGAAAAATTAACTATGAATTTAATAAAAACATTCAGAATTATTATTGGAGTATTGTTGCTTGTAAGCACTACGACGATTTTTTTCTTATTATTTTTAGAGATTGAATCCTTAGCAGTAATTTTTAACTTTTCAATCGATACCAGTGCCGAAAATTTAGGTGAAGCTATTCTTGTTATGGTTGGTGGTTTACTCGCGGGATTAATGTTTTTCATTGCGATGATTTTTGTAGGAATAATTAATGCTATTATATACACAGTGACCGGAGTATTAACCATAACTCTTAAAAGAAAAAAAACTACGCTAATCATAGCTGCGATATTGTCTGGGTTTGTTCTTTTTCTCGAAGTTAGAGCTTTAATAATACTAACTTTAGGAGGCTTCACGAGTATAGTATTACCTGTACGCATAATAAGTGATAGTGTAATAATAGGTTTGTCAATAGTCTCATTCATTCTAATTCTTAAGGAAGATAAAACTCCTCGCGCTTGAATTTAGTAACTAAATTTACAACTATTTTTTTTATTTAATCCACTCAAAATATTATCCAAATAAAAGTATTTCCATAAAGAGAAAATAAAATAAAAAAATAATTGATGATTTGATACTATCATGCTTATTTGTTCTTAAAACCTACGTACATTAAGCCCAGCCAGCCGAATGTGAAAGCAAAACCGCCAATAGGTGTTAGAAATTCTATCCATTGAATACCAGTAAAAACTATAATGTATAAGCTTCCACTAAAAAGGATTATACCTAGTAAAAACATCCAACCTGATATGTTTAAAATTTTATGCTGAATATTATTGGCCAATAGAGCCACAATCACTAAAGCAAACGCATGATACATTTGATATCTCACAGCTTTTTGCATAGTTATGAGCGTTGGATTAAGTTGATTACCACCAATTATGTGTGCTCCATAAGCTCCAGCTAGAACGGCAATAGCACCGTTTAAAGCTCCAAGAATTAGCCATAAATTCTTTCTATCCATATTAATTACCTCTAAATATTTATGTAATTACATTAAAAAGTTTTTTCTGATTTTAATAATATACTATTATTTTATAATACGAGATCATCTTCGAGGGTTTTGGCTATAACATTCTCAAAAACTTCGTATGATTGAGCCCCAACTATTATTTTATCACCAATAATGAATGTTGGTACGCCGTTAATCCCGAATTTCCTTAAATCGCTTAGTGATCTCTTTAATTCGTCAAAAGGCTCAATGCTATTAATATACTCAAGAATCTCATTTCCTTTAAAACCGATTGATTCAGCTATTTTCAATAACAAATCTAAATTACCTATATCCTCACCATTCTTCCAGTATGCATCGAACACTAACTTGTGAAACTCGTCAAATCTCCCCTTTTTTCTAGCAAATTCAGAAAAATACAGTGCCAACCGGGAGTTTGGTAGCTTATCGGAAAGCTTAAAAGTAACGCCAACATCATCGGCAAGCTTTTTTATATTTGCTTTCATCATCTCTAAATATTCTTTAGGAAAGGGTAGATTACTCAATTCGGTGCCGTTCTTTGGTGTCTCTGGATGAATTTCAAAAGGTCGCCACTCAACTTCTATATCAAAATTTTCCTTAAGCTGCTCTACGCGATAAAATCCTATGTAACAAAAGGGACAGATATAATCTGAAAATACAACAATTTTTAACTTTTTTTGGCTCATATTCACGGTTTAGAAGAGAAAACAAGCTTTTATAATTTATTGAATTAAAAAAAAGGAAACGTATGCAATAAGACTATCGGAAAAATATATAATTACAAATTGACTAACATTTTAAAAAATCACGTCAAAGTTTATATAGCCTTAGTTAATATAGTCTTATAACAATGATCTCAAGCAATACTGCTATAAGAAGATTGGTAAGGATTTTGATGTCCTTAAGTATTATTATCATAGCAGTATTGATTATATAAGCGAAACAATTCCGCTTGATCTTTTTATATATTTTTTTCGCGGTTTTGTTCGCTTGAAAAAAAACTTTTTTGAAAAGGTCGTTGGTGGGCTCGTTGCGCTTAAAGCTTGGGTAAATTGAAAATCACAAAAAAAAGTAACGGAGATAATTAAAATGGGAACGAAAAATCAAGTGAAAGATTATTTACAAACGAATGATCTTGATATCGGATTTCAAGATTTAAATGACCTAGTAATAAATAAACAAAATTGTGTGTTTTGTGGGGCTTGTATTTCCCTCTGTCCGCGAATAGGGAGGAACGAAAAAGAACCAAAGTTATTGGAATATGACCCTGAATGTTCAACTTGTTTTAGGTATTGCCCAAGAACATACTTTCCTACAGAAATATTTGAAAAAGAATTGTTTAATGGTGATGCGATAAGGAGTTATTCATTAGGATACTACCAAAAATTAGTTGGAGCAAAAAGCAATATCGAAATGGTAATGACCAGAGCTCAAAATGGAGGTGTTGTTTCTTCATTATTAATTCATGCTCTTCAATCAGGATCAATAGATGGCGTTTTACTTACAGATAAGGATGATAATTGGTATCCAAAACCAGTAATAGCGAGAACTTCTGATGAAATACTATCATGTTTAGGTTCCAAGTATACAATTTCACCTACGTTAATTACTTACAGTGAAGCTATTAGAGAGTTCAAGCTAAAAAGATTAGCTTTTGTTGGTCTCCCTTGCCAAATCCACGCAGTAAGGAAATTACAACTATCGTCGCCTCTCTCAGACGAATATGGAAAGTTCAAATTAATTATTGGGTTGTATTGCTTCTCAAACTATACTTATGATCTAATGAAAATCTTTGTTCAAGGAGAACTTGGAATACCGCTAGGAAATGTAAAGAAGTTTGATATCTCAGAGGGAAAGTTTTATGTGTATCCAAAGGAGGGGCCCGTTAAGCAAGTTCCGATAAAAAGAACAAAACAATATACATGGAATAGCTGTCAATATTGTAAAGATTTTAGTGCTGAAATCGCTGATATCTCCATTGGAAGTGTGGGAGCCTCAAATAATGACTGGAATAGTGTTTTATTGCGTACTGATATTGGAGTAAAAATATTCAGTGATGCAGTTAAAACTAACAAAATAAATATTAATAATAGTATCGATGTTCTTAAAATTGAGAAAATTGCTTTTAGAAAGAAAACAAGGATCACTCATATTGATGAAAAAACGTTAGACGCTATGCGATTATTAGATCTCACAGACTTCGAAATAAAACTATACACAACCCTAATGTCATTAGGACAAGCAAGTGAATCTTTATTAAGTGAAGTTATGAAAGTTGAAGAAAATTTAGTTATTAACACTCTACAAGATTTGAAACAACGCGAATGGGTGTTCTCAACCGATGGGATATACAATTCTATTGACCCAACTCTAGTTATCCATAACGAGATTGGTAGACTTAGAAAAACATTCTTGGAAAAAATTAAAAAACTAAATAGCGAAGTTCTCCCAAAATTAGAACCAATATTTGTACATAATAATATTGATAAATTGCGTCATAAAAAAGAGTTGTAATTGAAGCTAAAGTGTTCTGAAAAACCTCTTAAAGGAATTTCTCCATGAATAACCAGTGAGGTAAATAAAAAGTTGGTACTTCGCTCTCAAGATATTGCTCTCTTTCTTGAAATCCAGCTGATAGATACACTTGTTGCGCAGTCGTCATGAAATCCCCAGTATCCAAGCGAATTGAAGAATATTCGAATTCTTGTCCTTTTTTTAATAATTGATCTAACAGTTCTTTTCCATAACCATTCCCCCTATATTTCGGTTGGATATACATTCTCTTTATTTCTCCGATACCTTCTTTTATTTTTCTTAGAGCACCCATTCCGATTATAGAACTGTTTATTTGCATAATGTAATAAACGCCATTCGGTGGAAGATAGGAGGAGAGATCTTCAAGAAATTTTTGTATAAATTCTTGAATGCTTACACCTAATAGCAATTCTGTATCAATTTTATATCGTTTCAGCATTTCATCTGCAATCCAAGTTAAATATTCACGGTTTAAGTCAAGCATGTGTGATTTATGCAGCTCTAGATTAATAGGGATGAAATCAACCATAATACCTTTAGTCGTTAATAATTTAAAACCTTAAATAATTTCAAAATTCTGAGTAATGAGAAAATAAAAAAAAAGATTATTGTTAAAAATTTTAATCAATTCCTATCTTTGTAGCAAATTTGACAATAAGGAATATAATTAGTGCAACTATTATGAAATTGATAAATGCTGCTATGAAATTTCCGAGCCTAAATACTCCAACTTTGAATTCTGCAATATTTTCAAACCCAGGTACTGCGAGTCCGATTATTGGAGTAATAATATCTTGAGCCAAAGAGAGGATTAGTGCGTTTACTGCAAGACCGAGTATAAAAGCAGATGCAAGACCTAGAACTTTATATTGTTTAATAAATTCCAAAAATTCTCTCGCGATATTTTTGGGTTTTTCTTTTGGTGGTGCTGGTGATGGAGTTAGGACTTCTCGAATTTTTTTTAATTCTTCTAGCATTTCGTCTTCTTTTGTCATATATCTACACCTTTTATTTTTTCTAAGTATTAATTTTTGATTTTAATAAATTAATGAGTAAATTATATTTTCTTTGGTTTTTTTTAAATTTTTTATTTATAATCTATGAGGTACGATAGAATTAAAAAGATTTTCTGTTAGATTAGATTCAGCTTAAATTCGAACTATAGATGAACTTCGAACCTTAACACTATAAATACCCCAATCGCTATTAATACATAAGGTGATAATTAAAAAAATTAAAATAAGTGTTTGATTTGAGCAATATAAAAATTACTGTTGTAAAACAATTTAGTCCTGAAGATGTAATAGGAAAAGAGTTTATACGGGCTAATGGAAATCCAATTGAGAAATGTGGAATGAGAGAGGGTCTTGAATTCACAGTTGATGAATCAGGGGATATGCCGGAAGGATTCTGTCCCCACGCTTGGTATGGATTATATAAAAATATAGCAATTCTACAATGTGGTGGAGGATTTCCCAACTGGACTGGAGAAGATATGATATATACAGCCTGTCCAGATGGAATTCGCCCTGTATGCTTTAAATTAGAACGTATCTCAAAATAATGTGATTAATATATGGAACCAAAAAAATTAGATTTTGAGTCAATTTATTTCGACTTATATGAATTAGATTCAGGGATATTTGCCGCAATTTCAGCTGAGAAATTGCCCACATCAAATGCTGGATTTTTTGATCTTGGTAATTATTTGGTCATTTTCGACACGCTCATGGACCCATACTCGACTGATGATCTCATCAAAGCGTCAAAACAATATACCAATAAAGATCCTACTTTTTTAATAAATAGCCACCATCATTTAGATCATTTATTCGGGAATCGGAAGTTTCCCATGACTGTACCAATCATTAGCAGCAGTGAGGTATTGGAGGAAACAAAAAATTATCTTCCTACTCGTCTTAAGGAACTTCAAGATATAGCTTCTACAGAAATCAAAAAAGCTGAAGAAGCGTTAATCAATGAAAAAAATCCAGATAAAATATTAGAACTAAAGAATGACATTAATACATATAATGAACTGATGCAACCTGAATTCAATTTTAGACTCCCAGATTTCATTGTAAATGATTCTTTAACAATTAAAGGAACTAAAAATCAAGTGCAACTGAAATACATAGGAGCCGCACATTCAAAAGGAGATATAATTGCTATCTGCGAGAAGGAACAAATATGTTTTATGGGTGACTTATTATTCGAGAAAATGGATCCAAGTTGGGCAGATCCTAACAGTGGTGTTGCAGTTCCTGCTAATCCTGAAAATTTTCGAACTATCCTATTAGAATATTCTGAAAAGGATATAGATCTTTATGTACCGGGACATGGAAATTTTTGTACTAAAAAGCAACTACGGGAAAATGCTGAATTTTACAGGGAGTATTTTATAAAAAAAATTTAACTTTCAAAATTAATAATATAACTCTTTTCTTAAACAGTAATCTTTGTACGAAAAAGACCCTTTTAGAAAAGGTTGAGTTCTACAACAAGTACTATATTAAAAAAAATGATGAGTATATCAAAAGCTATAAATATTAAATTGGTTCTATTTTGATCATTATATTTTTTTTTCAAAAAGGTGAAGTTTAAATGAATAAAGGAAGAAACATGTTAGGGATTGTATCACTTATCATTGCGCTAATAGCGACTGGTTTGGGAGCTTATACTTTCTTTTCTATGAATAATAATATTAATGCTTTAAACGCTCATATCGATGACTTGAATTCATATATTCCGCCAATGGCAAGTGCGTATTATGATGATATGTCTACATATTCAATACCCTATCAATCATCCCAAACTTTCAACTATAATCAAATAAGTTATGATAATCGTGATGCATTTAATCTCACATCTGATTCCTATACGATTCATGAACCGGGAATTTATCAAGTAACAGCGCAATATAGCATAGAAGCATATGATGGAGATTTTTTTATGATACAACTTCTCAGTAATGGTACTATAGTTTGTTCCAGATCATTTACTGCAAGTACAACTACTAATACATTTGGGGTTAGTCTAATGAATAATTTTAATTTCATAGAAAGCGAATCTCTTAGTATATTAATATACCAATATAATGGTGCACACACAGCAAGAAACATATTCCCTGGAGGAGCACATAACTTTTTTACAATCGCAAAGATAGGTTAAAACCCATTTAAAAATAAATCCAATATATTTTCTTTTTCTTATCTCTTTTAAATAGTGCTTATATATAATATAAAAATATTAAAAAAAAAAAATAAACCTTCAAATTACTAACATTTCTTTTTTCTATTAGTCAAAAATTATTTAATTCCTAATGAATTTCATTTAATTATGAGTAATGCTGGATTTAATCAGTTTAAAGGAGATATAAATACAGATAGAATCAAATATATTGCCGATCCTCAACTGAGAAATATAGTTAATGTTTCTATTGCCTTGACACGACCTTTGTTAGTAAAGGGTGAGCCAGGTACTGGAAAAACGCTGTTATCCCACGCAATCGCTGAATCCTTGGGAAAAAAACTTATTATATGGAATGTAAAAAGCACAACAGAAGCAATAGATGGGTGTTACATGTATGATACTGTCCAAAGACTAAATGACAGTCGATTTGGAAGCGAAGAAAGAAATGTTGATAACGTAAAAGATTACATTACTTATGGACCTTTAGGCGAAGCTTTTGACTCTGACGAGCAGGTTGTACTTCTTATAGATGAAGTAGATAAAGCAGACATCGAATTCCCCAACGATCTCTTACAAGAATTAGATGTAATGGAGTTTTACGTGAAAGAAACAAAGGAGTTCGTAAAGGCTAAAAATCGACCAATCGTTATTATAACATCCAACAACGAAAAAGAACTTCCCGACGCTTTTTTACGGAGGTGTGTATTTCACTGGATAGAATTTCCCTCAAAAGAATTTATGGCAGAAATTTGCAATCTTCACTACCCAAATTTAAAGCAGAATCTTTTAGATCAATGTCTTAAGCATTTCTACGCTTTAAGAGCTATAACGAAATTGAGAAAGATGCCATCGACGTCGGAACTCCTTGATTGGATCGGCGTTTTGTTAAAAAGTGGAATAACTCTCGAAGAATTGAAGGGAGGTATACCTTTTCTTGGTGTGCTGCTTAAAAAAGAAAAAGATCTTGAAGTTGCTTTAGAAAAAATAAAGTTTCCAACCTAGGAATCCTTTCGAAACTATATCGACTTACTACATCCTAAAGAAGCATTAAAGCTTCTCAGATATTATATTTTCATAAATTCCGTTTTCTTTTTAAAATATAAAAGAGATATTTATTAGTTTTAGATTTTCTCTATAAATTCGACACTTTATATTAAAAATAATCTCTATTCATTTTATAATTGAAAAATGAGGTGAAAAATCATGAGCGAAAAAGAAAAATTTATTCTGTATGTGCAAACAAGTGATGATCCTGAACGCCAGTATTCACCACACGTATTAGCACAGACCGCTAAAGCAATGGATGTTAAAGCACTTATATATTATTTAGGTCAAGGATTAAGGATATTAAAACCTGGCAAAGCAGAGGAGATTAAAGCGGGAAACTTCCCTACGCTCAAGGAAATGTTTGATAAAACGCTTGCAGAAGGTATTGAAATTATGGTTTGCGAAGCGTCAAAGAGAATGTTAGGATGGGAAACGGTTGATTTAATTCCCGGATTGAAGATTGTTGGTGCTGCAACATTGAATGATTTAGTATTAGAAGCAGATGCTACAATGTGGTTTTAATCTGATCAAGATTTTAGTTTAGAAAAAAAAGAAAAATAAACCATCGTAAAAAAAAAGATTTTAGACGAGCATTTAATTTAATGTTCTTTTACAACCTTTTATTATATTCATTTAGAACAAAAACTTAAAGCATCTCCATAAAGCTAATATTATTATATTAATTATTTTCTAGTATACAGAACTATAGTCAATAATAATTAGTTAAATGTTTGTTGAATACTTCTATTATCTCAAGGAAAGATTACCGGTCAGCATAACGGAATATATGGCCCTGATAGAAGCGTTAGATAAAGGCCTTATCCACAACATGGTCGAGTTTTATTACATTTCTCGTTCGATCTTGTGTAAAAACGAACACCACTTCGATATGTACGATATCGCGTTTGCTAATTTTTTTAAGAATGCTGTAATTAAATTTCCCGACGATATTAAGCAAGAAATCTGGGATTGGTTGAACCAAGACATAACAATTCCCGAATTAATCGAAGGATTGAATATTCTATTGAGAGACTACCCGCAATATCTAAACATTGAAGACCTTCAACAATTCCTCGAAGAATTACTACAGAAGCTTAACGAACGTATGGAAGGAAACTTATTGATTAACGCTCCACAGGATGTCAAAGATGAAATATGGGACTGGCTACAAAAAAATATGGATTTATCACAAGTTGATGGCAATTTTCAAGAGATATTAAGCCAATTTTTTAACCTCGAAGAAATGCAAAAGCAATTTGAAGACTTGATGCAAAGACAAGATGAAGAGCATAACGGTGGAGACCATTGGGTAGGAACTCAAGGAACGTCTCCGTTTGGAAATTCGGGACAAAATCCGATGGGAATGAGAATTGGGGGTTCTTCGGGGATGCGCATGGCAGTTCAAATCGCCCAAAAAAGAATATTTTCTGATTATCGAAAAGACATTGTTTTAGACACTCGCCAAATTAAAGTTGCTTTGAAGCGTCTTAAAAAATTAGAAGAAATCGGGAAACTTGACGAGCTCAATATGGATAAAACCATTGACCAGACCGCAAAGAACGGGGGCGATATCGATATCGTTTTCGAAAAACGCCGTAAAAATAACGTAAAACTCGTTCTTTTAATGGATGTCGGCGGTAGCATGAGCCCATACGCCCAATTAGTTAATCTTCTTTTTTCAGCCGCAAATAATATGTCACATTGGAAAGATTTCAAATTTTATTACTTCCATAATTGTGTTTACGATAAACTCTATTTCAACGCACAACGGAATCCTGAAGAAGCAATAGATTTCGAAGATTTTGCCAAGAAATTCGATAGTAAGTATAAAATAGTCGTTGTAGGTGACGCTGCTATGGCATCATGGGAGTTAACTGAACGGTATGGCTCAATTTATTATTACCACAGAAATGAAATGCCGGGAATTTACTATATCAGAGAAATTGCTAACCATTTTAAAAATAATGTTGTTTGGCTAAATCCAGAATTAATACGATTAGAGTGGGTTCCTTGGACTAGAAAAATTATATCAAGCCTCATCCCAATGTATAACCTGACGGTGGAAGGAATCGAAGAAGCCATGGACTACTTAAGGACAGGTGGCAAAAATCAATACACTACGGTCCAAATGCTCAAAGGATTAAATTATTAGGTTAATTCAATTCATATAGTTAGCTTTTCTTTTAAAACCTAGTATGATTATTACCATAGAAAATAAAGTTCCTAATTCTAAGATTAGAGCTCCAATCCTCTCCCCTTCTAGTGAGGTTGGTCCTATTACAATTGTTAATAAAGGTAAAATAAGATTAGATACCAAATAACAAGTAAAACCGATGCTTATGATTAAACTGTTTATTTCTGATAGAATTTTTCCTTTGTGAGCTGTAAAGAAAACCCAAATAACAAAGCTTAGGGAACTTAAGGTCATAAATGCCCCAACATAGGAGAAAAGATTTATTTCATCTAGGAAAATAATAATTATAAAGAATATTGGAAAATAGAATATACTAAATAATCTTGTATATTTTTTTGAAAGTCTCTCTCGCTCAAAATCGGGTTTTCGTAGGTTTAATCTGAAAAAATATAAATAAATTCCACTTAGAAAGAGGGGTAGAATGCTAAACGTTAAAATAAAATACCTCAATTTGATAATGTTTAATAATAAATAATAAGAAAATCCGTAATCTGCGTACAAACGATAGGTTGTAAAAACGAGTATATCCATTAACTTAGCGGGAATAAATAAAAAGAAAAAATATCCAAATATTAATGGTAGATCAGTGAATCTCTGTGAATTTTTTGAAAACCATATTTTAAATAAAAAATAAGCAGCATAAAACGATATTGAAATTCGAACTACAATAATTAAGGTTAGAATTGTAATAAAATAATTTGTGAAGTACATCTCTGAGATTTCAGAATAATATGGTATATAATAAAATAAGATCACAAGACAATAGAATAATACAACAAATATCAGAGACAGGCTGATAATTAAACTCTTCTTTTTCTTTAGTTTAGTACATTTATTATTAAAACTTGATTTATAGTTATTACTAGACATATAAAAATATCTCCTAATCTAATTTAGCTTATTTTATTGCTCAGTCACTATTATTTTCTTTTTGGGAAGAATCCTCATCCCACATTTGTTCGATTTTTTCTAGAAGTTTTTCTTTATTTAATACCTTTTTGTAAGTACCATCATCTTCTAAAACATAGGAATGAGTAAGCAAGCGAAGATTCTCGATTCTCTTTAATTCAGGATTGTCATGGATGATTTCTTCTGCCCTCCCCTGTATTACATGCAATAGATATTGGGAAACACTTTTAAATCCTAAATTAGGATTTTTAACAACAAAAGCTTCAAAGAGTATACGGAGTTCGTTTGGAATGTTCAACGTATAATAATCGTAATCTTTACGAGCTTTTTTAGGCATGGTGTCAGTTCAAGTTTTGATAATAGGAGGTAGTTACATTTATATACTTACGTATTAATTAAATAATTAACTAAATTTACCACAAATTTGGGGCAAATATAAACTTATCCAATGTTAGCTCTTTAAACTAAAAGGTCTTCATAGATCATTTTACAAGACAATATTAACTCAAATTAAAAAAACAAGAATTATTAGTATTTCTTTTGAATATACTTTCCTTGCTCTTCTTCTTCCGTTTGATAAATTAAAAGAGAAAATCTTCTATTCTCAAATAAACACTTGTTTACATATGGAATTAGTAAAGGTTAAGGTTATGGATTTCAGCCCTTTTGAAATATAGCAATAAAAAGGTATAAAACCTTTTAGCATAAAATTTCTATTCTTTTTTTTTTAATATTATGGATGGTAATTATTGTTTATTTTATAAAAATAAATGAGTCCGAAAACCCCTGCAGAGGGTTAGTTCTCTCCCAACTATGATTTTTTTGAGAGCGTCATTCTATCTCGGATTAAGTTTTTTAAGGAGTTAATGGCTTAGCTTCTTTAGTAATAAGCTCAACAGTATCAATAAATTCATCTCTATACTTATGCTCAGTACTACAAATTCCTTTAATTTCTTCGACAAATTGAAGGTCTCTATAATACTTGAGGTCAATTGCTCGGGCTGGACAAGACAACACGCAAACACCGCAACCTTTACATTTTAAACCGTTAACTTCAGCAATAGCGTCTCCGTTGACTTTTATCGCTTCGTAATTACAAACTTTTTCGCATCTACGACAACCCATACAGAGATTATTTTCTACTTCAGCTACCATTAATTCTTGTACTATGGTATCTTTGGAAAGCAATATAGCTGCCTTACTTGCGGCAGCTGAAGCTGTTGAGACGGAAGATGGTATGTTTTTTGGTCCCGCAGCGCATCCGCATATATAAACGCCCATATTAGTTGTCTCCTGAGGTTTTAAGCAACCATGGATTTCCGATAAAAATCCATAACTATCTGAACTCATACCCAATGTTTCAGTTAGTTTTGCTGAATATTTAGAAGGAACCATACCCGTTGATAAAACAACTAAGTCAGCGTTCATGTTAATCATTTGATTTGTAAGAGTATCGAAAGCTGTCAATTTTAACGTGTTAGTTTCGTGGTCTTCTTGAATATCGCCTACTTTCCCTCGAATTGTTAAAACACCCGCTTCTCTCACTTTTCTATAGTATTCTTCGTTTCCTTTGTCCCATGTGCGCATATCTATGTAAAATATGACTATT
>Ga0114919_10001008_pt1 | contig 22647 bp, 24 predicted proteins | sample BlataG_FD_88682 | JGI IMG/M metagenome (GOLD analysis project Ga0114919, IMG submission 88682) | Deep subsurface microbial communities from Black Sea to uncover new lineages of life (NeLLi) - Black_00105 metaG | ecosystem: Environmental > Aquatic > Marine > Oceanic > Sediment | place: Atlantic... | reverse complement strand
ACATGCAATCTTAACGGACGTGCCACCAGTCCTTGGAATATGGAAGAACCCCACATCACTAATATATTGTTTTTCCATTACTCCACTCCCTTAAATCTCCGCCTCAATAATCCCAAAATTATCTCTTTATCAAACTTCACAATATCCATCCAAGCCCTGGTCTCCTCTCCATCCTTCTTAAAATCACACACAGCATCCAACAAGCTCCCAAAATCCAAGAAGAACACATCATCATATCGGCCCCAAAGTCTCTTTATTATCGCAATCCCTGTTGCTCCCATCGCTGTTATAAGTACCTTATATCCATGACACCCATCAAGCTCCTCAATACATTCCTTCTCCACCCTATCAATCTCTGTATAACAATTCCTCGGAGAAGTAGCCACACATCTACACTCTCTATCACTCCTGTGTATAAATCCTGAAAGTTGAAATGCCCATCTATTTCCGTATAATCCATTATACCTCCACCGTACAATGCTGCTCTACTTCAGGATTCTTAATATTCTTAAGATTCCAAAAAGTATATTGACCATCTCTCCATACAAAATCATCCACACCCAACTCTACAAGCCTGTCGTGAATTTTGCGGTCATACCAACTCGACACATATCTCACGAGCCTCTGTATCTCTTTATTCCTCTCAAAGGTCGTATTCCCAGACGCATTGCGATACTGGATGTAACACATCCTTGGAACATGGACCATTCTACTAACCAGGAAGGTACGAACCATCAACTCATAATCATCCACTACGTGCATATACTCACTATGACCACCTACCTCATCATAGACTGACTTCCTCCAGGACCGCAGGTGATTAGGCATCGCTACAATATGGCGTATTGTCTTCGGATTGATATTCGGAGAATTGATAACCTTGTAGAGGACTCCACCTCTCATCTCATCACGGTAACTTCCATATCCCATGCCCCAGCCCTCTCCATAAGTCACCGGAGCCCCACCTTCTCCACATTCCGTACAATCCGTATAAACGAACCCTGCTTCCGGATGTTTCTTAAAGGCATCCACCACCAACCCCAAAGCATCAGGTGTGAGCTCATCGTCATGGTCAAGCTCTACCAGGAACTCTCCCCTTCCCAGGTCACAAGCTGTTCTCTTAACATTCCCTATGGCTCCCGAATGTCTACTCTCTCGGTAAACCCTCACCCGGAAATCCCTTTTAGCCATCTCAGATAATGCTCTAAATGTCTCCCCATTATCATCCGAATCATCAACAATAACCCATTCCCAATTCTTATATGCCTGAGCAAGCAAAGAATGAAACGGCCTGACCATCCTATCTCCTGTCTTATATGCAGGAGTAAACACAGTCACAAGAGGCTCATCTGTCTTCCGCTGCACAGCATTACCCAGGAAGCACATAAAAGCCTTCATTCCCTTCTCCTGGATATTCGACAGGTCATTGAAATGAATCCACATCCTTGCCACCTGGAATGGAGCCTGGGACAGAACCTTGAAGTCCTCAATCTTCCCTACAGAGATGATAGCCTGTGGACGGTCTTTTGCTATAATCTCATAAAGCCCTTCATCAGTCGGATAACAACGGCAATCCATAGCATCCAATTCAAATTGATGGATTGGAGGAGCTGACTTAAAAGCCACATTATCCGCACCAAAGATACAAATTACAGGAAGACTAGGCATCATCTCCTCCAGTTATCTTTCCATCCTCAGCAAACCTCACCGGCAGCACGGTCTCCTGGACGACCCATACAGTAAACGAAGTCCCAACCATTGAGGCATCACTACGGACAAGCAAAACCAACTCACCCTCTTTTGTAAACTTCGAGGATATAATATAAACATCTGAATAGGTCGGCTGAATCCTAAGAGTGCAGTCATCAGGTAATTCTAACTTTATCCCGGTATAGACATCCCTGAAATCCCCGGACACTTCTTCCCGGACGCCCTTAACCTGGAACGGACATCCAGATAACAACTGAACCTCCTCACTCAATCTCTTATATGATATAATCCTCATATCTTAACCTTAGCTACAGCTTCCATTATGGCTTCAATGCAATCCCAAGACTTACATCCATATCTCGACTTCTTGGAGCATCTGACTCCAAACGTCCGTCCAAACTCATAAACTCCATTCGACCCGAGGCATGCCGGTGCAATATTACATACCTCGACCGGTGGAACCACTGGCTCAAACATGGCCATCTTCCTAATCGGCGCGAAATACACCGGACTTTCCCAGTTATACACAACAACTCCCGGCACATCCGTTGTCATGGCTACCACAGACTCATCACCCTGTTCACCCACATATAATGCTGAATGTTCAGCTAAAGCCCTATAAACTCCCCAGCCAACGTCACCGGACGCCATCAAGACATTATACCCCAAGTCTCTCAGCAAATTGGAAACAAGCTGTCTATTTTCTGAAAAACCAGGCCCGACAAGGGCAACATTCCCCTCCTCCATCATAGAAACAGCCTCTTTATCTTCCTCCTCAGAGTGAGTCATTGACATCCGCCACTTCTCCAAAGACGCATCTCCAAAAGCTGCTATTGCATATGATTCCGTGACATGTCTCTCCTCAGACTGCCACGCCACCTGGTCTAAATCCAACACCTCCTGGTCATCCCTCTTGAAATACAAGGACACCTCATCCACATCCGGATTACCGATAAAGACATCAGAGTTTGGAGTCTCAACTAATACCTCTCCCAGTCCACGCTTCTTCCATTCCCGGAGGACTGGAGTAAGAGCCAACAAATTCCTTACACCTTCCAGTTTGAAAATCATACCTTCACCTCATAAACCTTCTGCAGGTACTCCACATTCTTCTCATCGCCTTCCTCCCGGCAGAACCAACTCCCGAGTCCAGCCGTCTTACAGGCATAACGCCTATTGGCATACCTGAGACTCAACTCCATACTATTCAGTTTCCCGGTAGCCATGTCAGGATTAAAGAGTCCACATTCCTCATAAGCCCTCTTGGATACTGCAATACATGGTCCAGATGGATGAGGATATGAGTCCTTGGATAGATACATCCCTATCATGCCCAGCCTGGGAATCTTAAACTGGCTTGCGAGTAACTCTAACACTCCATAATCATCACAGAAGGATATATCGACCACACAAATCACATCACCGATTGCATCCTCGGCCGCCCGATTGGCCCTGTCCTCAAAAGTGCCGGCCCCGCAACCCACAATCACCTCCGCCCCGGCAGCTTCAGCTTTCCTTGAAAACCTCTCCAGAGCCATCTCGTGTCCTTCTTTGAATGGGATGACACAGGTAATTTTAGGTTTCTTGATTCCTTTCCCGATTCTCAGGTCTGAAGCATGGCAGACAGCCCTCATCTTCCACGGCAAATGGGATTCATTCACATACTCACCCCGAAGTTCCCCTCCCTCCAGGTAATGCCTCAGAATATCCTGTGTAAGCCTCGTGAAGGCGTTAGACCCCATTGGATTACAGTTAGGACATATTGGACACACTTCAAGCGTTCTGGGCACCTTCAGGGCTTCAGCAAGGGCATACGGGAAGGATTGGTTGCCAACGAACAGCTTTGACCCGGCAATCACCTCTGCCAGCTCTAAATACGTCTTGGTTTCATATCTCGGCATCTCCAGGTCAGTAGCTTCCCGGAAATCATCATACTCATCCACAGAACCCACGAAAACGCATCTATCCTCCCAGGGCTTCAGCTCATCCCACGCAAATGGTCCATGATACCGCCAAGTCCTGTTTACCACGACATCGGCAACATGCTTCGGCTCTACTTTAAGCCACGGTTCAGATAAATCAGTCGAAACTCCAAATCTCGTAAGATGAGCCATCGACAGCAAATTGGAATCCACCTCCACTTCCCTGAAGTCATCCAAATCATATGTAGGAACATCACCATCCCAAATACCTACAGACTCGATATAATCCTCATCGGCCAGGAGCTCACGGAACTGGTCTACACCCTCCTCATCCAATGCCTTGCCAAGATACCGGGTCTTATCAATATTGATTAATAGCTTCCCACCTCCAAGAGCCTTGATTGCCGGCAACCCATAAATCAGGTCTCCCCTAGCCCCTGAATGCTTGAACGTCGCTCCTTTAATCTTCTCTAAAGGCATCTTCTTAATTACTACCTCGATGAACGCCTCGGCTGTTCCCTCATAAGTCTGGTCTATACCCTTGATAGAATAATCATACCGGTCATCACAGAGTTGCAATCTCCTGACCTGGGCATTATGTAAGATGGAAACCAGCTCTGGTATATTTATCGACTGCTTGCTCCAGGAGCCCTCTTTCCAGAGAGTAAATGTCCACTTATGGTCCTGGTTCCATTTCGATGGGAACACACCTTGCTCATACAAGTCCTCATCCGGGACTGTCAAAACCAGGTGACCACCAGGCTTCACGGCAGCATACCATTCCAGCAAGGCAGCATAAGGATTCTTCATGTGTTCTAAGCAGTTGGAACTATGGATAAAATCATAGGAACAAGGCTGGATATACCGGGTTAAGACTTGGGCATCACCATCTTTGAGGTCAAAAGGTTTCACGGACTTAACCTTGGCACACCACTCCTTCAGGAACGGGTCATCTCCAGAGCCTATATCCAGCCCATCTCCGACAAAGACATCCTGCCAGAATGGGTCAAGACTCCTTCGACTCATTGCCTTGGTTGTTTCGCGCATCCGCTTCTCTCGCCTCTTTCATCTTCTCTACTAATGTTCTGCGACCAATCTCGATAGCACCAGACTTCAATGCCAATGCACGCTTACTCAAGCATATATCATAATGAACCATCCCCGACCTGGAATTCTGTATCCACTTACGAGGCACACCGATTGTGTCAGCCATCCCGTTTAGCTCATCCAGGGTATCAGCAATCATATGACACATCTTCATGCGACCAAAGTTCGCCTGCATCTTATCTACATAAACACTCATCGTGGGTCAAACAGCCTGTCCTCAGTTTCCAAATACTTTCTCATGGCTTGGTACATACCTTCCATCTTCCTCTGGGCAACCTCATCCTCCTTCTCGAAGGTGTACTCGTGATGGTTTCCCTCCTCCAGAATCCACTCAGCACCCTTCTCTGCCAATACACGACCTCTGGCAGTATCAAACATCCCCTCTGGGTCTACCTCTGCTCCCTGGACCTTCCTGGAAGCTCCACCCATATGAAACATCTTATCTCCAAAGATAACACAAGCCTCTCGATTGAACTCCGGGTCCATCTCCACATCCGGGAGGGCACATCTCGAAGGTATCCATCCGTCAATATTCAAGTCCAGCTCTTTTACCCTGTCCAATAAGGCGAATCCAGTATCATCACTCGACTCGTATCGGAGACCATTCAAAAAGCTGGTTTTAACAAGCTGGCACGCAACCTGAGTATTCCTCCAACAATGATATCTGCGCACCCTGGACTCTATCTCCATAGCACTCTCATCAGGTCTTATCGGAATCCACGGCCACACAATACCTGGCAGGACATTCCCCATAGCATATTCTTCCACCAAATCCTTTAACCAGTCATCAGCCACAGGGAAACAATCAGAATCCAGAGTCAGGATAAAGTCAGTCTCAACATGAGGTACCGTCGCATCAAGTAAGCGGGCGTGCATTGAACTCCCATACACATCACCAGATAATTCAAATGATACTCTCTTTGCCCATTCAAAGTCCTTCGTCTCCTCGTCCACTTCCTTGGATGCAGCATCGCTTCTGCTATCAGTCAATATCCACATCTCAAATGGATACCCGGAAGGATGCCTCTCAATGCTCGCCAAACAAGTTCTAAGCAACTCTGCTGTTCCCTCAAGGTGTGCTGTCAATATCGTTACTTTGGACATAATCCACTCCTTTCATTCCATATTGTCAGGCACCCATTTGGTACCCGTCTTTTCAATTCAGATAAAATCCCACTCTTATGACTCGGCGTTGGATACCGTTTCTCCCGTATTGCCCTTAGACTCTCCATCAGCCATTCTATCGACTTATTCCGGAACCTCAACATCCCTTGTAATCCCCACATCATCGCATCAGCCATGTCGCTGCTACCGGTCATCCAAGCATCCTATCGTCTTTCATCCCAAAAAGCCTCTGCATCTTCTCGGCAGCTACTTCTTCCTCCTGGTCAAACTTGAACTGGTAAGACATAGTATCATCCAATAACCACGTCGCACCTTCCTCCAGGACCTTCTTATTAACCCATCCAAATGTCCTTTCAAAGACCTGTTCATCCCCGAAAGAAGCCATCCGGCTAAAACCGCCATGATGGTAAACCATATCCCCAAACACCAGACAGACATACCGATTGAACTCAGGGTCAAGAATCTCTCCCTGGACTTCACCAGAAGCATTGCCGGCAGCTACCGGGTTTGGACACCTTGATACCTTGAATCCATCAATCTTCCAACCCTGCTGTTTAGCAATCTTAGGTATTAGCAGACCCGTGTCATCACCTCCATTATACACGGCACCCAGGGATTTTAGTTCTTTCAAATCCTCAGTCCGGAGCATTTGGCAAGCTACATGCGTACTTTCCCAACAATGCTGTGACCGAACACGCCATTCTATTGATGACTTTGACAGGTCTCCTGGAGGAGCCCAAGGATGAAGAATACCGACAACCCTTGCCTCTCCATTCAACATAGCCACCAACGATTCAAGCCATCCATCGGCAACTGGGAAGCAATCAGAATCCAAAGTCATCACATATTCAGTATTGACAGAATCAGGAAGGTATGAATCAAGCATTATCCCATGCACTCTACTCGACACATCCGTATCCCCAGGAACGTCAACAACATGAACTTCCGCATCATAAGGAGCTGCAACACGGTATGCGTCTTCCTCTCCAAACGGCATCTTCTTCGTAAGTATCACTATCCGGTGCTTAATTTTCGTATACCGTTGTATCGCCTCTAGGCACCTGTCCATCATCTGCTCGGTTCCCGACTGGTAGCAAATCACTATCGTTATCAATGTTTCCTCCTTCCTTCAACCAAATCGTATTATTCTCCAGCCATTCTCGTTCTCTCAGGCCCATCCACTTTTGTCTTATTCTGTCAGCATCAAATCCTTCTGGGTCTAATCCCAAAAACCCACCAATACGCAAAGACTGCTGTGGTCCTATAAGTTCCTTGTTAACTCTCAAGGCACCTTCCTCAAGGCGCTGGTCGCAATAAACCAACTGGTCATCATACACCAACTGAGGATTATCTCTCCCCTTTCGTCCTGCCATCCAACTCACATGCCAGCTCTGGAACAGAGTCTCTGGACGACGATAACAGACAATCACCTTCGCATCTTGGACTTTCTCAAAGAATGCATTATATCTCTCTAACCACGGATTCTTAATAAGAACGCGATTTGGTCTGTACTTCCTCAGTAAATCATCAATCTTACCCCAGTCGATATCTTTACCAATCAGGTCATTCTCTGCCCGGTACCATAGTTCCCCACTCACAATCAGATTCACTTTTGGATGGGAGCCGACATATGCTGCGGTAGCTGAAGTCGCTGTCCTTGCCATGCCACATACGACAATGAGCCTGGAATAAATGCTAAAGAAGCCAGAATCTTCCAGCTTCCATCGCCACTTATCACTTAACCCGGCAGTCCAACAACACCTAGACATCACCTGCAAGATAAAATCCACCAGGCGCTTCCACATAAGCGCTCCCTATCCTAAGAATGACAAAGCCCTACTTATCCAACCCGCAACATTCGGATGGCAAGACGCCATCCTGGAACTTGGAGCCAAAGGAACAAATCGGATTCTCGGGACACTCAAGAACATCTGGAGCTCACGATTCAACTCTTTAACTTCCCCATGGTCCCACTCGTGTCTTGTCATCTCTGCCCACATATCCTCACCATCTACATCCCTGTATATTATACAGCATCTTTCCCAAGGAATTTGGAACAGACCATAGTTCATAGCAAGACCTACACTATCCTCATCAGATACGGTCTTTACGTCATTTCTCTTAACCGCAAACAATGAATCCTTAGCATGTGAGAAGTATTGGGAAGCCTGTATAATCCGAGGAACCGAATACCTTGTTCCATTAATGGTCACAAGTCCGTCTTTATCTGGTTTACCCATCAATCGAACAGACACATTCCCAACCCCGTCAGTCGAGATACCTTCCACATACATCTTCACACTTTCAAAGACCTTGATAGTCTTATCTGGAAGCAATGCCTCTATCCTGTAATTCGTCGAAAAAGGAATATCAAATACCGTTTCCAATGCCGACTTAAAGACAGGCTTCCTTACCTTAACCGGAGCAGTCGTCATAGTCATCAGTCCATCTCCACACAGCCAGAACCACCATGCTCAACCTTACGAGGTGTCCCATCCTTCGCCTGGTCATCATAAACCTCAATAATCGAATCCCGCTCCTCTGGAGGAACTATGCTTGTTATCCCTTCAGCGATATTCTTATTTATGGACTCCTCTGAATCCTGAACCGTGAACCCCTTTCGGGCAGCAGGCCCAGACCCGCCAAGCATCGTACACCTGACACCATCCTTAATGCCCTCACGACCCTTCTCAGGAGCCTGAAGTCCAACTTCCATCACTTCATACAGGCACTCACCAAAAACATCCTCCTGCGTCCTTGTACGTACCCTCAACAATGTACCTTTTTCTATCTTCATCTCATCCTCCTTGTTAGAACCCATATTTCAGACATTCTTTCCTATTTTCTTCTTGCTTCCTGCTCTCTGACCATTTTGAAACTTCACTTGGTGACATCTTTTCAATCAACACCTGATGCCAAGCCAATCTTGTCATCTTCTTCCCAAGCCTATCGGGCTTAAGGTTCTCCTCGGCAACCATCGTTGCATATACCCAAGAGTAAGAAATCTCCACCGTCAACGCATCTTCCCCATACGATTTAGCCATCTCAGAAATCTTATCAAAGACATCAACGGCAGTCTTACTGGTGGCAAGGTCATAAATACCTACCAAATCTTCATTCACCTTGTCTGCGCCATACTCATCTCCCATAGCGTAAACAAACTCCAGCCAGGTAAGAGCACCGGACATCTGGTGAACTTCATTAACATCCTCTGTCTTTGACATATCATAAGAAACATAGAATTCATTTGTATCGCCATCGGTAAACATCAGGACAGAACCATCACTCATCGTCCGTAAATCCCGACGGTTTGTGACACCCTTTATCTTTGCCGGCTTCTGGCCCGGTGTCTTCTGGGTCTTCAATGGCTCACACTGACCTCTATCGTCAAAGAACCTCATTCCACCATCATCAAACCTATCCAAAGGAATGCCACCAATAGTATCTGGCCTGAAATTATCTCTGAAGAATTGCTGACCACCCTGGAACACATAGAACTTCAATGTGTCCAATCCGTCAGTGATATGGACGATATACATTGAGCTGCCCTTACGAGACACATGTGGTTTGATACTCTGGACCTGTCCAAAGATGATAACCTTCTTCTTCTCACCAGCATCAGAAATCAGTTTCCAACCCTTCGTATCAATAATGTCCTGATATTTCTTATAGAGTGGAGGCTGAGACAGGCACAGTCCAAGAACTTCCCTTTCCTTCTCAATCCATTCCTCATCACTATACTGAGGTGGCTCCTCTTTCTTACCCTTCCGGCAACGGTAATATTCAACCATCACCTCATCACGAGTCCCAAACGAGTCAAATGCCCCGGCAGAAACCAAACTCTCCACAACCTTCTTGTTCGGACGCCTGGAAGACTTCTTACCTGTCTTACCTGTTGTCTCCACCTTCACCCTCTCATGGAAATCCTCAATCGAGAGGATAGGCTGGAAAGACTCAATGACCGGCGCCTGGCTTGCCACATTCTTCACATGAGCCAATGAAAACCGAATAGCATCACCGTCTATGGTGAACTTACTCTTGCTCTTGCTTATATCCGGACCCATTACATCAATCCCTCTCCTCCTGGCATAGTTAATGTAATGGACAAATATATCATACCCATGCTTCTTTGTGCCGAGCTTCGTGTTATTTATGAGAGCTGTTATGTATTCAATTGGATAGTTATACTTCAACCACATCTCAACTGTTGATATTGCACTATATGTCACAGCATGGCTCTTGTTGAACGAATACCGGGCAAAGGCAGCAATCAAGTCCCATATCTCCTCAACCTGTTTCAAGACAACCTCTCCGGCAGCTATCCTCGGCTGAGCACCTTCAATAAACTTCTCCCGAATGCTCTCCATCATCGAAGCAATTTTCTTACCACACGCTTTCCGGAGCTTATTGGACATCGGACCATCAAACCCACAGAGCACCTGTGAAATCTTCATCATCTGTTCCTGATAAGTCATAACCCCATAGGTCTCTTTCATAATGTGTTCGATACACGGAATTGACTCATATGGAGACCCGTTCTTACGATTGGCATACTCCATATCCATTCCCATATCTCTCGGACCTGGACGAATCAGAGAAGTAATAGCAGAAACATCAGCCAATGATTCCATACCTACAGCCTTAACTACAGGCTTTGTCGCTGGACTCTCAAGCTGGAATATCCCAACTAGGTCGTCCTTCGAGCCCATCTTGATAGCCTCTTTATCATCAATCGGAATCTTGTCACGCTTCAGCTCAATGCCACGATTAGATTTCACCAACTGAACACAATCTGAAATGATAGGAAGATTCTTCAGACCAAGTAAATCAAACTTCACAAGCCCTACAGAACTCAGCTCAGACTTCTCCTGTCCTTCAGCCCAGGCAGACATCATCTGACGGTCTTCACTGCTAGCCTTATCCCACAGGACAGGAATACGTCCCTCTAAAGCCATATCAGATATAATCACACCTCCGGCATGCTTACCCATATTCTTGACCTGGTTCCTAAGTACCTCAGAATGGAATCTCACTTCCGGGTTCTTCTCAAAGAACACCTTAAGCTCAGGATAATGCTCGATGAGCTCATCGAACTCAATCTCATCAACCTTATGTTCCTGCCCTTCCTCGTCCTCAAACTGCTTCAGCGGGTCCATTTTCTTCGTGACAGCATTAGCCTCAATCACATTCAGACCCAGTGCTCTAGTCACATCTAAGATAACTGAACTGGTCTTATAGGATGAGTATGTACCGATAGAGCACACATTCTCTGGACCGAACATCTCAATAATCCGCTGCTTCACCCTGTCCCTAATCCGTGGGTCAAAGTCAGTATCGATATCTGGAGGGTCTGGTCTTCCTTCATCGAGGAACCTTTCAAACAGAAGCCCATGCTCTATTGGGTCAATCTCTGTCAGCCCCAAACAGTACGACACCAGTGAGCCGGCAGCACTACCTCGACCATATCCAATAGCCCAGTCAGGCTCTAAACCCATATCCTCCGACACAACTCTCGCTTCCGCAATAATCTTTTCCATGACAAGGAAGTAATCAGGCCACCCCAGCTTCTTTATGACACGAAGCTCATGCTCCATCCTTTCGGCATATTCATCCATTTTAGGGTGGAAGTCGAAGCCACGATTAACAAGCCCCTCTCTCGCCTTCTTGTCAAGTACCTCCTCTGCATCATCATACAGCTTCGGCAATTTGATAGAATCGTCCAGCTCAATATCCTCTGCCATCAAAGCTACAGCCCTGGTGTTTGCCATCGCCTCATTAAAGACCTCCTCAGTAAAAACGGCATCCTTCCAGCCGTCATACTGTCCCTCTGCATCTGAAAATCCATTCTCGTGAATCTCCCTCATCTGTGCATGGTCACGATAGTAAAGGTTCTTAACATCAAAGCTCCAGACATCATCTGTTTCCTTCTTGTCCAGAATCGTCTTCCCCTGTCTCAGGCACATAAGCAGGTCATGGGTTTCTGACTGTTCTGCTTCAAGGTAATGGCTATCACACGCCAGAATAAGCGGAGCACCCATCTTCTTCGCGAACTGAATCAACAGCTTGTTACACTCCTGCTGGACCGGATACTCAATCATCTGAATCTCGATAAAGAACTTATCAAAAGCCTTGGCATAATGCTTGTATACTTCTTCAGCTTTATCTTCCTCTCCCTCCATTAGGAACCGAGGAATCTCTCCAGCCATACAAGCCGACGTAGCAACGATGCCTTTACCCCACTTCTCACAAGATTCCCATGTCGTCCTTGGAGTATAGTAGAACCCGTTTATCTGAGCATCATTATGAATCTTGATAATATTATAGAAACCGGTCTCATTTACAGCCAATAGAATAAGATGATTAGCCCGACGATGAGCCTTCTTTAGCTCAGGGTCGTCACCGCGGTAATTGGAAACATATGCCTCCATTCCGAAGACGGCTTTTACTCCTGCTTCCCGGCAAGCGTTATATTGTCTAATCCAGCCACCAACACTTCCGTGATTCGTCACACAACAAAAAGACCTTCTCTGAGCCTTCAGAACCTTGATAAGTTGCTTCACTGTTCCAAGGGCATCCTTCATGCTGAACTCATCATGGTGATGCAGTATCACATACTTATCCGTTACAGAATCCTTCACCCTATCCTCAACAACATCACACCATGAACCATCCGCCGCAACGAAAGGGAACTTCTTAAAAAACCGTCTACCAACCTGCACGACCACCTTCGGCTTGGCAGCACATATCTCAGCCAACATGTTCACAGACTTCTTCGGCCAGGTCACAGTCACTTCCCATTTCGAAAGTTCTAGCCTCTCCAGGACTGGAGATAAATCAAAACCTTCCTCAGGTACAGTCATCAGGATATCTTTCTCCAGAGAAATCTTATCCCCATCCGGCACTTCATTATCTTCATAAAACTTATTTAGCATAATCCCCACTCATCTTTACGTAATCAGAATATGGTATCGTATACCCCTTATTATATCTAAACAGCGCAATCTTTTTGCGAGGTAATGTCTCATATGGACGAATAGATGCAATTACCCCATTCCCAGTCATCAATCTCAGGAACCCTAAAAACTCCTGAGCCCCTGGTATAAAAGGAGTTGCGAACATTACATCCACCTCTGAACTTCCAGCTAATTCAGCAAATTCATCCGTTCCCTTCATCCGTACAAACACAGTAGTCGCAGCATACAGCTTCGCAGACAATGGTTCATGTGGGAAATACTTATCCATATCATGCCCCGAAACGATATACCTCTTGGCACCTGGACCCCTCTCCATGATGTTCCCATAGAAATCCGTTCTGTAACTGGTCTTCATTACCTGGTTTACAACGGGAAGCCCACCCTTTATCAAGAAACTCATCCGGCCGTAAACATCCGTCTTAAGGTTTTCTTCCATGTCTACAGACTCAGCCCACAACTCATCTGTATTATGTTCGAATGGAGCTGCCCGGTTTGGCTTTCCCATATTGACTTTAAGATTCTCCACGAGCTGTTCCGGAGTTTCGACCCAGGGAAGGCAATATACCGAATCATGTGGATTCTCATGGCACAACTTAGCCACGGCAACAGGGTCTAATGCTTGCTTTCCACATACGGTAAACATATCAACTCCAAAAAAGGAGGCGGAAGCCGACTGTTCAGCCCCGCCTCGCTTCAATTTCCAACAGAAGGACTACTTACCCTTCATTACCTCGGCGAGTGCTTTATAGGTCTGTTCAGACTTCTGACGACCTATATCACCCATCGCAACTATCGCGTTCGCAACAGCCGTAACCTTGGCAACAGGTAAGGCACCATTGACATCCACATATGACCGGTAATACTTACCGATAGCTGAAAGAGTCATAGACGCCATATGATGTGAAGCCTCGAACCCAGCTTCCGTCTGTAATACCTTAGCCACTTCATTTAAGAAGTCTGTTGCAGACTCCAAGGCGGTATCGAAATCTGTTCGTACCATATCCTTGTGCCATTCAATGGCAGCGCCCCAGTAATTCTCAACATTAGTAATTGTCGTCAGTCCACCATCCCGGCGAGAAGCTGTCAGAGAAACAGGGAAGGACAATCTTGTTGGATGACCCTTCTCCAAGACACTGTATACACAATACTTCTTAGCCTTGGCTTTCGTCTTGACGGTTTTGGAATACATCTCATCCTGCTTGGCATCGACGTTTCCACCGACAGCCTGTAAGACGGCGTGCTCTGCCCTCTCAAGTGCTTTTGTAGGACGGGCCTGATTCGCAACGACAACTGCATCACGAGCTTCATTCAAGGTCATTTCCTCGATATAGACAGGAATCCTCGCTGAAGTTCCATACGCCAATGCCAGGAATGCCAATCTATGACGACCACTGGTACATTGATACTCTCTGTCAATCTTAGCTACCTGTATCGGCTGATACATTCTGCCGGCAGTAAGAATCTGAGCCCCAATAGCCATAATCCGTGACTTCATCACTTCGGCGCTTAGGTTTACGATATTCTTAACACCACACTCGGCAGCCAACTCCGCCAGGAGCTCATCTTTAGGAACACCAATAAACAGCGCGATATCTTTGATAGCAAGTTTGGAAGCACCAATCTTACCTCTCATCAAATGGTCCATGTCTGGAAGCACATCTACTTCAGCCCGACGAAGCATCAATCTCACTGCCTTATCGCGAATAGTCAATGGCTTTTTAGCACGCTTTACCTGCTTCTTTACCCCAGTAGGCTTCTCAGGGGTCTCAGTTGACGCCTGCTCCTCTTTCTTGGGTTCAGTCGTACTTTCATCCTCTTTGGACTCTCCATCCTTCTGTGGCTCATCCTTGCCATCCGTATCGGGAGCGAAATCGGCATCGAATCCGCCAAAATCCTCATCATCTCCTGATGCGAACATATCATCCTGGTCTACTTCATCACTCATCGTTTCCTCCATCTCGTTTCGTTGCCAGATAGTCCAGCACAGGTTTTCTAATCCCATTTGCCTTTCCAACCGTCTGGATAAGTTCATGTACGTCCACCGACTCAGCCTCTAGGTCGAGCATTTCCTCTGCGAATCCATCACCATCAAACTCCTCACGAGCTCTGGCAATTTCAGCAATGCTCTCACCGAAAACTTCCGTTCCTGGTTTTGCACATTCAATCTTCCGATACTGGATGACAGGAATGTCACCCTTCTCAACATCTATTACCGCAAACTGAGGGCTCCTGTCAGCGTCCCTTCCAATATTCTCTCTTGCCATTGCCCCAGGATTACAGAACCAAGTTCCATCCACATCATGTGGTTCATACCCAGTATGCAAATCACCAGAACAGACCAAATCAAAATTACAAGGAGTAAGGGTAGCAGTATCGATAACATCAAAAGGAGCGCTCTCATTGGTAATCAACTCATGGCAGATAAGGATATTCAGTTTGGATTTGTCAACTGGCCGGGCGATTGCCTCATTCATATCTTCCCACTCATGCTTTGCATGGAGTATAACCCCACCAGGCAACTCAATAGGGTCATGGAGAATCATCAGGTTACTACATCTTCGGTCTATAAAAGCAAGGGTTGAGGAAGAATAGGTACTCGGACTGTGCCCATATAGGTCATGCTCTCCAATACAGGCATATGTTTTCAGCTTGGAATCACAGATGATATCCATTATATCACCCATAACATTGTAGCTGAAAATACGATGGGTCTTGCAGAAATCCCCGCCAAAGGTCAAAAACTCACAACCGAGTTCTTCTGCCTTCTGATAGGTTTCGGCTACTTTTGCGACAATGGCACTCGGATAGTCGTCTACCCTGTGCCTTGGCGTTTTGCCGCTCAAGTGAATATCTGTATAATGTCCAAATCTCATATCATATTACCCACAACCATTATACGCATGGCGTGGAATTTTTTACAAAAATTTTTGAACTTTTTGAATCAACGGCATTACGCTACTAATTCTGCAAGCCCAGGTGGAATCTCATCAGGAGTCGGCCATTCATGTTCAGGCTCCTCCTCTGGAGCTTCAAACCCCAGGTCAGCTATCCTGGACAACATCTTTGCCTCAGTCGTAAAGGTCTCAACCTTATTCTGGCTTGATGTCTGCTGATTATGGTTCTCCTGGGCAGTAATGACTCCATTATCATCATATACCAAAACCCACTGGTCTCCATCACTTGTCTTCGTATTGTAAACGCCTTCGGCATCTTTTTTTGCTAATGTCATTATGCTGCTCCTCCATCGGAAATCGTCCATGCAGGTACCCGAGCTAACAAAGCCGCCCTTGCAGCAGCCCCAGTCGGATTGTATTTACTGGTCCCACCATGGAAAGTTACTCCTGTATTTGGATTATTTGTATTCAGGGCTACCAGAATCTCACTGTAATCCGTAGTCGGCAGAGTATCGAACAAGAAACAATTAGTTCCATCCGTCATACTATCAAACGAACGAATAGAGAAGGTCACAATAAACTCACAATTTCTCCAAGTATCCACAAAAGACTCACCGCTCGACATATCTATCGCGTTCCAAACCGTCATATCATTCGTATCCCGGAACGCCCTGTCGAAGTTAATACCACTCGACATATCCGTAGGCCCAAACGTATGGAGCTTCCGACATCCATCCAGGCACTCCTCGAAGGTCAAACCCTTAGACAAGTCCAGAGCTGGAATTGTCTCCAGGTTAGGACAGTTCAACCAACACTCCTCAAAGTTAGTACCCTTGGAAGTATCAATCATTGGGAAGTTCACGATTCCTGTGAGACCCCATGTGCTATCAAAGTTCGTCACATTGGAAGTATTCAATACCGGAAAGGTCGTCATATTAGCACACTGAGCCCAAGTCCCAAATAGATTGGTCACATTAGTGATATTGATAACCGGGAATGTAGTCAACGACGCACAAAGTTGCCAAGTACTCGTCAGGTTCAGAGCTGCCGGCAAATGGATTACGGGGAAACTGGTCAATCCAGTACAAGCATACCAGGTATAACTCAAGTTCTGAACTGCATCCATTTTTATCTTCGGAAAACTCGTCATTCCAGTACAAACTGCGAAGGCTGCGGTTGCATCCGTAACACCTGAAAGGTCTGGCTGGTCAGTTGCAGTTATCTGGAGATTACTGCATCCGAAGAAAATCTGATTCCAACTTTCCCATTGAAGGTCTCCCCACTGGGTTATCTCAATCAACTTTGCCTTATCCCCACCATTGGCAAAAGCCATCGTCGGGAAACGCCCCTTGATACGGATTTCATACGTACCAATAGCCGGATAAGTATGGGTCTTATTCCCATTGGTTGTGATATTATCAACAGTCCCATCACCCCAATTTACCTGGTAATTGTAAGAACCGCTCGCAGGGACAGGAAGTATAAACTTGGTATTTCCAGAACCCCCATTATCCGTTTTAACCTTAAAATTAAAGGTCTTTACGGAAGGAGGAGTTGCATCCCTTGGAGCACGACCAATCTCGTCACTCTGGAATTGGGCTGGCTTATCATTAATCTGCCCAACGATAGAACCAGTAGGCGGAACCTGACGGTCAGCACTTGTCGCTCCTGATGAGTTCGGACCCTGCTGGTCAAGGTCATAAGCCTTAAAAGACTTTGTCTCGCCTTGCTGCTGTTCTTTCCCGTCAAACCATGGGACTCTAATCGCGGAATCATCAGCCGCTCTCTCTACATCACCCTGCTCTTTATCCGTTACGTTCGGTCTGTATGGCATCTTACTTCTCCTTAGTCGTAGCGACTCTTTCTAGCTCCTGCAGTCGCTCAGTAGGTGCTCCAAGCTCACCAAGGATTGTATAAACCACAAGACCCTTCTTAGCGCCTTTGTAGATACCACGATGGATTGCTCCACCCTTCTTCATAATCCTTGCCAGCATTTCAAATCCATGCTCCAGATGTGTCTGTGGAATATTATCAAGCACATCAGTACTTGCCACAAATACACATCCGGCCGTTCTTGCCTGTCCGATGTCAAATCCACCCACCAGGACGTTATTCTTCAGGTTATCCCTAATGGCATGGCTTATATCCGTAGATGTATCCCACTTACGAATTGGACATGCTCCGAAACTCACGATACCAGAATCCAGGATATCTGCCAGGTCTGCCCGGTCAAAGGTCGAGAAGTCACTATCCTGAACAGCAATAGTATTGAACAGATGGAACAAAGAACTGATTGACTGATTCGCCACATCCCAGAACTTTGTCACTGGAAGATTCGGGTAAATCTTATCAATACGGTCATTATCCACAATCACTAATGGACTCAGAGTACGACCATCGGCCTTACCATTCCCATTGCCAACCATACCGAAAAGCATTTCAAGCAGGGACAAAGCGTTTGCACTCACCTTCGAACCCTCAGCTACCTTTGGAAGGGCAACAACAGCTCCGACAGCTGACACATCACCTGGAGATTCAATCTTCAAAGACCTCGCCATATCATGTGCAATGTCAATGATTGTGGTTGCAGAGCCACCACCGGTACCACCACCAGCCCCGATACAAACCAGGATACGGTCAAACTCTTTACCGAAAGAACGCCTCATTAGGTCATATACGTCCTCGTAATATTCCTTGGCAGCCTTCTCGCCCTTTGCAGGGTTCTTACCGGCTCCACCTTCGCCAACATCCATGACGAGCTTGTTTTCTTCTGGAATATTGATTCCCACCAGGTCTTGCCCAGTAGTATTGACACAGCATACCCGGCGATAGCCGAGCTTATAGAAAGATTCAGCAATACGTGAACCACCCTGTCCACTACCAATGATTGCCAGCTTGAAAGCACCCTTACAATTCGGTGCATCATCAACTACCTCGGAAACGGCCTCTGCCGCATCAGGCATCGGAATATCAGGAAGGTCTACAAGAAAATCACCTATTTCCGAAGTTTCGACAGATTCTTCAGTTGCTTCTACAGATTCTTCAACTGGGGCTTTCTCATCCTGTGACTGTGCATTATCTTCACTCATTTCTTCACCTTTCTCTCTAATAATAACTGTTTTATGGACAGTATCCCCTTGCTCGTCTTCATACCCGAGCTTGCGGAATTGCCCTAAAACTGATTTCTTCTTGTCATCCTTCATCTCAACCTTTTACATAAATGGATAAAATATCAAAGAATTATTGCGAGCTAAGTTGACTCAAAACCTGTTCAGACCTGTTTTCTCCAGGATTTACGATATGAAACTTACAGCCCCATTCGTCCAGAATGCCCTTCTCAATGGTGTGTATTAGGAACTGATACCATGGATTCAATGTCCTTCTCTGGTTCTCATCAGCCACCTTGTCCTCCCATGGACATAAGAAAATATGCGTGTATATTTCCACATTCTTCCGGCATGTTTCGAGGATATCCCCCAGGGTGTCAGTATCCTTGTCGTGCATTTCACATACGACGTAGGCAGCCAAGTCTACAAGAGTCCTGTCTGTCACGAATTCATCGACATCATGTTGTTCAATGGTTCGGCGTAGAATCTCGTTCTGATGCCCTGTATTGGCTAAGAACCGCTCAACCTGTTTCCCGGAAGCATAATCATAACCATCACGCTCCAAGATGTCCCTGGTTATCTCCTTGGACTCCAGAAGGGGAATCTCAAGACTTTCAGCGACAGCCCTTGCCAATGAGGACTTACCAGTGCCAGCACATCCAGCTATTCCTATCCTGTAATTCATCTCTACTTCCTGAAGATTAGAACCACATCCGGCTCAGAGAGCCAGACCTGGTACAGTGACATTCCTGAGTCACTGAACATGTCCATATACAGCGAAGACAACTTTACTCGCTCACCATTATGCCGATAATCACGCCCTACAGCGCATACCAGCCCACCACTCACTAAAGACATTCTGGCAAGAACCACGATTTTTTGCAAGGATAATACATATTCCTGAAAGTCCTCAATCGAAGATAAATCAGCCTTTTCCTCAGACATTGTACTACTTCCAAAATAAGGTGGATGGAACAAGAGCCCACCAATATCCTCTTGAGGACCATACTTTGTAGAATCAGCCTTTATGACCCTCTCATCTGAAGGAGCCAAGTCATAAGAAATCAGCTTCACTTCAGCTTCTTCGGCAAAGTTCTGCATCCTGCTACACCCAGTATGTCCAGCAAACGGCTCCCATATCACAGGAGTCACATCTGAATCTACAACCTCTCCAAGGAACTCCTCGAAGATAACAGGATTCATCTCACCCCTGGCCAGGTCATAACCTTCGATATCCCGGAGAACCATCGCTTTATGTCTAAGGTCTAGGTAGGATGTCAAACAAGCCTCCTTATGTCCTTCAAAAGACTTGCGAATCCGAACTCAAGGAAATATGCCTTTATGACATCCTCGCTTATCTTATGGCATACTCGAGTCTTTGGCAGCCCTTCAATTACATCCATCTTCTTCAGAGACTTTGCCAATTCAAGAACCTCAGCGCTGTCCACAAACATCTGCTCTTTCTTACCCCGCTTTGCTTTGGCCTTGAGTACTTCCATTATCTCAGGAATACCGCCATGCTCACGAACATATTTACAAGCTGTCACTGGACCCCATCCCTCTACACCAAAGATGTTATCCGACTTGTCACCCATGATAGCCCCGGCATCAACCCACTTAGCAGGTTCAAAACCAAACTCCATCCTCAAACGCTCATCCGACCAATGCTCTTTCTTCATGGCATCATAGACAGAGGTATTCGAGCTCACACACTGATAGAAGTCCTGGTCACTTGAGACAATGACTGATTCACCATCCCACTTATCATTAGCCTTTGCATAGCTATTCAGGATATCATCCGCCTCAATTCCTTCTCTCCAAACCTGGAGACATCGGATTAAGGGTAATGCTTCTGACCTAAGTTGTTCCATCTGGTCCATAATGGCTTCTCTCTGAGCCAGCTTCTCATGGTCATCTTCATCAATCTTTCGGTTCTGCTTATACCCTGACGGAATAAGTCCAGCCTCGATACCTTTCTGAGACTCAGCCTTCCTTCGTTCATATCCTCCATCCCAGGCGATTACCCGGAAATGGTCTGGATACATTTTGTGTAATGAGACAAGCTGTCGGAAAAAGCCGTACAGGACGCCAGTATGGCGTCCTTTGTACGACAAGTTCTTGTTCGCCCAAAACACACGATGAGCCATATTGTTCCCATCGATAAGAAGCAGTTTTGGACCATTAGGCATCCTTAACCTCCACAGCACCACCGTCTACGGCATCCGTATCAGGAGTTTCAGCTTTGGCTTCTTCTGCCGCTGCACCTGACTTTGGCTTTTTGAAGTTCCCGCCAACAGGCTCAGTTGCTTTTGTGCCTGAATCCTTTGCCGCCTGGAGAGCTGCTTCAATCTTCTTGAACATCTCATCATCCGTTCTCAAGGAATCCAACACCGCAGGACGACCCTGTCCGAGCTGTTCACCATCGAAGCTCAACCATGAACCACGCTTCTCAATAACCTTGTGTGCGATTGCCCCATCAAGTATGGCAGCAACAAGGTCGATACCGATACCATAAGTGATACAGAACTCAGCACGCCTGAAAGGTGGTGCAGTCTTGTTCTTCTTAATATCAGCCTTGGTCTTATTCGACACGGCAATCTGGCTATCCTTCGGACCTTCTCTTACAGTCCCGATACGAGCCACATTCACACGAATCGAAGCGTAATGTTTCAAGGCACGACCAGCCGGAGTAACCGTTCTTTCACCAAACGTCACACCAATCTTATCACGAAGCTGATTAGTCCAGAACACAGTTGCATCACGCTTACCGGCTTCAACCGTCAACCGCTTCAATCCCTGACTCATCAAACGAGCTTGCTGGGCAACATGGATATCTCCAATGTCTCCCTCAAGTTCTGCCCTTGTCGTCAAGGCAGCAACCGAATCTACTGCGACACATGACACCCCATTCTTAATAAGCATTTCCAGGATGTTCAATGCCTGCTCACCTGAATCTGGCTGATGGACAAGGACATATCTCATATCCACACCCAATGTCGAAGCATATTCCTCATCGAAAGCATACTCAGCATCAATAAGTCCACAGTCTTCATCAGGATACTTTTTCTGATGTTCTGCTATCGCATGACATACCAGTGTTGTCTTACCACCAGACTCCGGCCCGTATATCTCTATAAACCTTCCTTTCGGCCATCCACCACCAAGTGCATCATCCAGGTCTGGACATCCCGAAGGAAATCTTCTAACCGGGATAATATCCCTTGACCCCATAAAGGTCAGTGCGTCTTTGTTATCACCGCCAAAAGGACTGCCATTAATATTAGCACATATCCGGCTAATCCGGTCTGCTCTCGCATCTTTTGCTTTTGCCATTTTGAAATCCTCCAAAAAGAAGGGCAGCCGGTTGACCCGACCGCCCTTATATTATCCTAGTGTTACTCCAGCCTTATCCGCACATTTCTCTCGTGCTGGACAACCCAAGCACTCCTGATGGTCCGGTTCAATCGTGCCGAAGCACTCCCACTCCTTCTCCGGGTCAACGTTAGAGAAGTCGAATTCCGACTCAACCTTTTCCTCAGGAGGCTCTACTGGAACATCACTCAGCTTTTTTTTTGTGAGTCGTCTGCTCCACCCATCAGACCATCATCGTCACCATCTTCAGAGATAGCATCGTCAAGAGCCTGTTTCTCATCCTTCTCAGGAGCTTCCTCTTTCTTAGAAGCCGCGCCCTTAGGAGCTGCCTCTTTTTCAGCAGGAGCTTCAGCCTTGGCATCCGCTGGTGCATCTGCCTTAGCATCTGCCGGAGCATCCGCCTTGGCGTCTTCTGCAGGAGCAGCCGCTTCAGCTT